>Ga0114984_1000241_pt1 | contig 22035 bp, 17 predicted proteins | sample Shrwel1BS1Day1_FD_96987 | JGI IMG/M metagenome (GOLD analysis project Ga0114984, IMG submission 96987) | Subsurface microbial communities from deep shales in Ohio, USA - Utica-3 well 1 S-1-Day1 | ecosystem: Environmental > Aquatic > Deep subsurface > Shale gas/oil reservoir > Produced water/Flow...
GGCTGAAGTGAGTCCATTGCCGGTCTCTCTGTCTCCGCATGAGGCTGCGGTTGCTTTGCATGCTCTGTTTGATGGGCTCATTCAAAACTGGATCTTGTGCCAGGGGGCGTTTGATTTGGTGAAGGTGGGTGCGAGTGCGACCGACGCCTTTTTGTTGGGCCTGGGTCTCAAATGGTGTGATGGCGCGGTTTGATGTTCCAGTGTCGTTGTTGTTGTGTGCTTGCGTGCAATAATGTTGGGCTTGCACGTCAATTAGCGCGGCTGTAGCTCAGTGGATAGAGTATTGGCCTCCGAAGGCTATAGTCATCCGGGCTGTCAGCGGAATTTTGAGTATTGGTCTTTTAAGAGTTGCGGCTGTAGCTCAGTGGATAGAGTATCGGCCTCCGAAGCCGAGGGTCGTGGGTTCGATCCCCGCCAGCCGCACCAAAATCAAGGACTTACGTGAGTTTTCCATGGCTCACGATACAGTCAAATTTTGGTTCAAGTCTCAGAGTTGACCGCTCTCAGCAGCCAATAAGGCCTTGAGGCTCAGGGTCACAGTTTTCTGACGTCTGTGTTCATGGCCCGCCTGTGGCCCATGCGTGGCCCTGCCATAGCGCAGAGATGAAGCTTCAAGGGATTTTTGACCATTGGGCCCGTGGCCCATCGAAAGTTCTTCAGCTTGCCGTCATCTCTTGATGGATGCTCCGTTGACTGCTAAACCTTCCCACTTGGGGGATAAGCAATCAAATGACTGTTCAGCAGCGATTGCCGTCATCCAGACTTGACCATCGAACGCGTACTATCGGCCATGAGCGGTCTTTCGCCAGCGGCTGCCTGAGGCTGAGAGCCACCATCCACGTGTACATCACTGAATGACCACTGTCACCGAAAGCAGTCCGTCGAACCGGCATTGACGCTTGGTAGCAGGCCACAGGCGCCACGTTACAAAGGCTGCTCATGGAAACAGCGCTCCAGACTTGTCAAGGGCTTCCTCGAACTGCGCTGCTTCGTGTCTCATCCTGTGGTCCATACGGTCAAACACACTCCGAAGCTCAAGTCGATAAGATGTATCTGTAGGACGGTCTTCGCCCCGGATCACGGCGGTCCTGAGCGAGGATGCGACGTCAAGCAGTTCACGATTTTTCTGCAGTTTGTTATGACTGCGAATGGTCACCTCCAGCAAATAGGTCTTGAACGATGCGGTGATCTTTTCACTTGGAATGATGTCTTGCAACATTGAACCCAGCACCTTGGTAGCTTCTTTGGAAATGAAGTGCCGGTCAAAGCCATCGGCGTTGCGCGTGGCCTCTGGGATCTCTGCGTCATCAATGTGTGCACACTGTTCAGCCCAATCGGTGGCGACGCTGACTAAGCGGTATAGAAGATAGTGAAATGGCGTCGGCCACTCTTGGTAGGCATCTTCGGTAGGCGGCATTGGCATCTGCTTGAGGATCTTTTCCGCGAAGTGCATGAAATAGTGCAGCCACATATGGTCTTGCAGACCCTGGTGGATGCCCTCGTGGACCATGATCTCGAAGAGCGTTATTCCAGAATTGATCGGGCAGCGGAATCGTCCCCCGTCGTAGTAGGAACCCAATGATTCGTTGAGCTTTTCGGCCAGCTTGCGGTCTTCATCAAGACGCCGGCGCACCGCTTCTCCAATGGCCTTATCAAGACCATTCTTCATCGCCGAAGCGGAGTCGGAAAAAAAGAAATGGAGCAGTCGATTGTTCTTCGGCAGGTACAAGCGACTACCACCATTCAAATTCTGATTGTTCTTCAGCTCCACATAAAGACGGCTCCCCGGCGCTTCGAGCAAAGCATCCAAGTAGTGTTCAACGAAGTCAGAGCGTATCGCCTCATCAGCTTCAAGGAGCTTGAGGCAAAAGTGTGGATGAGCCACGGCCAGATAGGTGGTGAGCTCAGGAGAAGTGAGCAGATTCAAGAGAACTTCGCGGGCCTGTGTGCTGGTTTCGTCACGCGCCAAGATCCAGGATTTCGAAGATTGCAATGCGTTACTCCAGCGCTGCCGCCAAGCCGGCCGTGCTCGGGGTGCTTCCCCGCGCAGGAGTGCAGCCATGTCCATGTGGGGTGGGTCGAGACGGTCGACCCAGCCAGCAATCAGCGGCTGATATCTGGTCAGGAGAATCAGCTTCGGCAACTGCGGTTCGATCAGCAGCACCAGTTCGTCATAGCGTTTAGTGAGATGCAGGTTCTCAATCAATTCGCGAAAGACGCGGATTCTTCCCCGGATCAGCATGGGGAATCTCGTCCGCCAGAAGAAGTAGAAGACTACGGCGAGAAGGAGCAGGTAGACCGCGCTCGAACTATCGAGCCCCCATTTCCATGGCCCGAGGCTGTAGTAGAGCCCGAGCCTTTCCAGGGCGGGGGAAAATACCAGGTAGTGGATTAGGAGAAAGACGATGCCACCGATCACCCAATCCCACCAGGCCATGCAGAAGCGAAGCCGAAGCCTGCTAGCAGGGGAGATCAGTGCCCAGACCGCTGCGACAACGCCCAATATGGTCAGCAAGCTGGTGGTGTCAATTTGGGCAGAAGCTGTCATGGCGCGGTCTTTTTTTGTCTTTTCAATTATTGGAAGAGATTACATGCACTTAGGGGTTTGATTGGCTGCAATGGGGTCAGAGGCTGACGCTCAAGGTTGATGAAGAGGTGTCAGGGCGCAGTGTTTACCCCATATCGACAGGTATCGTCTTGCGCGGAAGGAGTCGTTGCGCGGGTGGAGAATACGTTCCTGTGATTGTGGTCTGGCTCAGCGTCTAACCTTTGTTCTCTCCTAAAACGAGACACTGCGCTCACAATCCAAAGCATTCGATCTCGCAACGACCTTGACCACTCAGCAATGGCGAAAATCCGATACCTCGAAATTGAGAACTTCCGAAGCATCAAGAGGCTTTGTTGGGCGCCTAGCTCTGGGGTGAATTGCTTTATTGGACCTGGAGATAGCGGAAAGACAACGATCCTGGAAGCGATTGACGCGTGTCTGTCCCTTCGAAGAACAATTGACTTCACTGACTCCGATTTCCACAACCTTGTTGTCGAGAACCCAATCGTCATCCGCGTAACTCTTGGGGCACTTCCGGAGCATCTGAAGGACCTTGATATGCTGGGTGAGGTGCTCCGAGGATTTGATTCGAAAGCGCAATCGGTGGAGGACGAGCCAGCCGAAGGTCTGGAGGTTGTGCTGACGTGCGAACTTCGCGTCGAGTCAGACTTGGACCCCAAGCGCAGCCTGTTTTCAGAGCGCACGCGCGGGGACACGAGACAACGTCAACTTGCTTGGAAGGACCGTGCTTTGCTCGCGCCCAGCCGAATTGGCGAGCACGCGACGTCTCATCTCTCTTGGTCTCGAAACTCAGTACTTGGGAAGCTCTGCGAAACAAAACTCTCTGTTGGCACAGACTTAGTCACTGCGGCGCGTGGCGCCCGGCTCGCGTTTGGTGACCGTGCTGGAGCACAACTCGGAGACGTACTGGCGTTGGTCACGATGAATGCCAACGCGGTTGGGATTGACGTAGGTGAGTCTGCACAAGCCCTGATTGATTCGGGCGCACTCTCCTTCTCAGACGGAGCCATTTCACTTCACACGGAGGATGGAGTGCCTCTGCGGAGTCTCGGGACGGGTTCTACCCGCTTGCTGCTCGCGAGCTTGCACCGTTCAGTCGCCTCGGCTTCTAGCACCCTCCTGATTGATGAGGTCGAGCACGGGCTTGAGCCTCACCGGATAATCAAATTACTGCACTCCGTGGGCTCAAAGGAGACTCTGGAGCCAGATGTGGAGCCGCAACTGCAGGTCTTCATGACAACACACTCCGCTGTGGCGGTAAGGGAGCTCAGTGGCGACCAGTTGCATGTGGTGAGGCGCGACAGGAAAGGGCAACACGCGATTCGCACCATTGGTAGCGTAGACCCGATACAAGGAACTGCCCGCACTTATCCAGAGGCCTTCCTCGCTAGGACGGTGGTGGTTTGCGAAGGAGCAAGTGAAATTGGGCTACTAAGGGGAGTCGACCGGTACTACGTCTCAAAAGGGAAACCTTCTGCCTATTCCTGTGCGACTGCCTTCGTGGACGCGACTGGCCGGAATCCTACATACATCCTCGAACGGGGCCGCATCTTCGCAAACTGGGGCTACGAGACAAAGGTGTTTCTTGATAACGATGTCCCGATCCCTCCAGAAGAGCTGAAGAAAACTACCGATGTCGGCGCACAAGTGTTCCACTGGCCAGAAGAAGACGCCTTGGAACAAGCGCTGTTTCGCTATTTGCCAGACCATGGCGTGGATGCCTTAGTGAAACTTGCAATCAGGCTCAACTCCGAGGAGCTGGTTGACGGGGCAATCGACGAAGTCTCGAAGGGGGCGTTCGATCTCGCACACTTCATGTCCATCGTGGATGGGGATTCGGCATGGGAAGATGACGAACGTCTCCTGCTCGGCCGGGCTGCAAAGCTTTCGTCTGCCGACACGAAGAAAGGACCTGGTCGCAAGGGCTGGTTCAAGTCCATTGCCAAGATGGAAGCGGTCGGGGCCCAAGTAGTCGGACCTTACCTATCCTCCTCTGACGAGGTGCTCAATGGCATCATGAAGAAACTCTTCAGGCATGCGCATGTCAGAGCCTGAAGTTGACCTGTTTGCGCAGCGCCTCGGTAGTCTGAAGGCTCCTGCGGGCTGTGGGAAAACGCAGCTAATCACTTCTACGCTCAAACAGTGGTCGAGCGTAAAGCCTGCACTGGTCCTGACGCACACCAACGCAGGTCGTGCTGCGCTTGAACAGCGCATCCGAAATGCCGGTATCCCATCTGAACGTGCCCGGGTTGCCACGCTGGACAGTTGGGCGATTCGGTTGGTTCAGAGCTTTCCCGCTAGGTCCGGCCTTTCGGACAGCGTACTCAGCGTGCGGGGTAGTGGTGCCAACTATGCAGCCATTCGACGTGCTGCGGTGAAGATGCTGACGGCGGGGCACCTCGATGACATCATCGACGCTACCTATTCCAGAGTGGTCGTCGACGAGTACCAAGACTGTAGCCTACCGCAGCATGCCATGGTGGAGGCCCTTGCGGAGCGCCTCCCGACTGCGGTGCTCGGCGATCCGCTGCAAGGTATTTTTTCCTTCTCTGGACCTGTAGTCAGTTGGAGAGACAACGTTCAGCCGTCATTTCCAGCACTTCCCACGCTGTCCAAGCCGTGGCGCTGGATCAGGGCTGAATGCCCGGACCTCGGGTACTGGCTTCTCAACGTAGTACGACCAGCCTTGCTAAGGAGAGAGTCTGTTGACTTGAGCAATGCGCCACGGGAGGTAACTTGGGTGCCTCTGGAGGGAACGGACACAGAGAAGTCTGAAGCGCGCCTTGCTGCTGCTCGGAAAAAGTATGCGACCGGCAGCACTCTAATAATCGGAGACGGCCCCGACAAGAAGGGGCAGTGGAAAGCTGCCGCAAGGTGCAGAGCACAGATGGTGGAAGCGCTCGACATGAAGGATTTCATGGCTTTTTGCTCCTCTTTTCGCGCTGGCAGCGACGGCTGCTTAGACGAAGCAGTAGATTACTTCAGCAACCTGATGTCAGGACTATCTCCCCAGTCCCTGGTTACGCGCACGAGGAGTCACTTAAGTGGGAGAACCCGAACCGCCGCTACACCACTTGAGGAAATAGCTCTTGAGTATCTACGTAATCCGAGTCCAGCTGCAGCAGGCTCGATGCTTGAAGCTATGGCGAAAGCCGAAGACACTTATGTTTTTCGACCAGACATTGTGCGACTCTGTGCAAAAGCATTGAAGAGCGTTACTGACGATGTTTCTCTGACTGCCGCGGGAGTTAAGGAGCGTGAGAGATATCGACACGCGCCGCGCACCATGCCACGGCGCGCCGTTGGGAGTACCCTCCTGTTAAAGGGGCTTGAGGCAGAGAATGCAGTAATTCTTGAGCCGGAGAAGATGGATGCACGTAACCTCTACGTCGCTCTAACGCGCGGTAGTAAACGCTTAATAATTTGCTCCACAACGTCAGTCCTCGAGCCTCATCTTGTCTGACGTGGACTTAAGGCACCCAAAAAGAATGCCGCGCGATTGCTCAGGAAGCACGCAAGCAGCTGAAGCAGTGACGCTTCCAATCGTTCTGGAGGGAACGCGTCTGCTTGGCAAGTTGAAGCCTCCTTGAAAACCTGAGCCAATCGGAAGTAGAGAATTCCATGAAACGGAGTCTCTACGTGAGCTAGGATGCCTACCTCGCACGATCACGCCCTCCATTGGCGTCCCGACGCTTCCTACCCTGAGCTGTCCTTTGGTCGATGAAGCCGCCGACTGCAGAGCGTTTCCGAATGCCGTTCGCCAACGGCAAGGCAGTTCAACAGAGTTTTGTCACGACTAAGGCTGAAATACTCTCCCTATGATTTCGATCGAGCAGATGATTGGAGAGCCAGCGATAGGCCTGTCAGGCATTGCAGAATGCTCGGTGGCAGGACTCAGGCAACACCAACTCTGCGTAGTGGCGGGTTGAGCATGCACACAACGTTCGCGGTGGGCTCGGCTTGGGGCTGATCAAGGAGCGTCTGAAGAAGCTGCGGTTGCACCCTCATCTCTCTAGCAACAGCAGCCTGAGGGACACCGAAATGCTCCCTCATGACCTTCAATCCCTCTGCAAGCACCTCCGGCTCTTCGTTCGGAATCAGATGGTCTTCCGACTCCTTCAGTGCCTCACCATGCCGGTTGAGTCCCACATACCCTGCCCGAGCTTGGTCTTCTGAAAAGAGTCCAAGCTGACGCCCTCTAAAAAGAATGGCGGCCTTTGAGACGCCCCACCGGAGCTTGAGCTCAGAAAGGCCCTGCCAATTGAGACGACTGCCTCGCATAGCTATTCGACTTTCGGTCGCGAAGGTGGTCCTCGGCAACAATAGGGCGCTCGCAAAGCGATTGGCTTGTGTTTCCGTTAGACGGTCTCCTGTCAGGACACCAATGTGAAGCGAGAAGTGCCCAAGCTCATGGGCAATGCCAAAACGCTCACGGCACGCCGAGCGTCCATCGCCATTCAATGCAATCAATGGCCGCTTCGTGGCAAAGGACACCGCATCAATTTCCTGCGCAAGACCACGCACCCGAACAACGACGGCGCCAGCGTTCTCAGCAATCCGCGTGACGCTACTCAATGGCCCAAGACCCAAGCTAAACATCGACCGAAAACGCTCGGCCGCGCACTCAATGCTCTCGGAAGACTCCGGGTCGGCTTCACCTACCTTGTACTGCGGCAATTCAACATGTTCATCCAAAACACCGACCAACCGCTTCAGCATCTCTCCGCGCGCTCGAGCCACTTGGCGCAACGCGACCTTGGTCGTCAGCTGACGCCTAAAGTGGCACTGCTCATCGACGATGGGATTCGGGTCGATTCGGTAGAAGAACTCGGGCAGTACATCCAACGTTTCCGCTAACAATGTTTCCAGTTGGGCAGATGCGACTTCCGAGCCTGTCTCGATGCGGCTCAGGAACTGCTTAGAAACACCGACCCGCTCTCCCAGATCTGTGAGAGACAGATCGTGAAAAAGGCGGATGAGTCGGAGATTGGTCCCAATAAACTCGCTCATTGCACAGCTTCAGTGGCGCCATCGCCTTCACCGCTGTCGCGACGCTTCGGCCCCACCTGAGGCTTAGCCACGGGTACAGACGGAGCCAACGGCTGCACCCCTTCAACACGCAACATACGGACGGTGTCCGAGACCCAGCGACAAGCCACCTCATTGGTAGCAGTAAAGCCCAAGAACACCACGCGAGGCTCAGCAGCGCCGTTGTAACCCCGGTCAATGACGAAACAAAAACGGACAGGCTCGCCAGGAACGGCAAACTCCATGAAGTCAAGCTGATACCGGTTAGAGGTCAGCACGGCATCCTTGGAGGGATTGGAAGGGTCGTCATTGCTAAACCGGCAAGGAACGTCACCGATCGTGAAAACAAGGTCATTGCCCCCATTGCAAAGACCAAGCCAGGGATACTTACCAGAAGCGGCCTCGGACATGAGACGACTGCGCTGGCGACCAAAAGTGGTGCACCCCCGTGTGTAGCCACTGTCCGTCGGACGACTCAAATCATCTTCGGTAGCGTAGAGTTCCTCCAGCAACCAGTTCGACACTGCTTGAAGGCGATCAACGGTGAGCTGAGGCTTAAACGAGGATGGTGGCTGGGGCTTCATTTGTGCACTTCTCAAAATTCGTCAACGCGAGTTTGGTGCTATTTTCTAATTTCGTCAACCGCCATTTAAGTGCCTCCACGTGGCGGCCCGATGACCGCTGACAGATGATCCTTATTGATGCCGCTGTCCACAACTAACCACCATGACTGCGTCATTTTTCGGAAGCCGCCTCGCGTCCGATACTTGATCGATTCAGTCGTTCATCAACAGACCTGTGAACGGCGGCTCCCAGCCTCAAGCCGTCACGCCGTAGGTCTGTTCTGCAGTGGTTGCTGACATCCGAATTTTCCTGTCGAATGAGTACTATCGGCCAGGAGCTGACTTTCGAAGTGCCGGGACGGCCTTCCGCTTAAGGCTGATAGCGGTCGTTTAACTTGATCTTGCCCCCGTATTCCCGGACCCGTCCTATTCGCAACGTAACGCCGCGTCCTTGACGGGTGAGCGGCGTGCCTGGGCGGCCTGATGCCGCCGGAACTCTCGGGGTGAACGCATTTTCAACGACGAATGCGGATGTACCTCGTTGAAGTGTTCGAAGGCGTCCGGCAACTGCGCCAGCACCGTGGCCGCGTCGCTCAGGTCCATGCGGGCCACGTAGTCGCGCTTGAACGTGTTGACGAAGCTCTCGGCCATGCCGTTGCTCTGCGGGCTGCACACCGGGGTGTTGATCGGCTTGAGTCCCAGTGAACGCGCCACCGCACGTGTGTCTGCGGCGATGTACGCACTGCCGTTGTCGCTGAGGAATTCCAGTCGGTGATCCACGGGCACCGCCTCCACCGATCCAAAGCGCTTCTCTACTGCCTCGATCAGCATCTCGCGCACCGGTTCCCCCGGCAGCCCCTTGCCCTCCCAGGCACGCCAGGCGATCACTTCGCGGTCACAGCAATCCTTGGCGAACGTGGTCGTCACCGTCTGCCCCGAGTCGCACTTGATCTCCAGCCCATCGGAACACCAGCGCAGATCGCTGTGTCCAACCGCTACCTTGCCCTCGTGCGTTCTGCTGGACTGGCGCCGTCGAGGTGCCTTGGGCAAGAGCAGTCCGGCCTGCTCCATCACGCGGTAGGCGCGCTTGGGATTGACCCGTGTGCTGCCCTGTGTACTGCGCTGGCGGTTGACCAGGGCGCAGGCACGTCGATAGCCGTAGCTCGGCAGATCGCTGATCTGCTGCCTGATCTCGGCCAGCAACTGTGCATCACCCGCTGGCGCGCGCCCCTTGCGGCCATCGCGCCAGTCCTCGCTGCGGTCATGCAGCTCGTACACATGCGAGCGCGCCACGCCCAGCACCCGGCAGACCGTCTTCATTGGTCGTCCCCGGGCAACAAGGGCGAGCGCGCAATCCACTTTTTTTCAGCGGCGTACTCCACGGCTTCCTTGAGGATCTCGTTCTCCAGGGTCTTCTTGCCCAGCACCCGCTGCAGCTTGGCGATCTCGGCCCGGGCTGCGGCCAGCTCCGATGCCGGCACCACGGCCTCGCCGGCACTGACGGCCGTCAGGGCGCCTTGGCGATCGAGCTTTCTCCACTGGAACAGCAAGCTGGCTGCAACACCTTCCTGGCGTGCCACCAGCGACACGCTCATGCCCGGTTCGTAGGTGCGCCGCACCAGCGCTGCTTTCTCCGCGGGGGACCAGCGCCTGCGGCGCTGGTCTTTCAAGATGACTTCAACAGTGTCCGTATGCCTAGTCGTACTCACAGTCCTACTCCTATCTTCAAAGATAAGCGATAGGACGGGTCCGGAGTTTCAGGGGGCTATCTCAATCAATGACTGCTCATGGAGACGACAGACATTGGCTTCTGAGCAGCGATGAGAAATCCAACAATTGACAGTTATCAGAGATACCTGAAAACGGTTGGTCGACTCACTTCGTGGTGAGTCGCTCCTTTGCGAGTCTCGTGCCCGCTGCAAGTGCTTCCAATTTACGCCAAGCCACGTGCCGTGCCATCGGAGCCATGCCGCAATTCGTGCACGGGAATAATCGCTCTTTTGGCACGAACTCTAGCGCCCGACCGATGGTGTCTGCGACCTCCTCGGGTGTCTCGACCACATCGCTGGCCACATCGATCACACCGACCAAAACGTCCTTGCCGACCAGCAGTTTCATCAGCTCTGGCGGAACATGGGAGTGGATGCACTCCAGGCTCACCTGATCGATGCTACTGCGGGCAAGTGCGGGTAACACAGACTCATATTGGCGCCACTCATCGCCCAGGGTGCTCTTCCAGTCGGTATTGGCCTTGATGCCATAGCCGTAGCAGATGTGCACGGCCGTCGTACACGTCAGCCTCTGCGCCGCGCGCTCGAGCGCCTTCACCCCCCAGTCTGCGGCGTCATTCATGTAGACATTGAAGGCGGGTTCGTCAAACTGGATGATGTCCACGCCGTCGGCTTGAAGTGCCAGCGCCTCCTGATTCAGCAGCTCAGCAAACGCGAAGGCCATCTGGACCTTGTCGCCGTAGAAACGGTCTGCAACGGTGTCGACGATGGTCATCGGGCCGGGTAGCGTGAACTTCAGCTTCTTCTTCGTGTGCGCACGCGCTAGCTGGGCTTCAAAGGCATGTACCCGGCCTTTCAGGCGCAGGCTCGACACGACCTGCGGGACCATCGCGTCATACCGGTTGTCGCGAATGCCCATCTTCACCTTGTTCTCGAAGTCGATGCCCTCGACTTGTTCCAGGAACCCATGCACAAAGTGCTGCCGGGACTGCTCGCCGTCGCACACGATGTCCAGGCCGGCGTCCTCCTGCGCCTTGATCCAGAGCAGGGTCGCGTCAGCCTTGGCCTGGCGAAGCGCGTCGCCCTCTGCCTTCCACTGGGGCCAAAGCTTGTGGGTTTCAGCAAGCCAGGCGGGTTTGGGCAGGCTGCCGGCGATGGAGGATTCAAACATCAGGGGGTCCTTTCAAGAAAGAGGGTACGGGTCATAGCGCGCAATGGCGGGTCCATTGTTCGAGCACGTTTTTGTAGGGTTTGATGAAGTGCTCTTCGGTGTACTTGCCTTGCTGCACAGCCAACTGGCTGCGCTCCTCCCGGTCGTAGACGATTTGCGTCGATGAATAGTCCTGGTTCTTCAAGCTCGGTTGGTAGAGCTTCCCCGCTGCGCAGTTGGCGTTGTAAATCTCGGGGCGATAAATCTTTTGAAAGGTTTCCATGGTGCTGATGCTGGCGATGAGCTCCAGGTTGGTGTAGTCGGCCAAGAGGTCGCCCTGGAAATAGAAAGCCAGTGGTGCAATGCCATTGGGGGGCATGAAGAAGCGAACCTGCATCCCCATCTTTGCGAAATAGTGGTCTGTGGAAGACAGTTCGCTTTGTTCGTATTCGACACCCAGTACGGGGTGCTGGTTGTCGGTCCGCAGGTAGGTCTTGCTGGTGGACACGCTGATGCAGATTACAGGCGGCTTGCCAAAGCGGGCCTTGTACTCGCTGGAGTTGGCAAACTGTTTGAAAAGCTTGCCATGCAGATCGCCAAAGTTGACCGGCAGCCCGAACTCCGCGCGATCCGCGTTGTACTCCGGGAGCAACACGCTGAAGTCGTAATCGCGCACGTACGAGGAGAAGTTGTTCCCCGCAATGCCATCGATTCGCTTGTTCTCTTTCCCGTCCCAAATGCAGGGTTTGAGCATCTCGATCAAGGGGAAGCCGCTGGCACTTGCCTGCGCGTCCAAGCACATTTCGACGGAGATGATCTCCAACTCGACGGTGTAGCGGTCTCCTGCCGGATTGTCCCAATGCGCCAGTTCGTTGCACCGGTTGTCAATCATCCTGAGCGTGTCGCGCAGGTTCTGTTGCCGGCTGGTACCCCTGGCGAGGTTGGCAAAGTTCGTGGTCAGGCGCGTGCTGCTTGAGGGTTGGTAGTTTTCATCAAAGCGGGTGCTGTTGATGTGAAAGGCAAATTCTTCGTGCATGGCGATGGGGCGATTCAAATGTTCAAGTGGAGTGGGGCTTGTGTCAGGCGAGCAGCAGTTCGTCGGCCAGAACCGGACTGGCGTGACGTGCCTCTGTGATCAGCGGCAGTGCCCGCCGCACTGCCAGCCGGGCTCGGTCCAGCAGCGCCTCATCCCGCAATCGCTGGTCCACAAAATCCTTGTCGGTCGCGTAGACACCCAGCGGTAAGGTGCGCGCCTGGAAAAAGCTGAACAGGGGTCTCAACTGGTGATCGATTACCAGCGCATGCCGTTCGCTGCCGCCGGTTGCCGCCAGCAACACGGGCGTGTCGATCAATGCGTCCTGGTGGATGAGGTCGAAGAAGTGCTTGAACAGACCTGTGTAGGAGCCGCGATACACCGGCGTGGCCACCACCAGCACGTCGGCCTGTTCGACCGCCATCAGTTCTCGCTCCACCGCCGGTGGTAATTCGGACCTTCGGACCGCGCCCGAAAGCTGCGATGCCAGCTCTCCGACTTCCGTCAGATGTGGGCGGCATGGGACTTCAGCCGAAATCAGTGCTAGGAGATGTTCGGCCAGCGCTGCCGATTTGGACGGGCGCTGCAGCCCGCCGGAGACTGCGACGACACGCAGTGGGCATTGCGTTGTTTGTTTCATGGATGGCGACAGAGACAAGCGAATCAAGGAGCGGATGCTAGGGCGATCAATCCATGAAGTAAAATGGTCTTATCTCATGGTTCAATGAACTGATTTCATAAGAATGCTAGAACGCATCCATCTCAGCATCGTCCAGCAGGTAGAGAATCAGGGGTCGCTGACCGCGGCTGCCGGGGTGTTGAACCTCACGCAGTCAGCCCTGAGCCACAGCATGAAAAAGCTGGAGCAGCAACTGGGCACCGATGTCTGGCTGCGCGAGGGTCGAAGCCTGCGGCTCACACAGGCGGGGCAGTACCTGCTGGCGGTCGCCAACCGTGTGCTCCCGCAGCTGGATCAGGCAGAGAGCACACTTCGGCAGTTCGCCCAGGGCGAGCGCGGTACCCTGCGCATTGGCATGGAATGCCACCCCTGTTACCAATGGCTGCTCAAGATCGTCTCGCCCTACCTGGCCACTTGGCCAGATGTGGACGTGGACGTGAAGCAGAAATTCCAGTTCGGGGGCATCGGTGCGCTGTTCGGTTACGAGATCGATCTGCTGGTGACCCCCGACCCGTTACACAAGCCCGGCCTGCATTTCGAGCCGGTGTTCGACTACGAGCAGGTGCTGGTGGTTGCTGGAAACCATGCCTTTGCGCAACAGGCCCATGTGAAGCCTGCCCAGCTTGTGAGCGAAACGCTCATTACCTACCCGGTCAGCCCCGAGCGGCTGGACGTGTACACGCAGTTCCTTGCCCCGGCGGGCATTGCACCACGCCGCCACAAGACCATCGAAACCACGGACATCATGCTGCAGATGGTGGCCAGTGGCCGCGGAGTGGCAGCGTTGCCGCGCTGGCTTGCACTGGAGTATGCCGAGAAGATGGATGTGGTGCCCGTCCAGCTGGGCCGACACGGCATCGCCAAGCAGATTCACCTGGGAACGCGTGAGCAGGACAGGGACACGGACTATCTGCAGGCCTTCATCCAGTTTGCGCGGAACGCTCAGGTGTAGCGCTGCTCCAGCGCGTCCCATGCGGGCTTGTTCACCAGCCGCTGCCGTTCTGCGAAGGGCGTCACCAGGCCGCTGTCCTCGCGCACTTCCTTGGCATCGCGCAGCGTGGTCAGGGTTTTTTGCATGCCCATCACGGCGCCTTGCAGCGCGGCATTGGCGTACAGCACGATGCCAAAGCCCAGCTCGCCCAACTGGTCGGCATTGAAGATGGGGGTCTTGCCGCCGATCACCATGTTCATGAGCTGGGGCTTGGCCAGGCGCTGCGGCAGCGCGCGCACTTCCTCGGCCTTGGTGACGGCCTCCACGAACAGGATGTCCGCGCCCGCCTCGGCGAACTTCTGCGCACGCTCCACGGCGGCCTCGAAGCCGTGCGTAGCAGCGGCGTCGGTGCGCGCCATGATGAGGAAATCGGGGTCGCGCCGTGCATCGACGGCGGCCTTGATCTTGCTCACCGCTTCCTCGGTGGAAATCACCTCTTTGCCGCTGAAATGCCCGCAGCGCTTGGGCGCCACCTGGTCTTCGAGCTGGATGCAGTCGGCGCCGGCGCGCTCCAGCGTGCGCACGGTGTGAACCACGTTGAGCGCGTTGCCAAAGCCCGTGTCGGCATCGACGATGAGCGGCACATCGACCGCGTCGCGGATGCGTGCCGTGTGGTCGGCAATTTCATGCAGGCCCATAAAGCCTTGGTCCGGCATGCCGAACCACATATTGGTGACGCCCGCGCCGGTGACGTAGATGGCCTGGAAGCCTAGGTCGGCGATCACCTTGGCAGAGAGCGCGTTGAACGCGCCCGGGACGATCAGGCCGCTGCGGGCCTCGACGAGTTGCTTGAGTCGCTGCTTTGTGTTCATGGATTGCCGATCTAGATGCTATTGGTTTGATAGCTGCTAGCGCTTGTTGGATAAGCGCTAGATGCCAATTTTCCTTAAAAACAGCCCGCCGGAACGCGCACGAAGCCCTCCATGAGGATGCGGGCGCTGCGGCTCATCACGGCTTTGGTCACCGTCCACTGGCCGTTGTCCTGTTTTGCCTCGGCGCCCACGCGCAGCGTGCCCGAGGGGTGGCCGACGCGCACCGCGTTGCGTGCGCCGCCACCGGCGGCCAGGTTCACCAGCGTGCCGGGTATGGCTGCCGCTGTGCCGATGGCCACGGCGCAGGTGCCCATCATGGCGTGGTGCAGCTTGCCCATGGACAGGGCGCGCACCAGCAGGTCCACATCCGCCGCCGCGATGGTTTTACCGCTGGAGGCGGTGTAGTCCTTGGGCGGGCTGACGAACGCGATCTTGGGCGTGTGCTGGCGTATGGCGGCTTCCTCGGGGGTCTGGATCAGGCCCATGCGCAGCGCCCCGGCCACGCGGATCTGCTCGAAACGCGCCAGTTGCGCCGGGTCGCCGTTGATGTCCTCGCGCAGCTCCGTGCCCTGGTAGCCGATGTCGGCGGCGTTGACGAACACGGTGGGAATGCCCGCGTTGATCATGGTGGCCTGGAAGGTGCCGACGCCCGGCACATCCAGCGTATCGACCAGGTTGCCCGTGGGGAACATGGCCCCGCCCTCATCGCCATCGTCCGAAGGGTCGATGAACTCCAGCACGATTTCCGCCGCCGGAAAGGTCACGCCGTCCAGCTCGAAGTCGCCGGTTTCCTGCACCTGTCCGCCCGCCACGGGCACGTGGGCGATGATGGTTTTGCCAATGTTGGCCTGCCAGATACGCACCACACACACACCGTCTTGCGGCACCCGCGCCGCATCGACGAAGCCCGCGTGAAGGGCAAAGGCGCCAGCGGCGGTGGACAGGTTGCCGCAGTTGCCCGACCAGTCCACAAAGTCCTTGTCGATGGACACCTGGCCGTAGAGGTAGTCCACGTCGTGATCGGGCCGTGTGCTCTTTGACAGGATCACGCACTTGCTGGTGCTGGAGGTGGCGCCGCCCATGCCGTCGATCTGCGCGCCGTAGGGGTCGGGGCTACCGATGACGCGCTGCAGCAGCTTGTCGCGCGCCGGGCCGGGCTGCTGCGCGGCTTCGGGCAGGTCTTGCAGACGGAAAAACACGCCCTTGCTGGTGCCGCCACGCATGTAGGTGGCGGGAATGCGTATTTGGGGAAGGTGCTGGGTCATATCCATTTTGATAGCTGCTTGCGCTTGCCTGGTAAGGGCTCAGGCCTGATTCGATGCCAAAAAGTCTTGCGCAAAACGCTGCAGCACGCCGCCCGCTTCGTACACCGAGACTTCCTCGGCGGTGTCCAGGCGGCAGGTGGTGGCCACGCGGTCGGTCTGGCCGTTTTGGCGGTGGATGACCAGCGTGAGGTCGGCGCGCGGCGTGAGCTGGCCTTCCACGTCGTAGGTCTCGGTGCCGTCCAGCTGCAGCGTCAGGCGGTTCACGCCGGGTTTGAACTCCAGCGGCAGCACGCCCATGCCGATGAGGTTGGTGCGGTGGATGCGCTCGAAGCCCTCGGCCACCACCGTCTCTACCCCCGCCAGCCGCACGCCCTTGGCGGCCCAGTCGCGACTCGACCCCTGGCCGTAGTCGGCCCCGGCGATGATGATGAGCGGCTGGCGGCGGTTCAGGTACGCCTCGATGGCCTCCCACATGCGCACCACCTTGCCCTCGGGCTCGATGCGCGCCAGCGACCCCTTCTTCACCTGGCCATCGACCACGGCCATCTCGTTGACGAGCTGCGGGTTGGCAAAGGTGGCGCGCATGGCGGTGAGGTGGTCGCCGCGGTGCGTGGCGTAGGAGTTGAAGTCCTCCTCCGGCAGGCCCATTTTGGCCAGGTACTCGCCGGCCGCGCTGTCGGCCAGGATGGCGTTGGACGGCGACAGGTGGTCGGTGGTGATGTTGTCGGGCAGGATGGCCAGGGGGCGCATGCTTTTCAGCGTGCGCGGGTAGGCCGCCAGCGCGCCCACACCTTGCTCGTCCCAGTAAGGCGGGCGGCGGATGTAGGTGGACTGGGGGCGCCAGTCGTACTGCGGGCTTACGCGCGTGCCATCGTCCACGCGAAGCGCGAACATCGGCTCGTACACGGCGCGGAACTGTTCGGGTTTGACGGCCTGGGCCACGATGGCATCGATTTCTTCGTCACTGGGCCACAGATCCTTCAGGCGCACGGGCTGGCCATCGACCACGGCAAAAGCGTCGTTTTCAATATCAAAGCGCACCGTGCCCGCCAGCGCGTAGGCCACCACCAGCGGCGGGCTGGCCAAAAACGCCTGCTTGGCATAGGGGTGGATGCGCCCGTCAAAGTTGCGGTTGCCCGAGAGCACGGCGGTGGCGTACAGGTCGCGCTCGATGATTTCCTGCTGAATTTTCGGCTCCAGCGCGCCGCTCATGCCGTTGCAGGTGGTGCAGGCAAAGGCGACGATGCCAAAGCCCAGCGCCTCCAGGTCGGCCAGCAAGCCCGCTTCCTTCAAATACAGCTCCACGGCTTTAGAGCCGGGCGCGAGCGAGGTTTTCACCCACGGCTTGCGCGCCAGCCCCAGGCGGCGCGCATTGCGCGCCAGCAGCGCGGCGGCGATGACGTTGCGCGGGTTGCTGGTGTTGGTGCAGCTGGTGATGGCGGCGATGATCACGGCGCCATCGGGCGTCAGCCCCTCGGCCTCCTCGGCGCGGGCCATTTCGAGCTTGATGGCGCCGGCGATGCCGCGGTCCACCAGCGCCGAGGTGGGCAGCCGGCGGTGCGGGTTGCTCGGGCCGGCCATGTTGCGCACCACGCTGGAGAGGTCGAACGCGAGCACGCGCTCGTACTCGGCAGTCTTGAGGTCGTCGGCCCAGAAACCAGCGGCCTTGGCGTAGGTTTCCACCAACTGCACCTGTTCGGGGCTGCGGTCGGTCAGGCGCAGGTAGGCCGTGGTTTGCGCATCGATGAAGAACAGCGCGGCGGTGGCGCCGTATTCGGGGCACATGTTCGAGATGGTGGCGCGGTCGCCGATCGACAGGCTGTCCGCGCCCTCGCCGAAGAACTCCACGTAGGCGCCGACCACCTTTTCCTTGCGCAAAAACTCGGTCAGCGCGAGAGCAATGTCAGTGGCGGTGATGCCAGGCTGGCGCTTGCCGGTGAGCCTGACGCCCACGATGTCGGGCAGGCGCATCCACGAGGCGCGGCCCAGCATCACGTTCTCGGCTTCCAGCCCGCCCACGCCCACGGCGATCACGCCCAGCGCATCGACGTGCGGCGTGTGGCTGTCGGTGCCCACGCAGGTGTCGGGGAAGGCCACGCCATCCTGAACGTACACGACGGGCGACATCTTCTCCAGATTGATCTGGTGCATGATCCCGTTGCCCGCCGGGATCACGTCCACATTGGCAAAGGCCTTCTTCGTCCACTCGATGAAGTGGAAGCGGTCCTCGTTGCGGCGGTCCTCGATGGCGCGGTTCTTGGCAAAGGCGTCGGGATCGTAGCCACCGCACTCCACGGCCAGCGAGTGGTCCACGATGAGCTGCACCGGCACCACCGGGTTCACGGCAGCCGGGTCGCCGCCTTCTTTCGCAATCGCATCGCGCAGCCCGGCCAGGTCAACCAGTGCCGTCTGGCCCAGGATATCGTGGCACACCACGCGCACCGGAAACCAGGGGAAGTCGATCTCGCGCTTGCGTCCGATCAGCTGGCCCAGAAAGTCATTGAGCTGTGCCGGGTTGGCGCGGCGCACCAGGTTCTCGGCGTGCACGCGGGCGGTGTAGGGCAGCCGGGCCCAGGCACCGGGTTCTATGGCATCGACGGCAGCCTGTGCATCAAAGTAATCCAGGGCTGTGCCGGGCAGCGGCTTGCGGTGGGCGGTGTTCATCATTTCGCGGGATTCACTCTTTTTTTGATAGCTGCTGGCGCTTGTTACATCAAGATTTCAAGGCAATATGGTCTGAAATGGTTGATTGGTAAGCGCGAGCTGCTATGGTTTTTTAGCTGCGGGCCTCGATGGGCACGAATGTCTGGTCTTCCGGCCCGGTGTAGTTGGCGCTGGGGCGAATGATTTTGTTGTCCACCCGCTGCTCGATCACGTGTGCCGCCCAGCCACTGGTGCGCGCAATGACGAACAGCGGGGTGAACATGGCGGTGGGCACCTGCATCATGTGGTAGCTCACGGCGCTGAACCAGTCGAGGTTGGGGAACATCTTTTTGACTTCCCACATCACCGCCTCGAGCCGCTCGGCAATGTCGTACATCTTGGTGGAGCCAGCCGCGTCCGACAGTCGCTTGGCCACACCCTTGATGACTACGTTGCGCGGATCGCTCACGGTGTAGACCGGGTGACCAAAACCGATCACCACTTCCTTGGCCTCTACTCGGCGACGGATGTCGGCCTCTGCCTCGTCCGGGCTGTCGTAGCGCTTCTGGATCTCGAAAGCCACCTCGTTCGCGCCGCCGTGCTTGGGGCCACGCAGCGCACCAATAGCACCCGCGATGCTCGAATACATATCACTGCCTGTGCCCGCAATCACGCGTGCGGTGAAGGTACTGGCGTTGAACTCGTGCTCGGCATACAGGTTCAGCGAGGTGTGCATGGCACGCACCCAGTCTGCCGGCGGTTTTTCGCCATGCAGCAGGTGCAGGAAGTGGGCCCCGATGGAGTCGTCGTCCGTCTCTACGTCGATGCGGCGGCCCGAGTTGCTGAAGTGGTACCAGTACAGCAACATGCTGCCCAGACTGGCCATTAGACGGTCGGCAATGTCGCGGCTACCGGGCAGGTTGTGGTCGTCTTTTTCGGGCAGTGCACAGCCCAGGGCCGACACGCCGGTGCGCATCACGTCCATGGGATGGCTTGCCGCCGGCAGTTGTTCAAGCGCTGCTTTTACGCTACCCGGGAGGCCGCGCAGGGCCCTGAGCTTGGCCTTGTATGCCTTGAGCTCAGCGCGTGTCGGCAGCTTTCCGTGCACCAGCAGATGGGCAATCTCTTCGAATTCGCAAGTCTCCGCCATGTCCAGGATGTCATAGCCTCGGTAGTGCAGGTCGTTGCCGGTTCGCCCAACCGTACACAGCGCGGTATTGCCCGCAGTGACGCCCGACAGGGCGACCGACTTTTTCGGCTTGAACGGGGTGGTGGCCGTGGGCTCAGTGGTTGTGGTGTTCATGCGAGGTCTCCGGGTTCAGGTAGGAAGAATCAATGGCGACAGGACGGCCGGTGGAGTCCACCGCGACCATCTCGAACACACCCGTGAGGACGTGCTCTGCGGGCACATCCGGGCGATCTGCCAATCCGCGCACACAGACCGTCATCGAACTGCGACCGACACGGCTGACCCAGCCTTGCAGCGTGAGCTGGTAGCCCACAGGCACAGGCGCAAGGCATTGCACGCCAGTCACGCCGGCCATCACGACCTCACGGCGAGCGAGTCCGCGGGCCGCGAGGAAAGCCGCCTTGGCCATCAGCTGCAGACCCTGGCCCGCGAACAGCGTGCCGTGGTGGTTGGCGTATACGGGCAGAACCAGCTCGCGCAACTCAACAGTTCCAGGGGGTGTTGTCATGATTCGCAATTTACGCAAAATACATCCAGAGCAACAGGGCTAAAAGGGCGAATTGTTGCGAACGGCAGTGGCTGGTTTTGCGAAATTTGCGAATGTTTTGTGAAAAATTCGCGTGTGAAAGGCAAGTGATGGCAAAGACGTTTATGGGAGTGAAGTTGCGCAGGCTGCGATCAGAGCGCGGCATGTCGCAGATCGCACTGGCACACGCGCTGGGTATTTCGCCGAGTTACCTGAATCAGGTGGAACAAAACCAGCGTCCGCTCACGGTCAGCTTGCTGCTCAAGCTGAACCGGGCACTGGGCGTGGACATTCAGCAGTTTTCAGAAGACGAGGAGGCGCGCCTGATCGCTGCATTGCGCGAGGCGCTGGCGGATGCTCCAGAGCCGGTCAGCCTGCCCGAGCTGAAGGAAGTTGCGACCCAGATGCCGGCCCTGGGGCGTGCCATCGTGGCGCTGTACCGCCGCAATCTGGATGCGGCTGCGCAACTTGAAGCCATGGCCTTGCGCATGGGTGATGACCGCACGGACGCCACGTCGGTGGCCCCCGCCGTACGCGCCACGGCATTCGAAGCCGTGCGGGATTTCTTCTTCGCGCACCGGAACCACTTTGATGCGTTGGACCGCGCCGCAGAGGCCTTGGCAGAACAGGCAGGGCTTGAAGGCGCTGCGCTGGCACCGTGGTTGGCGCAGCGCTTGCTGGAGCAGCACCGGGTGCGCATCGTGGTGAGTGATGACGTCGCCGCAGGCAAGCGTGTGTTTGACCCGCGCGGCCGAACGCTACGCCTGTCGCGTGCGCTGGACGCCGGGCAGCAGGCCTTTCAGATGGCGACCCAGCTTGCGCTGCTAGAGGCAGACACATCGATCGAGAGTTTGACCCGGGCTGCACCATTCGCGGGAGACAGTTCCACCGTGCAGTTGGCCCGCATCGGACTGGCCAACTACTTCGCCGGGGCACTGCTGCTGCCCTATGGGTCTTTTTTACGTGCGGCGGAAACGCTGCGCCATGACATCGACCTGCTGGGCCAGCGCTTCGCGGTGGGCTTTGAAACGGTGTGCCACCGGCTGAGCACCTTGCAGCGTCCCACCGACCCTGGCGTGCCTTTTTTCTTTGTGCGGGTGGATCGGGCCGGCAACATTTCCAAGCGCCAGTCGGCCACGCACTTCCACTTCAGCCGCACAGGCGGCACGTGCCCGCTGTGGAATGTCTACGAAGCCTTTGCGCAGCCCGGGCGGGTGCTTCCACAACTGGCACGCATGCCCGATGGCCGGACTTACCTGTGGATTGCGCGCACGGTGACAAGCGGCCCATCGCGCGGATACGGAGCACCTGGCAAGATGTTCTCTATCGGTCTGGGTTGCGATGTGCGCCATGCGCCTCGCTTGGTATATGCCAAGGGGCTGGACCTTGCCGACCCCGACGCAGCGACACCGATCGGAATGGGTTGCAAGGTGTGCGAGCGCCCGGATTGCCCGCAGCGCGCGTTTCCGTATGTGGGCAGATCATTGGACGTGAATGAGAACGTCAGTGGCTTTGCGCCTTATGGGGCCCATGTGCTGTCGTAGCACCTGAATGTTGGTGCTTCTTCGCGATGAAGCTGGTTCTACCGCAAGGCTTAAAGGAAGCACAGAACCATGCGCCGCTGGAAGTGTGATGGTCGGTTTGTACTCGACAAGCGATCATTCGAAAATTGCCGTGACCGACTGCAACCGCTGCACTGCCGGCGCTGGGCCAGAAATTCTGAGCGGCTCTTGAGGGTCGTCCTGCGTCGATCAGGGTGGCGCTGGGCCTCCTACTTCAACGACTCAGAGCGTGCTCGAATTGAGCCTTATTACGTACAAAACTGTTAGTCTTGATTCTTGTTGAAGAATCAACGAC
>Ga0114984_1000242_pt1 | contig 21996 bp, 23 predicted proteins | sample Shrwel1BS1Day1_FD_96987 | JGI IMG/M metagenome (GOLD analysis project Ga0114984, IMG submission 96987) | Subsurface microbial communities from deep shales in Ohio, USA - Utica-3 well 1 S-1-Day1 | ecosystem: Environmental > Aquatic > Deep subsurface > Shale gas/oil reservoir > Produced water/Flow...
GTTGTCTCGAGCGAGGCGCGTATTCTACCGCCGCCTGTTTCAGTGTCAACCGTTTTTTCGTTTGTTTTTCACCGCCTTGGCAGCGAAAACAACGCGCGGTCAGCGCTGATGAGGGGGCGTATTTTACAGCGATCGGATCGGGTGTCAACTACCTGCGCGACGTTTCAACCGCCGGCAACCCAACCGCTGGCAACGTAGTGCTGAATATCGACCAGCTCCACCGCCCCCGGGTCGATCGGTTCACTGAAAAAGTTGCCTGCCACCCGCGCAAAACGTTCCGGTCCGTCCGTGACCAAAAAGGTCAGGCTGCCTTGCATTTCCGCGTTATTCAGCTGTGTGCTGGCCGCCAGCCGTCGCCTCACCGCCTCGGCCGTCGTTTGGGCCGAGTCGACCAGCTGAATGCCCTCACCGGCCACCGCGGCTATCGCCTTCCTCAACGCCGGAAAATGGGTGCAGCCCAAAACCAGTGTATCCAGTGGTGCCAGATGATCGCTCAGCAGCAGGGGGTGCAGGCAGCGCGCCACGATCTGCTCCACCAGCTCCCCCTCATGCCACCCCTCCTCTGCCAGGGCGACGAAGAGCGAACAAGCCTGGGCGCGCACGCAGGCCTCCGGTCGCAGCCGCAAAATGGCTTGTTGATAGGCCTGATTGTGGGTGGTGCTCTCGGTGGCGATGACCCCGATCTGCCCCTGCCGGCTGGCACGGCAGGCCGCTTCCGCTCCCGGTTCGATCACGCCCAGCACGGGCAGCTCCGGGTAGAGGCGTTGCAGATGTTCCAGCGCCATGGCCGAGGCGGTGTTGCACGCCACTACGATCGCCTTGAGCTGGCGGCTGGCAAGGGCGCGTACCGCCTGTTCGGCGTATCGGCGCACCGATAGTGCGCTTTTGGTGCCGTAGGGCACCCGGGCGGTATCTCCGAGATAGATCAAATGCTCTGCAGGCAGTGCCTGCCGAAGCGCGTTGAGGACGGTCAGCCCTCCCACGCCGGAGTCGAACACGCCGATCGCATATTCCGCCCGCGGCTTTGCCGCCTCAGCCATTGCGTTGCGCCCGTTTTTTGGCTCTGTGTTTGAGCGTTTTGATATGCTGGCGGTTGCGCTCTTTTTTCGCTTGCTGGCGGGGGCTCAAGCTATTTTTGCGCCCCGCAAAGGGGTTATCGCCGGTACGGAACTCAAACCGGATCGGCGTCCCCCGTACTTTCAGGTACTTGCTGAAGCGATTTTCGAGATAGCGCTTGTATGCCCCGGGCAGCGCATCGGTCTGATTGCCATGCACCACGATGATCGGCGGATTGGAGCCGCCCTGATGGGCGTAACGCAGCTTGATGCGGCGCTGGTTGACCATCGGTGGCTGGTGATCGGCCACCACATCTTGCAGCAATCGGGTCAACTGATTGGTGGACCATTTCGCCATCGCCGAGTCGAAGGCTTCATTGACCGATAGATAGAGATCGCCAACACCGGAGCCGTGCAGGGCGGAGATGAAGTGAATCCGGGCGAACGATGCAAACGCCAGCTTGCGCTCCACCTGGGCCTTCACCTCGGCGCGCTGGTCCGGGCTCATGCCATCCCATTTGTTCAGGGCGATCACCAACGCCCGGCCGGCGTCGATGACGAATCCCAACATGCTCAGGTCCTGTTCGGTAACCCCTTCGCGGGCATCGATCACGCTGATGACGACATTCGCATCCTTGATCGCCTGCAGCGTCTTGACGATGGAGAACTTCTCCACCGCCTCCTTGATGTTTTTGCGCCGCCGCACGCCGGCGGTGTCGATCAGGATATATTTTTGTCCATCCCGCTCATAGGGGATGTAGATGCTGTCGCGGGTCGTGCCGGCCTGGTCGAAGACCACCACCCGCTCCTCACCCAGCATCCGGTTTACCAGCGTCGATTTGCCCACGTTCGGACGCCCGATCACGGCGATCCGTATGTTGTCTTTATAGGCCGCTCTGGCTCTCTCTTCGCCACCCTCTTCTTCCTCGGGTATAAAGGGTGCCAGCACCTCCTCGATCAGCTGACTGACACCACGGCCATGTGAGGCGGCGATGGCCACCGGCTCCCCCAGCCCCAGCGCGTGAAAATCGGCCATCGCCGTATCCGGGTCGATGCCGTCGGTCTTGTTCACCACCAGCCAGCAGGATTTGCTGTTGCGCCGCAGATGGTCGGCGATCAGCTCGTCAGCCGGGTTGAGGCCCGCACGACCATCCACCAGGAACAGCACCACGTCCGCCTCGTCGATCGCCAACATCGACTGTGCCGCCATCCGCTGATCGATGCCGGCCTCATCCCCGGAGATACCTCCGGTATCGATCACGATGTAATCACATTCGCCCACCCGGCCCTCGCCATACTTGCGATCCCGGGTCAGCCCCGGCAGGTCGGCAACAAGTGCATCACGCGAGCGGGTCAAGCGGTTGAACAGGGTGGACTTGCCAACATTGGGACGACCAACCAGTGCGATTACGGGCAACATAGGATTTCACCTGAAAACAACACGGCGGCCACTGTGCGTGACAGCGACCGCCGAAAATGGACGCGCAGGTCCGGGTTATTTGAATTTCAGCGCCGTCAGACGACCGTCATTGCTGAGGACATAGAGCACACCATCGCGCACCAGCAGATCACTCTGCACGCCGGATGAGCTGACCCGGTAACGGGCGGTAAAGTGGCCATCCACCTGGGACATGGCGTGCAGATACCCCTCCGCATCGGCGGTGAGCACGGCGTTGCCCAATACGGCCGGCGTGGTCAGGCGGCGGTGCTGCAGACTATCCTGTAGCCAAACGCTGGCACTATTACGCGCATCGAACGCGTACACATGGTCTTTCTCCGAGATCGCATAGATGTTGCCAAAACCGCCGGCAAGCCCGCGGTAGGTGGAAAAATCCTGACTCCAGACGATCTGCCCGTTGGCGGGATTGAGCGCCACCAGCCGCCCTTGATAACTGCCGACATAGACAAGCCGATTGTATACCAGTGGCCTACCATCGATATCGACAATCCGTTCGAGCTCGGAGCGTCCCTCGGCCAGTGCCACCCGCTGCTCCCACACGGGCCGCCCGGTGGCGTTCTCGACCGCAACCATTTTGCCATTGGCGAAACCCGCCAGAGTGAGGTCCGCCGCCACGATGGGGGCGCTGGTGCCACGCAGGCTCAGGCGGGGGATCTGGCTGTCATAACTCCAGCGCAGCTTGCCGCTGGCGACATCGAGGGCGGTGATCTTGCCATCGAGCTGCTGCACCACGACCAGTTCGCTGTTCATCTGCGGCTGAGAGATCACCTCCGAGGAGGCCTGATAGCGCCAGCGCTCACTGCCATCTGCGGTGTCGAAGGCGATCACCTCCCCCGACTCCTTGGCCAGCACCACGATACCGTTGCCGGCGCCAACCCCCCCCCCGATCGGGGTGTTCAGCTCGACCCGCCAGTTGATGCGCCCCGATGCCAGATCCGCGGCAACGAGGTCACCCTCGGCGTTGGCGGCAAAGATCTGTTGCCCATCGATGGAGGGGACCAGCTGGTGGAACTTGCTGCCGAGGCTACCACCGGTACTCAGGCTCCACAGCGGTTGCAGCTCCTGTTCCGCCTGAAACTCCACCAGCGGATTGGGTTCGACGGTTTCTTCGCTGCTGAAGATACCACAGCCGGAAAGCGACAGGCCCACGGCGATTGCCCCGGCGGTTTTCAGCCAATACCTCATGCATCCGCCCCCGCAAGATCATCCCGCTTCATCTTCAGAAGCGGACGCTGTTGTGCCCCGCCACCCAACTCCAGGGCGCGATCATAGGCCGCGACAGCTTCGTTCAGCTGGCCTTTGTCGGCATACAGATCGCCCAACAGCTCCTGGTAGCGCACCTCGTAACTGCCCGCATCGGTATGTTGCAACAGATCGATGGCCCCATCCCGATCCCCCTGCTGGGCCAACAGCATCGCCTTGCGCAGGGTGGCGACGCGGACGAGATCATCGGTCTCTTCTGCGCGTTCGAGCACCCAATCCAGCTGCTCGAGCGCGCGTTCGATCTCGCCATGGTTGACCGCCAGCGCCGCCATCATCAGGGCGGCATAACGGGCGTAGGTGGAATCAGCATGGTCGGAACGAAGCTGCTCACTCAGATGGGTCGCCGTGGCGTACTGCGCCGCGTTGGCGCCACCGGCGGAGAGCTGCACGGCCTCGGTCAGATTCTGATAGAGAACCGAGGCGTTGGCTGCCTTCTGCTCCTGAGTGCTCTGCCACCCCTTCCAGCCGAGGACGCTCGCTACCGCGAGGGCGACCCCCACCACCAGCGCCTTGCCGTTCTCTTGCCACCACTGTTTGAGCGCCTGTACCTGCTCTTCTTCGGTCCGCAATTCTGCCACTATCCACTCCTGCCAAATTGACCCGTTCAAGCACCCCTCAACGGGTGAAAATCTGTTTCAGCTGATCTGTCAGTCGATCCGTGTCGAGATCATATATCGTCTGCTCCCGATACCAAAGCGAGGCCTGCAGCTGATCCGGTTCGGTGCGCTTCAGGAGCGCTATCGCCGTCGCCCCGCTCTGGCGAGCCTTGGCGGCGATGTTTTTCACCCCGGCACAGTGGGTTCGGATCCGCAGCCCCGGTATGCTCCGACGGAGCTGTTCGGCCAGCAAAATCAGCTCGGCCTGCAGCCCTTTTTGCTCCGCCGCCAGGTAGAGATCGAAGCTCTGGCGCACCTGCTCGGGCACCCGTTCGAGGGTTTCAAGCAGCAGGATCAGCCGCTCGACCCCCATGGCAAAACCCACCGCCGGCGTCGGTTTTCCGCCCAGCTGTTTGACCAGACCATCGTAACGTCCACCGGCACACACCGTCCCCTGCGCCCCCAGCTGGTCGGTCACCCACTCGAACACGGTTTTGCAATAGTAGTCCAGCCCCCGTACCAGATAGGGGTTCAGCTCATACTTTACCCCGGCGGCATCCAGTATCGCGCACAGTTGCTCGAAGTCGGCGGCGGATTCCTGATCGAGATAGTCGCTCAGCACGGGTGCCTGACGGAGCAGGTCACGGGTTCCCTCATCCTTGGAGTCGAGAATCCGCAGCGGGTTGGTTGCCAGCCGCCGCCGGCTGTCCTCATCCAACCGTTCGATATGCCGGTTCAGGTACTCCACCAGCGCACTGCGATACCGCGCGCGCGCCTCGTTGCTGCCCAGCGAGTTCAGTTGCAGCGTGACCGCCTGTTCCAGCCCCAGCTGGCGCCACAACTCGGCGCTCAGCAGGATCAGTTCGGCATCGATATCCGGCCCGGCCATGCCGAACGCTTCCACCCCCACTTGATGAAACTGACGGTAGCGCCCCTTCTGCGGCTTTTCATAGCGGAACATCGGCCCCTGGTACCAAAACCGCTGGGTCTGGTTGTAGAGCAGGCCGTGCTCTTCACCGGCACGCACACAGCAGGCGGTGCCCTCGGGCCGCAAGGTGAGACTTTCGCCGTTGCGATCGGCAAAGGTGTACATCTCTTTCTCGACGATGTCGGTCACCTCCCCGATGGAGCGCTTGAACAGGTCGGTCTGCTCCACCACCGGCATCCGAATCTCCCCATAACCGTAACGGGCGAGTACATCTTTTACCGTGTTTTCAAGATACCGCCAAACCGGTGTCTGGTCGGGCAGAATGTCATTCATGCCGCGAATGGCTTTGATTTTGCGCAAAACGTCAGCTTTCCTGTGTCCGAGAGAGTGGGTGGAAACGTGTCAAAGCGGTAGGCTGAAGCGGGCGATATTGTCCTTGCTCAGGGTGGCAAGGTCGATCGGCTCCCCCTGATAGCTAAATCGCTGCACCGCATCGGCCCGGCCGATCACCACCGCCAGCGTGGCGTCACTCTCGAACGCGAGTGATTGGCCCGCCTGAGCTACGCCGTTGAACAGTGTGCGCCCGCCCACCTCACGGATGCTGATCCAGCACTCATCGCTGAAGGTCACCTCGACGGCGTTGGCAGCGACGACCGAGGGCTCATCCGGCCCAACCGCCGCCGCGCGCTCGGAGGTGGCGGCTACCGGCTCATCCGGCGGCGACGGGGGGGGCGGGTTGATCCCAGCGGACGGCGCCTCCTCGGCGACCATCGCATCTGGCACCGGCGCGCCCCCCTGCTCGATCCCGCCGATTTCCGGCGCGGCCTGATCGGGGCGGGGCAGAACCACGGTATTGCCATCGCTGGTTTCTATCGAAAACGGCCCGCTACCCAGCGGTTCCCGCTCGGCGGTGGTGAACCCCTGCTGGGTTTGCCACCACCAGATACTGGCGGCGATCAACGCCAGGATGAAAAGCCAGCTGCCAATTCTGAGCAGCGGATGCCCCTGGCGGCGGCCCGGCGCGGTGGAGACGGTGCCGATCGCTTTTACCGTTCCGGTTGTCTGGATGTTGCCGCTGGCATGGTTGTAGCCGGCCACCATCGCATCCGCATCGAGCTTGAGTAATTTGGCGTAGGAGCGGATGTAGCCGCGCGAGAAAACGGGATCGGACAGATACCCCAGGTCTCCATTCTCGATCGCCTGCACAACCGCTTTGGACAAGTTCAGCTGCCTGCACACCTGTTCGATGGTGAGCCCCTGCTGCTCACGGGCCCGAACGAACCGATCCGCCGGAAATTCGCGGGGGGTGGTATCTGACTGGGGTTGTTCGCTCACTGAGCTGTCTCCTCATAAAGCCGATATTCTGGCGACTGCGGGTACAAATTCTTGAGCAGCAGCGCGTAGGTCGCGGCGCGGGAGACATTGCGCCCCGCCCGGGCCAACCGTATCCCCAACCAGAGGCTTCTGGGGGTGTGCTCCGCCCGCTGCTGCTCGATCAGTTGGCGAAAACGCTCGAACAGACGGCTGGCCCCCGCCACATCGCCTTTGTCCAGCAGCAGGCCCGACAGTTCAACCAGGGCAACCGGGCGGTTACCATCGATCGCCAGAGAGCGCCGGAACGCCTCTTGCGCCTCCTCCGGTGAATCGGTCAGCAGATAGCAGCGCCCCAGATTCTCGAACGCCTGCGCCCGCTGCGGATAAAAGGGATCGACGGTTGCCAGGCTCAACTGTTTGCACGCTTCTTCATAGCGCTGGCGCGAGAACAGAAAAGCGCCATAGTTGTTATGGATCATGGCGGAGGCGTCGTCAGCCGCCACCGCCTTGCGGAAATACTCCTCCGCCAGCGCATACTCCTGCTCGGCCTGAAAGATCAGCGCCATGGCGTTGTAGGCCGGAGCGTAGGCGGGATCGATCTCTATGGCGCGCTGCACCGACATCTTGGCATTGACGGTGTTGCCCGCCTGCAGATATTGCAACCCGAGGCTGGTGTACGCCTCGAGCGCATCCTGGGGGGAGCGGGGTGCGGGACCGGTGCTCTGATGACCCGCGCAGCCAGCCATCAGTGTTACTGCCAGCAGCAACATCAACACACCGGATCGTTTCACGCTACCCTCCTATGGCCTTTGACTCGTGCCGTGATCAGCCCCACCTTGTACCACAGGAATATATTTTTGGCTACGGCGGGTGCGGTCCTCCACCTGGCCGACCAACTGGCCACAGGCGGCGTCCACATCGTCGCCGCGGGTGCGTCTGACCGTGGTCATGATCGACCCCTTGAGCATGATCTCCTTGAAGCGCTGAATCGCCGCTTCCGTTGGCCGGCGGTAACCGGAGTTGGGAAACGGATTGAACGGGATGAGGTTGAGCTTGCAGGGCAGTTGGCGCAGCAACTTGACCAGCTCGCGGGCATGCTCCGGCTGATCGTTGACCCCCTCGATCAGGGTGTACTCGACCGTGATCACGCGCCGGTCGTTGAGCCCTTCGAGATAGCGGTTACAGGCCGCGATCAGGGTCTCGATCGGGTAGCGCCGGTTGATCGGCACCAGCTGGTCACGCAGCGTGTCGTTGGGGGCGTGCAGGGAGATCGCCAGCGATACGTCGCTCACCTCCCGCAGCCTGTCCAGCGCGGGCACCACCCCCGCCGTGCTCAGCGTTACCCGCCGTTTGGACAGGCCATAGGCGTTGTCGTCCATCATCAACTGCGTCGCATCGACCACGTTGTCGAAGTTCATCAGCGGCTCCCCCATGCCCATCAGCACCACGTTGCTGACCCGGCGCTGCGCGGGGTCGAACGGCCCGAACGCGCGGATCGCCACCCGCAGCTGGGCGATGATCTCCGCCGTGGAGAGGTTACGGTTGAACCCCTGTTTGCCGGTGGAACAGAAGCGACAATCGAGCGAGCAGCCCACCTGCGAGGAGACACAGAGAGTGCGCCGCTCGCCGTCGGGAATCAGCACCGTTTCGATCGCCGAACCGCCATCCATCCGAATGACCCATTTGCGGGTGCCATCTCTGGATGTTTTGTCGAGCAGCACCTCCGGTTCACGGATCTCCGCCACCTCCGCCAGCCGGGCACGCAGCGCCTTGCTGATGTTGGTCATCTCATCGAAGCTGGAGGCACCCTGTTGGTGCAGCCACTTGAGCACCTGGGTGGCACGGAACCGTTTTTCGCCCAGCTGTTGAAAAAAATCTTCCAGCTTGGCCGGCGACAGTCCCAGCAGATTGATCTTGGTGGAAGGCTCGGACATGGGGTCGTTACTCGTCTTGGGGATGGCGGACCGCCCGGACGGGCGGCCCGACGGGGCCATCAGTCGCCGAAGAAGAAGGCGATTTCGCGCGCGGCCGAAGCGGGGGAGTCGGAGCCGTGCACCGCGTTGGCATCGATGGATTCGGCAAAGTCACGCCGAATAGTGCCCTCGGCCGCCTCTTTCGGGTTGGTCGCGCCCATCAGTTCGCGATTCAGGGCGATCGCGTTCTCCCCCTCCAGCACCATGACCACGACCGGGCCGGAGGTCATGAACGCCACCAGATCGGCAAAGAAGGGGCGCTCCTTGTGTTCGGCGTAGAAGCCCTCGGCGTCCTGCTTGCTCAGTTGCTTCATCTGCATGGCGACGATCTTCAGTCCCGCCTTTTCAAAGCGGCTGATGATTTCACCAATCACGTTCTTTGCCACCGCATCCGGCTTGATGATGGAAAGTGTGCGTTCGACGGCCATAGCTGGAAACCCCAATCAATAGTGGAAAGACAATAGGGGCGACATTATACGCAAACCACCGCTGGCTGAACAGCCGCGGCGGCTGGTGGGATCAATCCATCTCCTCGATCCAGGCCATCTGGATCGCTTCGAGGATCTTCTCGCCACAGTGGTCGGGGTGATCGTCGAACTCATCCAGCTCCAGCACCCGGGCGTACAGATCGGGAAAGCTGATCTGCAGCGGGTCCTGGGTCGGATAGCGCTCCGCCAGCTCGATGGCTATCGCGTTGACATCGGTCCATTTCAGTCCCATGGTGCGCTCCTCAATGCTGTTCCGATACCTGGTTGATGGTGTACCTGGGGATCTCGATCACCAGATCCTCACCATCCACCACCGCCTGGCAGCTCAGACGTGACTCCGGCTCCAGCCCCCAGGCTTTGTCGAGCATATCCTCTTCCAGCTCATCCGCCTCTTCGAGCGAGTCATACCCTTCACGCACGATCACATGACAGGTGGTGCAGGCGCAGGACTTTTCGCAGGCGTGTTCGATCTCGATGCCGTTGGCCAGCGCCAGGTCGCAGATCGTGATCCCCCCCTCGGTCTCCACCACTTTGCCTTCGGGGCACAACGTCTCGTGGGGAAGAAAAATTACCTGTGGCATCAGTGGGCCTCCTGGTCGATCTCATCGATGGTATGGCCGGAGAGAGCACGGGAGATGCTCTGATCCATCCGGCGGGAAGCGAAGAAATCGCTGGCCTTGGCGAGCTGCTCGATCCCTGCGGCGATACGACGGTAGTCCGCCGTCTCGATCAGCCGCTCGAGGTTGGCCATCTCCGCTTCCAACCCGGCGGCTTCCGCCTCACTCAGCAGCTCACGATCCTGTGCCATCGCCGTGCGCAGGGCGGTGATGATCCGCTCCGCCTCGACCTGTTGCTCGCGCAGATTACGAGCTTCCAGATCCTCCGCCGCGTGGCGGTAGGAGTCCTTCAACATCTGCGCGATCGCCTCATCGCTCAGCCCGTAGGAGGGTTTCACCTGAATGCTGCTGACCGCGCCGGTCGAAAGCTCCTGCGCGGACACGCTGAGCAGACCGTCCGCATCCACCTGAAAGGTCACCCGGATCTTGGCGGCTCCCGCCGCCATCGGCGGAATGTCGCGCAGCACGAACCGCGCCAGCGAGCGGCAATCACTGACCAGCTCCCGCTCCCCCTGGAGCACGTGGATCGCCATGGCGGTTTGCCCATCCTGGTAGGTGGTAAACTCCTGCGCCCGCGCAACCGGGATCGGGGTGTTGCGGTGGATGATCTTCTCCACCAGCCCCCCCATGGTTTCCAGCCCGAGGGAGAGGGGGAGGACATCCAGCAGCAGCATGTCGCTGTCCGGTTTGTTGCCCACCAGCACATCAGCCTGCAACGCGGCCCCGATGGCGACGACCCGATCCGGGTCGATATCGATATGGGGCGCCCGACCAAAAAACTCCCCCACGGCGGCGCGCACCCGCGGCACCCGGGTGGAGCCCCCCACCATGACGACCTCGGCGATCTCGGTTTTGTCGATGCCCGCATCCTTCAGCGCCCGCCGGCAAGTGCGCAGGGTGCGCTTCACCAGCGGCTCGATCAGCGCCTCGAACTGGGCACGGGAGACCCGCACCGTCACGCTCTGCCCGCCGGCAGAGAGGGTTTCGGTCACCTCCTCCTCCTCGGTCAGGCGCTCCTTGATTCGCCGCGCCAGCGTTGTCACGCCCCGCGCCGAGGAGGGGTCCAGCCGGTCGGCCAGGCCACTTTGCTGGAGCAGATATTGCGCCAACAGGCGGTCGAAATCATCGCCCCCCAGCGCCGTATCGCCACCGGTCGCCAGCACCTCGAAAACGCCGCGGTTGAGGCGCAAAATGGAGATATCGAAGGTGCCGCCCCCCAGGTCGTAGACGGCGATCACCCCCTCCTCTTTTTGATCCAGCCCATAGGCGACCGCCGCCGCCGTCGGCTCATTGAGCAGGCGCAACAGATTCAGGCCGGCCAGCCGCGCCGCATCCTTGGTGGCCTGGCGCTGAGCGTCGTCGAAATAGGCGGGCACGGTGATCACGGCACCATCCAGCTCCCCCCCGAGCGCCTCCCGCGCTCGTTTGGCCAAGGCGGACAAAATATCCGCCGAAACCTCCACCGGGCTCTTGTTTCCGGCCACCGTTTGCAGAGAGGGCATGCCGGAATCGGACGCGGCCAAGCGATAGGGCAGCTCCTCCCCCAGCCCCTTCACCGCATCCGCGCCCCGTCCCATCAGCCGTTTCACCGAGCTGATGGTGTTGTGGGGGTCCTGGGCGGCGCCCGCCAGCGCCTCGCCACCGACCAGAGGCGGCTCGGTGGCGCGATAGCGCACCACCGAAGGAAGCAGGTGCTCCCCCTGTGCATCCGCCAGGGTGACGGCGATACCATCGCGCACCGATGCCACCAGTGAGTTGGTCGTGCCCAGATCGATGCCGACCGCCCGTTTGCGCGCGTGCGGCTCCGGGCTCTGTCCGGGCTCAGCTATTTGCAGTAGTGCCATAGTGTTTCCGTTACTCGTCGAACAGTTTATCCTCCAGCGCGGCCACCTCGGACTGCAGCTTGGTGAGGAATTGCATCTTGCGCACCGCCAGCTCCGCCTGCGCCAGCGCGCCGCTCTCCCAGGCGTGGGCGAAATCGGACTCGAGCGTTCCCAGCTCCGATTCCACCAGCGCCCGCAGCCGTTCCAGCTCGGCTTCAGGAGCACGGCTTTCCGGTGCGGCGGCCACCTGCTCGCGCAGCTCCATCTGCTCCATCAGGAAGGCGGGGTCGAGCTGTGGCGCCCTGTCGTGCCGGGTCTCGATCCCTGCGAGCGAGAGCAGATATTGCGCCCGTCGCAGGGGGGATTTGAGCGTGGCATACGCCTCGTTGAGATGGGCGGTATGCTGCACCGCCAGCCGCTGCTCCCGGTCAGATTGGTGGGCATGTCTGTCGGGATGGAGCTGTCTCTGCAGCGCTCGGTAACGGCTGGCGAGCTCGGCCTGATCGATCTCGAAACCGACCGGCAGACCGAGAAATTCAAAATAGTTGCGCGTCATATCCATCAACCGACCTCAGTGATCCCGAACAGGTCAGACGTTGAAGCTTTCACCACAACCACATTCGCTGCGCACGTTCGGGTTGTTGAATTTGAACCCCTCATTGAGCCCCTCCCGCACGAAATCCAGCTCCGTGCCATCCAGATAGGTCAGGCTCTTGGGGTCGATCACCACCTTGACGCCACCAAACTCGAGGACCTCATCGTCGGGCTCGGCGGAGTCGACAAACTCCAGCACGTAAGCCATGCCGGAGCAGCCCGAGGTTCTGACCCCCAGGCGGATCCCCTCCCCGTGGCCCCGCTGTTCCAGGCAGCGGGCGACATGATCGATCGCCGCCTGTGTCATGCTAATCGCCATAATTACCTCAAACACGGGGACAACCGCCCCCGTTTGCTCTCATTGCTGCTGTTTCTTGCGGTAGTCCTCTACCGCCGCTTTGATCGCATCCTCGGCCAGGACCGAACAGTGGATCTTCACCGGCGGCAGCGCCAACTCTTCGGCGATACGCGAGTTTTTCAGCTGGGACGCCTGCTCCAGCGTCATCCCCTTGACCCATTCGGTCACCAGGGAGCTGGACGCGATGGCGGAACCACAGCCGTAGGTTTTGAACCGCGCATCCTCGATCACCCCCTGATCGTTGACCTTGATCTGCAGCCGCATCACATCCCCACAGGCGGGAGCTCCCACCATACCGGTGCCCACATGGGGGTCATCGGCATCCATCTTGCCGACATTGCGCGGATGTTCGTAGTGATCGATTACCTGTTCGCTGTAAGCCATGATAAACCTCCAAAATCGTTAGCGGTGGCGTCAGTGGTTGACCCACTCGACCTTGCTCAGATCGACGCCATCCTGGTACATATCCCACAGCGGCGACAGCTCACGCAGCTTCTCCACCGCATGACGGCACTGCTTCACGGCGTGATCCACCTCCTCCTCGGTGGTGAACCGCCCCAGCGAGAAGCGAATCGAACTGTGCGCCAGCTCGTCGCTCAACCCCAGTGCGCGCAGCACATAGGAGGGTTCGAGACTGGCCGAGGTGCAGGCGGAGCCGGAGGAGACCGCCAGATCCTTGACCGACATCAGCAGCGACTCCCCCTCGACGAAGGCGAAGCTGATGTTCACGATCCCCGGCACCCGTTGCTGGTCCGAGCCGTTCAGGTGGACCTCCTCCATCTGCCGCACCCCCTCGAGCAGGCGGGTGCGCAGCGCCTCCAGCCGAGCGGTTTCCGCTGTCATCTCTTCGCCGGCGATACGGAACGCCTCCCCCATCCCCACGATCTGGTGGGTTGGCAGGGTACCGGAGCGCATGCCGCGCTCATGGCCACCGCCGTGGATCTGGGCTTCGATGCGAACGCGCGGCTTGCGGCGAACATAGAGTGCACCGACCCCTTTGGGGCCATAAATTTTATGGGCACAGACTGAGAGCAGATCCACTTTCAGCTCATTGAGGTTGATTGGCAGTTTGCCCGCGCTCTGGGCCGCATCCACGTGGAAGAGGACACCTCGCTCGCGGGTGATCTCGCCGATCGCCGCGATGTCGGTGATGGTGCCGATCTCATTGTTGACGTGCATCAAAGAGACCAGAATGGTGTCATCCCGCAGCGCCTGGGCCACCTGATGGGGGTGGATGATCCCTTCGCTGTCCGGCTCCAGGTAGGTCACTTCGAACCCCTCTCGCTCCAGATGACGACAGGTATCGAGCACCGCCTTGTGCTCGATCTTCGAGGTGACGATATGCTTGCCCTTCTTCTGGTAGAAGTGGGCGGCCCCCTTGATGGCCAGATTGTCAGACTCGGTGGCGCCAGAGGTCCAGACGATCTCACGCGGGTCGGCGCCCAGCAGATCGGCCACCTGACGGCGCGCATTCTCCACCGCCTCTTCGGCCCTCCAGCCAAACAGGTGGGAGCGGGAGGCGGGATTGCCAAAATTTCCATCCAGCGTCAAACATTCGCTCATCTTCTGCGCCACCCGCGGATCGACCGGCGTGGTGGCAGCGTAATCAAGGTAGATCGGCAGTTTCATCTCATCTCTCCAAAAAATCGCTCACACGGCGACGCCACGGCGTACCGGCCGCTCGGCGGGGGTGACCTGCAGCTGTTGCCGCTCGGCCACCTGGCGCACATCCGCCCGCGCCACCAGATCCGCCAGACTGATACCGCTTAGAAAATCGTGGATCTGATCGCTCAGATCAGACCAGAGGTGGTGGGTCAGACACACCTCCCCCCCTTGGCAGCCGCTGCCCCGTTGGCAGCCGGTGGCATCCACCGATTCGTTGACCGCATCGATCACCTCGGCCACATTGATCCGGGACTGCTCCCGGTTGAGCTGATAGCCTCCACCGGGGCCGCGCACACTGCGCACCAACTCATTGCGGCGTAGCCTGGCGAACAGCTGCTCCAGATAGGAGAGGGAGATCCCCTGCCGCTGGGAGATATCGGCCAGGCTGATCGGTCCCCTGCCTTCATGCAGGGCCAGATCGAGCATCGCCGTCACGGCGTAGCGTCCTTTGGTTGTCAATCGCATAATGGCTCCTCACACCCTCACTTTTGTGAGACTGGATTCATTATGCAAATCCCTACCAAATTAGTCAACTATTTATCGGACCGGCTTACCAGCTCTTCACGCTGCGCCGCGGCACGCAAGGTTTCCGGGTCATCCACCGCCGCCTCGAAATCCGCCGGCTTCAGTGCCGGCAGCTCCTCGTCGCAATAGCTCGGCTTGAGCTCGCACAACACCTTGCCCATGGTTTCCACCTTGTGATCCATCGCCTGCAGGTGGTCGAGCAGGCAGCGAATGGCGTGGGCCACCGGATCGGATACCTCCCGGGAAACGGCATAGGCGTCGAACCCCACCTTGTCCGCCATCTGGCGCCGCTTCTGTTCCTGCGGGGAGTCCTCCTCCGGCTGATGGCGGATCACCCGGCCGGGAATACCCACCACCGTGGCCTGGGCCGGCACATCCCGGGTCACCACCGCATTGGAGCCGATGCGCGCCCCTTCGCCGATGGTGATCGGCCCCAGCACCTTGGCCCCGGCACCACAGACCACATTGTTTCCAAGCGTGGGATGGCGCTTGCCCTTGTTCCAACTGGTCCCCCCCAGGGTCACGCCGTGGTAGAGGGTTACATCGTCGCCGATCTCGGCGGTTTCGCCGATCACCACCCCCATACCATGGTCGATGAAGAAACGCCGCCCGATGGTCGCGCCGGGGTGAATTTCGATGCCGGTCAGCCAGCGGGCCAGGTTGGAGATAATCCGTGCCAGCCACTTCAAGCCGTTACGCCAGAACCAGTTGGCGATACGGTGGCACCAGATCGCGTGCAGACCCGGGTAGACCGTCAACACCTCGAAGGCGTTGCGTGCCGCCGGGTCACGGTGAAATACCGAGCGAATATCTTCACGAATCTGAGCAAACATCGGTTCTATCCTTTTGTCGTTGTCCTGAGCGGCGCTCGATGGCGGTGAGGATACCTCGCAGCACGTTCACCTCCACTTTATCCGGTAGTGCGCGCTGCAGCAGGCGCCGCAGACGCGGCATCAGCTGGCGGGGGTTGTTCGGATCGAGAAATTCGACCTCCACCAGGGTGCGCTCGAGGTGTTCGAACAGCCGCTCGAGCTCCCCCTGATCGGCCAGATCGACATCCCACTCGACCCCCCATTGCGGTCGCGCTGCCTGCGGGTCGGCCAGTTGCGCCATGCGCAGCTCATAGGTGACCACCTGCACCGCGGCGGCAATGTTGAGCGAGCTGAAGCTCTCCACGGCCGGAATGTGGAGATGGTGGTGGCAGCGCTGCAGCTCCTCGTTGGTCAGCCCCCGGTCTTCGCGGCCAAAGAGAATGGCGACCCGCGTCTTGCCCCGCAGCGGCAGGGCGATGGCCGCCAACTCACGGGGATCGACCAGCGGCCAGGGGATATGGCGGGCGCGCGCGCTGGTGCCAACCACCAGGCCGCAATCCGCCAGTGCTTCATCCAGGGTAGACACCACGGTGGCGTTCGCCAGCAGGTCGGTGGCCCCTGAGGCTCTGGCATCGGCGTCGGGGTGGGGAAAGTGGTTGGGGTTGACCAGGCAGAGATCGCCAAGGCCCATATTTTTCATCGCGCGGGCGGCGCCGCCGATGTTGCCCGGATGGGTCGTGTCGACCAGTACGATTCTGATGTGATCAGACATGGGGGTGGCCCAGCATTAAAAGTGGATCATTCTATCAGAACGCGATCGAGTTGCAGACCACTGTTCAGCGCAGCGCCCGAGTGAGCTACAATGGCCCTTTTTGCAAGCCACGTAGACTGGAAACCGACCCTGATGCAACCGATGGTTAATATAGCGCTGCGGGCAGCGCGACTGGCCGGCGAACAGATCGCCCGCTCGCTGGAACGGCTCGACCTGATTAAATCCGAGCAGGCCGATGTGGCCGAATTCATCAGTGGTCTGTGCCAGCAGGCGGAACGGACGATCGGCAGCAACATTCAAAAAGCCTACCCCCACCACAGCCTGATGGGTGAATACACCGGCCAACACCCGCCGATCGGCGAAGGTCCCGGCCACTGCGAATGGCATATCAGTCCGATCGACAGTCTGACCAACTTTTCCAACGCCCTGCCGATGTTCGCCCTCAGCATCACCGGTTTCATCAACGGCAAGGCGGAGCACTGCGTGGTGCTCAACCCCATCTTTGGCGAGGAGTTCACCGCCAGTCGCGGCGGCGGGGCACAGCTGAATGGCAAACGCCTGCGGGTGGGTAATCGCACCTCGCTGGAGGGCGCGATCATCGGCACCGGCTACCACGCCCGCCAGAGCGACAAGCCGTGGCTGGAGTCCCACGTTCGCATGATGCGGGAGATCCTGCTGGCCGGGGCGACGCTGCACAACAGCGGCTCCCCGGTGTTGAGCCTTGCCTACACCGCGGCGGGTCGGCTGGATGGCTTCTACCAGATCGGCCTCAGCCCGGCGGAGCTTTCGGCCGGGCTGCTGCTGATCCGCGAGGCGGGTGGCCTGGTGGGGGATTTCTCCGGCGGTAACCGCTACAGCGAGCACGGCAATCTGGTCAGCGCCAACGCCAGGATACTCAAGGCCCTGCTGCGCACCCTCCACCCGGTCACCGCCACCGAGCTGCGCTGATCGGCCCGCATCCCCCTCCCGACGACGACCGCAGAGACAAAAAAACCGCAGCGAAAGATGCGGTTTTTTGGCTGCTCGCTCCCGGCGGATCAGCCCGCGAAGGGGTCGCGGAGCACGATGGTCTCGTTGCGCTCGGGGCCGGTGGAGATAATATCGATCGGTGCCTCGATCAGCTGCTCGAGGCGGTCGATGTAGGCGCGGGCGTTGGCCGGCAGTGCCTCCAGTGTCCGTGCGCCCAGGGTGGACGCCTGCCACCCCGGAACCGTCTCGTACACCGGCTGGATCTGCTCGTAATCTTCACTGCCGCTGAGTGAGGTGACCGGGTTGCCTTCGCTGTCCCGATAGCCGGTACAGATATTGATCTCTTCCAGACCATCCAGCACATCCAGCTTGGTCAGACAGATGCCGGAAACCGAGTTGATCTGAATGGCGTGCTGCAGCGCCACCGCGTCGAACCAGCCGCAGCGGCGAGCCCGTCCGGTGGTGGAACCAAATTCGTGACCGCGCTCGGCCAGCCGTTTCCCCACGCCACAATGGAGCTCGGTGGGAAAGGGCCCCCCTCCCACGCGGGTGGTATACGCCTTGGTGATCCCCAGCACATAATCCAGATAGAGGGGGCCAAAGCCACTCCCGGTGGAGGTTCCCCCCGCCGTCGTGTTGGAGGAGGTCACATAGGGGTAGGTACCGTGGTCGATATCCAGCAGCGACCCCTGCGCCCCCTCGAACATGATGCTCTCACCCTGCCGGCGCAGCTGATGCAACCTGGCGGTGACATCGGTGATCATCGGCACCAGGGTGCGGGCCATCTCCATCGCCTGATCGAAGGTTTGCTGGAAATCGATGGCCTCCACCTTGTAGTAATTTTGCAGGACGAAATTGTGGTACTCGAGCACATCGCGCAGCTTGGCGGCAAAACGTTCCGGCTTGGCCATGTCGCCCAGCCGCAGACCACGGCGGGCCACCTTGTCTTCGTAGGCCGGCCCGATGCCGCGCCCGGTGGTTCCGATTTTGGCGGCGCCCCGAGCCAGCTCGCGCGCCTGATCCAGGGCAACGTGGTAGGGGAGGATCAACGGACAGGCGGGGCTCAGTTGCAGCCGCTCACGCACCGGCACCCCCTGCCCTTCCAGCTCGGCGATCTCCCGCAGCAGCGCTGTGGGCGACAGCACCACGCCGTTGCCGATCAAACACTGTACATTTTGACGCAAAATGCCGGATGGAATCAGGTGCAGGACCGTTTTTTTACCCTCGATCACCAGGGTATGGCCCGCGTTGTGCCCCCCCTGAAAGCGAACCACGGCGGCGACCCGATCGGTGAGCAGATCCACGATCTTACCCTTGCCTTCATCACCCCACTGGGTGCCCAGAACAACGACGTTTTTACCCATTGCTGTCTCGAATACTCGTTAGATATCGGAAAAAAGTGTTCACAGATCCACTACGACCCAATCACCACCCTGTTGCACCAGCCGCCGTTGCGACCGACCGGGTTCGCAAACCTCCCCCTCCAGCTGCTGCACGACCCGCTCCCCGGCGGCGCGCAACGCGCCGATCGCCCGCAGCAGCGCCCGATCCTCCCCCGCGGGGGCCAGCACGGCACGGTCATCGGTTGCCGGCCGGGAGGTGGAAAGATCGATCAGTGTCCTGAGATCGGCACTGAAGCCGGTGGCGGGACGGGCGCGGCCAAAATCGCGCCCGATCTCGTCATAGCGCCCCCCCTTGGCGAGCGCCTGACCATGGCTGGGCGTGTAGGCCGCAAACACCACCCCGGTGTGGTAGTGGTAGCCGCGCAGCTCGCCCAGATCGAAATAGGTGGCCACCTCCCCACAGCGTTGCACGACACGCTGCGCCAGCGTCTCCAGCTCATCGATGGTTCGCACCAGGTCAGCGTCGGCGGCGAACAGCTCGCGCGCCCGCGCCAGCACCTCGACCGAACCATTCAGGCGCGGCAGGGTTTGCAGCCAGCGGCGGGCGCGCTGATCCAGCTCGAGCCCGGCAACGAAGCGCTCGATCTCAGGCAGCGCCTTGCGCTGCAGCAGATCCTGATAGTCGGTCTGCTGCTGTGGATCCAGCCGACACAGCTGCATCAGGCGGCTGAATACCGCCACATGGCCCAGATCCAGCGTGATCGGCTCGACCACCCCCACCTCCGACAGGGTCGCCAGCATCAGCGCGATCACCTCCACATCGCTGTCGGGGCCGGCGTGGCCATAGAGCTCCGCCCCCAGCTGGAGCGGATTGCGGGACGCCAGCATGTTGGCGGGATGGGTGTGCAGCACTGAACCGCAATAGCAAAGGCGGCTGGGGCCCGCCGTGCGCAGCCGGTGGGCATCGATCCGCGCCACCTGGGGCGTCATGTCGGCACGCACCCCCAGGGTGTGGCCGCTGATGCGGTCGGTGACCTTGAAGGTGTTGAGCTCCAGATCATGCCCCACACCGGTGAGCAGGGATTCGAGATGCTCGGCGATGGGTGGCATCACCAGGTCGTACCCCCAGCTGTCATAGAGGTCCAGCACCCGGCGCCGCATCAGCTCCACCTGCCGCGCCTGCGGCGGCAGCAGCTCCATAATTCCGTCGGGCAGTAACCAGCGATCTGCCAAAGCCATGCGATACTCCGCTGTAACGTCGTTCTGAATCACAAAAAAACCGGGCACAAACCCGGTGGCGCGACTATACCACGTTCCGTGGCACCCCGTACCACGTTCCGTGGCACCCTGTACCACGTTCCGCGGCTCCTTGTACCGTTCCGTGGCACCCTGTACCACGTTCCGTGGCTCCTTGTACCGTTCCGTGGTGCCCGGTGCCACGAAACCGGATGGCTCTGGCAGCCGGTAACCCGAAACGTGGTGCCCGCTGCGGGCGGCCGTCATCCTGCGCTATTGGTTTCCGGTTGCGCTGTTGAGGTAGCGGAAGAACTCGCTCTTCGGATCCAGCACGAACAGGTCGCCGGCGCCCGAGAAGGCTTGGCGATAGGCGTTGAGGCTACGGTAGAAGGCGTAGAACTCGGTATCACGATTGAACGCGCTGGCGTAGATTTTCGCCGCCTCGGCATCCCCTTCACCCCGCACGATCTCGGCCTCGCGGTAGGCATCCGCCAGGATCACCGTGCGCTGGCGGTCGGCATCCGCACGAATCCCCTCGGCCAGCTCCTTGCCCCGAGAGCGCAATTCTCGCGCCAGACGCAACCGCTCCGAGCGCATCCGCTCATACACCGAGGAGGAGACCTCCTGCGGCAGCTCGACCCGCTTGACGCGCACATCGATCACCTCGATCCCCAGCTCATCCTGCGCCATCTGGCTCAGCGCACGGATGACCGCGCCCATCACCTCTTCACGGGCACCGGATACCACCTCGGTCAGGGTGCGCTCGCCAAACTGGTTACGCAGGCTGGTTTCGATGCGGCTGGAAAGCAGGTCGGCGGCGCGGAACTCGTCCCCCGAGGTGGCGGTGTAGTATTTCTCGACGTTGTCGATCCGCCATTTGACGAAGGAATCGACGATGAGGCGTTTTTTCTCCAGGGTCAGAAACGCCTGCGGGCGGGCGTCCAGCGTCATGATCCGCCCCTCGAACTTGCGCACGGTGTTCACGAACGGAATTTTGGTGTGCAGCCCCGGCTTGATGTCGGCCTCGACCACCTCACCAAAGCGCAGCTTGATGGCGCGTTCGGTCTCCTTGACGATGTAGATCGACTGTGAACCCACGAAGACTACCAGTGCAATGGCGATCAGCCCAAACAGTGTGGTCGGTTTCATTAGCGCCCCTCCCTCAGGCCAGAGGTTGTCTGCGCACGGTTTCGCGCCTCCTGCAACACCTGCTCAGCCAGTTGATTCAAGGTGTTCTGATCCAGCTTGAGCGGACGACCCGCGGCGTCGCGCAGCGGTTTTTGCTGCTCGCTCAAGCGATCCAGCGGTAGGTAAAGCATATTGTTTCCCCCCTCCACATCGACGATCACCTTGCCGGTGCGGCCCAACACTTCCTGCAGGGTATCGATATAGAGACGCTCGCGGGTCACATCCGGCGCTTTGCTGTATTCCGTCAGCAGGGCGGTGAAACGGCTGGCTTCACCGGTCGCTTTGGCAACCACCTCTTCGCGGTAGGCGTTGGATTCCTCCATCAGCCGCTGCGCCTGCCCCCTCGCTTCAGGAATGACACCGTTGGCGTAGGTCTGCGCCTCGTTGATCACCCGCTGTTCATCCTCCCGCGCCTTGATCACGTCATCGAAAGCGTCCTGCACCTGCTGCGGTGCCTGGGCGTTCTTGATATTCACCTTGGAGATCCGCAGGCCGGTGGAGTAATCCTCCATGTAACGCTGCAACCGCGCCTGCACCTGCAGCGCGAGCGTTTCCCGCCCCTCGGTCAGGATACCGTGCATCTCGGAGGTGCCGACCACATGACGCAGTGCCGACTCCGAGGACTGCGCCAGGCTGTCGATGGGATCGCGAACCTTGAGAACGAACATGGCCGGATCCGCGACCGCGTACTGCACCGTCATATCGATATCGACGATGTTTTCATCCGCGGTCAGCATCAATGAGCGGTGGTCATAGGAGCGGATACGGGTGGTGTTCACCTTGGTGACCTCATCGATCAGCGGTGGATTCCACTGTAGCCCCGGTTGCACCGTGTCGTGATATTTGCCCAGCCGAAGCACGATGCCGCGTTCCTGTTGATCGACGGTATAGAACCCCATCCCGGCCCAAAACAGGGCGGCCAGCACGATGATGACCACGAAGAAACCGCCCCCCCCAGCCCAGCCCGGGGTGTTACCCGAGCCGCCCTTGCGTTTGCCGCCCCCGAAAAGGCCGCCCA
>Ga0114984_1000243_pt1 | contig 21903 bp, 30 predicted proteins | sample Shrwel1BS1Day1_FD_96987 | JGI IMG/M metagenome (GOLD analysis project Ga0114984, IMG submission 96987) | Subsurface microbial communities from deep shales in Ohio, USA - Utica-3 well 1 S-1-Day1 | ecosystem: Environmental > Aquatic > Deep subsurface > Shale gas/oil reservoir > Produced water/Flow...
CGCCTGAAGGAGTACAAGGAATTCGAGATCGCCAACGCCAACAAGAAGATTCTGACGCCGGACCAGATGGCCGTCATTGAGGGCATCGCGCAAAGCGTTTCCCAGCACACTTCGGCGGACACGTTGCTGCGAGCTGGCCTCGTCGAGCACTCGATCATTTGGCAAGACGAAGAAACCGGGATCTGGCTAAAGATTCGGCCCGACTGCTTGTGCGTCGACTTCGACACCGGAATCTGTCTGGACGTGAAGAAGACCACGGACGCTTCCCGGCATGCCTTCAAATGGGCCTGCGAGCGTTACCACTACGACCTGTCAGCGGCGATGTATCTCGAAGGCCTGCGCCAAATCTTCAAGCGCGACTTCGACTTTGTTTTCCTGCCGATCGAAGAGGATGCCCCCTACGGCTGCGCGCTCTATGGCGCACCTGACGACATGCTGCAAGACGGAAAGCGCCTGTTCCGGAAGGCTATGCGCGAACTCAAGCAGTGCCTGGATTCCGGCCTCTGGCCGTCGTATCAGCCCGATGGCGACTACGAGCTTCTGGATTGGCGTCCCCGCCGCTACTACTGATTCTTTGGAGCAGATTTCATGATCGAAAAGACCATCTCACGCACCCGCGCCATTGGCGCAGCCACCCTCACTGCCACGGTATCCCCGTGCAGCTGGATGTATCCGGGGCACGGTCTACAGATTCAGATTCAACTGGCTCCGAACGGAGGAACGGCGTTCCTCCACAGCAAGGGCAAGGCCTTTTCCGATGCCACCGAGGCCGATATCGACGCAATGCTGGAGTCGGTGAATCTGGTCCAGTGCTCGCGTTGCGGCAATCTCGCTTTCGACCCGGAGACGGTGAGCACCAACCGGGCCGGCAAGTGCGAGACGTGCTTCATGGGCGATCTCGACAAGGAGCTTGATGCCGCGCGGAAGAAGGATGCCGACAAGCTGAAGCGCGCCGACGCCCGGATGAAGGCCAAGGGAATGACTCACCGCGTCGACGCATGGGTGCATCCGGACGGCGGCGGCGATGACTACCTCGTCAGTCTCTACGTGAACGGCGACCCCTCGAAATCCCTCATCCAGAAGGAGCTGAAGAAGCTGAAAAGCTCGGTTCTGGACGATTACACCATTCAGGCGCTCTAGCCTGTCCCTTCAACTATCGCAGGAACTTGCCATGCCTCTAATTCTGATTCCGCTGCTGTTCGCCGCTGTTCTCTTCTTTGCTCCGATCGCTGCCGTGCCGGCGATCACTTCGGTCGCACAGATTCCGATCCCGGCTGATGTCGTTGAGCTCCATTACACCCGGGGCGGCATTGTCCGCCTGAATCGCACCACCGGCGCAACTCGCTTTACGCCGTACCGCGAGGCTGGTGACCTCGATCGTCGTCGCGACCAGCGCCTTGCCTGAGCAAATGCAAGGCTCGCTGCCCCTTGATTTTTCCCGCTGCCAGCGATGGCGGGATGGACGGGATCGATACCGGCCAGCGGGTGAAGTGTTCGACCACCGTCATGCGACCGTCGAACGAATCGATACCGCAACTGCGAAAGCTTTTGTGACTCGGCACCATTATGCGCACAGCTTCCCGGCAGCCCGGTTGAACGTCGGCTTGTTCGTCAAACGCCCATTCCAGAAGGAAACCCTGTCCGGCGTGGCGACGTTTTCAGTTCCAATGACACAAGCTGTTATTCCCGCGCTGCTGGACGGCCTGCCAGCCTCTCAAGGCGTCGAGCTTGGCAGATTCGTCCTTCTGGACGAGATCGAAGCCAACGGCGAGAGTTGGACCCTTGCCCGTGCATTCCGGATACTCCGCCAGTCCCTGCCAGAAGTGTGTGGTGTCGTCAGCTACTGCGATCCTCACCCCCGCCTGACATCTGACGGCCAAATTGCGTTCAAGGGGCACATTGGCACCATCTACAAGGCTATCAATGCGACGCCGCGCGGACGATCGAAACCCCGCACGCTTCTTCTCACCCCGGATGGGTCGGTGGCCAACGAGCGAGCCTTGGCAAAGTTGCGGAATGGCGAGTCCGGTGCGGACTACGTGGAGCGTCGCCTGCGCGATCAGGGAGCCACGCCGCGGCGCATGGGCGAGAGCGGAGCCGACTACCTGGCCCGAATCCAGGAGGAGGGGTTCTTGCGGCGGCAAAGGCATCCAGGCAATTTCGCCTTCAGTTGGACCTTGAAATAGCGCCGTACGATGCGAGTGGTATATCTTTGCTTCCAAACCGAAATCACGAAAGGAAAGTCATGTCCGTCGCTATAGAACAGATCAAGCCGGGGGCTGTGTTCCGGTTCAAAACGGCGTCTCGCCGGGTCACAGGCGTCAATGCGTGCAATGTGACTTGGGAATATGCAGACGGCCAAAAGCGTGGCGGCAGACGCTCTGGCACCCAATGGATTCACTACTTCAAGTCCGACGCCATCGAGCAGATTCCGGATCCTGCGGCGGCGGTAGAAAGCCGCAAGCTCCTTTCAGGACGTGAGGTGCCGAGCCTGGCTGAGTCAATCGCCGTGACGCTGAATACGCACTGCCCTGCCAAGTGGGCGGTGGTGGACTTGGAAACCGGCGAATTGTGGGGGCACGATGGCGCGCAATTCAAGCACCTCTCGTCCCCCGAGGCGGCAGAGGTTGCCGCCGTGGCAAAACAAGCTGCCAACAAATAGGACAACATCGTGAGCCGTACTGCCTCAACCGCCCCCTATGGTTCGCCGGAGAATCCGTGGCGCCGTCCGGATGGGACGGTGATCGCTTGCGTCGAAAAACTGAAGGTGTTGCGGGAAAACCTGGCGGAGCTACGCCAGTGCGCCCTCGACGCCCTTGAGGACGCTGTGCTGATGGGCTGCGATGAGGCCCAGGTCAAAGAAGCATTTCTGGCCGAGATTCAGGCCCTCCAATCCGGCTACTCGCCGGCGGACTAGCTCGACTATTACGTCATCCAGCCGGTCCTTCACGGACGGCTTGTGCCTGCTTCTACGCGGCGCAGATATTCCAGAAATACCCCTCCCTGGTTGGCAAACTTCCCCTCGTCATCAACACGAGTCACCTCACATGGACCGTTACGACGAGAACCATCAGCGTTACACCAGCGATCCGCGCTTTCCAGCGGTCGAGGCCAAAGCCAAAGCGAAAGGGTTTCGCAAAGCGTCCGCCAGCGAAGTCCGCGCGAGCGCCCAGCGCGCCTCTTGGGCACCTGATCTGTTCTGTGCGTATGGCGGCCTGTGGGTCAAGGAAGCCGAGCCGCACAGCACATGAACGACGCAGCAATCAGGGACCACCTGCGGGAAATCATCCGCGACTACTGGGGAATGAGCATGAAGGAAATCGAGCACGTTACGGGCTTTCCGCGCCGGATGCTTCAGAAGAATCTGGATGCCATGCTGGCCGCCAAAACCGTCATCCAGGAGGGAGGGCGCTATGTTGCCCGCTGATCCTTCACCCAACGAGGCCCGCGTCATTGTTCCCGGTGACGAGGAGCGCCTGATCGACGTGGCCACCCAGGCTATCCGGGACGAAATGTTCGTGATCCACAACGGCGCTCGGGTGATTGTGTGCTCCATCATCCCGGTGGGATGGAAAAAGCTCGCCATCCGGGACAGAGACCTGGCGAACCGTCCAAAACTCCGTCTAACCCCCAGTCTGGAGCGGCATTTCTTGGTTGCCGCCAATGACAACGGCACCCAAAATTAGCCCGCCATGGAAAATACCCTCTTCTTCGCCTCGCTTACCGCCGCGCAGCAGCGGAAATTCATGGCTTTTGCCGAGGCTTACGGTCGCGCCTACGAAAAAGGCCAGGGCTGTGCCGACCCCAGAATTCTCTCCCTACCCCATCACAAGCGGGTGGCCCAAAACGATGCGCTAGCCCTCGAGGCTCGCTTCCTGGAAGAGTTCGCGCCGGCAGTCGTCGCCGAATCCAAGCGTCCCGGCACATCGCGTCACGATATCGCCACGGTGATGTTCGAGTGCTATCCCGATCTGGCCCGCGTCATGTACCAAGGACGGATGGACGTGCTGTGCGATATCGGGCTCCGGCTGATGGTCTTTCATCAGCGGGTCCGTTCCTTCCAGACCACCGACGCCCTGGAGTCGATGCTTCACGATACGGACTTCGGTCAGGACATCCCGGCCGAATGGTTCCACCCGCCCTTCGATGAGATCTACATCGAATTCGGCGAGCACCGCCACTTCCCAACCAAGATGACGGATCCCTTGTCTGGTGAGCATGTGGTCGAAGGGTGCTACCTATTTGCCGGCTTGACCCCCTCTTTGCACGGCCGGGATCTAGTTCGAGGGTTCGACCTCATCATTTTTGGCAGTCCGGTCGGCAAGAGCGGCGTGATGGACGATTGTTTCACGCACCTGGGACTGCCCTTCAGCGACGAGAAGATGCCAATCTCGGCTCTGGTGGATCAGGTTGTCGAGCATTACCGGGCGCGCTCCGACTTCCCCAATGCGCATGTGGTCAGGCCCGTGATCGAGCACGTCGCCAAAGTGCTGGTCTATCTCGGGACCAAAGAGGCTCGTCAGCGGGAAGTTCGCGAGGGCACGGATGCGTTCAAGCGGATTTCCGGCCTCAAGTCGTCAGCAAAGCGAGAGAAGGCCGCGCGTCAGGCAGCCAGACTCTACGACCGCATCGTGGTGGGTCCGTGCAGCCTGCCGTCCGAACTGGATGCCATCCACGCTATCCGCGCCGCCGGCGTCCGCCCTCATATCCGTCGTGGCCACTTCCGCGCCCAGCCTTACGGTCCGCAGCATTCCCTGCGTCGCCCGCAGTGGATTCAGCCGATGATGATCGGGCGCGATCACATCGCTGGCACAGCTCAGCCCAGCTACGTCATTCAATAGGTCGCCCATGCTGCGCAAGCTCTCCCAAACCTTCGTTGTCGTCATGCTGTTTGCGTCCTGCTGGCTGACCTATTTCATCCTGCTGGCCGCAAACCTGCCGTTGCTACAGAAGGTATTCAAGATGGTCAGTTCCGACGGTGGCTGGCTGACCATCCTTCACCACAAGAACGGCCCCCAACTGATCGGCCTGTGCGTCGGGATGGTCCTGGCCGGCAATGTCGCCTGGCTGGTTTCCAAGGTCTTCGAGAAGCGATTCGTCGAGATCTGGGCCCGCCCACGGCCCTTCGTCTGAAAGACCTCCATGATGCGTCGCTCCCTCTTCCCTGTTCGCTTTGTTCTCGCCCTGTTGGCGTTGCTGGCTTCGTCCATCGCCAACGCCGCCAACTACCCGGCCAAGATTCAACGAATTGACCTCGAGGGCGGTGCCGCGCTGTATGCGATCAATGACGGTCCGGCAACGCTGAAGATTTCTCTGGAGCTGACCAATTCAATCAACGTCTCATCCGACCAAGCCTGGCCCGTGACGGCAACCATCCCGCCGCACAGCCAGAAGACCCTCGCCTTCCTGTTCCCATCGAATCCCGGAATCCCTTTCCAATGGGACTTCAAGCCCACTGTCACGGTCTCCTCGGTGGCCACCGACAACCCAGCCTCCGCCGGCAGCAGCGCGTCCGGGAAGGACATACGGGAGGAAGCCCAGGCAGAGCTACGGCGCCTTCTCGAGCCGGCCGCGCGGATGTCGATGAAACTGAGTGGCAAGCCATGGCCCGGAAGCGATGGAGCCGCCAAGCATGCCACCGGGCAGACAGTGGACGATGCACTCCCGTTCCTGCTCAGAGCATACGCGCTCTTTCTGTCGATTACCCTGGGGGCACGCCTACTGGCCGCACTTCGGATGAAGAACTGGTCCCGAGCAGTTGTCACGTTCATGGCGGCCGCCACCATCGAATATGGCGTGTTGTTCTACCTCGGCGCGGATTTCATCGACCTTCGGAGCTGGCACATCGAAGGCTTCAAAGCATTCGCCATGCATCACGAGTGGTCCATCCCGATTATGGCCGGCGTGTTGATCATCTGCTGGGCAACTGCCTACTTCCTGCTCCATGAGGACATGGACCGGACCGTCTATCAAGCCTGGCCTCCCAATCCTCGGGACGCAAGGAATACCGCCTACTACAAACCCAAGACCGACAAGATCGGCTGACATCAAGAGGGAAAACACCATGTCCCGTAGAAACGCCAGTCTCTTCGACGCCATGCTCGACATCGCGTCTCTGCTGCCGTGGCAGGCCAGCCTCATCATTGCCGTTGGGGCCTACTTCGGCTTTCACCACCTTGCCTCCGCCCCCCCGCAAGCTCTCGCCGCAGCAGGCGCTCACGACCTGGCCAACAATGTAGGCAAGCAACTCCTGATGGGGCTGTCGGCGATCCTTCAGTACGTGATCCCGTTCATCTTCGTTCTCGGGGCCGGTATTTCCTTCTTCAGCCGGCGCCGGCAGCGCGCGTTGCATGCCCAGGTGGCCAACCACCCCAGCCACACCGCCCTGGGCGAAATCTCCTGGCAAGACTTCGAGGTCCTAACCGCCGAGGTGTTTCGACGAAAGGGGTATCGCGTGGTCCAGCGCGGCGGGAATGCACCGGATGGCGGCGTCGATCTGGAACTGTGGTCCGGAAGGGACAAGTACCTTGTGCAGTGTAAGCAATGGAAATCCACCCGGGTTGGCGTGGCCATCGTGCGCGAGCTATACGGCGTCATGGCAGCGGAAGGTGCCGTCGGCGGCTTTGTGGTCGCGGCCGGCGAGTTCACCGCCGACGCGAAGAAGTTTGCCCAGGGCCAAAGCATCGAGCTGGTGTCTGCCAACCTGATGCTGCGGCTGATCGCTCAGACCAACTCGGAAAGCAGCCCCTATCCAGACGAGCAGCCGGACTGTCCCCGTTGTGGAAGCGAAATGGTCAAACGATCGGCTACGCGCGGGGCTATGGCGGGCTCGATGTTCTGGGGTTGCCCGAAGTATCCGGCCTGTACCGGTACCCGCCCGATCGATTAGGACTTGGTGGCATCGATGATGGTTCAGTACCTGAAGAGACTCACCGCGCGAGCGCCGGCTGCGGCCAACGAGCCAATCAGGCCGTCTTCAAGGGACCCAATGGAATTCTCCCTCTGCTACAAGCTGCGACGTGACGCCCTGGAAATCACGGCCCGGATGCCGGGGGATGGCAAAGGCTTGTCGGCCGAAACGCATGCGAAGCGATTGATCTGGGTTCAGTCTCGCCTGCTCGAGGCCATGTGCAGCGATCCTGCTCTGACGGAAAGGCAACGATCCGTCCTCATGGCGTTCCATAGCAAGGCTTTGCGGGACCTGATTTCTGATCGGCGCGGTGCCCGACGGCGGGGCAATTTGAGCCCGATGGTGGCCTAAAGTCGAATTCTGGCGCATTTCCACATCCATTCCTACGTCCAACCCCCCTGTTTCGTCTGCTTTTCCCGATTGCCGCCCCCCTCCCCGGCCTTGAAAATGTCGTCTTCGCCTTGACTGGGGCGAGCAATGACTTCGGGCCTATCAGGGAGTATCAGTGAACAGCAAATCGCAAGTGATCCAACCAGGGATCGAATCCTTCTTCTCGTCCAATCGGGGCGAGGCGTACAAGTCTCGAATGCTGCTTTGGGGTTTTGCCCTGATCGGCTTCACGATCTCGATGCTGCGCGCGCCCCATACCGGGACGAGTGTGGCCGTAATGGCGGTCTCGTTTCTGGTCCTCATCGGCCTGGTGGATTACTTTCTCCTCCGTCAGTTCCGTCCTGGGCAACTGGTGATCCAGGTCTCCGACGAGGGCGTCGAGTCCCCCATGTTGTCCGGCCCGAAGAAGAAACTGCCGTGGGAGTCCATCAAGGGCGTCTCGATCCAGGCCATTCATGATCAGCCCTGCCTGGTCTTCACGCTTTCGCCGGACCTCGGCCTGCCCGACAAGAAACACTTCCTGACCGGCTCCAACCCTTCCCGGCCGAACATCTCCCTTGCAGGGTTGGATGCCCAAGCACAGGACCAGTTGGCGGAAGCTATCGGGCGTCGTCTGCGCAACCGGAATGACCTGTCCGCAGTGGACATCACGAATCCTGTCCGCGAGGTCCGTGAATTCATGGAAAGCGTGCGCGAGCTCGCCCCCATGCCCTGGGTCACCTCATTCCTGGCCGTGGCCAACGCAGTCGTCTGGATCGCCATGGTCGCCGCCGGCGCCAAGATTCTCGGGTCTCCGATCTCGATGCTCTACGAGTGGGGCGCAAACTCTACTTCGGCAGTCCAGAACGGACAGGCATGGCGCCTGCTGTCTTCGATGTTCCTTCATGGAAACGTTTTCCACCTGGTCATCAACATGGCGGCCCTGGTCAGCGCTGGCCTGATTGTGGAGCGCATCTACGGGCACCGCCTCTACGCGCTGATCTACTTTGCCTCCGGCATTGTGGGCAGCTCGCTCAGCCTCTATTTCGCCTCGCAGACCACCGTTGCTGTCGGCGCCTCTGGCGCGATCTTCGGCGTCACAGGCGCCCTGTTCGTTGCGATCTTCCAGCACCGCAAGCGCCTGCCGAAGTCCTTCAGCAAGCAGATGATCACCAGCTTGAGCTTTTTCATCACCTACTCGATCATCCAGAGTCTGACGAAGACCGGGATCGACACGGCAGCGCATATTGGCGGCCTGGTGGCTGGCTCGGCGCTGGCGTATATCCTCCCGGAGCGCCTGAATATCGAGGCATTCCATCGGCTACGGCTTCAACGTGGCGTCATTGGTTTTGCGCTTGCCCTGCTGGCCACCGTCGGCCTGGTGCATTTCGCCCCCGAAGCAAAGGTTGATGTCGAGAAGTCGATTCACGGTTCGGCAACCGTGGCCGCCGGGATGAAGCAGTTTGCTGAGCTGATGGCGTCGCTCGATCAAGAGGAGAAAGACGTTGCGGCCGGCAAGATCTCGATCAAGGAAAGCGACGAGCGGAGCCGGAGTGTTTTCGCTCCCAGGATGGCTGAAGTCCTCAAGACCCTCCGCAATGGCTACCTTCCCCCCAACGACCCGCGTATGCCGGTGCTCAAAGCAACGATCCGGATGGGTGAACTGATGGAAGAGTCGCTTGCAATGCAGTCCGTGTTTCAGCCGGGGAGCAGTATCCCGGTGCCGGCCGACCCGGCCAGGGCGGCGGAGATCAAACAAGAGATGGTGGCGGTGATGACCACGATCAACAAGGCCGGCAGCAGCCAGTAAGCGCGGTCATTCTCCAGATTTTGGACGAAAAAAAGCAGCCCGAGGGCTGCTTTAATTTTTGCTACGAAACTTCGTTCCTTAGCGTTTCCGTTTCCTTGATGAAGCACTGGAGACTTCGACGCTGGCGTTCATAAAGCGAGCAGATCCGCTAGCGGACAGCTCCTCCCGGTGGTGCTGCTTTCTGCAAGGTTCTTGGAGGAGCCCTGTAGAAAGCCCCTTCGCCATGGGCGGAGGGGAAGGTGCGAAGGTTTCAGCAGCCTGGTCAGGCGGCTTGTTTTGCCTTTGCGATTGCAAGGTCGGCCATGAAGCACGCCGAGAGAATGTCCAAGACGCGCAGCCATGCCACTTCACGACCAAAGCGCTCGATGATCTCGAGGGCGCCCGGGTCGTTCCGGTGCTTCTCGCGGAGCGAGTTGTAGGTTGCGCAGAACTTTTCGTAGCCCATGATGCGGCTCCTCGCTTAGTCGCCATTCAGAATCGACATCGTTCGCGCCCGACCTGGCGTGAACTTCCCGGACCATTCATGTCCTTGTTCGCGGGCAACCTGGCGGATGCGCTGCTTGAAGGACTCCTCGCTAACTTCCTTGTGAAGATCGCAGTGAGCGGTCTCCACGGCGAGGAGGAACTGGATATCGGAAACAGAAGCTTGGAGAGCGGCCTGCAGACGCTTGCGGCCGGCGATTTGGTGCCCAATGAGAGCAGCAGCGATCGCGGCAATAGCGGCCGACAGGATTCCTCCAACTGCCTGGATGATGGCGGACTGAACAGCGGGGTCGGTGACGACGATTTCAAAAGCCATGGTGGCCTCCACAAGTTGAGCCCGCGGAGAACACCGCCGGAGGCGGCCCCCGGGGCGATTGAGATACCCAGCCGAAGCTGGATTGAAGCGGCTGATATCGCACAGCGCGCAAGCGTTTTCCCAAACGGGAGAAAACCAGACTTTCTTGAGTAGCCTGTCCGTTCAGGACTGCTCAAGAAAGGCCTCTCCCAAAGGGAAAGGCCGAAGACAACCGGGCTTAATCAGCCGTGATCGTCATGGTGCCGTCTGCGTCAAACTGCACGCGGAAGCTGTTATTGCGGAGGTTGGTCTTGTGACGGACGCCAGCGTTGTAGAGGCACTTTTCAAGGGTCTCCACAGCAGGCTCACCGGACAGGATCGCAACCAGGTCGTCAAAGCGATCAGCGTCGATCTCGTAGTCGGTTTCGCAGTACGTATCGTTGGAGTCGGTATAGGTCGATGCCTGGCGCAGGACGTACCCGGCACGAGTGATGCCTTTGGGCACCAGGAACGTGCGGGAGCTTCCCCAATCGCCGGACCCGACAGCCACGGCTTCGGTCAGCAGATGAGTCACGCCGGCGATCGTAACCGCCAGGTTCTCCATCAACTTCACGTCGCCATCGACCCAGCCACCGCTGAACTCGTCTTTGGCCACGACACGGCCGCTAACCTTTACCTCTTCCTCTGCGAGATCTCGCAAGTGCTGCACAGCCCAGTGTTGCGACGGCAGCTCGTGCGAAACGAAGAGAACCTTGGCCTTCTCCGCCCACATGAGGCGGGTGAAGTCATCGCCGCAGTCTTCCTCGTCGAAATCCCGGAAGAGCATTACTGCTCCCGATACCACTTGGGCTTCAGTTACCTGCTCACGGCTGTGATACAGGAAGTTGTCACCGTCGCGACGCTGCACCGGCGTCTCACCCACGTAGGTAAGGACCTTGGTGGGCAAAACAGGCACGTCCACCATCAGGTCGAGGCATCCCGCGCGCTTCGCATTTGACCAGCAGGTCTCTACGAAGTCTGCAGCGGACATCTCAGCCTTCTTTGCCACCAGATGCTCCCGCCAGATCTCCTTCAGGGCCACGTCGAAATCCTTGGCTGCCTGTTGGGGGTCAATGAGGCTGTCGCGATCCGGCATGCGCGGCGTGTATCGCAGGTGGTCCACATGCACGATCGGGCGAATTTCTCCGCCGTAGTGCGAGGTGAAGCCTGAGACATTGACCGGCAGGCCCTGGCAGTACACATAGCCCATGGACTCGAACTCGGCCTTGGAATCGTTGTGAATTCCCGGCACGTGGACGAACCCCACAGACGTTTGCTTTCCAACCAGGTTGGCGTGTGCGTGCGGCCGCGGCATCTCTTCTCCCTGCCAGAAAACAGGGATGGCGAAGCCTTTGGCATAGGAGGCAAGCGCTTGGCCCACCTTCACTGCATCGAGCTTGCAGTGCTGCAGCGTGATGCGGGTGCCGCCGATGAAACTGGACGGCTCGACTGCGATTTGACGCTTGGCAATTAGATCCTCCGAGGAGAACACGATCTGCTTGCCTTTGCTTTCGACAAGGACGCTCTCGGCGGCGAAGCTAACCGAGAAAAAGCCGATGCCAAAAGGACGTTCGCTGTCCATCGTTTCCTGTGACCAGCCCGACTCCGCCACCGTGATGAGAGCACGGAAGTCGGCGATACCGCAGCCGTTGTCCGTGATCGTCAGGGCGGATTCCGAGACGTCGTAATCGAACACGACTGAGCTGGCACCAGCACGCCGACCGTTCTGCAAACATTCTGCGAGGACGGTGGTCGAGGTGCTAAAGAGCGTTTTCAGGTGCTCCAGGAAGCGGGATTCGTTGACGCCGCTGGTGATGCTGTTGCTTTCGAGTGCTGCTTGGTTCATGGCAAATCTCCTTGCAAGGATTTTTGCGGGCAGCACTCCCCGGCGGGGAGATGCCCCCGCAGGGTTGAATATCCCCAAGGCCCGTCGGCCAAGGGAAGGTTGCGGTCCATAACGCAGGACGCGCGGGCGTTGGCCTCTCACGAGACAAAACCGGTGGTTTTCTTGAAGGGCCTGGACTTCCAGGGCTCTCAAGAAAACCGCCCTTGCGGACGGTAAGGAACGAATCCTTAATGGACGGTTTGGCTGTATTCCAGCACCTTGGCGAGCACGATTGCATCGAGCTCGTCTTCAGCATACTGGCTGCCGAGATGACCCCAGCTTTCAGCTTCTTCGTCCTTGATGATCCGGCCGGTAGAGCGATCGATCACGTAGCACAGCACGCCATAGACGTTGCCGTTTACCCAATCGTTGTACTCCTCGAGCACGCCCTTGCAGTATTCCACTGCCTTGGCGTTCATCAGGGAGTCCAGCGCCTTCCGGTCGATGAATATGGAACTCGCCGCGACCATTTGGTCGAGCGCTTCACGCCACTTCCAGCCTTTGCCTTCACCCACCCAGGTTGAACCGTCCAGGGTGAATCTGGCATGCAGCGGATCGGTCTCACTGCCGAGCGCACCAAACCATGCGACCTGGCCGACTCCCAACTCCGACAGCACATTCGACCGGATGTTGTCGATGGCATCGTCGTCAGGTACCCAAACCGCCGCGGCGCGGGAGGTGTCCCAGGCGCAGTTCATCCCGGTACCGCTCACGGAGTAAGCGATGCCCGAGTGCTCATAGATATCGAGCGGAACAGCGAGAGGGCTACCCACTTCGCCAGCTGCGAACGCTTCATCCCAGCAGGACTCGGCCTCCGATTCGGAGAAGAGATCCGCCAGGGGCTGAAGAGCATCCTGCAGCTTGCCGTCCATATGATTCCAGAAGCGGACGCCATAGAGCGCGTCAACAACGTAGTCAAGGGCGTATTCCCAGCCTTCCTGTTCGATCGCGAACCGAAGCACGGTTTCCAGGGAGGCCTTCGATACGGGACGGCCGGTGGCACGCAAGCGGTGCAGCAGCCGCGTGAGCGTCGAGAGATCGTTACCGAGCCCTTTCATCACACGCTTCACGATCCGGTCCGCAACGACTTGGCACGAGAAATCCTTGTTGCCGTCGCCGTCGAGACCGAGCGCCGCGTAGTAGCTGCGCTGCTCATCGGCATCTCCACGCCGTTTGCTGACGTGATAGATGTTGCCGTTGGCCGTGCCGGGTTCGCAGGGATTCAGGTGACTCGAATCCTGGTCATAGGCAAGGCCAGCAGCAATGATGATGCCCTGGTTGCGATCGAGGACCACCATGCGCTCCTCGATATCCGGAGAGATGCGCATGCAGCGGCGAACATCAATGGTGTCTCCGTCCGGGTTGTCGCCGGACATCAGAACCTCATCGATGCTGTAAGACACTTCCACAACCCCAGGCAACGCTTGCGCGCGCATGGAGAAGGAGACGTTTTCCAATGCAACGACCGTTTCCGGCCGAAGAATGTTATTGAGTACAGCTTCTTTGTTGCTAAACATGGGACACCTCCGATAAACAGGGGCCCATGCTCCCCAGTGGGGAATGTGGCCCCACAAGGGAAAGACGATGGGTGATACTCGTCAGTGGCAGGTCATAACGCAGACCAGTTCGCGTCCTCGGACACCCGAGAAAACCAGAAACCCCAATGTCAGGAGGTTATGATCTGTTTGGAGGCATTGATTTGCCTCGCAATTCATCACTAGGAGAAAAACCCAATGAATAAATCCGAACTCGTGGACGCCATTGCCGCCGGCGCCGACATTTCCAAAGCTGCTGCGGGCAAAGCCCTGGATGCAGCCATCGATACCATCACCTCCGCCGTCGCCAAAGGCGATCAGGTGACCCTCGTGGGCTTCGGCTCCTTCAAGGCATCCCCCCGTGCCGCACGCACCGGCAAGAATCCGAAGACCGGTGCCGAGATCAAGATCGAGGCGACCACGGTGCCGAAGTTTTCCGCCGGCGCAGGCTTCAAAGCCGCTGTGGCGAAGAAGAAGTAAGGCTTTCCGCCCGTCCGTTGCCAATAACGGCCGGGCTTCTCTATCTGGTCTTTTCAGGAAAACCGCGCATCGCAGTCGCCCTGAAAAAACCCCGAACAAAGTTCGGGGTAGGTACTGAAGGTACAAGTGTCAAGCCATCTGCAGTGCGCCCTTGTTATCGGACTCACCTTGGATTGCAGAACACTCCGTATGAGTTGCTTCCTTGGCGGAATACCAGGACCGCTGCCCGGCACTCCCGCTGAGATCGATGATCTCTGACACCGAAAGATTGGTGTCAACAGAAACAGCCTCGCACAGCCGGTAGTACAGGCCAGCATCTTGAACCCTGGCCAATACCTCGAGCGCTTCATGCGTCATATGCGCCCGTCCCTCGCACGTCGTCAGATCCTTGCCAATCCGGAGTTGGTCGATCAGGAATGTCTCGAAGGGCACTGCCTTCGATACGAACTCCCTAAACGCATCAGCGCCTTTGTTGCGGATAAAGCTATCAGGATCTTCGGTTTCGGGAAGGAAAGCGAATGCCACTTCAGCTGATGTTGCAGTCACGACTTCGATACAAGCTTCCATCGCTTTCACTGCAGCATTGACACCAGCACCGTCACCGTCGAAACAGAAGACGATGCGTCGTGCAGGCGTGCTCATCAGCTTCCGAACATGCGCCGAGGTAGTCGCTGTCCCGAGGGTAGCGACAGTGTTGTTGATGCCGTGTTGGGCCGACATGACGACATCCATGTAGCCCTCAACCACGATCACTTCACCTTGCTCCTCGATGCTCGATCGCGCCTGCCGTAGCCCGAAAAGAGTTGCCCCCTTGTCGAACAGCGCAGACTGCGGCGAGTTGAGGTACTTCGCACCCTCTCCTGCCAGAAGCCGGCCGCCAAACGCAATAACGCGGCCAGACTCGGACAGGATCGGAAAGATGATGCGATTGCGGAAACGGTCGTAGCGGCGGTGCCCCCCTTCTACAGCGACGACTAGGCCCGAATCCACCAACGCCGGAACGTGATAATTCGGGAAAACCGTCTTCAGGGACTGTGATGCAGATCCGGCGAAACCAAGCCCGAACCGGCGCACGCTATCTGCCGTTACTCCACGCTCCTTCAGGTAACGACGAGCCTCGAAGGAGTCCTTCAGGTTTCCCCAATAGAAGCGCAGGGCCTTGCTCAGCATTTCCTGGTGCATGACCAGGTGTTCTGCCATCGCTTGCTCGTCTGCCCGCTGTTGCTGGGCTTGGGGCTTACGAATTGCTTGTTGATTGGCCATGGCGGTCTCCTAGCGAGGAAACACGGCATGTGTCGGCACAGCAACTTTGACCAAACTGGGTTCGGTCGCCATTGTCATGCGACAATTTGCTACGTGTGTTTGCATGGTGATTCCTTCATTGAGAAAGGGCACCATGCCCCCTGTCGGGAGATGGGCCCGACTAGGGATCCTCACCAAACATCGGTGAGGGAAGCAGCTCATAACGCAGAGCCGTAAGCGTTTCCGATCACTCGGGAAAACTTTGCTTTTCGCCGTCTCCGTTGGCACGGGGACGCTGAGAAGCCCCCTCCAGAAGGAAGGGGAAAGGTTGCAAGATGCCAGGAAGCGAAGCGTTAGACCTGCATCGCCAGATCGGCGTAGTAGGCCTCGATCGCGGCTTCGCGGTCATCTGCTTCAGCCTGGTAGTAATCACGACGCCGCAGCAGCGCCTCCAGGATGGCATCCACCAGGAAGGTGTAGGCCTCATCAGAAGAATTCTCGTGCCCAGAACTGTGACGCGACACGATTCGATACTGCTGATCCGGATAGAGGCGCACTTGGTATTGATAGTAGTACCGCCGATCACTGCCGACGCGACACGACCACAACACCACCCCCTCTTCCGGGATGGAGTTGATGGCGAGCTGGGTCGCTGCTGCCACGGCTGCCAGGTAGGCTGCTTTGGCGAGGGGAATGACCTTGTTGCTGGACTTACGCAACGTGGCGATCATGGGAAAGCTTTTCATGGTGCAACTCCTTGGTTGAGAGGAGCACCACTCCCTGTCGGGAATTGTGCCCCGACGGGAACCTCACTTGGGTGAGGATGGTTAGCAGCTCATAACGCAGAGCAGTAGGCGTTTCCGATCACTCGGGAAAACCGGCCATGCAGCTTTTCGGAGCGACCTCAGCGAAGGCGCTTTGAAAAGCTCCCCAACCAGAGGCCAGGGAGAACTGCCGGGTACCACCTCAAAACCGCGCGCGAAGAAATGCGGAACGAGCGGCGCCATCGATCGCCATGCGGTTACCAATCACCGCGGAGGCAGAGCCAACCGTGGAATCGATGAGAATGTTTCCGATGCTGTTTTGCTCGGCGCGAACAGCTTCCTGACGCGCTTCCATCGTCTTGTACTGCGCATAGACTTTGGTGAGACGCATCATGACTTCAGGCTTTTTGGCCTCGCGTTGATCTTCGGGATACTGGGCCAGGATCTGGTCAGCAGCCTTTTCGATTTCGGCGTTTTCGCGCAGCCTGCGTTCTTCGTCGGATTCCTTCGGAGTGACGGCATCCTTCATCGAGGCGACGACTGCATGGCCGGCCTTGCTCAGGAGACGCGAACTCGCATCGACGAGAAGACCGGTCAGCAGATCGGCCCGCGCGGGAGCGCTGGCAGCGATGAGCAGAACAAACAGGACGGACAGGGAGAGACGTGCTTTCATGGTGGAACTCCTTCGTAAACGAAAAAGGGCACCATGACCCCTGTCGGGGAAGGTGCCCCGATCAGGGAAGTGTCGCCAGCGGCGACGGTGAGCGGCTTCGATCACGTCCGAAGCAGTAAGGGACGAGCTGATAACTCAGCCAGGTAAAGAGTCTTGTTTATGCTGCCTGGTGGGCCTCATAAAGAAGACCCCTCGAAAAATCGAAAGGGTCTAATACTGCGAGTTAACGACGATGGGTGGAGAGGGCGGGCTTTGCATCACGATACGCATGGAGCGCAGCGGAAAGCTTGGCACCGACAAATCCGAGGACGAAGCCGAAGAGCACGATTTTTCCAGCAAGCAGAGCCTGTTCAAAAGAACGGCCAGCAACCAGATAGGCGATGCTCAGAGCAGCGATCCAGACAATCATCATAACTTTCATCACTGTGTCTCCAAGAAGGGGACACCGTGATCCCTGTCGGGATGGTGTCCCGAGAGGGTGGATACGCTGGAGCGGAATAACCCCGTGGGGCTATTCTCGCTTGATCCAGCGGCGATCAACTTCTGCAGAGTCGATCTGAAATTCCATTCTTGATATGTACAGCACATATCTTCATGACGAGCGGAAACCGCACGTCAAACGAACCTGATCCAATCAAGGGTCAGCCAATGAAAAACTTGGGGAGTCCGATGCGGCCGCATCGAAAAAATCCGTCACAGAAGTGACAGAGAGTTGACCTGGGTGAAGTCCATTGCCAAGGACAGGTCAAGAACTAGCCTACGACCGCAGGCCAGAGTCCGGAAGACGGAAGCTTTGTAAAAAGCTTCGCGACCGAAAAAGCAGGTTGAATATCGACAACCCGTAAGACGCCAGTGAGATTGCACCGGAACAAATGAAACCGGTGGGCGGTACTCAGCCCTTCGCGGGAATCCTATCTTCAATTCGCCTAAATTGCAAGCCCCCGATTCAACCGTCATTGAATCCTGCTGGTCCGTTACGGACGGGGTGTGTTGGCGGTACGCCAGATCGCCATTTTTCCAGAAATGCCCTGGTCGCTTCCATAAGCTGCCAAGGCATGAACACATCCACCTTCATCGACAACGAGCTGCGCAACCTGGAGATCCGGGGCCGAATGGCCCTCGAGCAGATCCACCGCAGCACGAACATCCGCGAGGTCATTGCCGGGATGAACGTTCCAGTGCCCGCAATGCTCCGCAGCCTCCGCAACTCGGTGTCCTCGCTTAGCCGCATCGAGCGCACCGCCTACGGCCGGGCCGAAAGCATTGTCCGTGCTCAGCTGGCTGCCCTGGCCGAGGAAGAGGACGAGCAGTCCTTTCTGCGGCACCGCGGCCGCCTCATGACCGAGTGGCGACAAATCCAAGGGCGATTCCCCCGCCTGGCCGCCGTCATCCAGGTCGAGAGCGAGCGCCTTCGCGCGAAGTACCGCGCCCCCATTCACATCACCTCGGCGCCCGCCGCCGTCATTCATTCGTAAGGACCTTCCCTCATGGCTGCAATCGTGATCAAGGCTTTCATCCTCTGCGCTACCGACAATCCGGAAGAGGCAGAAAACGCCGTGTTCGCCGCCCTCAACAGCGGCGTCTTCGAGTCAGCGAGTCCGATCCTGGATTTTGTCACCGGCGTCGAGCAGACCGTGCCGGTTACCGAAGACTACGAAGACGGCACCTTCGTCCGCATGGTCCCCTCGGCGGCCTTCCTGCGCACAGCCAACCCCATGCAGCTTCCCTGCTGACACGAGCCCTTTGGAGACCGGACATGAAGCTTCTCGGAAAACTGCTGACGCGGGCATTTTCCCCATCCAGAAAGCGGAGCTCACCCGATCCGCACTACCGGGCATTTCGGAAGCTGGTCAGCCGGCACAAGCTGGATTATCGGGTCACCGGCGACGGCTACATCGAGGTGCAGCCCTGCGCCGCCCTCCCCCGCGGCCTGAAGACGATTCACCACGACTGGCAAGAGACTCAGACCCGTATCGAGCACTGCATAACCACTCCGGATGCAGTCGATTCGGACGGTTACTACGCAGAGTAGAACTAATTCCAAACGCGCCCAGGTCAGGTCGGTAGCCTTGGAAACAGATCAGACATTACCGACCGACGTCCATGCTCACCGAAGACACCAAACAAGAAATCCGCGACAAGCTGGCTGCCATCTCCAAGGTCATCCCAGGCTTCCGTTCGCGCCCGGCACAGCGGGTCATGATCGCCGAAGTGGCGAAAACCCTGGGCCGCTGCCCGGACCCTGGCCCGAATGCCGGCAAGCCGGTCCCGGGGCAGACGGTACTGGTCGTCCAAGGTTCCACCGGTACCGGCAAGTCCTTGGGCTACGGCCTCGCCGGCATGATCATGGCCATGCGCAAGGGCAAAAAGCTGGTTATCTCCTCGTCGACCATCGCGCTGCAGGAGCAACTGACTACCCGCGACCTCCCCCTTTTCAGCCAGGCGGCGGGCATCAAGGTGTCGATCGAGCTCGCCAAGGGCCGGACCCGGTACGTCTGCCAGTACAAGCTCAACCAGGCGATCGGTGACATGCAGCAGATCACCATGTTCGACCGCAAGGAGGAGCGCGCCGCCAGCGAAAGCGACTCCGATGTGATCCGGCAAGATCTCGAGGCCATGGCCAAGGAGTTCGCTGAAGGTCGTTGGAATGGCGATCGCGACACGCGGGAATCGGTAGCCGACGAGGTGTGGAAGTCGATCACAACTGACCGCCACGGATGCCTCAACCGCGCTTGCCCGTCCTACAAGAGCTGTGCCCAGATGGCTGCCCGCAGGCGCCTGCGGGATGCGTCCGTGATCGTCGCCAACCACGATCTGCTCCTCGCTGACCTGGCGATGGGCGGTGGCAAAATCCTCCCGTCTCCGGAAGAATGTTTCTACGTCATCGACGAGGCTCATGGCCTTCCTGAGAAGGCGGTCTCCAGCTTTGCCTCTGGCCATTTCATCAACGCTGAACGCCGGTCTGCTGAAAAGCTGGCCAACCTGGCCGCCTCGCTTCAAGACGCTCTGGGGACGGCGTTCGAGCCCACGTGTGAGCGGATCCACGATGAGGCTGACCGGTTGCGTTCCGACCTCAGCGACGCCTACGGCTTCCTCTCGAGCCTTGCTCAGCTCCGGCCGACCACCGAATGCCCGCGGCCGACGCTCGAGTTCGAGGACTCCTGCCTCCCCGAGGAATTCTTCGAGATCGGCGAAAACATCAAGAACCTGACGAACAGTCTGGCCGGCCTGCTGGATGAGTGCCAGGGTGCCCTCAATGACCGGCTCGGCACCGATCGCAGCAAACAAGCGCTGTTCGAGAAGCTGCTGGCCGACGTCGGCTTCCAGCTGGGCCGGATGGAAGAGGTGAACACCACCTGGACTCTCTTCCTCGAGGAACCCGGTGAGAATGCCCCGCCGGTGGCCAAATGGATTGAGACCGTCAGCTTCAAGAAGAACAGCGTCGACTACCAGATCAATGCATCTCCGGTGTTCGCCGGCGGCTACCTGCGCAACCTCCTCTGGGAAAAGGCTGCAGGCGTGGTGCTGACGTCCGCCACCATGACCACACTGGGGAACTTCGACGATTTCCTCCGCCGGACCGGCCTTGCTTCCTACGACGTGCCGTGCGTGGATCTGCCCAGCCCGTTCGACTATGCCACCCAAGGCCTCATCGATATCCCGAAGATGCCGAGCCCCAAAAACTACGACGCCCATACCAAGGCAGTTACCGATCGCCTGGTGGACGACATGACGAAGCAGGGCCCTGAAGGGATGTTGGTGCTCTTCACCAGTCGGCGCCAGATGGAAGACATCGCCGGCCGGCTGCCGAAGGAGTTGCGTGCCCGGGTGCTGGTCCAGGGCGAGCAGTCCAAGGCTGCGATCATTGCCGCGCACTGCGCCGCAATCGATGCTGGCAAGCCCTCAACGATTTTCGGCCTGGCGTCATTCACCGAGGGCGTCGATCTTCCCTCGAGCTACTGCACCCAGGTCGTCATCACCAAGCTTCCGTTTGCTGTGCCCGACAGCCCGGTACTGCGCACGTTGTCCAGCTGGATCGAGCGCCGCGGCGGAAACCCTTTCATGGAGATCTCGGTACCGGATGCCGCGCGCAAGCTCGAGCAATCCGTCGGCCGTTTGATCCGTACTGAAACTGACCACGGTCAAGTTGTCGTTACCGACCCCCGTCTGTGGGAATCTCGTTTTGGCCGCGCAATGCTGCGCGGATTGCCGCCCTTCCGCGTGATGGCGATGGGCAAGGAGGTAAGACCATGAGCTTGAAATACCCTGTCACCTGGAGGCTGCGCGAATGCATGCAGGCCGCCAAGATCGATACTGTCACCGAGCTGCACAACCGGATCAAGGCGATCGCCCCCGATGCGATCAAGTATGCCCAGCTCGCCCGGATCGTAGAATCGCCGCCGGCGCGCCTCAACCTGCAGACTCTGGCGGTGCTGACCATCGTTCTCGGCTGCCGCCCGGGCGACATTCTGGATCCGCGGCCGGACGATGTGGTGCCGACCGAGGAGGATGCGTCGAAGAAAAAACAGAAACGCCCGTGACGGCCCGGTATAAGTGAGTCATGCAGTGGCAAAGCCGATTTCCCCGTACATTACGGACGACTATGCCGAATAGTTTCACAACTCGCTGCTCGCCGATCCCGACAGGGTTTGGCTGTGGCAACAAACTTGGAGCACACTCATGCTAAAGCTGAACATCCGCAGCTCGCTCGCATCGCCTAATCTGCCCACAAGGCGGAACCGCATGCGTTTTCGCGAAAGGAAAAAGGATTATGAACATTCTGGATAGCTTCTTCGGCGCCGATGCGTTCCGCGAGGACGCTGCTCCGGCTCCCTACGTCGCGCCCCTGGAACGGCGTGACTATGCCGCTGCCGTGCCGCTGCTGAAGGTCGCCATGAACAAGGAAGACGCCCGCGCAATGGGTCTGTTCGCCGCCCTGTCCGCCCTCGGTCGTGGTGTCGATAAGAACCCGGAAGATGCCTGCGCCTGGTTTCGCCAGGCGGCCAACCGGGATCACGTCCCGTCTCAGGCAGCGCTGGGCATGTGCCTGGCCGGTGGTCTTGGCGCCCCGGTGGACCGCAAGGAAGCCGCTTACTGGCTGTACCGCGCCGGCAAGGCGGGCAGTATGCAGGCCATCGAAGTGCTGGGCGCGCTCGCCTACAAGGACAATTCGATCGTCGGTGAGCACTTCACCGAGGACGAGCTGTGCAAACTGGTGATGCAGCTGCGCAAGCTGGCGACGCGGAATCCCACCGCTCCGGCGGTTTCGGCGCAGTTACACTGAGCGGAGGTGGCGAAAATGGTTGCTGCAAACACTGCTGAAGTTGTTCAACTGACCATCGGCGCCGTGCTTGGTGTCGCGGTTTCCTTCAATCTCGACCGGTTCCGTCTGACCGGGTGGAAGGCGGCCGGCATCAC
>Ga0114984_1000244_pt1 | contig 21851 bp, 18 predicted proteins | sample Shrwel1BS1Day1_FD_96987 | JGI IMG/M metagenome (GOLD analysis project Ga0114984, IMG submission 96987) | Subsurface microbial communities from deep shales in Ohio, USA - Utica-3 well 1 S-1-Day1 | ecosystem: Environmental > Aquatic > Deep subsurface > Shale gas/oil reservoir > Produced water/Flow...
GCAGCTACACGTAGGGTGCGCCATGCGTACCAGCTTTCTTCAGGCGATATGCCCTACGACACACCGACCAGAGGTGCGCACGGCGCACCCTACGACGCGACGCTACGGCCCGTAGGGTGCGCCATGCGCACCAGCGCTCCCCAAGAGATATACCCTACGACGCACCGACCAGCGCTCGCCGCTGCTGCGGCTGCACACCGCAGCGGCGCAGCCAGTCCTTCCAGCGCACCCGCTCATCACGCACCAGCCAGCCGTCCTGCTCGGCAAAACTCTCCGACAGCCACAACCCGCGAGTGTTGGCCGGCAGCAATTCGCCCTTGCGCAGGGTGAACAGACCGCCGCTGGGTACACCGTGCTGCAGCGCCAGCAGGTAGATATCCGGTCGCCGACGCTCCAGACGCGCCACCAGGCGGCCATCCTCCAGACACTCATCGACGTGGAACAGGCTCAGCTGACGGGCATCGCGCGGCAGCTCCAGACTCAGGTCGTAGACCAGTTGCAGTGACGCGGTCGGCAGGTGTACGTATGCGCGCGGCCGCTCCAGCAGGGTGAGGTTGCCGCACTGCACCGGGCGCGCCGCGCCGGACAGCGGGCTGAGGCGAAAATGGCTGGCTTCGCGATAACGCAGGGCACCCTCATAGGGCGTGGGCAGCCAGGTATCGGCGAAGCGACCGCTCAACCAGCCATCGGCGCTTTCCAGCAGGCATTCCTCGGCCACTTCCTGAATGGCGGTGAGCAGCGGCAGGTTGAGTTCATGCGCCGGCACGTAGCCGGAAATCAGCTTGAGCACGGTGTCACCGCGATCGGGGCGGCGCTGGCGCACCAGCAACCAGTAATCGCGGCCCTGCAGGCGCAGGGTCAGGCGCACCGACACGCCGAGATTGGCCAGCTCCACGGAAAAGCGCGAGCTGTCCGCCACCTCGATCGGGCGGCGCCGTTCGAGCATCTGCTGAAAGTTCAGCGGCTGTCCCAGGCTCTGGTAGCTCAGGCCGTCCGGGCTGGCTTCGACGAACAGCGGCAGGGTCTTGAAGTTACTCGGGTCCTTGCGGATCAGCGTACGCGGCATCTCGACTCCTTGTTCCGTCTGGGCATGGGCCGGCTCGGCGACCAGCGCTCACGCGAGGCTCAGGTTGAAGCGAAAACCGCTCAAGGCTGCCCCAAGCCGGCCACCCAATACAACCCGAGGCTGTAAGAGGACGTGACCGCGACCTTAGCCAAGGCCTTGCAGCACGGCGGCCACGGTCGCCACGTTGGCCGCCAGGTGGGTGGGCGTGATGGTACCGACGATGGCGCTGCTGACGCCCGGATGGGCGAAGATCAGTTCGAAACTGGCGCGCACCGGGTCGACCCCCTCGGCCAGGCAGGCGTGGCCGCTGGCCAGCGCCTTCTTGATCAGAATGCCCTTAGCGTGACTGGCAGCGTAGTCCAATACCGGTTTTTCGCCCTGCTCGCCGAGGTTGTAGGTGACCATAGCGCAGTCGCCCTGCTGCAGCGCCAGCAACCCGCCCTCGACGGTCTTGCCGGAAATGCCGTAGGCGAGAATCTTGCCCTCGCGCTTGAGCTCGGCCAGCGTCTGGTAGACGCCGGTGTCTTGCAGCACCGCCAGGTCATTGCCGTCGGAATGCACCAGCAGCAAATCGATGCGGTCGGTCTCGAGACGCTTGAGGCTGCGCTCGACCGAAAGACGGGTATGCGCCGGCGAGAAATCGAAGTGCGACTGGCCCTGCTCGAACTCCTCGCCAGTCTTGCTGACGATGACCCACTGATCACGCTGGCCACGCAGCAGCGGGCCGAGACGCTGCTCGCTGACGCCGTAGGCCGGCGCGGTATCGATCAGATTGATGCCCAACTCGCGCGCCTGATTCAGCAGGGCACGAGCCTGGGCGTCGTCGGGAATGGTGAAGCCGTTGGGGTACTTCACGCCCTGGTCGCGGCCCAGCTTGACCGTGCCCAGGCCCAGCGGCGAAACCCGCAGACCGGTGGAACCCAGCGGGCGATACAGCTCGTGCAGCGTGGTCATGGCAGCAGCGCCTCCCAGACTGGCTGGCCCAGCGGCGGGCGTGGCAGTTCGGGCAGCGGTGCATGAGCCGCCGGCTGCACGTGCTCGCGCTGCAGCGTGGCCAGCACGCGATCGGCGAAGTCCGGCGCCAGCGCCAGCTTGGTCGGCCAACCCACCAGCAGGCGCTGCTGCCCGGCGAGAAAGGCGTTGTCCGGGCGCACCAGGCCCGACTGCGCGGGTTCGGCGCGATCCACACGCAGCGTGGCCCAGCGCGTCTGGCTCTGGTCGACCCAGGGCAGCAACGCTGCCATTTCCTTCTGCGCCGCCTGAATCTGCGCCGCCTCGTCGCGGGCGACGCCATCGGCTTCGGCCAGATCGCCGCCCAGATACCAGACCCACTGACCATCGGCCGCCAGATGGGTGGTGACGGTCACCCGCGGTTTGGGTCCGCCGCCGAGGCAGTGAGCGTAAAGCGGCTTCAGCGCCGGCCCCTTGGCCAGCACCATATGCAAGGGACGCAACTGCTGCGCCGGCTGCTCGATACCCAACGCCGCGAGCAGCTCGGCATTACCGGCGCCGGCACTGAGCACCACGCGCTGTGCACGAATCTCGCGGCCATCGACGATCAGCCCGCACAGTTCGCCATCTTCGCCCAGCGGCTCGATCTGCCGCGCGGCGAGCAATCCGTCGCCGGCCAGTTCGGCCAGGCGAGCGATCAGGCTCGGCACGTCGAGCACCAGCTCGGCCAGGCGATAGACCTTGCCCTTGAACTTCGGATGCTGCAGCGCCGGGGGCAATTGCTCGCCCTTGACCTGATCGACGCGGCCGCGCACCGCCTTGCTGGCGAAGAAGCTGGTGAGGTTGCCGGCCAAAGTACCGGGCGACCACAGGTAATGGGCATCGGAGAGAACGCGCACGCCGGACAGATCCAGCTCGCCGGTGCCGGCCAGCGCCTCGCGCCAGCGCCGCGGCATGTCGGCGATGGCCTCGGAGGCGCCGGTCAGCGCACCGTGCAGGGCGTACTTGGCACCACCGTGGATGATGCCCTGCGACTTCAGGCTCTGCCCGCCACCCAGGCTGCCGCGCTCCACCAGCACGGTGGCAAAGCCCTGCTGGCGCAGGCGGGCGTTGAGCCAGAGGCCGGCGATACCGCCGCCGACGATCAGGACATCGGTGCTGAGAGACTGGGACATGAACGGGCCTCGGCGAAAAACAGGCGCGCAGTATAACCCTCACAGCGGCCGCAGGCTTCAGGCGGCAGGCTACAGGCAAGAGCGCAAGCCTCTGGCTTGCGCCTGCTTCAGTGGCCGGTGGAACTGGAGAACAGCTGGATCACCACCACGCCGCTGACGATCAGGCCCATGCCGAGTACGGCCGGCAGGTCGAGCTTTTGCTGGTAGAGGAACAGCGCGGCGATGCTGACCAAGACGATGCCCAGCCCGGCCCAGATGGCGTAGGCGATGCCCACCGGAATGGTGCGCACCACCAGCGTCAGCATCCAGAAGGCGATGCCGTAGCCGCCCACCACCAGCAGAAGCGGCAAAGGCTTGTTGAGGCCGTCGATGGCCTTCATCGAGGTGGTGGCGACCACTTCGGCCGCAATGGCGATGGCGAGATAGAGGTATCCGGGCATGATGGCGACTCCTGAACGATGGTCGCCATTCTAGGCACTCCACTGATGGGATAAAGTGATTACCTATCTGCCTGGGAGATAGGTCAGCCATGAACTGGAACCTCGATCAGTTGCACCTGTTCGTGCGCACCGCCGAATGTCGCTCGTTCTCGGCCGTGGCGCGCGAGACCGGGCGTGCGCAATCGGCCGTCAGCACCGCCATCGCCCTGCTCGAGAGTGATCTCGGCGTCACCCTGTTCGAACGCAGCAGCGGGCGCCAGCCGCAACTGACCGAAGCCGGCGCCGCGCTGCTCGAGCAGGCGCGCAGCGTGCTGCAGCAATGCCAGCGCCTCGACGGACGCGCACTGGGCCTGGCCCGCGGCGAGGAAGCACGGCTGCGCCTGGCGCAGGACGAGGCCATGCCCTACCAGCCGGTGCTGGCCAGCCTGGAGGCGCTGGCCGAGGCCTTCCCCCTGCTGGAAGTGCAGCTTTCCAGCGGCGCCCAGGGCGATGTGGCGCGCAAGCTGCTGCAGCGCCAGGCGGACCTGGGCCTGCTGTTTCATCACGAGCAGATGCCGCGCGAACTGGAGAGCCAGCGTCTGGGCACCATCGAGATGGTCACGGTATGCAGCCCGAACCATCCGCTGGCCGGACTCGCCACTGTCGAACGTCGCGACCTGGCCGAACATCGCCAACTGCTGATGACGCCGCAGGACAGTCACTACCCCGGCGGCGAGCAGATCGGCCCGCTGGTGTGGCGCGCCGACAGCTTCTACGTCATGGCCGAACTGGTAATCCGCGGTGTTGGCTGGGCCTGGCTGCCGCGCCATGTAGCGCAATACCCGACCTACCAGGGCCACCTGCAGGAGCTGCGCAGCGATTGGGCGCCGCTGCCGCTGGTGGTGGAACTGGTCACCCGCCGCGACGGCGCGCTCGGCCCCGCCGCAAGCTGGCTGGCCGACTGCCTGGCGCGTGAGCTGCTGCGGCCGCAGGCATGACTGCCCTTCCAGCGCATCGCCGGCGGCGATAAGCTGCGCGCCCATGAACAGACTCCTCTACACCCTGCTGCTGCACCTGGCCCTGCCCCTGATCGCCCTGCGCCTGGCGCTGCGCGCACGCAAGGCGCCAGCTTACGCACGGCGCATCAACGAACGCTTCTCCCTCGGCCTGCCGGCGATGAAACCGGGCGGCATCTGGGTACATGCCGTATCGGTGGGCGAGAGCATCGCCGCCGCGCCGATGATTCGCGCGCTGCAGGCGCATTATCCCGAGCTGCCGATCACCGTCACCTGCATGACGCCGACCGGCTCCGAGCGCATCCAGGCACTGTTCGGCAACAGCGTGCAGCACTGCTACCTGCCCTACGACCTGCCCTGGGCCGCCGCACGCTTTCTCGACCGCACACAGCCGCGCCTGGCGGTGGTGATGGAAACCGAGCTGTGGCCGAACCATATCCACCAGTGCGCCAAGCGCGGCATTCCCGTAGCCCTGGCCAATGCGCGCCTGTCCGAGCGCTCGGCGCGCGGCTACGCACGCTTTGCCAAACTCACCGCGCCGATGCTCGCCGAGCTGTCGCTGATCGCGGTGCAGACTCGAACCGAGGCGCAACGCTTCCTCGACCTGGGTGCTCGCCCTGGCTGCGTGGAAGTGACCGGCTCGATCAAGTTCGACCTGAAGATCGAAGCCGAGCTGCCGCAACGGACTGCCGAACTGCGTCGTCAGTGGCACGCCGAGCAGCGCCCGGTATGGATCGCCGCCAGCACCCACGCGGGTGAAGACGAGATCATCCTGGCCGCTCATCGTCAGCTGCTTGGCAGTCACCCTGATGCGCTGCTGATCCTGGTACCGCGCCATCCCGAACGCTTCAACGCGGTACATGAGCTGTGCCTGAATCAGGGCCTGACGACGCGCCGCCGCTCCACGGGCGAAGCTGTCCAGCCTGGCGACCAGGTGCTGCTGGGCGACACCATGGGTGAGTTGCTGTTTCTCTACGCCTTGGCGGACATCGCCTTCGTCGGCGGTAGCCTGGTGGCCAACGGCGGGCACAACCTGCTGGAGCCGGCAGCCCTGGGCAAACCCGTGCTGAGCGGCCCGCACCTGTTCAACTTTCTGGAAATCGCTGCGCAGTTGCGCGAGGCCGGCGCGCTGGGCGAGGTAGAAAACGCCGAGCAACTGGCGGACAGGGTCACCACGCTGCTGGGCGAGCCGGGTGAGATGCAGCGCATGAGCCAGGCCGGCCTGAGCGTACTCAAGGCCAACCAGGGCGCGCTGGAGCGCCTGCTGAGTGGCTTGCGCCGCTTGCTGCAGGCTGTCAATCGGTAGGGTGGGCCGGGCGGCGCTCCGCTTCAGCCCACCAAGACTGGCCGCTGCTGGTGGGCTAAAGCAGGTAGCCATCCGCCCCACCCTACGCCCTGTGCCCACGGCCCATCCCGCAGCACCCATGGTGCGCGCAGCGCGCCCTACGGATGACCGCGAGAAAACAAAAGCCCCGACTTGCGTCGGGGCTTTTTCGTCTCTGCGCCTGGCTCAGAAATCCGGGTTGCCCTGCAGGCGAGACTCGGCGGCCGAGGCCAGGTCCGGCGGCAGGAAATCCTTGTCCGGGTTGTAGTCCGGCTTGAGGAAACTGCCCAGCGCTTCCAGGTCGGCCGGGCTGAGGGTGCCGGCGGCCTGCTTCAGGCGCAGGTTGTTGAGGATGTAGTCGTAGCGTGCATCGTTGTAAAAGCGCACCGAACTGTACAGTTGGCGCTGGGCGTCGAGCACGTCGACGATATTGCGGGTACCGACCTGATAGCCGATCTCGGTGGCTTCCAGGGCACTCTGGTTGGAGATGATCGACTGACGACGCGCCTGCACGGTTTCCACATCGGTGTTCACCGCGCGGAACAGGTTGCGTGTGTTCTGCACCACCTGACGGCGCAGGCTCTCACGCAGTTGCTCGGTCTGCCCCAGACGCTGATAGGCCTCGCGCACCTGCGAGCTGGTCAGGCCGCCGCTGTAAAGCGGAATATTCAGTTGCAGGCCGATAGTACGTTGTGACACATCACCACTGTAGCGCGTGCCGAAGCCACCCGAATTGGTGAACCCCAGGCTGTCGTTATCGCCCTGCTGATAGCTGGCCACGGCATCCAGGGTCGGCGCATGGCCGGCCTTGCGCTGACGCAGGGTTTCCTCGGCGGCATCCACTGCGTAATAGCTGGCCTGCAGGTTGAGATTCTGCGCCGCGGCGGTATCCACCCATGCCTTGGCGTCGTTCGGCGTCGGCGCCAGCACCGGCAGGGTGTGGACGATGCCTTCGACCGCGGCATAACTGCGATTGGTCAGGGTCACCAGGGCCTCGAAGGCATCCTCCACCGCGCGCTCGGCGAGGATACGGTTGGCGCGCGCGGTGTCGAAACCGGCCTGCGCCTCGAGCACGTCGGTCTTGTCGGAAAGGCCGACATCGAAGCGCTCGTTGGCCTGGTCCAGCTGACGCTTGAAGGCCGCTTCCTCGGCCTTGGTCGAAGCCAGGGTGTCCTGAGCACGCAGCACGGCGAAATAGGTTTCGGCGCTCTGCAGGATCAGGTTCTGTTCGGTGGCCGACAGCTCCAGGGCGGCCTGCTCGCTGCTGGATTCGGCAGCCTGCAGCTGGAACCAGCGGTCGGCACGGAACAGCGGCTGGCTGAGGTTGGCCTGATAGACCAGACCACTGCGCGAGACGGTCGTACTCGGCGAATCGATTTCGGTGCGCGTGTCGCCGTAGTTGGCACCGGCAGACAGGTTGGGCAGCAGCCCGGCACGGGCCTGCGGCACCACTTCACGGCGGGCCTGATAATCGGCACGCGCGGCGGCGATATCGGCATTGTTCCTCGCCGCTTCCTGATACACGGTGACCAGGTCGGTCTTGCTCGACAGCGGGGCCTCTTCGGCCTGAACCAGGCCCACCGAAGCGGCGGCCACGGCGATTGCCAGGGAAAGTCTGCGCAACATGATGGATGTCAATCCTTGAATAGGCGGTGATCGGCAAGGCTACGGGGCGCAACGAGAAAGGGTCAAGCGAACCGTCAGCAGCATCATTCTAGCTGGCGACAAGCTATGTTGCTCATTCGCAACAATCGGTCTTTTCCGCCAAACCCGGTCGCTTTCCGACGCACGGGTCAATCCTGATTGACCGCCGGGTTGGTTTTCTCCCTCCAGCTTGTTTAGACTGCCCGAGTTCTTGTCGGGGTGCCCCATATGCGGGGCTGAGATTGGCAGCTGCCGGATCCCGTTGAACCTGATCAGGTTAAGGCCTGCGTAGGGAACAAGATGTCCTCGCCAGCGTACCGGCGAGTCCTCTCGGCACCGTCCATGGTGTCTCTCGCGCCCTTCGTCCGCTCAGGTTCCAACTCCGACATCTATCCCGGAGAGAGCCTTGATGAGCGCACAACAACAAAAGAATCTGAGTGAGTCGGCACAAGTCGACCAGCAGTCGGTGCAACCCTTCCCCCGTTCGCAAAAAGTCTACGTACAAGGCTCACGCCCTGACATTCGCGTGCCGATGCGCGAAATCAGCCTGGACGTGACGCCGACGGACTTCGGTGGCGAAATCAACGCCCCGGTCACCGTCTACGACACCTCCGGTCCCTACACCGATCCGAACGTCACCATCGACGTACGCAAGGGCCTGGCCGACGTGCGCAGCGCCTGGATCGAGGATCGCGGCGATACCGAGAAACTGCCGGGCCTGTCCTCCGAGTTCGGCCAGCGCCGCCTGAACGATGCCGAGCTCTCGGCCATGCGTTTCGCCCACGTGCGCAACCCGCGCCGGGCCAAGGCCGGGCACAACGTCAGCCAGATGCACTACGCCAAGAAAGGCATCATCACCCCGGAGATGGAGTTCGTCGCCATCCGCGAGAACATGAAGCTGGCCGAAGCCCGCGAAGCCGGCCTGCTCAATGAGCAGCACGCCGGCCACAGCTTCGGCGCCAGCATCCCGAAGGAAATCACCCCCGAGTTCGTGCGCTCCGAAGTCGCCCGAGGAAGGGCGATTATTCCGGCCAATATCAACCACGTGGAGCTGGAGCCGATGATCATCGGCCGCAACTTCCTGGTGAAGATCAACGGCAATATCGGTAACTCGGCACTGGGCTCCTCCATCGAGGAAGAAGTGGCCAAGCTGACCTGGGGCATCCGCTGGGGTTCGGATACGGTCATGGACCTGTCCACCGGTAAGCACATCCACGAGACCCGCGAGTGGATCATCCGCAACTCGCCGGTACCGATCGGCACCGTGCCGATCTACCAGGCGCTGGAAAAGGTCGGCGGCATCGCCGAGGACCTGACCTGGGAGCTGTTCCGCGACACCCTGATCGAGCAGGCCGAACAGGGCGTGGACTACTTCACCATCCACGCCGGCGTGCTGCTGCGTTACGTGCCGCTGACCGCCAAGCGCGTCACCGGCATCGTCAGCCGCGGCGGTTCGATCATGGCCAAGTGGTGCCTGGCGCATCACAAGGAAAACTTCCTCTATACCCATTTCGAAGACATCTGCGAAATCATGAAGGCCTACGACGTGTCCTTCTCCCTGGGTGACGGCCTGCGCCCCGGCTCCATCGCCGATGCCAACGACGCCGCGCAGTTCGGCGAGCTGGAGACCCTCGGCGAGCTGACCAAGATCGCCTGGAAACACGATGTGCAGTGCATGATCGAGGGCCCCGGCCACGTGCCGATGCAGCTGATCAAGGAGAACATGGACAAGCAGCTGGAATGCTGCGACGAGGCGCCGTTCTACACCCTCGGCCCGCTGACCACCGATATCGCCCCCGGCTACGATCACATCACCTCGGGCATCGGCGCAGCGATGATCGGCTGGTTCGGCTGCGCCATGCTCTGCTACGTCACGCCCAAGGAGCACCTGGGCCTGCCGAACAAGGATGACGTCAAGACCGGCATCATCACCTACAAGATCGCCGCGCATGCGGCTGACCTCGCGAAAGGTCATCCGGGCGCGCAGATTCGCGACAATGCCCTCTCCAAGGCGCGCTTCGAATTCCGCTGGGAAGATCAGTTCAACCTGGGTCTGGACCCGGACACCGCCCGCGCCTTCCACGACGAGACCCTGCCCAAGGACTCGGCCAAGGTGGCGCACTTCTGCTCCATGTGCGGGCCGAAGTTCTGCTCGATGAAGATCACCCAGGAGGTGCGTGACTACGCCAAGGAGCAGCGTATCGACGCCGTCGATCTGGAGGCCGAGCAGGGCATGCAGGCCAAGGCCGAGGAGTTCAAGGCGCAGGGCAGCCAGCTCTATCAGCGCGTGTGACGGGCCGTCATGGAAGCTTGATCTGGCGGCACTATGCTCGCTAGTGTGACGGGTAACGGGCCGCGGTTTGGCCCGTTACGACCATCTGGGGGCAATATGGGCAACGACGACATCGAAATCCTCTCGCGCGAGAACTGCTTTCGCGGCTTCTACCGGCTCGACCGGATCAAGCTGCGCCATCGCCAGTTCTCCGGGGACATGGGCCCATCCATCACCCGCGAGCTGTTCGTGCGTCACGATGCGGTGTGCGTGCTGCCTTACGATCCGCAGCGCGACGAGGTGGTGCTGATCGAGCAGTTCCGCGTCGGTGCCATGGACAAGAGCGCCAACCCCTGGCTGCTGGAGCTGGTCGCCGGCCTGATCGACAAGGACGAGGAGCCCGAGGAAGTGGCTCGTCGCGAAGCCGTCGAGGAAGCCGACCTGATTCTTGGCCCGCTGTGGCCGATCACCCGATACTTCCCGTCCCCCGGCGGTTCCGACGAGTTCGTGCATCTGTTCCTCGGTCGTTGCGACAGCAGCGCTGCCGGCGGCGTACACGGCCTGGCCGAGGAAGGCGAGGACATTCGGGTTCACGTCATGCCACTGGCCGATGCCCTGGCCGCGGTACGCGACGGACGCATCGACAACGCGGCCAGCATCATCGCCCTGCAATGGCTGGCACTGAACCGCGACGAAGTGCGGGGGATGTGGTCGTGAATCTGCTACGCGAGCGCTATCGGGTCGACCTGGTCGAGCTGCAGGCGGCTTGCGAAGCCAACTACGCGCGCCTGATGCGCCTGCTGCCGCACATGCGCGAGCACACACAAAGCCGCCGCGTCGCCTTGAGCCAGGGCGAGCACCTGCTCGGCGTGCTGGCGCTGGAAGTGCTGGAAAGCTGCCCCTACACCACCACCCTGTGCGTGCGCCAGGAACACAGCCTGCCCTGGCTGCCGGTGCCACAGCTGCAGGTGCGGGTCTATCACGATGCGCGCATGGCTGAAGTGGTGAGCGCCGAGAATGCCCGACGTCTGCATATTCGCTACCCCTACCCCAACGCGGCGATGCACCAGCCGGACGAAAAGAGCCAGCTGAATCTGTTCCTCGGTGAGTGGTTGAGCCACTGCCTGGCCTGCGGCCATGAGCCGCAGCCGGTGATGTAAGCCCGACGATCAAGCTTTTCGCGGCCTGGCCGATAGCGCGACGTGGCGCGCCTTGCCCCACCTGCCGCCATCGAAGCGCAGCGCCAGCGAGACGAAAAGACGCTCCCGGCGTTTTTTCTGTGATCTGCGTCCGCTTCCCGGGTTTTCCCTTTGCTGCGGCAACCACCATAATTCACTCGATAATGCCCTAGGAGACGGTCTTGCCGAGCCTGCCCACCCCTTCAGCTGATTCCTCGGTCCTGCTGGTACAGCTGTCCGACAGCCACCTGTTCGCCGAAGCGGACGGCAAGCTGCTGGGCATGGATACCTGCGACAGCCTGCAACGAGTGATCCAGCAGGTTCAGGAGGAACAGCCGCAGATCGACCTGATTTTGGCCACGGGCGATCTTTCCCAGGATGGCAGCGAGGCGTCCTATCGGCGCTTTCGCCAACTCACCACGACCATCGGCGCCCCGACCCGCTGGCTGGCGGGCAACCACGATGAAACGCCGCCCATGCAGGCGGTGTGCAAAGGCAGCGAGCTGCTGGAGCCGGTGATCGACCTCGGTGCCTGGCGAATCGTGATGCTCGATTCCTCGATCCCCGGCGCCGTGCCGGGCTTTCTCGCCGAGAACCAGCTCGAACTGCTCGAGCACACCCTCGGCGAGGCGCCGCAGCGCCATCACCTGATCTGCCTGCACCATCATCCGGTGCCCATCGGCTGCAAGTGGATGGACCCCATCGGCCTGCGCAATGCCGACGCCCTGTTCGCCATCCTCGACCGCCACCCGCAGGCCCGCGCCGTGCTCTGGGGGCATGTGCATCAGGAGTTCGACCAGATGCGCGGCAATCTGCGCCTGATCGCCTCACCCTCGACCTGCGTACAGTTCGCCCCGGGCAGCGAGGACTTCCAGGTCGGCAGCGAAGCCCCCGGCTACCGCTGGCTGCGCCTGCATGCCGACGGCACCCTGGACACCGGCGTATCGCGCGTCACCGGCATAGATTTCGAAGTGGATTACAGCGTCAAGGGCTATTGAGGCCGCAAGCTGCAGGTCTCAGGCCGCAGGAAAACCGCTTTGCTCTTGCCTGTAGCCTGCCGCCTGAAGCCTACCGCCGCTTTTTGTAGTAGCCTCCCGCACCATGACCGCATCCATCCTCTATATACACGGCCTTAACAGCTCGCCGGCCTCGCACAAGGCCAGCCAGCTGAGCCGCGCCATGGCCCACCTCGGCCTGGATAAACAGCTGCGCGTGCCGGCCCTGCATCATCACCCGCGTCAGGCCATCGCCCAGTTGCAGACATTGATCGCCGAGCTTGGCGCGCCGGTGCTGGTAGGCAGCTCACTCGGCGGCTACTACGCCACCTACCTGGCCGAACAGCACGGGCTCAAGGCGCTGCTGATCAACCCTGCCGTGCAGCCGCACCTGCGTTTCGACGGCTACCTGGGCCCGCAGAAGAACTATTACAGCGACGAGACCTGGGACCTCACCGAGGACCACATCCACGCCCTGGCCGAACTCGAAGTCCCGGCACCGAGTGACGCGACCCGTTATCAGGTGTGGTTGCAAACCGGCGACGAAACCCTCGACTACCGTGACGCCGAGCGTTACTACCGCGGCTGCGCCCTGCGCATCCAGGCCGGTGGCGACCATGGCTTCCAGGGCTTCGCCGAACGCCTGCCGATGCTCTTCGCTTTTGCCGGCATTAACGCCACACTCTGGCGCGATATCGATTTTTCCGTATTCAATTGACGAACAAGAGAGCCCATGGCCCAGCAGAACGCCTACAACGCCGATGCCATTGAAGTCCTTTCCGGCCTCGACCCGGTGCGCAAGCGCCCGGGCATGTACACCGACACCACCCGCCCCAACCACCTGGCTCAGGAAGTCATCGACAACAGCGTCGACGAAGCCCTGGCAGGACATGCCAAGACCATCCAGGTAATCCTCCACGAGGACAACTCGCTGGAAGTGATCGACGACGGGCGCGGCATGCCGGTGGATATCCACCCCGAAGAAGGCGTGCCCGGTGTCGAGCTGATCCTCACCAAGCTGCATGCCGGCGGCAAGTTCAGCAACAAGAACTACCAGTTCTCCGGCGGCCTGCACGGCGTCGGCATCAGCGTGGTCAATGCCCTGTCGACCCGCGTGGTGGTCACCGTCAAGCGTGACGGCAACGAGTACCAGATGAGTTTCGCCGATGGCTTCAAGGCCAGCGAGCTGGAAGTGATCGGCACAGTCGGCAAGCGTAACACCGGCACCAGCGTGCACTTCTGGCCGGACGCCAAGTACTTCGACTCCTTCAAGTTCTCGGTCAGCCGCCTCAAGCATGTGCTCAAGGCCAAGGCCGTGCTGTGCCCGGGCCTCTCCGTCACCTTCGAGGACAAGGCCGCCGGCGAGAAGGTCGAGTGGCATTACGAGGACGGCCTGCGCTCCTACCTGGTCGATGCCGTCAGCGAGTTCGAGCGCCTGCCCGCCGAGCCCTTCGTCGGCAGCCTGGCCGGCAACAAGGAGGCGGTGGACTGGGCCCTGCTGTGGCTGCCCGAAGGCGGCGATGCGGTGCAGGAAAGCTACGTCAACCTGATCCCCACCGCGCAGGGCGGCACCCACGTCAACGGCCTGCGCCAGGGTCTGCTCGATGCCATGCGCGAGTTCTGCGAGTTCCGCAACCTGCTGCCGCGTGGCGTGAAACTCGCCCCGGAAGACGTCTGGGAGCGTATCGCCTTCGTCCTTTCGATGAAGATGCAGGACGCGCAGTTCTCCGGCCAGACCAAGGAGCGCCTGTCCTCGCGCGAGGCGGCCGCCTTCGTCTCCGGCGTGGTCAAGGACGCGTTCAGCCTGTGGCTCAACGCCAACCCGGAAACCGGCCTGCAACTGGCCGAGTTGGCCATCAGCAACGCCGGCCGCCGCCTCAAGGCCGGCAAGAAGGTCGAGCGCAAGAAGATCACCCAGGGTCCGGCGCTACCCGGCAAGCTGGCCGATTGCGCGGGGCAGAACCCGCTGCGCTGTGAGCTGTTCCTGGTCGAGGGCGACTCGGCCGGCGGCAGCGCCAAGCAGGCGCGCGACAAGGAATTCCAGGCCATCATGCCGCTGCGCGGCAAGATCCTGAACACCTGGGAAGTGGACGGCAGCGAAGTGCTGGCCAGCCAGGAAGTCCACGACATCGCCGTGGCCATCGGTATCGACCCCGGTTCGAGCGATCTCTCCGGGCTGCGCTACGGCAAGATCTGCATCCTCGCCGATGCCGACTCCGACGGCCTGCACATCGCCACCCTGCTCTGCGCCCTGTTCGTCCGTCACTTCCGCACGCTGGTGGATGCCGGCCACGTCTACGTGGCCATGCCGCCGCTGTACCGCATCGACCTGGGCAAGGAAATCTTCTACGCCCTGGACGACGCCGAGCGCGACGGCATCCTCGACCGCCTGGTGGCCGAGAAGCGCCGCGGCAAGCCGCAGGTCACCCGCTTCAAGGGCCTCGGCGAGATGAATCCGCCGCAGCTGCGCGAAACCACCATGGACCCGAACACCCGGCGCCTGGTGCAGCTGACCCTGGACGATTTCGAGGGCACCCGCGAAGTGATGGACATGCTGCTGGCGAAGAAACGCGCCGGTGACCGCAAGAACTGGCTGGAAACCAAGGGCAACCTGGCCGAGGTACTGGCCTGATGCGTAATCACCTCCTTGCACTCGGTCTGTTGGCCGGCGTCGCGAATGCCGAGCCAGTGGTGCTGGAAGAACTGCAGTTGCAGGTTGAATATCCGGTGACAGACATGCCCAGCGGCAATCTGTCCGGCCTGGCGCTGTGCGGTGAGACGCTGTGGGCGGTGTCCGACCGCGATGACGACCGCCTCTATCAGTTGCACCGCGAAGACGGCCTGCTGCGCGCCGAAGCTGAAACCTTCGTCGCCCCGGAACCGCCCGAGAGTGCGCTGCCCTGGGGCCTGCGCATGCGCAACTGGGCGGCCGGCCTGGTTAGGGGTGGCAAGCTGGATTTCGAAGGCCTGTCATGCGATGCCCAGGGCAACCGCTACCTGGTCAGCGAAACCCGCGCCGCCGTGCTGCAGGTGAGCAGCAACGGCAACGCCCAGTGGCTCAACCTGCCCAGCGGCCTGGTACGCCAGGCCCGCGCCAGCGGCATGCTGCTGCACTTCAACCAGGGGTTCGAGGGCATCGCCATCGATCCGGCCGGCGAGCGCCTGTGGCTGGCCGCTGAACAGAGCCGTCGCGGCCTTGCCGTGCTGCACCGGCGCGGCAGCAGCTGGCGCTGCACCGGTGGCTGCGTGCTGACCAGCGAAAGCGGCGATGAACCCTCGCCAGAAGCCCTGGGTGGTCACTCTGCGCCTCGCGACTTCTCCGGCCTGGCCTATTTCGGCGAGAAGCTCTTCACCCTGGAACGCCAGGCCCACCGCATCTGCCGCCGCACCCTGAGCGACGGCGCCGCGGAGATCTGCTGGTCGTTCGCCAACGAGGCCCTGAGCGAGCCGCGCCGCTACACGCCGAACTACGGCATGGCCGAGGCGCTGTGGATCGACAACAGCGGCGCCTGGATCGGCGTCGACAACGGCAGCCAGGCCCGCGCCGATGGCGAAGCGCGCCCCATCGTCTGGCGCTTCAAAGCCCCCCAGGGCGGCTGGAGCCGGCGTCCGTGAGCGAACAGACGCCTGGCCGTCGCGCCGGACGGGTGATGTGGGTGCTCGCCTGGGGCGCCGGCCTGCTGCTGGCCACGCACTTCTTCGGTGGCTGGGAAGATCGCCAGCGCAATCCGAACCAGATGCCGCGGTCGGTGCATGGCGACGGTTTCGTCGAAGTGAGCCTGGCCAGCAGCCGCCAGGGCCATTACGTGGTCGACGGGCAGATCGATGGCCAGAAGGTCACCTTTCTGCTCGATACCGGCGCCACCCAGGTGGCGATTCCCAGCCAGGTCGCCCGCGACCTCGGCCTGCAGGCCGGCGCGCCAGTACAAATCCGCACCGCCAACGGCCTCGCCACGGCACACCGTACGCGCCTGGACAGCCTGCGCCTGGGCGATATCGAGCTGCGTGACGTCGCAGCGCTGATCGCCCCGGGCATGGACGGCGACGAGGTGCTGCTGGGCATGAGCGCCCTGAAACAACTCGAATTTTCTCAGAAGGGCGGCACCCTGGTGCTGCGCCAATCAACCTTGCAATGAGGCCCGCATGAGCGAATCCCTCGATTTGAGCCTGGAAGGCGTTGAACGCCGGTCACTCGCCGACTTCACCGAGCAGGCTTATCTCAACTACTCGATGTACGTGATCATGGACCGCGCCCTGCCGCATATCGGCGACGGCCTGAAGCCCGTGCAACGCCGTATCGTCTACGCCATGAGCGAGCTGGGCCTGGATGCCGACTCCAAGCACAAGAAGTCCGCGCGCACCGTCGGCGACGTGCTCGGCAAGTTCCACCCGCACGGCGACAGCGCCTGCTACGAAGCCATGGTGCTGATGGCGCAGCCGTTCTCCTATCGCTACACCCTGGTCGACGGCCAAGGCAACTGGGGTGCACCGGACGATCCCAAGTCCTTCGCCGCCATGCGCTACACCGAGGCGCGCCTGTCGCGCTACTCGGAAGTGCTGCTGTCCGAACTGGGCCAGGGCACCGTGGACTGGGTACCGAACTTCGACGGCACCCTGAACGAGCCGGCGACCCTGCCGGCACGCCTGCCCAACCTGCTGCTCAACGGCACGACGGGTATTGCGGTCGGCATGGCCACCGACGTGCCGCCGCACAATCTGCGTGAAGTCGCCGCCGCCTGCGTGCGCCTGCTGGACGAGCCCGGCGCCACGGTGGAGCAGCTCTGCGAACATATCCAGGGCCCGGACTTCCCCACTGAAGCCGAGGTCATCACGCCCAAGGCCGACCTGCTGAAGATCTACGAGAGCGGCCGCGGCTCGGTGCGCATGCGCGCCGTCTATCGCGTCGAGGACGGCGACATCATCGTCACCGCCCTGCCGCATCAGGTTTCCGGGGCCAAGGTGCTGGAGCAGATCGCCGCACAGATGCAGGCCAAGAAGCTGCCGATGGTCGCCGACCTGCGTGACGAGTCGGACCACGAGAACCCGACCCGCATCGTCATCATCCCGCGCTCCAACCGCGTCGATGCCGACGAACTGATGACTCACCTGTTCGCCACCACCGACCTGGAATCGAGTTACCGGGTCAACACCAACGTCATCGGCCTCGACGGCAAGCCGCAGGTCAAGGACCTGCGCACCCTGCTCAGCGAGTGGCTGGTGTACCGCGTCGGCACCGTGCGCCGCCGCCTGCAGTTCCGCCTGGACAAGGTGGAAAAGCGCCTGCACCTGTTGGAAGGCCTGCTGATCGCCTTCCTCAACCTGGATGAAGTGATCCGCATCATCCGCACCGAGGATTCACCCAAGCCGGTGCTGATGGACACCTTCGGCCTGACCGACGTGCAGGCCGACTACATCCTCGACACCCGCCTGCGTCAACTGGCGCGCCTGGAGGAGATGAAGATCCGCGGCGAGCAGGACGAGCTGGCCAAGGAACGCGAGAAACTGCTGGCCCTGCTCGGCAGCGAAGCCAAGCTGAAGAAGCTGGTGCGCAAGGAGATTCTCGAGGACGCAGAGAAGTACGGCGACGACCGCCGCTCGCCGATCGTCGCCCGCGCCGAGGCCAAGGCGCTGTCGGAAACCGAGCTGATGCCGACCGAGCCGGTCACCGTGGTGCTCTCGGAAAAAGGCTGGGTGCGCTGCGCCAAGGGTCACGACATCGACGCCACGGGCCTGTCCTACAAGGCCGGCGACGGCTTCAAGGCCGCCGCGCCAGGACGTTCTAACCAGTACGCAGTGTTTATCGACTCCACCGGCCGCAGCTATTCGCTCGCCGCCCACAGCCTGCCGTCGGCGCGCGGCCAGGGCGAACCGCTGACCGGCCGCCTGACGCCGCCGCCGGGCGCGACCTTCGAATGCGTGATGCTGCCGGAAGACAGCGCGCTGTACGTGATCGCCTCCGACGCCGGCTACGGCTTCGTGGTCAAGGGCGAGGACCTGCAGGCCAAGAACAAGGCCGGCAAGGCGCTGCTCAGCCTGCCCAACGGCGCCAAGGTGGTTGCTCCCAAACCGGTCACCAACCTGGAAGACGACTGGCTGGCCGCGGTAACGACCGAAGGCCGCCTGCTGCTGTTCAAGGTCACCGATCTGCCGCAACTGGGCAAAGGCAAGGGCAACAAGATCATTGGTATTCCAGGCGAGCGCGTGGCCTCGCGCGAGGAATATCTGACCGATCTGGCCGTGCTGCCCAGCGGCTCCAGTTTGGTTTTGCAGGCCGGGAAGCGTACCCTGACGCTCAAAGCCGACGACCTCGAGCACTACAAGGGCGAGCGCGGCCGTCGTGGCAACAAGCTGCCGCGCGGCTTCCAGCGCGTCGATCAGCTTGTGGTGGAATAGCGTCGGCAACAGGCGCCGTTCTTCCGGGATATCCGCGCGACCGGCAGGCAGCCAGGGCTGGAGTCGTAGCGCGGTTTGACGGATGATACGCGCCCTGGGTCATCCATGACCCCCGCATGATATGGGATCGATGTGCAGCTGCCCCACAAGCGGCTGCCTGGAATTGATGATGACTGTAGTACGCCCCCTGGCTCTGCTTCTGACCGCGCTGCTGATGCTCAGCGGCTGCGGCCTGCTGCAACAGCAGAAGCCGGTGCCTCTATACCAACTCGACAGCGGCGAAGCCGTGACGCCGACCCGGGATAACGGTGTAACCGTGCTGGTCGGCCCGATCAGCGTGGCCGACTACCTGCGCCAGCAGCACCTGCTGCAACGCCAGGCCGACGGCAGCCTGGTCGCCGCACAGAACGCTCGCTGGGCCAGTGGCCTGGCCAATGACATCGACCAGCAGATGCTGCGCCAGCTGGCCTGGCGCCTGGATAGCCAGCGCCTGGTGCTGGCGCCTGCCGCACCCGGCTTCAGCGCCGATGCGCAGGTCATGCTGACCATTACCCGCCTGGATTCCGGCCCGACCCAGCCTGCCGTACTGGAAGCGCAATGGCGCCTGCTCGATCGCCGCGGGCAACTGCGCGACAGCCGACTGATCCGTCTGGAAGAAGCGCATGGCGGGCCGCTGGCCGAGCAGGTCAAGGCGCAGAGCGCCCTGCTGCAGCGCCTGGCCGCCGAGCTGGCAGTGGCCATTCAACCGGTCGCTGCCGCAGACGAGCCCACACCCGAGCCGCCGCGCAAGAAGACTCCGGTGGCCAAGGCCAAGCCGCAGGAGCCCGCCACCGCGGGACCGAAGATTCCGGTGGCAGAACCGATCAAGATCGATACGGAAGTCTTCCGTTTCTAAACAAAAGCCCGCAGATGCGGGCTTTTGTTTTCCGGTCGCGGTATAGGCTCTACTTGAGCTCGCTGGAGCTCTTGCCCAACAGCCGCCGGGCGACGATCAGCAGCTGGATCTGTTGGGTACCTTCGAAGATGTCGAGAATCTTCGAGTCGCGCGCCCACTTCTCCAACAGTTCGTCTTCGCCGTAACCCAGAGCGCCAGCCAGCTCCACACACTTGAGCGTCACCTCGCTGGCCACACGTCCGGCCTTGGCCTTGGCGATGGACGCCTCCTTGGAATTGGGCAGCTTGTTGTCGGCCATCCATGCCGCCTTCAGCGTCAGCAGGCGCGCGGCCTCCCATTCCGCCTCCAGGCGATACAAGGTGGCCTCGGCATGGCTGACACTGAGCAGCGGCCTGGCGTAGTCGAAGCGACAACCGGCCTTGCTCAGCAGCTCACGGGTACGTTCCAGCGCTGCGCGCGCCACACCGACCGCCATGCCGGCGACCAGCGGGCGGGTGTTGTCGAAAGTCTCCATGACCCCGGCAAAGCCCTTCTGCACGTCGATTTCGGCGTTGCCCAGGAGGTTGGCCGCCGGTACCCGGCAGTCGCTGAAGCTGATCGACGCCGTGTCCGACGCCTTGATGCCCAGCTTCTTCTCCAGGCGGGTGACCGTCATGCCCGGCGTGCCCTTCTCCACCACGAAGGACTTGATCGCCGCGCGCCCAAGGCTGCGGTCAAGGCTGGCCCAGACCACCACGGCATCGGCGCGCTCACCCGAGGTGACGTAGATCTTCTCGCCGTTGATCACGTAGTGATCGCCATCCTTCACCGCCGTGGTGCGGATCGCCGCCGAATCCGAGCCGCAGCCAGGCTCGGTAATGGCCATGGCTGCCCAGGTCTTGCCAAAGCGCGCCAGTTGTTCGTCATTGGCTACCGCCGCGATGGCCGCATTGCCCAGTCCCTGACGCGGCATGGCCAGCAGCAGGCCGACATCGCCCCAGCACAACTCCATCACCCCGAGCAGCGCTGCCATGTTGCCGCCATTCTTGATGCCCTCCTGTTGCTCACGAGCGGCGCCGCGCTTGCTCGCCGAACCGGCACCTACGGCATCGGGCGAACCTTCGTTCATGCCATCGAGCAGCGCGGCGAGCAAGTCCAGCTCCTTCGGGTAGGCGTGCTCGGCCTTGTCGTACTTGCGCGAAATCGGCCGAAAGTAGTGTTTGGCCACTTGCCCGGCCTGGTGCTGCAGGCCGCGGAATTTTTTCGGAGTTTCCAGATTCATGATTACCCGCCTGTTCAGAGATGAAGGCCGCCAGCCAGTACGGCAACGCTGCGCAGATCGCGATACCAGCGCTCGACCGGATGCTCCTGGGTAAAACCATGACCACCGAGCAGTTGCACCGCATCGGAGCCGATCTTCATCGCCTTCTCGGCGCAGAGCAGGCGCGCCAGATAGGCCTCGCGGCGAAAGGGCAGTCCTGCCTCGGCGCGGGCGCAGGCGCGCCAGGTCAGCAGGCGCATGGCATCGAGCTCGATGGCGATGTCGGCCACCATGAAGGCCACGCCCTGGCGATGGCTGATCGGCTCGCCGAACGCCTGGCGCTCGTTGCAGTAGGTCTTCACATAATCCAGTGCAGCCTGCGCCGTGCCCACGGCAAGGGCGCAGAACGCCAATGCCGAGTAATCGAGAAAAGCCGGGAAGTCGAAACCCTCGCCGGCAAGTCGGCAATCGACCGGCACCTTGACGCCTTTCAGCTGAATACGTGCCAGGCCGCACGCCTTGAGCCCCATGCCTGGTTCGGCACGACGACTGACACCCTTGCTCGCCGCATCGACAACGAACAATGCCGGGCCATCACTGGCCTGGGCGCTGACGATCAGGCAACTGGCATCCAGACCGGCGATCACCAGCGCCTTTTCGCCATCGAGCAGATAGTGTTTGCCGCGTTTGCGCGCCCGCGTGGCGGGCCGGGCCGGATCGTTCAGCACACCAGGCTCGCTCACCGCCAGCGCGAAGGGTGGCGCCCCGTCTTCGCTGACGAATGCCGGCAACCAGGCGGCCTGCTGCGCCGAACTGCCCCAGCGACGAAGGCAATTGGCGGCAGACAGCGGCACCAGCAAGGCCGCGGCCAGGGAAAAGTCGCCTTGTGCCAGACTCTCGGCGATCAGCGCATTGCTGAGCACCGTGCGCTCACTGGCCAGCCCACCCTGGGCCTCGCTGACGCCATAGTGCGCCAGGCCCAGCTCACGCGCCTGATCGATCAGCGCAGCCGGCACGCTCGCCTGGGCATCGGCCTCGTGCGCAGCAGGGCGCAGCACCTGCAGCGCGAAGCCCTGGAGCATGTCCACCAGCATCTGCTGTTCGTCAGATAGCGATAGATCGAACAGATCGTCAGGCGCAGACCGAGCATCTCGCGGCTTGCCGGCCGCGCGGCCGGCGGCGAAGCGGAAGCTGGCACGGCTGCCGCTGTAGACGAGTTTCTCGAAGGATTTGCGCACCTTGAGCCGATCCGGCCAGTCGGCCTGGGCCAGCTTGCTCAGCAC
>Ga0114984_1000245_pt1 | contig 21844 bp, 20 predicted proteins | sample Shrwel1BS1Day1_FD_96987 | JGI IMG/M metagenome (GOLD analysis project Ga0114984, IMG submission 96987) | Subsurface microbial communities from deep shales in Ohio, USA - Utica-3 well 1 S-1-Day1 | ecosystem: Environmental > Aquatic > Deep subsurface > Shale gas/oil reservoir > Produced water/Flow...
AGAGCGGGGAAACGGTCCGCGCGGCTGATCTTCACCGCCTCGCGGCTACGGCTGACATTATAACGGGCCGCTTGCAGTCCGGGATTGGCCGCCAACGCCTCGCTTGCCAGCGCCTGCAGGCGCGGGTCTTTCAGTTGTACCAACCAGTCATCTATCTCACTGGCAGCCGGGCCGGCGGCCTCGCCCTCGGCGCTGGCCCAGTGGGCAGGCAGTTCGGGCTGCGGTGGCGTCAATCGTGGCGGACTGGCACAACCAGTGAGCACCAGCAGCAGGGGCAAAATGAGTCGGATTCGCACGTCGGTTCCCTGTATCGTACCGGTACACGTCGGCAGCGAGCCAGATGCGCTACGCCTGCCCGCCCCTTGGGAGGCTCATCTTAGAGGATTGTTCCCGCAACGACAGTGGCTTTTACAGATCTTTACACGCTCAACCGCCACAGCGGAGCAGTTCGTAGGCGCGGCGCACCTCGATGAACGCCTCACTGTCTCCCCCCTTGTCGGGGTGGAGCTGCGCGGCCAGCTGCCGGTAGCGACGGCGGATCGTCTCTTGGCTGGCGCCCGCTTCCAGTTCCAGCGTCCGCAGCGCCTCCTGCCGGGCGCCGGGATGCTCATACTGCGCCACGAAACCGGCCAGCAGACGCTGCACATCGTGGGCGGTGGTGTGTTGCAGTTGCGTCCAGTCGAGATAATACTCCCGCAGCGGGTCGCCGGCGCCGGGAAGCGCTGTCTGCAGCTGGCGGGCGCCGGCCGCGGTTTCGGCGTGACAGCGCACACAAAGGGGGGAGATTTCGAGCCGCAGTCGCTCCTCCTGCCAGAGGCGGATCTGCAGGGTATACAGGCCGTGCATGATCATAAAATGCTTCTGAAACAGCCGCAGTTGATACTCCTGCGCCAGTTCGGCAAAGGCGGGGTGGGACCCCAGCGCCTGCATCAGGTTGAATTCACTGATCCCCTCCGGATGGGCCCGCACCAGGGCCAGCAGCTCAGGGATCAGGGGGTTGGGGGCGATCTCCGGGTTCATCTCGACTCCGTCCGTGCTGTATCTGTTCGGGGGTGATCTGGCACAATGCGGTTGCGGTTCGGTTCAACTCTCGTTCAACTCTCCCGCTCGAAACGAACACCAGCTCGACACAAAAAGCCGGCTCGACACGAAGGGCAGATCCACCATGCTGTTACGACTCTTTATCCTGCTGTTACTGGCACCGGTTGTCCAGGCTCAGGAATGGAAAAAACTCCTCGATCTGGCACCGGAAGGGAGCCAGCTGGCCCTTGTGGTGGCGCCGCTGAGCGCCTCCGGTGCCCTGCAGATCGATTACCGCAGCGATATCCTGCTGCCCCCGGCCAGTACACTGAAACTGTTTACCGCCACCGCCGCCGAGCTCGCCCTGGGGCCGGAGTACCGCTTCCACACCCGCCTCTGGCAACGGGGCCGGCAGCGGGGCGGACGCTGGCAGGGTGATCTGCTGTTTGAGTTCACCGGCGCCCCCGACCTCGACGTGGCCCAACTGGGCGAGCTGCTGACAGCGCTGCGCCAGCGCGGCGTGCGTGAGATAGAGGGGAACATTCTGCTCGACACCAGCCGCTTCAGCGGCTACGACCGCGCCCACGGCTGGCCCTGGAACAACCTCAGTGTTTGCTACAGCGCCCCGGTGGCGGCATTGACCCTGGAGGGCAACTGCATTCAGGCCAGCCTGAACAGCCGCGGCCCGGGCCAACCCGCCCGCTTTTACGTCCCCCCCCACCAGCCGATCGAGGTAACGGCCAACGTGGTGGTGCTGCCCGAGCCGCAGATCGAGCAACGTCTGTGCGAGCTGGAGGCGCGTCTCGGTCCCGGCAACCGTTATCAGCTCAGCGGCTGCATCAGTGATCAACGTGATCCGCTGCCGCTCAACTTTGCCATCAACGATCCCATCGCCCATGGCAAGGCACGCATCCGGCAGGAGCTGAGCCGACAAGGGATCGTCCTGAAGGGCACCATCGTTCCCGGGGTGGTCGGAGATGACTGGCAACCGCTGGCGCAGGTCACCTCGGCACCGCTGGCGGAACTGCTGCAGCAGACCCTGCAGCGCTCCGACAACCTGATCGCCGATCTGCTGCTCAAAACCCTGGCGGTTCACAGCGGCGAGCCCGGCAGCTTTGCCGGCGGGGTGCGCGCCATGAAAAGGATCATTGGAGAACATACCGGTGTCGACCTGCACCTGGCCGCACTCAGTGATGGCTCGGGGCTATCGCGGGACGATCTGGTTCAGGCCCGTCAGCTGGCCCAGTTGCTGCGCTGGCTGGCGGCGCACCCGCAGCTACACAGCTACCAGGCGCTGCCGATCTCCGGCCGCAGCGGCACCCTCACATACCGGGCCAGTACACGGAACCCCCCGTTGCAAGGGGCGATCAAAGCCAAAACCGGCAGCGTCAACGGCAGCCGCAACCTGGCCGGCTATATCGACGCCGCCTCGGGGGAGCGCTACCTGTTCGTGCTGCTGCTGAGCGGCATCCACCTGCCGGACGAGCCCCGCCCTGGCCCGAGCCCAGTCACACGATTTGAACGGGAGTTGCTGGAATGGATCTACCACAACGGCTGATACGGCACAAAAAAACAGACCGGCCAATGCAGGCCGGTCTGTTCGTATCCTTTGCCGACGACCAGAAAGACTATTTCTTTTTCTTGCCATCCTCGTTCATCAGTTTGCGAACCTTGAGGAAGGCCCACACCATGACGGCGGCCATGGCGGCGATGCCCAGCACGCTCGGCACCAACACTTCAAAGCTGTATGGATCGATCCCTAGCATCACAATCACCTCTATGCTCGTTATCCTGAATGAAGCCAGACTACTCTTTAAGCCAGGAGCAGATATTGACGCAGCTCAACGAGAGCCCCGCTCTCGACGTTCCGAGTATAGTCCCGCTGGCTCGACTTGATAAATACTCACAACCGATACAAACCCAACCAAGCAGGAGATCACCACCATGTACCGACGCAAGGACTGGACACCGGAGCAGATCAGCAAGATGAATGAAGAAAGCTTCCTGGTCGAGATGCTCGACATGCTCCGTTACTCGCCCTCCAACGAGGACAACCGCGCCGTGGAGCAGATGCGCAAACAGCTCGAGGTTATCGAGCAGGCCCTGCAGGCGAGGCTGGAAGCGAAACGTCCCGACTGAACCCCACCCGGCAGCCGTTCAGGCTGCCTCTCTGCCCCGCCCCTTCCAGCCCCGCCTTCGTTGCAAGCCACTCAGACAGCATCGCGGCCACCGCTCCCTCCTGGGCGGCCACCGGCCATGTTCTGGCCTTACAGATCAATTTACCATTATGAACATTCAAATTTTGTTAATGATATATCAAAGGCAGAAAAAATAACGAGTCAGTCTAAGTAAACTTCAATAAATAACCATTATAAATCAATGTGTTAATAGAATCCTCCCGCGCCGGCAAAACCCGGCGAAAAAGCCAATAAAATCCTTCTTTTTCAATATGTTATTAAATACAATCCCGCCCCGTTCCGTTACTATCACTCGATAGTTGCTTTATACTTTTCAAAAATAGCTAATTGATGAATCAAAACAGGATAAAGGCAGTGCAGGAAAAGGAGATCAAATTGCTCTTCAAGGCGGGGGTGTTTACTTCCTGTCAGGCGATTCCGGTTTCGATGTCGCGCGGTTGGACCTTGAAGTTCATCACCCGCGATCAAGAGGTGGTGACACTCAACCTGCAGCGATCAAAAGGAGAACGGGAGTTCAAAAGTCTGGATGGGGCGGCGGCGGTTGCCCGCCGGATCGGATTTGACTGGTTGAACGTACAGATCGGTGATCTGCAGTGGCGGGAAAAGGTTTCCTGAGCCGTGGCGTCGGCGCGGTCGGCCGACGCCACGGCAGCGGATCGTTCAGGGTTGCAGACGCTCGATCTGCCAACGGTTCTGGTTACGCCGGTAGCAGAAACGATCGTGCAGACGATTCTCCCGCCCCTGCCAGAATTCGTACCGCTCGGGTATCAGCCGGTAACCCCCCCAGGTGGGGGGGCAGGGAATGTCGTCGCCGGCGAACGCCTGATCCAGCTCGGCCACGCGCTGCTCCAGCGCACGGCGATGATCGATCGGGTGGCTTTGCTGCGAGGCGAGGGCACTCAGTTGGCTGCCCCGGGGGCGTTGGTGAAAGTAGGTTTCACTCTGGGTGTGATCGAGCGGCTCCACATGGCCGCGGATGCGCACCTGACGCTCCAGTCCGCGCCAGTAAAACAGCAACTCCGCCCTCGGGTTTCGCCGCAACTGCTCCCCCTTCTCGGAGCGGTAGTCGGTGAACCAACAGAAGCCATCCGCGTCGAACCGCTTGAGCAGCACGATGCGGGCGGCAGGCCACCCATCGGCGCCGGCCGTGGCCAGAGTCATCGAGGTGGCGTCGTCGGGGTGGATCTCCAGCGCCTGCTGCATCCAGTGGTGAAACTGCGCCAACGGATCCGCTGCCAGATCGGCACGGTTCAGGCCCGCCGCCACATATTCACGCCGCAGGGCGCTGATTTCGGGGGTATCACGCATGGAACTCTCCAATCGAATGGGCTCAGGGGTTACTATAACCGAAAGCAACAGGGTTACATTGCCCGCGATCACACAGGATGGGGCGCCAGATCAATGAGGTGGGACTCGATGCAGGGGGCGAGCGCAGCCTGGCGGTTACTCACGCTTCTGTTGACGGCACACCTGCTCGGCGGCTGCGCGGCCGGCGACGGCGGGCGGCCGTTCCAGCTGAAAAATCTGGGCAAATCCGGGATCGACATGGTCGCCGATCTGCATATCGAGACGGTCAACCAACTCTCCCGTGAGCTGACCATCAAGCTGTACAAGCGCAATCCGCGTGAGCTGGCGAAAACACCCGGCATGACCGTGGCACGACGGCTGGAGCTGCTGTTCGGCTCCCCCCGGCTGATCACCCACCCCGAGCTTGGCAACCTGTACGCAGAAAAGGCCGTGCCGTTGGCGTTCGACCCGGCGTTTCAGGGTGATCGGGTGTTCGCGCTGATGGTTGGCATCACCGGCATGTTGCACGCCTCGTACAACTACCGTGACGAGCTGTACATGCTCAACGAGCTGGACCAGCAAAAGTTGTACAACTGCGCCCGCAACCTGGAGGCGGTGGCCTGGCGGCTCAACACCTACCGCCAGGAAAATGGCGAGCCGTTCATTTACGCCAACAGCCCAACCAACCTCAGTTATGAACGCATCCTGGCCAAACTGATCGCGCATCAGGATATGATGGCGCGGATCGTGTCCGACTCCAACAACCGCGCGATCAACACGGTGGTGCATGGCATCACCTCGACCGCCCTGCTGCCGATCTAACCCTCTCGCAACGGCTTGCGCAGGCGAATCTCCGCGATCTTGTGGTTTTCATTCAGAAACAGGGTGAGATCGGCCCGCTCCGGCAGCTCTTCCAGCATGGCCCGGGTGAGCCGTTCGTAGTGCTGGATGAAGCGCTTGATCTCATGACCATCCATGATCCGCAAGGGGTCTGGCGGCTGCGCATCGTGCAGATACTGTACCCGTTCGGCCAGCTTTTTCTCTTGCAGCGAGCGCCATTCGTAAACGGCATCCATGCTGGGCACGCACAACATCAACAGCAGATCGAGGCGCGAGAACAGTGTCTGGTAGGGCCCCCGCAACTGCTCGTTCACATAGCGGCGCCAGATACCATCCGGGTCTTCATCCCGCTCCAGCGTATTGACCGGCTCCCTCAGAGCGGCATCCGGCTGCGGCCTGGCACCCACGCACCAGCCCTCCAGCACGATCAGATCCGCCCCTCCGACCCACTCCTGCCAAACGGAATCGGGACAGCGGTCGTCGATCGATTTGTCGAACACCGGTATCCGGGTCACCCGCTCCGGGTCGGCGCTGCACAGGCTGTCGATGATCGCCAGCCCCAGTGCCACATCATGGGTGCCCGGCACTCCCCGGGTGACGAAGAGGGGGTGGATACGATCCGCCATCGCCTCGCGATCGGCGCGGGTCTTGTAAATATCATCGATGGAGAATCCCACGACCCGCAGCCCGAACCCCTCGCCCAGGATCACCTCCAGCAGGTTGAACAGGGTTGACTTGCCCGCTCCCTGGGCGCCATTGATGCCCAGCACCAACGGCTCCTCCCGCTGCCGTTTTTGGGCCAGAATCCAGGCCGCCAGGGGGACGTAGATCTCCTCGAACAGCGCCTTCAGGCCGATATCGACCCCGAGCGATGCCAGCGTGGCGGCAAAGGCCTGCTCCACTGCCTGCACGGCACGGCGGCGCTCCCCGGTGGTGAGACAGAGCTGGTCACGTGGCCAGCGAGTGAGCAAACTCATGCGTGGATCACCCTTGTGGCTATGGGGATGGACGGGGCCGGATGCAACCGCCGGCAACCAGCCACCCGCCCCTCGAACCCCGTACTATCGCCGATCGCGGCGCCATCCTGCAACCGACCGGCGCGCCGGGCTCGGCGGTGGTGCTGAGATCCGGGCGGCTCAGCGCAACAGCACCCCGAGGGAGCCCTCCGGCAGTTCGGACAGGGGCATACGGCGGAAGGTTTTCAACTGGCTCTGGCGCAGCTTTTCCACCGCCTCCAGGGGGAGTCGATCGGTCAGGCGCAGGTACCGATCCACCATTTTGAGGCGCTCCTCCCGCTTGTTTTCCTGATCCCGGGCCGCTTCGAGGAATAGCTGTGCCAAATTGAGCAGCGCCGACACATTGCCGGGATCATATTCGATGGCGAGGCCAAAATAGCGGATCGCCTGGGAACGCTTGTCCGCCAGATAGTGCTTGACCCCGAGCCGGTTGACCTTGTCACTCATCTCGGGATCACGCCGCATCGAGCGCGCCGACGCGCCGGCCTGGTCGGGTTCGGGTTCCAATATGGGCAGCGGGTCGCCCGACAGACGCAAGCGCTCCCGCTCGAGCTGCAAGGGTTGACCGAGGGCGGCGTTGCGACGACTGGCCTCCTCATTCAACCGGCGGGCCTCGTCCAGCTGGCCCAGCTCTTCGCTGGCGTGGGCCCGCAACAAGGCGGTTTTGACCTTCAGGGCCGGGTCTCTGGGGAAGTTGTGCTCGGCACTGTTGAGGATGGCGTCCAGGTCGTTGCGCAGCTCGATCTGGCGTCGGGGGTCGGCCCCCTTCATTTCCAGCCGTCGGATGTTCGCCAGCCGCAGGTAGGGCTCCGGCGAACGGTAACAGCTGCGCCGACCGAGTACGATCGATTTACGGTAGGCCCCTTCGGCGAGCTCGAGCACTCGGGTCTGGGTCGCCACCCGGCCCAGCTCCATCTGGCGCGGAATCCCCAGCGGCGCCTTGGCGGTCGCCTCCCGCAGCGTCTCCCGCGCCTGCTCCAGATCACCACTTCTCTCATACACCTGGGCACGCAGGTCATACGCGGCGATCAGCAGCGGATAGTTCTCGATCAAACCATCCAGCAACTCCCCCGCCTCACCCAGTCGCCCCATGCCGATCAGCGCCTGTGCCATGCACAACCCCGTGTCCTTGTCTGGCGCTTGCCAGAAGATCGGTTCAAGCACCGCGTAGGCTTCATCGGCCCGGCCCAGCTCTATCAAAAGCGTGGCCTTGAGGCGGCGCGCATAGTCGCTATTGGGATCATGCCGAGGAATGTCGTCGCAGGCCAACACGGCACCTTCGAGATCACCCGCCTCGATCGATTGCTCCACTGGCCGGAGCACCTGTTTGCGCAGCACCAGGTGATCGAGTCGGGTTTTGAGTTCATCGATGGAAAAGGGACGTGTCAGCAGGTCATCGGGGCGGCAATCGATGGCGTGCAGCACCAACTCCTGGGAGGCATCGCTGGTCATGAATATCCAGCCGGCCGTGGGACGGATATAGCCCCGAAAGCGAGCCTCCTCCAGCAACTGCATGCCGCTCACCGCGTCACTGCTGTTATGGCCGAGCAGGATGATGTCGCACGGCTCCTCCTCGATCAGCGCCAGCACCTTGTCGTTGACCGTGGTCGTCCGCAGGTTTTTCACCCCCAGTTCGCGCAGCATGTAATAGATCGTGGAACGCAAGTTGCCGCTGCTATCGATCAGCAACACGTTCTTGTCGGAGTAATCTATCTTGCGTGCAGCCACCCTGGCAGGTCCACCCTATGCAGAACACGTGGGTACCGACCCATGGAGCCGGTGATTGCCACCGAGTATACAGGGGCGGCGCGAAGGCAAGAAGTGCTCCCCCCCGGCGCGAAGGGAGGCAGCGAAAAAAACACCGAGCGTTGGGTGAGAACACTCGGTGGCGAAGACAGTTCTATGCTGCGGGGGGACTATAATTGAATGCGCGGGGCGAAGGGCATGAGATCGATCAAAGGCGGGAGTAAACACACCACAGCGACGCCCTTAAGACCAAGGACTAAGCCTTTGCACCCCGCTTTTCCTCTACAATGGTGAGAGCAGAGGAGTATGCCAAGGCCATGACAACCGCATTTATCACCCATAAAAACTGCATGCTGCACAATATGGGGCCAGACCATCCAGAGAGCCCGACGCGGCTGGTTGCCATCAACAAGGTACTGCAGCGCACCGGGCTGCTGGACCTGCTCGATCAGGTGACCGCCACCGACGTGACGGAGGAGCAGATACAACTGGCACACCACCGCCTGCACCAGAAACGGCTGGAAATGAAACTGCCCCAATCGGGCGTGGTTTACACCGACGACGATACCGCCCTCTGCCCGGATTCCCTCAAAGCCGCCAGCCTGGCCGCAGGCGGCGTCATTCTGGCCACCAACCGCGTGTTGAGCGGCAAGGCGGAGAACGCATTCTGCGCCGTCCGCCCCCCCGGCCACCATGCCGAATTCAACCTGGCGATGGGGTTCTGCTTCTACAACAATGTCGCCATCGGCGCCGCCCACGCCCTGCAGCAGGCGGGCATCGAGCGAGTCGCCATACTCGATTTCGACGTGCACCACTGCAACGGTACCGTCGATATCTTCAAGGATCGCCCGGAGGTGCTGGTTTGCTCCACCTTCCAGCACCCCTATTATCCAGAGCGCTACCACGAGATCGACCGCCCCAACATCATCAACTGCCCGCTACCGGCTTTCAGCGACCCCAGCCTGTTCCATGACGCCATCGAGAGCCGCTGGCTACCGGCACTGGCCGCACACCGACCGGATCTGATCTTCATCTCCGCCGGCTTCGATGCCCACAAGGAAGACCCGATGGCCGACCTCAATCTGGAGGAAGAGGACTACCGCTGGGCCACCCAGAAAATCAAGGCGTTCGCCGACCGACACTGTCACGGGCGCATCGTCTCGGTGCTCGAGGGGGGGTACAATCCGGTACCGCTGGCTTTCAGCGTTCAGGCCCATCTGGAAGTGCTGGCCGGTTTTTCCCCGGAGTGAGGTCACGGCGCAGAACCAACCCGCGCCGACAAAAAAGGCCGCCATCGAGGCGGCCTTTTTTCTGCTTCACGCTCGCTACGATCAGCTGACAAACTTGATCATCAACCCCGCCGCGACCGCCGAGCCGATCACGCCGGCCACATTGGGCCCCATGGCGTGCATCAGCAGGAAATTCTGCGGGTTGGCTTCGAGACCGAGCTTGTTGGAGACCCTTGCCGCCATGGGCACCGCGGAAACGCCGGCGGAACCGATCAACGGATTGATCGGATTACCGCGCTGCAGCTTGTTCATCAGTTTAGCCATCAGCACGCCGGCGGCGGTACCGATACCGAAGGCGACGATACCCAGCAGCAGAATACCCAACGTCTGCAGATCCAGGAACTTGTCGGCGGAAAGCTTGGAGCCAACCGACAGGCCGAGGAAGATGGTGACAATGTTGATCAGTGCGTTCTGGGCGGTATCGCTCAGACGATCCACCACGCCACACTCTCGCATCAGGTTACCGAAGCAGAACATCCCCAGCAGCGGCGCCGCATCCGGCAGCAGCAGGGCCACCAGAACGAGCAGCAGGATCGGGAACAGGATTTTCTCTGTCTTCGATACGTGGCGCAACTGACTCATGCCGATCTGGCGCTCTGCCTCGGTGGTGAGGGCGCGCATGATCGGGGGCTGGATCAGCGGTACCAGCGCCATGTAGGAGTACGCCGCCACCGCGATCGCCCCCAGCAGCCGCGGCGACAACAGGCTGGCGACATAGATCGCCGTGGGGCCATCGGCGCCACCGATGATACCGATCGCCGCCGCATCCTGAATACTGAAATCCATGAGGCCGGAGGCGCTCAGGGCCACCGCTCCCAGCACAGTGGCGAAGATACCAAACTGGGCGGCCGCCCCCAGGAACAGGGTGCGCGGATTGGCCAGCAACGGGCCAAAATCGGTCATCGCCCCCACCCCCATGAAAATCACCAACGGCGCCGCACCCGAAGCGATGGCAACGAGGTAAAAATTGTACAACATACCGTGGTTGTACCCCGCATCCTGCGCAACCAGAGTCGCCGCCGCATGAGCGCTCGCACTGGAGGTGTGATAGGCATCCAGGATCGCGGCGGGATCGTTCGCCGCCGCACCCAGAACCGCAGCCAGTTTGGCAAGGAGCTGTGGATTGGCAAAATGGATGGCGTTTTCAACCGCGGAGAAGGCCAGGCCCGCTTCCGGGATATTGGCCAGGATTCCGCCGAAACCGATCGGTACCAGCAGCAGCGGCTCGAAGTTCTTGCGAATGGCCAGAAAGAGCAGCACCAGACCGACTACGATCATCGTCAGCTGTCCGAGAGAGACATTGTACAGCCCCGAGGCCTGCCAGAGTGCAATGAGATTTTCCATGTGACCGCCCCTCAGGCCAGCGTCAGCAGGGTATCACCGACCTGAACGGCGTCACCCTCTTTGACATCGACCGACACGACGGTACCGGCGCGCGCGGCGCGCACTTCGGTTTCCATCTTCATCGCTTCCAAAATCACCAACACATCACCCACCTGCACCACCTGGCCGGCAGAAACCACGACCTTCCAGATGTTGCCTGCCAACGGTGCGGTAACCGGCTCACCGGCAGCGGCCGCCGGGGCGGCGGCCGGCGCCTGTGCCGGGGCTGAGGATACGGCGGAGAGATCCCCCCCCTCGCTCACCTGAACCACGTAGCTCTGGCCATTGACGTTGATGGTGTAAACTTCGGGACCGTTGTTTTTCTTGGCTGCCATGGGTTGTGCGTCCTCCAGCGTGGGAACAGGTTCAAAGGCATCAGGGTTGCCGCGGTTTTCCAGGAATTTCAGGCCGATCTGGGGGAACAGCGCATAGGTGAGCACGTCGTCGATGGCGTGCTCGCCCTGCGCCAGCTCGATCCCCTTCTCGGTTGCGGTCTGTTTCAGCTCGGCGGTCAGTTTATCCATTTCCGGCTCGAGCAGATCGGCCGGACGACAGGTGATCGCCTCCTTGCCCTCGAGCACCCGCTGCTGTAGTTCCCCATTGTAGGGGGCCGGGGCCGAGCCATACTCGCCTTTCAAAATCCCCTGAACCTCCTTGGAGATGGTCTTGTAGCGCTCGCCCATCAGCACGTTGATCACCGCCTGCGTGCCCACGATCTGCGAGGTTGGCGTCACCAGCGGAATATAACCCAGATCTTCACGCACCCGCGGAATTTCGGCCAACACTTCGTCAAACTTGTCCGCCGCCCCCTGCTCCTTGAGCTGGCTCTCCATATTGGTCAACATGCCGCCGGGCACCTGAGCCACCAGAATGCGGGAGTCGGTGCCCCGCAGCGACCCCTCGAAGCGGGCATACTTCTTGCGCACCTCGCGAAAGTAGGCCGCAATCTCCTCCAGCGCCAACAGATCCAGGCCGGTATCCCGCTCCGTGCCGGCCAGGGCAGCCACGACCGATTCGGTCGCGGTGTGGCCATAGGTCATCGACATGGAGGAGATCGCGGTGTCGACCCGATCGATACCCGCCTCGACCGCCTTGAGGATGGTCATATCGGAGAGACCGGCCGTCGCGTGGGCGTGCAACTGCACCTCGAGGCCGGTCTGCGCCTTGAGGCGGGAGACCAGATCGAACGCACTGTAGGGGGTCAGGATGCCGGACATATCCTTGATCGCGATGGAGTCGGCGCCCAGATCCTCGAGCGACTTGGCGTAATCGACCCACATGTCGATGGTGTGGACCGGGCTGGTGGTGTAGGAGATGGTGCCCTGGGCGTGCTTGCCACACTGTTTGACCGCCTTGATCGCCCGCTCCAGGTTGCGAGGATCATTCATCGCATCGAAGATGCGGAACACATCGATACCGTTGCTGGCGGCGCGCTCGACAAATCTGTCCACCACATCATCGGCGTAGTGGCGGTAACCGAGGAGATTCTGGCCGCGCAGCAACATCTGCTGTTGGGTGTTGGGCATCGCCGCCTTGAGCTCACGAATGCGCTGCCAGGGATCTTCGCCCAGATAGCGGATACAGGAGTCGAAGGTCGCCCCGCCCCAGCTTTCCAGTGACCAGTAACCGATCTGGTCCAGCTTCTCGGCGATCGGAAGCATATCGTCGAGTCGCATGCGGGTAGCAAACAGAGACTGATGCGCATCACGCAGAACGACATCGGTAATGCCTAGCGGTTTTTTTGCGTCGGACATGAGTTGGCCTTTTCTATCAAAAATTCCTGGTGTGAACCCGACCTCACTTGGAACGGTGCTTGTGCACCGCCGCCGTGAGGACCGCGATCAGCTCATCATTATCGTTGCCAGCCGCCCGGGCGGCCACCTGCGGCCGCGCTCTGGCCGTTCTGGGAGCGGGTTCGGGCAGATAACGCCCCACCAGCCGGGACATGATGCTGGTGCAAACGACCAGCAGCGTCAGAAAGACGAAGACGAAACCCATGCCGAAGACCATCAGCGTGAGGCCCTCCGAGTACAGATTATCCATCTGTGGGTGCTCCTGTTGTAATTCGAAAACCCGTTGGCCTGCCGACGGCTTTTGGCCGTGCCCGGCTCGCCGGGTCAGCGGAGCCAGAACGACAGACAGATGTTCAGACGGCACACGTCCGAGTGATCAGACTATCAGGAACGCATGCACAATCAAGCCGCGCTATTTTAACCCGGACTCAGGGGGCGATTGCAAGATTGTCAACAATCTGTAGTTTTTTTACAAAAACGGTCTTACGCAACCCCTCCTGTGTCGATAATGTCGACATGCGGCGCGCCCGATTCACACCCAATCCGAGGGGCGCTCAACGGGTGGCGGGGCGGTAGACCTTGACGTTGGTGTGGCCCCGTTCGCGCAGGTGTTGCGCATGCATCTGCGACATCACCCCCTTGTCGCAATACAACAGGTATTCACGCTCTGGTTCCAGATTCGGGAATTCATTTTCCAGTTTATAGAAGGGGATGGTGCGAAGATCACAGCCCGGCATGTTCAGTGGCTTGCGCTCCTGCTCCCGCGGCGGGCGGATATCGATCAGTGTCTGATGGGGCTCGACCCGGGTCATCGCCTCGATCTCGGCGTGGATCGCACGGTTTTCCACGATCTCATCGATGCGAATCAGCTCTGTCTGCTCCAGCGCCCGATCCAGCACCGCGTAATCGAAGCCCAGCTCTTCGCGCTCCACCCGCTCCCGCCGGGCATGGGTGGTGGGCCTGTCGGAGATGACACCGCAATACTCCGGCATCGCGCTGGCAAACTCGAAGGCGCCGATTTTGCGGCACAGCTCGATGATCTCGGGCTTGTCCATGGTGATCAGCGGGCGCAACACCAGGTGCGCACAACTTTCATCGATCAGGCGCAGATTGGGCAGTGTCTGGCTGGAGACCTGCGCCAGGCTCTCCCCGGTCACGATGGCATCGAGCCCCATGCGGTCGGCGATGCGATCGGCCGCCCGCATCATCATCCGTTTCAGAATGACGCCCATGTGCGAATGGTGCACCGATTGCAGAATCTCCCCCACCACCTCCTCGAACGGAACCGTGATGAACTTGACCCGCGCCGACGCGCCGTAGCGTTGCCACAGCTGGAGCGCCACCTGTTTGACGCCGATCTCGTGGGCATACCCCCCCAGATTGAAAAACAGGAAGTGGGTTTTGCTACCGCGGCGCATGGTCATCCAGGAGGCCACCACCGAGTCGAACCCACCGGAGATGAGCGACAACACATCCGGTTGTGACCCCAGCGGGTACCCTCCAAGCCCCGGATGGATGGCGGTAACCACAAACAGCGTCTGGTTTCGCACCTCCAAATCCACCCACACTTCGGGGTGGTGAACATCGACCCCGGCAGCCTCGGTGTGCTGGAGTAAGCCACCCCCGACGTAGCGCTCCAGCTCGACGGAAGTGAACTCATGCTTGCCGCTGCGCCGTACCCGCACCTTGAATGTCTTGCCTCGCAGCCGCTCGGCGTAGGCCTCCTGCGTGAAACGAAAAATCTGCTCGAAATCGCCCAAGGGGTACTCACACACCTCCACGATCGCTTGAATACCGGGCACCCGCTGCATCGCCTCGACCAGCCGCGTCCGCAGGCCGGCATCCGCATCGGCAAGGCTGATCTCAACCTTGTCCCAGTGGCCGCTGACCTTGACGCGGTCATCGATCCGTTGCAGCAAAATTTGCAGATTGGTTTGCAACCGCTGGATCAACCGCCGGCGCACGGGACGGCTCTTGATCGTGATCTCGGGGAATAGCTTGGCGATAAATTTCATGGTCGTTCCGGCATCTGTGGATCGGGTGACGGTTCGGGTGGTTATCGGATGGGCGCAGAGACGGCTGGTGCGCCCGAGAGGATTCGAACCTCTGACCGCTTGGTTCGTAGCCCGGTACTCTATCCAGCTGAGCTACGAACGCGATGCCGATGGGAAAGAAAGGATGGCGCGCCCGAGAGGATTCGAACCTCTGACCGCCTGGTTCGTAGCCAGGTACTCTATCCAGCTGAGCTACGGGCGCACACGTGGGTTTACGGTTGTGTTGTCGAGAGTGGTGGCGCGCCCGAGAGGATTCGAACCTCTGACCGCCTGGTTCGTAGCCAGGTACTCTATCCAGCTGAGCTACGGGCGCACAATGGCGGTGAGTGAGGGATTCGAACCCTCGATACCTTGCGGTATACGCCCTTAGCAGGGGCGCGCCTTCAGCCACTCGGCCAACTCACCTCGTCGACAACGGCGCGTATGTTACAAGACTGATTTTCAAAAGAAAAGGAATATTTGGAAAAACTTATTCCTGCTCGGATCCATCTGATTTTTCGCGCTGGATGCGCTGATAGATCTCTTCCCGGTGTACCGAGACATCCTTGGGCGCATTGACGCCGATGCGCACCTGATTGCCTTTTACACCAAGCACGGTAACGGTGACGTCGTCACCAACCATGAGGGTTTCGCCTACGCGGCGGGTTAGAATCAGCATTGTGGCTCTCCTTGTTTGGTCCTTGGGTGCTGAGTTCCGGTTTTTCTGAAACGCGCACAGCCCTTTCCACTTTGTTTATCCTTGGACCGTCCAGGCATCGTGGTGGTGCTGGCCGTTTCAGGCCATCGGGGGCCTGCCGCTGCCACTATAGAGCAGTTGCAGGCTGTCGTCACTCAAAAAGTGTCGTCACTCACGGACGGTATCGGAGGAATCCAGATCGAACGCCGAGTGCAGCGCACGCACCGCCAACTCCAGATACTTTTCCGCGATTACGACCGACACCTTGATCTCAGACGTTGAGATCATCTGGATGTTGATATTCTCCGCCGCCAGGGCATCGAACATTCGGCTGGCCACCCCCGCATGGGAGCGCATGCCAACCCCGACGATCGATACCTTGGCAATTTTGTTGTCGCCAACACACGCCCGGGCACCAATTTCCCGCACCACCTGCTCCAGCACCCGCTGCGCTTCAACATAGTCGTTTCTGTGCACCGTGAAGGTGAAATCGGTGGATTGATCGGCACCGATATTCTGCACGATCATGTCGACTTCGATATTGGCACGACTGATCGGCCCCAGTATGCGGGAGGCAACGCCGGGAATATCCGGCACACCCACAACCGTCAGCTTGGCCTCGTCGCGATTGAACGCGATGCCAGAGATAACCGCCTTTTCCACAGTTTCATCATCCTCTATCGTTATCAGGGTGCCGGGGCCATCCTTGAAGCTGGACAGTACGCGCAGCGGCACCTTGTACTTGCCGGCAAACTCAACGGAACGGATCTGCAACACCTTGGAGCCGAGGCTGGCCATCTCCAGCATCTCTTCAAAGGTGATTTTTTCCAGTCGGCGCGCACTCTCGACCACACGCGGATCGGTGGTATAGACCCCATCCACATCGGTGTAGATCTGACACTCATCCGCTTTCAGGGCCGCCGCCAGGGCAACCCCGGTGGTATCGGAACCGCCCCGCCCCAGGGTTGTAATATCCCCTTCGGGATCGACTCCTTGAAAGCCGGCCACCACCACGACCCGCCCCTGCTCCAGGTCGGAGCGGATCCGGTCGGTTTCGATATGCTGAATGCGCGCCTTGGTATGGTGCGCGTCGGTCAGGATGGGTACCTGGCCGCCGGTGTAGGAGCGGGCGGCCACACCCCGGGCCTTCAGGGCCATGCAGAGCAGCGCGATGGTGACCTGCTCACCGGTGGAGAGCAGTGTATCCAGCTCCCGCGGATCGGGGCGCTCCTGCACGGCATGGGCCAGCGTGATCAGCCTGTTGGTTTCACCGCTCATGGCGGAGACGACCACCACCAGATCATGCCCCCGCTGATGAAACCCTTTGACCTTCTCGGCCACCGCTTCGATGCGCTCGATCGAGCCCACCGAAGTGCCGCCATATTTCTGTACGTATAACGCCATCTCAGTGTTTCCATCCGGCTGCCGATACGGCCTGCACCGGCAGCTGCCTGTAGTTGCTCACAGGCTGGCTGCAACCAGTTCGGGCACCGCCGCCAGCGCGGCCGGAACAGCACTCGGATCGCTGCCGCCCCCCTGCGCCATATCGGGGCGCCCGCCCCCCTTACCACCCAAACGCGAGGCCAGCTCGCGCACCAGCTCACCCGCCTTGATGCGAGCGGTCAGATCCTTGGTCACCCCGGCTATCAGGCTGACCCTGCCCTCCTGCTCCGTCAGCAGCACCACCACACCGCTGCCCAGTTTCTGTTTGAGCTGATCGAGCAGATCGCGCAGCGCCTTGGGTTCGATGCCGTCCAGCTTCGCCGCCAACACCTTGACCCCCTTGACCTCCTGCACCTGGTCGAGCAGCTCGCCACTTTGCGCACGGGCCAGTCTGGCACTCAGCCGCTCCTGCTCTTTTTCCAACTGCCGTACCCGCTCATTCAGGCCGCGCACTTTCTCCAGTACGGTTTCACGCGAACCTTTCAACAGCGCGGCGATCTCGTTCAGTGTCTGCTCCTGCTGCCTGATCCAATCGAGGGCTCGGGCGCCGGTCACCGCCTCGATACGGCGCACCCCGGAAGCGATCCCCGTTTCAGCCACGATCTTCAGCAAGCCGATATCGCCGGTACGCCGGGCATGGGTACCCCCGCACAGCTCTACCGAAAACCCTTTCCCCATGGTGAGCACGCGCACCTCGGCGCCATATTTCTCCCCAAACAGCGCCATCGCCCCCTTGGCCCTGGCGGCCTCCAGCGAGGTCAATTCGGTCTCGACCGGCGTGTTGGCGCGAATCTGCTCGTTGACCAACAGCTCGACCGCCTCGATCTGTTCGGGGGTCAGCGCCTCGAAGTGGGCAAAATCGAACCGCAGCCGTTCGGCGTCCACCAGCGAGCCTTTCTGCTGCACATGCTCACCCAGTACCCGGCGCAGGGCGGCGTGCAGCAGATGGGTCGCCGAATGGTTCAGTGCCGTCGCCTGGCGCCGGGCCTGATCCACCTCGGTGACCACCCGATCGCCAACTTTCAACACCCCCTCCGCCACTCGGCCATGGTGCAGGTGGTGGCCACCCTCTTTGGTGCAGTCACTGACCTGGAACAGGCCGCGATCCCAACACAGCCGGCCCTGATCCCCCACCTGGCCACCGGATTCGGCATAGAAACTGGTATTTTTCAGTACCACCACCCCCGCTTCACCGGCTGAAAGCTGATCCACCTCCTCGCCGTCGCGCAACAGCGCCACCACTTCGGAGCGGTCCTCCAGGCTGTCATACCCGTTGAAAACGGTGCTCCCCTCCAGCCTGAGCTGTTCGTTGTAGTCCACCGCAAACTGACCGGCGGCGCGGGCACGCTCGCGCTGGGCATCCATTTCGCGCTCGAACCCCTCCATATCGACCCCCAGGCCATGCTCGCGCGCCACGTCGGCGGTCAGGTCAACCGGAAAGCCGTAGGTATCATAGAGACGAAAAACGGTCTCGCCCGGGATCACCTCCCCCTCGAGCTCACCGATCGCCTGCTCCAGCAGCTGCATACCATGCTCGAGCGTCCTGGCAAACTGCTGCTCCTCCTTCAGCAAGACCCGCTCGACCAGCCCCTGCTGCTCGGCCAGTTCCGGGTAGGCGGCCCCCATCTCCTCCACCAGCGGCGCCACCAGCTGGTGAAAAAACGGCGCTTTCGCCCCCAGCTTGTTTCCGTGGCGGATCGCGCGCCGCATGATCCGACGCAGCACATAGCCGCGCCCTTCATTGGCGGGGAGCACCCCGTCGGCGATCAGGAAGGCGCAGGAACGGATGTGGTCGGCGATCACGCGCAGGGATTTGCTGTCGGTGTCGCTCACCCCCAGCACCTTCGCGGCGGCGGCGAGCAGGTTACGGAACAGGTCGATTTCATAGTTGCTGTGCACGTTCTGCATCACCGCCGCGATCCGCTCGAGTCCCATGCCGGTGTCGATGCAGGGACGCGCCAGCGGCTCCATGCGGCCATCCGCCGAGCGGTTGTACTGCATGAACACAAGATTCCAGATCTCGATGTAACGATCGCCATCCTCGTCCGGGCTGCCCGGCGGGCCACCGGCCACCTCGGGCCCGTGATCGAAGAAGATCTCGGTGCAGGGGCCGCAGGGGCCGGTGTCACCCATGGCCCAGAAGTTGTCCTCATCCAGTTTCGAGAACCGTTGCGGGTCGACCCCTATCTCCTCTTTCCAGATCTTTTCGGCCTCGTCATCGCTATGGTGGACCGTTACCCACAACCGCTCCTGCGGCAGACCCAGGCGCCGGGTGAGAAACTCCCAGGCAAACCGGATCGCGTCGCGCTTGAAGTAGTCGCCGAAGCTGAAGTTGCCCAGCATCTCAAAAAAGGTGTGGTGGCGGGCGGTATAGCCGACGTTCTCCAGATCGTTATGCTTGCCGCCGGCGCGCACGCAGCGCTGGGCCGTGGCGGCACGGGAATAGGGCCGCCGGTCGCTGCCGAGGAACACATCCTTGAACTGGACCATACCGGCATTGGTGAACAGCAGGGTGGGATCATTGGCCGGAATCAGCGAGCTCGAGGGGATGATCGCGTGCCCCTGCCGGTGGAAGTAGTCCAGAAATGCCTGGCGAAGTTCAGCACTTGTCATGTAGTCCATAGGAGATCCGTTGCGTCTGTACGGGTTGGCACGGCGAAACCACCCTTGCGGTGGCGAAGGGGGTCGTCTCTACGCAAAAATAGCGCGCAAGTATATAACGGGAGGGCAAAATGTACGATAGGTTTTCCGCCCCGCAGCGGCGGAATTCATTCCGTTTGCTCGGCGCGGATGGCGCCCTTGGCATCGTCGAAGGAGAACCCGCGCATGAGCAGAAAACGGATGCGGCGGGCGTACTCCTTTTGATCGGCGGGCGGCTGCTCCCCAAACCGGCGCCGGCAGAGCTCCAGCGCCCGCCGGGGGCCATCCTGCGCCTCCTCCCGCAGCGCCTGCTCGATCAGCTCCGGTGCCACCCCTTTCTGCCCCAGCTCCTGCCTGATCCGCCGGGCGCCGTACCCCGAGCCGAACCGGCTGCGGGCAAACAGCTGCGCAAAGCGCGCATCACTCTGGTAGCCCTCGGCTGCAAACTGATCCAGCACCCGTGCGAGCAGGTGCGCATCTTTGCAGCGCTGCCCCAGCTTCCGCTCCAGCTCGGCCCGCGCATGCTCCCGCCGCCCCAGCAGGGTGAAGGCCGCATTGCGCAGCTCTGCCTCCGTCTCCAGTAATCTGGCCATGCTCAAACTCCATGACGACAACAGGGGGCAACCGCCCCCCATTCCTGTTGCTGCGGCCCGCCGGGCGCAGATCAAAGATCCAGTTGACCGGCCTCCTTGGCCGACGCCTGCTCCTGCTCCGCCTTGGCTTTTGGCTGCGGCACGCTCAGCAACTGGGCACGAATTTCAGCTTCGATCTCCTGCGCGATCTCGGGATGCTCCTCCAGATATTTGGCCGCATTGGCCTTGCCCTGACCGATCTTGTCACCCTTGTAGGCGTACCAGGCGCCGGCCTTGTCCACCAGCCCCTGCTGCACCCCCAGATCGATCACCTCGCCCATGTGGTAGATTCCCTGACCATACAGAATCTGGAACTCGGCCTGACGGAACGGCGGGGAGACCTTGTTTTTTACCACCTTGACACGGGTTTCGTTGCCGGTAACCTCATCCCCCTGCTTGACCGCGCCGATACGGCGGATATCCAGCCGCACCGAGGCGTAGAACTTGAGCGCATTGCCCCCGGTGGTCGTCTCGGGGTTACCGAACATCACCCCTATTTTCATCCGAATCTGGTTGATGAACACCAGCAGACAGTTGGACTGCTTCACGCTGCCGGTCAGCTTGCGCAATGCCTGAGACATCAAACGCGCCTGCAGACCAACGTGGGAATCGCCCATTTCGCCTTCGATTTCCGCTTTGGGTACCAGCGCCGCCACCGAGTCGACGACGATCACATCCACCGCCCCGGAGCGGGTCAGCATGTCGGTGATCTCCAGCGCTTGCTCGCCGGTATCCGGCTGGGAGACCAGCAGCGCATCCACATCGACCCCCAGTTTTTCGGCATAGCTGGGGTCCAGTGCATGTTCGGCATCCACGAACGCGCACACCTTACCCTGCTTCTGGGCCTCGGCAATGATCTGCAGCGTCAGGGTGGTTTTGCCGGAGGATTCCGGGCCATAGATCTCGACCACACGGCCATAGGGCAGGCCGCCTATCCCCAGTGCGATGTCGAGCCCCAAAGAGCCGGTCGAGACCGCGGGGATCGCTTCCCGCGGATGATCGCCCATGCGCATCACCGCGCCCTTGCCGAATTGGCGTTCAATCTGCGCCAGCGCCGCATCCAGCGCCTTTTTTCTGTTCGCGTCCATCAGGAAACCTTTTTAGCCAAGTGGTTAAAATGCTGTATAATTGCACAGTATTATTTCACAGCCGGAGCAGAATGCAACCGCGCGGATCTCACTCCGGCAGGTAGGCCAAAACCCCCTCCAGCGCCTGCTCCACCGCCTGACGGCGCACCGCCTCGCGCCCCCCGTTGAAAAAGCTCAGACAGGTCACCGTCGGCTGGCCGGTAACGGCCCACGCCAGCCACACCGTGCCCACCGGATGGGCCACGGTACCACCCCCGGGGCCGGCCACGCCGCTGATGGCAACCGCCATATCAGCCTCACTGTTGCGCAGTGCCCCTTCGGCCATCTGCGTTACCACCGGCTCGCTGACCGCCCCGTTCTCCTCCAGCACCGCACGCTCCACCCCCAGCATTCGCTGCTTGGCCGCGTTGGAATAGGTGACGAAACCACAGTCAAACCAGCCCGAGCTACCGGGTACGCTCGTCACCAGCTGCGCCACCCAGCCCCCGGTACAGGACTCGGCCGTCGCCAGCTTGATCCCCTTCCGCGCCAGCGCCTCACCCACGTTTTGTGCCAATTTTTGCATCGTATCAACTCCCAACGGGCGACCCCCCCGGGCCGCCATGGTTGCGCCATGATCCGGGCGCCCAAACAACCCCGGCACTCGATGGCACCGGCCGGCTTTTCGCTGCCTCCAGCACCCCCCGCGCGCGAGCAGCACCCCCGCAACGGCTCCTGCCCAGACTATACTCCCCACCGC
>Ga0114984_1000246_pt1 | contig 21786 bp, 21 predicted proteins | sample Shrwel1BS1Day1_FD_96987 | JGI IMG/M metagenome (GOLD analysis project Ga0114984, IMG submission 96987) | Subsurface microbial communities from deep shales in Ohio, USA - Utica-3 well 1 S-1-Day1 | ecosystem: Environmental > Aquatic > Deep subsurface > Shale gas/oil reservoir > Produced water/Flow...
ACCCAGCGCAAACACCAGGGCCAACACGGCAACGGAAAACACCACCCGCGGCACCCGGCGCATGTCCTGCCAGCCCAGCATCACCGCCAGGCCGACCGCGACCGCACCCACAAGCGCCATCCCCGGCAACAATGAGAGCACCGCGGCAATCAGGGCAAGGTAGGCGAGAATGGAACGGATCGACTGCAAGGGCATGCTTCCTCAATAGGCGAGGCCCTGATATTAAGGAAGCTACCTAGCCGTTGCCATCAACATTTATGGGGATAGAGTCCGCCTGGCCGAGGGCTATTTGGTGGCTGCTTCGGCAAAGTTTGCCAACGCGTTGTTCACCTTCCCCAGGACTTCGTCACAGCCCTCAATAGCGTGCCGGGCTTTCAGGTAGGCAGGATCGTTATAGCCGAGCCACACCTGGCCCTGCTCGTCCTCCCAGATCAGGGCCTTCTGTGGAAGGTCCACTGCCACACTCTGGGCACACTGCATTAGAGGCGTCCCGACTTTCGGGTTACCGAAGATCACCAGCTCTGTGGGCCGCAACTCCATACCGGCAGACTCCGCGCCAGCGGTGTGATTGATCCGGTTCATGATTGTCATGCCCTTCTCCTGCAACACGGCTTCGAGCCGGTCTGCGGTCTCTGCCACACCGTGGTTGCTCTGCACCACAATCAGCCCGTCAGCGGCGTGGGCCAGTGAGCCCAGCAACAGGATGATCACGAACGAAACAGGTTTGATGATGTGATTCATGGCGGTACCCCTTCAGGGAAATGTAACCCCCAGTCTAGACCACCGCCCGAATCCTGATGCATCCATTCGCGAAGTCTGGGAGTATGTTTCTGTCAGGTACGTAATAATACGCATACAGTCACCAGACCACGGAGTTGTGATGATGTCAGGACGGATGTTCAGAAGAAGTCTTCTGATCGTGCCTATCCTGCTGGCAGGCTGCAGCGACGCCGGGCCCGAAAGCGAACCCGGACTCGCAGGCGAAACCGCAAACCAGCAGGCCATCAGTGACGAACTCGCGCCCCCCTCTGAAACCGGTATCCTCAAGGTTGCCACCCGGAACGGTTCTACCACCTATTATCTGGACCGCCACGAGAATCCCACCGGTCCCGAGCATACCCTGATCAGTGATTACGCCGCCGCCCGCGGGTGGGAGGTGGAATGGACCATGCTGGACTCTACCAACGATGTGCTGGAAACCCTGGCAGCCGGGAACACCCATCTGGCCGCAGCCGGTCTGACCCATCTTCCTTCGCGGGATGAACCGTTCACCCGCGGACCGGCGCACACGGAAGTTACCGAACAGCTGGTATGTCACCGGGATGCCCGTCCCATGCCCCGCAAACCCGAGGCCATCCCGGGCACCGAGATCGTGGTCACCGCCGGCTCCAGTTATACCGAAACCCTGCGACGGCTGAACGAACGGCACCCCGGCATTGAATTCACCGAGGATGGCGAGCGAACCACCGAAATTCTCCTCTCCGAGGTGGCTGAGCAGGAAATCGGATGCACCGTGGCCGATTCCAATATCGTGCAGGTCATGCGTCGCCACTTCCCGCACCTGGAAGTCGCCATGACCCTGACCGATGGCCGCAACCTGGGCTGGTACCTGCCGGCCGGTGCCGATGAGCTGGCCTCGGATGCCCGGGAATGGATGAACAGCAAGGAGGGGGACGAGGCCATCGGTGAGATGGAAAACCGTTACTACGCTTACATCGGCGAGTTCGACTTTGTCGATCTGCGGGCGCTGAACCGCCGCATCGATGAACGGTTACCAAGATTTATCGACAAGTTCGAGGAAGCCGAGGCCAAAACCGGTATGCCCGCAGACCTGCTGGCCGCCCTCGCCTATCAGGAGTCCCACTGGGACCCCACCGCGAAATCGCCCACCGGCGTTCGCGGCATCATGATGCTGACCCAGCGCACCGCAGAATCCCTGGGCGTCACCAACCGCCTCGATCCTGTAGCCGCCATCGACGGCGGCGCCCGTTACCTGGCCGACCGACACCGCCGGCTGCCCGAAACGATCCCGGAACCGGACCGCACCTTCCTGGCACTGGCAAGCTACAACATCGGCCGAGGTCACCTGCTCGACGCCCGTCAGCTGGCCCGGGAGCTGGGCAAGAATCCGGACTCCTGGGAGGACATGGTGCAGGTATTACCCCTGAAAGCCGACAAACGCTATTACCCCAGCACCCGCTATGGCTATGCCCGGGGCTATGAGCCCGTGCACTATGTCCAGAGGATCCGCAATTACCGCGACGTCATCCGCCCGGCCTTCGAGTGATCAGGACCCGAACAGCGCCGAGCGCAAAGGCCGCAGGAAGCCCCGTGCCTGGCCCTCGCCGGCCCGGGAGCGTTGGCCATCGAACTCCAGGTAGCCGTCCTCGATCGGATCAAAGCGCAGGATCTTCACGTCCTCCAGGTAGTTCTGTGAGGACTTCCAGGGGCCCCGGGTGCCCTGGCGGGGCAGACGATCCGCGGCGCGCTTGATGTAACCCGAGTTCAGGGAACCCAGAATGGTGTCCTCGCCCCGGCTGTTCTCGGTGTCGCGGGCCACCACGGTGCGGTAACCGCGCTTGTCCATCAGGTTGATCAGCCGGCACAGGTACTCCGCAGCGATATCCACCTTCAGGGTCCAGGAAATGTTGGTGTAGCCGAAGATCATGGCGGCGTTGGGCACTCCTTCCACCATCACATTCTTGTAGATGACCTTGTCTTTGAGCACCACCTCCCGGCCATCGACGCTCGGCTTGATCCCGCCCAGCATCTGGATATCCAGGCCGGTGGCCGGAATGATGATGTCTGCCTCGAGCTCCTCGCCGGATTTCAGACGGATGCCGGTCTCGGTGAACCGCTCGATGTGATCGGTGGCAATGGAAGCCTTGCCGGCCTTGAGCGCCTTGAACAGATCGCCGTCCTTGACCACGCACAGGCGCTGGTCCCAGGGGTTGTAGTCCGGCGTGAAATGACGCATATCGGCGTTGCCATCGACCTGCCGCCTGATCACCGACAGGAACAGCCGGCGCATGAGCTTCGGACTCTTGCGGGAACGCTGGTAAAGCAGGCGTGAGATGGAAATATTCCGGGCGCGGGTCAGTTTGTAAGCCACCTTCTCCGGCAGCACCTTTTGCAGGCCGAGGGTGATCTTGTCGGTGGATGGCAACGGCATCAGGTAGGTCGGCGAGCGCTGCAGCATGGTGACATGCGCCGCCTTCTCGGCCATGGTCGGCACCAGGGTTATGGCGGTGGCGCCACTGCCGATCACCACCACCTTCTTGCCGGCATAGTCCAGGTCTTCGGGCCAGTGCTGCGGGTGTACGATCCGGCCTTCGAAGTCACTCTCCCCCGGGAAGTCCGGTTTGTAGCCCTGGTCATAGTTATAGTACCCGGTGCAGCCCACCAGGAAACTGGCGGTATAGTGTTCGGTCTCGCCAGTGGCTTCATTCAGGGCGGTGAGTTTCCAGCACTTGTCCAGCCCGGACCAGTCCGCCGTTTTCACCGCCAGACCGTAGCGGATATGCCGCTCGACATCATGCTCCCGGGCGGTCTCGCGCACATAGTTCTTGATAGAGGCACCGTCGGCCAGCACCTTGCCACCGGTCCACGGGCGGAAATTGTAGCCGAAGGTGAACATATCGGAATCGGAACGGATGCCCGGGTAGCGAAACAGATCCCAGGTGCCCCCGAGGGACTGACGGCGCTCCAGAATGGCAAACGACTTGCCCGGGCACTCGCGCTTCAGGTGACACGCCATGCCAATGCCGGAAACGCCGGCGCCGATGATCAGTACGTCGAAATGGTGTTGGCTCATTGTGCTTGCCTCGCTGGTAATGCGGACGCTTTGCCGGCTTCCTGTAGAAGTTTAGACACGAGCCGGTTCGTTATGCTCCAACAGTAACGAGTTCCCCCGTGTCGCAAATTGGCCCACACCGCACGAGGTCCATGTTCAAACGGTCAGTCGCCTGAGCACTTCCTTGAACCGGATGGCCTCTTTTCTCAACGATTCCCGGTTCAGCATACCAACACCCATGATCAATCCAGTACGCCTGTCTCCCTCGGCACAGACAGCACTGAGCGGTTTGACAATAAAGTGTTCCCGGAACAGATGTCTGGTGATCAGGACGTCGTCTACCGAGTCCGAGAACCGGGCACAAAGACTGATCGCGTGGCTGGGGGCGGACAACTGCTTGATGGCCGGCACCTGGCGGAGTTGGTCGTGCATGACCTGTTGCCGGGCCAGGTACTCCTTCTGGATGCGCTGGTACCACAGGTCCAGATCGCCATTGGCGATGAAGGTCGCAAGCACCGCCTGATCCAGCATCCGTCCTTCCCGGAAAACCTCGCTGCGCAGCCGGCTGATCGTGGCCGCCAGATGGTGCGGAACCACCAGGTAACCAAGCCGTAAGCCGGGGAACAGGAGCTTGGAGAACGAGCCCGCGAGGATGTGCTTTTGCGAGCGCGGATCGAACACCAGCCGGGTATCGCGCTGACCGTTGAATTCATAGTCATCTTCGATGATGTATTCCGGTGACAGCCGCTGTGACAGGGCCTGCTTGTCCGCCCTTGAGGTAGGCACACTGAGCGGGTAATGCTGGGAACCGGTGAGATACAGCAATTTCGGAGACGGCCGCGCCTCGCCACGGTGCCCCTCATCGGGATACCAGGGCAACATCTCCAGGGTCAGACCACAGGCTGTGAATACATTTCGTGCCCCCCAGTAACAGGGCGATTCCATCACTACCCGGTCACCGGTATCCGCCAGCGCGAGCGCACAGAGCTCCAGGCCATTGTGGGTGCCCTCGGTAATGATGATCTGTTCAGTATCACAGTCAAAATGCCGCCAGCGCCGGAGAAAATCCCGTATCGCCCGTTTCAGCGGGCCATAGCCTCCGGTGGAGTAGGACAACAGCAACGCGTTCTGGGGCACCGTGACACTGGCATAGAGCTGGCGCCATTTACGCATCGGGAACTGCCCTATATCCGGAATCCCGGGCACGAAGGCGCCGCTCTGGACCTCTGCCGCCCCGGGCTGGCTGAGCAGTTCACGGGCTCGATCCGACAAACCATCCAGGGCTGGTCGCGCCGGCAGAACGGAGCCGGACGGGGGCCGATGGGTCCAGGTGCCCTGGCCATGGCCGGTCACTAACAGCCCTTCCTCCGCCAGCGTGTTGATCGCCCCGGCGAGGGTATTACGGGCCAGGCCCAGCGCACTGCAGATACGGCGATGGGAAGGTAACTTCATGCCCGACGGCCAGTCCTGCTCGATCAGATGGCGCAGCGCCTGCTGTGCCCTGACCTGTTTGCTGAGACTCTTCGGCTGTTGTTGATACCGGCGAGTCAGGCTCGCGAGCGGATCGGTTGATGAGAGGTTTTCGGCCATGGGGGACCTGTATCCGGATCGACCACCTCAAAGTGGTCCAGTTGAACTCGAAAGTGGTTCATGTGCAGCCCTTAGCCTACCTGCTAGGGTGCTCGGCATTCCAGTTATTTTCGAGAGGAACCGGCGCATGTCCCCTGTAGATACTCCCCTGTTGACCAGCGTGCTCAATAACGAGGTCCCCGCCCTGATCGGCGAGCAATGGTGCCAGCGTGATGAACGCTTTGAGGTCACCAATCCCGCAACCGGCGAGGTTCTCGCCCGCGTTGCCGAATGCAGCGCCGACGATACCCGCGCTGCCGTTGCGGCCGCAGAGCGGGCTGGTCAGTCCTGGAAGCGGGTGCCAGCCAAGCAGCGTGCCGGCGTCCTGCGCCGGTGGTTCGAACTCGTGACCGAACATGCCGATGAGCTGGCCCGCCTGATGACCATGGAGCAGGGCAAGCCGCTGGCAGAGGCCCGGGGTGAGGTCACCTACGGAGCGTCGTTCATCGAGTTCTTCGGTGAAGAAGCCAAGCGGATGGCCGGGGAAACCCTGCCCGGGCAGGGCCCGGACAAGCGCATACTGGTGCTGCGCGAACCGGTGGGTGTGGTTGCGGCCATTACCCCCTGGAACTTTCCCATGGCCATGATCACCCGCAAATGCGCCCCTGCCATCGCCGCGGGCTGCACGGTGGTCATCAAACCGGCCGAAGCCACACCGCTGACGGCGCTGGCGCTTGCCCGGCTGGCGTTGGAGGCCGGCGTACCGAAGGGCGTAATCAACGTGGTCACGGCTTCCAGACCGGTTGCGGTGGGCGAAGTGCTGAGCACTGATCCCCGGGTGCGCAAACTGTCCTTTACCGGCTCCACAGCCGTGGGCAAAAAGCTGTTGGCCCAATGCGCCTCAACGGTCAAGAAAACCGCCATGGAACTGGGTGGCAACGCTCCCTTTATCGTGTTCGATGATGCCGATCTCGACGCCGCCGTAGACGGCGCGATCGCCTCCAAATTCCGCAATGCCGGCCAGACCTGTGTATGCACCAACCGCTTCCTGGTACAGGACGGTGTCTACGATGCCTTTGTCGAGAAGCTGACAGCCCGGGTTGCCGAACTGAAAGTCGGCGACGGTCTGGAAGACGGCATCGCTATCGGTCCACTGATCAACCAGGCCGCCATCGACAAGGTTCAGCGCCATGTGGACGACGCCGTCGGCAAGGGCGCCCGGGTAACCGGCGGGGGCCAGCCCCATGACCGGGGCACCAACTTCTTCACCCCGACCGTGCTGGCCGATGTCACCCCCGACATGGCGGTCGCCACCGAGGAGACATTCGGCCCGCTGGCCCCGGTATTCCGGTTCCACACCGCGGAGGAGGCCATTGCCATGGCCAACGACACGCCTTCAGGCCTGGCTGCCTACCTCTATGCCACCGACTACCGGCGTATCTGGCACACCCTCGAAGGCCTGGAGTACGGCATGGTGGGGGTCAATGAGGGCCTGATCTCCAGCGAGCTGGCGCCGTTTGGCGGGGTGAAGGAATCCGGCCTCGGGCGCGAGGGCTCCCACCACGGCCTGGACGAGTTCACCGAGCTCAAGTACGTCTGCCTGGGCGGCCTTTAATGGCTGCCCGGGGAGGCTCCTGTGCATTGCATTGCATGACATAACGCAACACTCACGAGAGATAACACCATGAACAACGCAGAACTCAACGCCCTGAAAGAAGAGTACGTCGCGTTCGGCGCGGCGACTCCCACTACTGAATTTGCCGATCGGGCCGAGAATGCCGAACTCTGGGATGCCGACGGCCAACGCTGGATCGACTTCGCCGGCGGCATTGGCGTGCTCAACCTGGGCCACCGGCACCCGAAAATTGTCGCCGCCGTCCGGGCGCAGCTGGACAAGGTCATGCACACCAGTGCTGCGGTTATCTCCTACGCTCCTTACGTCCAGCTCTGCCAGAAGCTTTGCCAGCTGACGCCGGTGCGTGGCCCCAAACGCAAGGCCATGTTGGTCAACACCGGCGCCGAGGCGCTGGAGAACGCCGTCAAGATTGCCCGGGCTGCCACCGGGCGCACTGGCATCGTCACCTTTGATGGCGCCTTCCATGGCCGCACCATGATGACCCTGGCCATGACCGGCAAGGTTCTGCCCTACAAGAACGATTTCGGTCCGATGCCGGGCGATGTGTTCCGGGCACCCTACCCCAACCCGATGCATGGCGTAAGCGAAGAGGCATCGCTGAAAGCCCTGCGAGCCCTGTTCAAGACCGATATCGCACCCCACCGCACCGCGGCCATCGTGATCGAACCGGTTCAGGGCGAAGGCGGCTTCTACATCGCTTCACCGGCCTATCTGAAGGCTTTGCGAGCACTGTGCGATGAGCACGGCATCCTGCTGATCGTGGATGAAGTACAGTCCGGCTTTGCCCGCACCGGCAAACTCTTCGCCCTGGAACACAGCGGTATCGAGGCAGATCTGCTCACCACCGCCAAGAGCCTGGCCAACGGTATGCCGTTGTCAGCGGTGGTCGGCAACGCCACAGTGATGGACGGCTCCGGCCCCAATTCCCTGGGCGGCACCTACAGCGGTAACCCCCTGTCCTGCGCAGCGGCGCTGGCTGTCATCGAGGTTATTGAGGAGGAAAACATTCTCGAACGCAGTGCCGCACTCGGGGACAAACTGGCAGACCGCTTTGCGGCGTGGGAACAACGCTTCGACCGGGTGGGCCATGCCCGTAATCTGGGAGCGATGGCCGCCTTCGAATTGCTCGACAGCGATGGCAATCCCGACCCTGCCCTTACCCAGGCAGTCTGTGCCAAAGCCCGCGAGCATGGTCTGATCCTGCTTTCTTGCGGTTTTTACGGCAACACCATTCGTGTCCTGGTGCCGATTACGGTCGAAGAGTCGGTGCTGGAGGAAGGATTGAATGTGATTGAAGGGGCGCTCGAAGCGCTGTGCTGATAAGGTCGGGTCGGGGCATCTTGCCCCGACCCGACAACGACTTACTCGGCGATGTTGCGACCGAAGTACTTCTCGCTGATCGCGGCGTACTTGCCATTCGCCTTGATGGCAGCCAGGGCCTTGTTGAGGTTCTCAAGCAAAGCCTCGTTACCCTTGTTGACGGCAATTCCGATGTCATCAACGTAGATCGGATCGCCCAGCGGCTTCACCCCGAGGCCGGCGTTCAGGATGGCATTCTCGCCGATCAGCTGATCGGTGATCACCGCATCCACACGACCACCAACGGTGAGATCCCGCAGTGCGGTCACGTCGTCGGTGTAGGTGGTGATGTTGTCACTGTACTCCCGAGCGGCCTTGGCGAAGCTGCTGGAGACCAGAACACCGATGGTCTTGCCACGGATGTCCTCAACCTCTTTGATTTCGTCGTTATCGGTGCTGACGAACACCTGAGCCCCGGAGCTGTAGTACGGATCGGTGAAGTTCACCTGTTTCAGACGCTCCTCGGTAATGGCCATACTGCCGATGATGGCATCAAAACGATCGGACTTGAGCGCCGCGATCAGGGTCTGCCAGGGGTTGGCAACCGGGTTGGGCTGCATGCCCATTTCCTCTGCCAGCGCCTGACCGATTTCCATATCAAAGCCGGCGAGATCACCGCTTTGACGGAAACTGAACGGTGGGTACAGGCCGGTCATGGCGTAGGTGAAGACTTCTTTATCGGCGGCCTGTGCGGTGTCCACGTGCGCTACGTTGATAGTGGCGGCGATGACCAGAGCACTGGTGGCTCCAATCAGGTTACGGATCAGTTTTTTCATTGTGTTCCCCTCTCTTTGAAGAAGACCCGTGCAATGAGATCTTCATGATTTCCACTGGGTGGTCGTTGAGTTTGTAATTTTCGACTTTGTTCCAGCCCATCCGGGCGTAATAAGGGCCCTTATCTTCCGTGATCAGGTAAAGCGCGTCGTGGCCCTGTCGACGCATTTCCGCCTTGGCCCGGTTGATCAGCGCCTTGCCGATCCCCTTGCCTCGGTGTTCCGGTGCCACAAAGATTCGCGATAACCAGGGCGAATACTGCGGCCGATCCGATGTGTCATGCGCCACCAGGCAGATGCTGCCGACCAGTTCGCCGTCCTCAAGGGCAACGAAAGTGGCCGGTAGCGAGCGGGTGTCACAGTGCTCCGCGAGCCGTTTCCGACGGACAGCCTCGGTTACCGTATCGTCAAGGTGGTACCACTCCGCCTGGTGCCAGGCCGCCAGCTGCCCGATAAAACGGGGCTCCAACGCCTGGATCGCAATACTCATGGCTCACAGCACCCGACTGAGAAACTGTTGCGCTTTGGGGTGCTGGGGATTACTGAAGAAGGTCTCAGGATCCCCCTGCTCGGCGATCTGCCCGTTATCGAGGAAGACGACGCGGTCGGCGACCTCCCGGGCGAACCCCATCTCATGGGTCACCACCACCATGGTCATGCCATCGGCGGCCAGGCTCTTCATGACTTCGAGCACTTCGCCGACGAGTTCGGGATCCAGGGCGGATGTCGGCTCATCGAACAGCATCACCGAGGGCTCCATCGCCAGAGCGCGGGCAATGGCCACCCGCTGTTTCTGCCCGCCGGACAACTTCTCCGGGTAGACATCGCCCTTGTCGCCAAGACCAACCTTTTCCAGCAATTCCCGGCCGCGCTCGATGGCCTCGGCCCGGGGGATCTTCTTGACGTGAACCGGCGCTTCGATGACGTTCTCCAGCACGGTCATGTGCGGGAACAGGTTGAAATGCTGGAACACCATACCGACGTGCTCACGCACCTTGTTCAGAGGTGTAGTGGCAGGATCTACCTCCTTGCCATCAATCAGGATACGCCCCTTGTCCTTCATCTCGAGGAAGTTCAGGCAGCGCAGCAGCGTACTCTTGCCCGAGCCGCTGGCACCAATCATGACCACCACTTCCTGGGGGGCCACCTCAAGGTCGACGCCCTTGAGAACGTGGAGGTCACCGAAGTACTTGTGGAGTTGCTCGACTTTGATCATTTGGCTGTATCCATCCGGTTTTCAACGCGGCTCAGAACGAAGGTGACAATCGCGACCATGGCCAGGTAATACAGGCCTGCGATGGTGTAGAACTCGAGCTGCTTGAAGGTCACGGCAGCGTTATCCATGGACAGGCTGAAGATTTCCGTAATACCGATGAAAGCCACCAGCGACGAGTCTTTGAGACCGATGATGAACTGGTTACCCAGCGGTGGAATGGCGCGCTTCAGGGCCTGTGGCAGGATCACCCGACGCATGGCGAGGGCCCGCTTCATTCCCAGGGATTCCGCGGCCTCCATCTGCCCCTTGTCCACCGACTGGATGCAGCCACGGAAGATTTCGGCGATGTAGGCACCGCTGTGAATGGCCAGAGCGATGGTCCCTGCCCAGAAAGCCGAAAGCACGACAATGTGGGTGATGCCGAAGTACAGCCACATGATCTGAACAATCAGGGGTGTACCGCGGATAATGCCCACATAGCCGTTGTAGATCACGCCCAGCCAGCGGACACCGGTGACCTTCATCAGTGCGAAGATCAGCCCGATGACCAGGGCCAGCACCAGTGAAACGCCGGTCAGGCGCAGGGTCATCCAGGCGGCTTCCATAAAAGCCGGAAAGGTAGATAACAGATTTTCAAAAAACGACGTCATTGTTTAATCCTTGTTGGTCGTTGTAGCAGCACAGTCTTCTTGAACCGGTCGGCCCGTTTGGCTGCAAGAGTCAGCAACGCTCGAGAATCACCGCGATCCCCTGGCCGCCACCAATACAGGCCGCTGCACAGCCATAGCGTCCGCCCCGGTGTTGCAAGGTGCGCGCCAGGGTGCCAGCCAGACGAATGCCCGTCGCACCCAATGGGTGCCCCAGCGCCAGGGCGCCGCCAAAGATGTTTACCCGCTCGGAATCGATGTCCAGGGAACGCATGGCGTAGAGCGGCACGGCGCTGAACGCCTCATTTATCTCCCAGGCATCGATGTCGCCGGCACTCATACCGGCCAACTTGAGAGCACGCTCAGCAGCAACAGCGGCTCCGGCCCCCATGCATTCAGGCGTGACGCCGCAGTCGGCAATCGCCACGATTCTGGCAAGCGGAGACAGACCGTGCCGGCTCAGCGACGCCTCGGACATCAGCAGCGCCGCACCGGCACCGGACGTCAGCGGCGAGCTGTTGCCAGCCGTCACCTGGCCATCCTCGGAGAATGCGGGTTTGAGTTCGGCGAGTCGCTCGGCGCTGGTGTCCGGTCGGATGTTGGCGTCCTGGCCGACGAGGGCTCCAGCCGGATTCCTGAGGGTCAGACGTTCGCCGTCAAACCAGCCGTCCTGCTCAGCCCGGGCGGCCCGTTCATGGGACCGGACCGCGAACGCGTCCATCGCTTCCCGGGTCAGCCCGCTCTCCCGCGCCAGGCGCTCGGCGGTCAGACCCATATTCATGGCAACCGTGAGATCAAGCCCTTCGCGCTGTTGCAGGGACTCGGGAACGGTCAATACACCCTCCTGGAACAGGGTGGGCCCCATTGGGACGCGGGACATATTCTCGTAACCGCCAGCCAGACCGGTTTCGATTGCGCCGGCCTGAATCTCCCGCACGGTGCAACGCAGAGCCGCCAGCCCCGAACCACACTGCTGATCGATCTGACGGGAGGGGCACTGGACACCCACTTCTGACAACCACTGAGGATAGCGGCCGCCAAAACTCCATTGATCCTTGACCGGCAGTGCGCAGCCCACGCTCAGATCCTCGATTGCCGTTCCCGGCACCCGGGTACGATCAAGTAGCGCATCAATTACCTGGCCCAGCAGAACATCACCGCGCTGGCCGGACCAGGCGTCGACATCGGGCTTGCGAGGGTGGGCACGGGTGAAGGCCGAGCGGGCGAAGTCGGCGATATACGCGTCGTTCATAGCACACTCCTTGCAGATTCGGTATCGGTGGACCAGCGGCCGAGGAACAGGGCATAGGTGGTCAGCACCTGGCGAATTGACTCGATATCGACACACTCATCCACGCCGTGGATGCGCTGGGCAACGGGGCCATAACAGGTGCCGTTGATGCCACCGGAAACATGAAAGGCCCGCAGGTCGGTAGTACAGGTCGAGAGGTAACGGGCCGGAGGCTCCCCCACGAGATCCTCGTGGCACCGGGACAGCAGCCGGATACCGGGGGTCTCGAGATCTACCAGATGGCCCTCGGAGCGAAAGCCATGGAACTCCACGCGTGGCTCCGGGGAGCCATCACCCAGGGCCTGGTGGCGGTCCGCGATCACCTGGCGCACCCGGGTCATGATGTCATCGGGCGACATACCCGGCGGGAAGCCAACCCGGCCTTCCAGAATGGCGTGGGCCGGTACGCTGGAGGCCCAGTTGCCACCCTCGATTTTGCCAATGCTCAGGTTGAACGGATGTTCCTTCGCCTCGTAGGGCGCAGGACGCGGCAGGCTGTTGATTTCCTCTTCCAGTGCCTTGAACGCTGGCAGGTAGGTCTGAAGCGTCTCGATGGCATTGCGACCGGCCCGGGTGTCCAGCACGTGAGCCGGCACCCCATCGATACGCATGCGGAACCAGAGCACACCCACCTGCCCGCTGTAGATCTGGGCACCAAAGGGCTCGGGGATCAGCACAAAGTCGCCGGTATAGCCCTGATGAAGGCAGGCCAGTGCACCATTGCCCGTGCATTCTTCCTCGATGACCGTCTGCAACGTCAACGGGAAATCGATCTCCACGCCGGCCCGGCGTACCGCCTCGACCGCCATCACCATGGCGGCAATGCCCGCCTTCATATCACCGGCGCCGCGACCATACAGCCAGCCATCCTTCTGCCATGGCTCCCAGGGAGGCCGGGTCCACATATCGGTCGGCTCGGCCGGCACTACATCCAGGTGGCCATTGAAGATCAGGTGCGGTTTATCGGAAGAGGGATTAAGACGGGAAACGACGTTGTAGCGGCCTTCACTAGACCATTCGGTAGGGGCGCGGTGGGGATTGTCCGAGAAACCGGGCGCATCCAGTGCCACCCGCTCCACCGGCAAGTCCAGGCGCTGGAACCAGCTCTCCATGGTTGCCAGCGCACTGCGCTCCTGGCCGAGAACGCTATACCCCCTCACCAGCTCACGGGTGAGTTCCAGCGTGTCGTCCATGAGTTCATCACAACAATCGAGAATGCGTTGTTCGATGGCGGTCAGCATCAGAACCTCCCGAGCCGGCTTTCATCAATGATCAGCTCGGCCTCCGTGGCAGCACGCAAGCTGTCCACATCCATGCCCTCGGCGATATCAATCACCTCCAGCCCTTTCTCCGTCACCTCCATAACCGCCTTTTCGGTCACGATGAGCGAGACACACCGGGGGGCTGTGAGCGGCAATCGACACTGTTTGAGAATTTTCGGGTTACCGTGCTTGTCGTTGTGCGAACACAGCACGACCAGCTTTTCGACCTTCTGGGCCAGTTCCATCGCCCCGCCGATGCCGGGAGAGAATTTGCCCGGGATCTTCCAGTTGGCGAGGTTGCCCTGCTCATCGACCTCGAACGCGCCCATGAAAGTCACGTCCACGCGGCTGCGCCGGATCATCGCGAAGGACAGCGCGCTGTCGAACACACTGGCCCCCGGACGGGTACCGATGTAGGCGCCGCCGGAGTCGATCAGCTCGTAGTCCGGCGCCGCATCCTGGCCCAGAGGCTGACAGCCGAGCACACCGTTCTCGGAGTGCACCAGCACCTCCAGATCCTCGGGCATGTAATGAAACAGGCGCGTCGGCAGGCCGATACCCAGGTTCACGATCTGCCCGGGCAGGATTTCCCTGGCGGCGCGGGCCAGCATTCTTTCCTGATCAGACGGCATGGGCACGAATCCCCTGTTCAATGGTGGCAGGATCGACCTGGACCACATGATTAACGAAGGCACAAGGCGTATGAATGGCTTCCGGTTCCAGGCCTCCCGGTGTCTCCACCCGGAAGGCCTGGGCAATCACCTTGTCCGCGGCCATGGCCATCAGGGGGTTGAAGTTGATCGCCGTACCCCGGTAGGCAAGATTGCCGTAGGTATCGGCAACATCGGCATGAATCAGGGCAAAGTCCGCAGTGATGGCGGGCTCGATGGCGCACTTGCGGCCATTGAGCTCCAGTTCACGCCGTTGCTGGGCGATCTCTGTCTCAAGGCCGATGTCGGTCAGGAATCCGAGGTGGCCGGCCCCGGTACAACGGATTTTCTCCGCCAGCAGACCCTGGGGATACATCTCCACCGCCAGCCGACCCTGGTTCATCTCTTCAATCGCCACACGATTCAGGCCGATGTGCGAAGTAATCAGACGATCCACCCGCCCCGCACGGATCAGCCGGCCGATACCGATTTCGGGTTCGTTGGCGTCGTTCTTGATCAGGGTTAAGCCTTTCTGGCCCTGGGCCAGCAGTTCTTCCAGCAGGGCGAACGGGGTACCCGGTGAGCCGAAGCCGCCGACCATGATGGAAGCACCATCAGGAATCATCGCGATGGCATCTTCGACGGACGTGTATTTCTGGTTCAGCAGTGTCATGCGGGTTCAGCCTATGGTCCTTTGGGCATTGGGTTCGGCGATTGTTGGCGACAGGGGTGCCACGACTTCGCTTTCAAGACGCTGCAGGGCCCGGGTCAGCCGCTCCAGCAAGATCGTGATCTCCTGTTCGGAGATGTTGAGTGGCGGGCTGATCAGGAAGTGGTCACCGGCCAGGCCATCCAGGGTCCGGCGTGGGTAGATCAGCAGCCCCTCTTCCTTGGCCAGGGCGGTGACGCTGGCAAACAGGTTGGCCTCGGCGGGAAACGGGGTCCTGGTGGCCGGGTCCATAACCAGCTCAACGCCCCAGAGCAGTCCGATGCCACGAACATCGCCCACGAAGTCAAAGCGGGCTTTCAGGGCCTCGAGACCCTCACGCACCTGCTGACCCCGGGCGGCAACGTTATCCAGCAGCTTCTCGTTCCGGATCGCTTCGACGGCCGCCAGGCCGGTCGCACAGGCCAGCGGATTGCCGGCGTAGGTATGGCCGTGCTGGAACCCGCCGTTGGCCATGACGGTATCGACAATGTCCTCCCGGCAAAGCAGGGCTCCCACCGGGTAATAGCCGGCTCCAAGGCCTTTGGCAGTGGTGAGCAGATCCGGCGCGACGCCCCACTGCTGGTAGGCGAACCAGGTGCCGGTACGGCCGACGCCAGACAGCACCTCGTCATAAATCAGCAGACACCCAATCTCGTCACACAACGCCCGGATGCCCTCCAGGTAGGCCTGATTGACCATCCGCGCACCGGTGCTGGCACCACCGACCGGCTCCAGAACCACCGCAATGATGTTGTCGCCACCGGCGGCATTGATCCGATCACGGGTTTCCTGCAGCACCTTACGGATATGGGCATCGTCATCCGTCTCGGTGTGGCGATAGAAATCCGGCCCAGGCACCTTTATGGAACCCTGGGTAATATCAGCGAACGGCGCCTCCAGGGGCTGATACCCGGTCACGCCCAATGCGCCGAGGGTGCTGCCGTGGTAGGACGGACGCAGAGAGACAAAATGGCGCCGATGGGATTCGCCACGGGCCACAAAATATTGCCGCGCCAGTTTGATCGCGGATTCGACCGACTCCGAACCACTGGACACAAAAAAGACCTTTTCCAGGTCCCGGTTGGTCATGTTGACCAGCTCTTCAGCCAATGCCATGGCCGGCGCATTCTCGAACTGGGTGCGGTAGGTAAAAGCGACCTTATCCAGCTGCGCCAGCATGGCATCACGAATACCGTCATGGTGATGACCGAGGTTGCAGGAAATGGCACCCGAGCAGCCATCAAGATATTCCTTGCCGTCCGTATCCCAGAGATAGACGCCACGTCCGTGGGAGACCTCAGGCATGGCCGGGCCGGCCTGATAGAAAAGAGGAGAAGATGACATGTTGCGATCCGGTATATTTGTACTGTTGTTGATTTGCAGTCTAGAAAGATACGTAAAAGTATTTCAAGATATGATTTTTTTACCGGATTCGATGACTTTTAATCATGGCTGACGTCAACATCCATTCCCTGAAATCGCTGGCAATCTTCAAGACACTGCTGGAAGCCGGCAGTGCCTCTCAGGCCGCACGAACCCTGGGCATCACCCAATCCGGGGTGAGCCGGTCCCTGGCCCAGCTGGAGGACAACCTGGGGATTCAGCTGTTCCTGCGGGAGAAAAACCGGCTGGTTGCGACACCCGAGGCGTATGAGCTTTACGAAGAAATTCTGCGCCTGATGGGAAATATTGAAGAACTGCGTCACAGCATCCTGGCCCTGAAGGAGTTCGGCACCTCTCGCCTGCGCATCGCCGCGATCCCGGGGCTCGCGTTCGGCTTTGTTCCCCGTCTGATTGGTACCCTGCTGGAGGAGAATCGCGGTTTCAGCATCAGTTTCGACATGATGTCCAGCCACGATGTACTCCGGGAGGTGGAATCCGGTCATGCGGACATCGGTTTTGTCACGCTGCCGGTGAGCTCAAGGCTACTCAAGATCGAAGAGTGGCTGACCACCCAAGCGCGCTGCCTCGTTCCCGCCAATCATCCGCTGGCAAGCCGGACAGAGGTCACCGTTGAGGATCTGCAGAACGAATACCTCGTCATCAGCAATCAACCTAATGTCGGTGCGGACCCCCTGCTCCACCTGGCCGCCAGCCACTCGATTTCCATTGCCGGCAAAACCGAATCGAACATCGGTGCCATTGCAGCCATGGTTGCCAACGGTGTCGGGATCAGCGTGATGAATCCGATCACGGCTACGGATCAGCTGGTAGGCCGCACCGATGTGGTGATGCGGCCTTTCTCACCGAGAATTTCTTTCAGTTTCGGAATGGTCTACCGGGAGGACTGGAAGAACGTACAGGCCCTCGACTCCATTCGCCGGACAGGCAATGAACTTCTGAAAACCTATCCGGACTGAGGGCTGGGGCCGGAACCCGGGCTAGTCGTGATGGCCAATCGGGCCGTCCTTGAACAGGAACTCCCGCAGGTACTTGTCCATGGTGGGATCTTTCCGACGGATCCACTCCAGCACCATGGCCGCGTGCTCCTTCTCTTCGTCGCGGTTATGCTCGAGAATCGCCTTGAGCTCGGAATCCTTGCAGGAGGACGCACGCTGGTTGTACCAGTCGACGGCCTCGAACTCCTCCATCAGTGAGCTGATTGCCCGGTGCATGTCCCTGGTCTCGTCAGACAGCTCTTCGACAGGTTCGTGGTAGCTTTCATTGGCCATGGTGTGATCCTTTTCTAGGCGGAAATGAGTGGTTTCGCTTGGAAAATCCTCTCTGACAATAGTCCAGAATTGGACACGGGAAAAGCTGACGATGGCGAAGGGAAGGCCAATTCAGCAGTTGATCGGCGTACTGAATACTCCAGAGGCTTTCCGGAAGATCAGTTCCGGCAGCCCGGTTGGCTCACCATCCAACAGGACTGCGGGGAGCTGGATCCGGTAGACGTCGAAGCCCGGAGGCAGTGGCGTCTCGATCGTGAAATGCCTTGGCAATACCGAAGTGTCGGACACGATCCAACGGAATTTTTTCGTGCCGCTGCCAACCAGCTCGGGGCCAACGGTCACCATCGCTGCCTGCGCCGGGCTCCAGGTCCTGGCCGGGCCGAGGTCCCGGAATTCACCGTTGATTGACAGTTGATCGGTCAGAAGGGTGACAACATGACCGTCAGGGATGTCGATTCCGATTAACAGCGCGGGCCGGTCTGTCTCGCGCTCAATGGATACCTGCAAGGTGATGTCGCCATACTCAAGCAAAACCCGGTCTTCGGGGCCCGCACTACAGGGGCCTCCTTTGGTCTTGTACCCGGGCGCCACCGGCTCGTAATAGTGCACCGGCGCCATGACACATCCCGCGAGCAAGCCCGCCGCTGCTATTAAAATTACCCGGATCATCATTCCCATCCGTATGCTCCGCCAGTCAGTCACTCTGTGAACTGACTATGGCATCGGTTTCCAGATCCGGATACTTTTTTTGCAGCCGGTAGAGCCGGACGATGGTGATGATGTTAGTGACCAGCACCATGGCTTCGGCGAGTGTGCCGCCCACGGAGCCGATGACGATGTTGTTGAGCATCCAGGCCAGGGCCGCCAGGCCCAGAACAATTCTGAGCGCGATGCCCCGGAGCATGAACATGCCCACGGTGCCGAGCACCGCGGCCGTGAGCGGGAAGACGTCAGTCAAGGATTTCCAGGTCACCCAGGCCACCACCAGATTCACCGCCAGCATCACCGCCATGATCTGCCAGTTGCCCTGATACTTGCGGGCGAGGGTAATGCGGACAATCACCAGTACCGTCAGTGCCGAGGCCGTCCAGCTTTCGAAGAAGGCGAACATCAGGGCGAAGGCGACGTTGGCGGAGATCAGCAGCACCATCAGCCGATCGTCGTTCTTGTTGGCGAAGCCGGCAATGCAGAATGCCAGGGCGATCAGGCCACATAGCTGCCCGAGCCCTTCGGCCAGGGACATATCCGCAATCAGGTCAGTCATGGTTCTCCGGTAATTCAAAAGTCCTCATAACGGTAATCCCCTCTCCCTGAAAAGGGCACCAGCCTGCCACAATTGCCGCATTTGAGCCACGATCCCCCGTGTGCCAAAGTGATCCGATCCGTTCAGCGAGGAATACCCGCCGCCATGAAAACCGTATTCTCACCCCTGCATAGCCGTCGCCATGTCAAAACCGAACTGGACGGCGGTCTACTGATCGAGCCCCACGAGAAGCCTTCCCGGGCCGAAACCATCCTGGCGCGGGTGAAGGACCAGGCGCTCGGGGAAATCCTGGAGCCGGAAGAATTCGGACTGGAACCCATCAAACGGGTCCATACCGCCGATTATGTGAGCTTCCTGGAAACCTGCTGGGACGAGTGGGTAGCGGCCGGTAAACCCGGCGAGGCCATCCCCACCTTCTGGGTTGGCCGGGGCATGCGGGCCCGGTTGCCGAAAGACATCGACGGCCGCCTCGGCTATTACAGTCTCGGCGCCGATACGTCGATCTCCGATGGCACCTGGGAGGCGGCCCGGGCCTCCGCCAATGTCGCCCTCACCGCCCAGAAACTGGTTGCAGGTGGAGAGCGTGCGGCCTTCGCCCTTTGCCGCCCGCCGGGGCATCATGCCCATGCCGACGTGTTCGGAGGCTACTGTTTCTTCAACAACGCCGCCATTGTTGCCCAGGCTTTCCGGGACCAGGGCTATGAAAAGGTGGCCGTTCTGGATGTGGATTTTCATCACGGCAACGGCACCCAATCGATTTTCTATGACCGCAACGATGTACTTACCATCAGTCTGCACGGTGACCCGGACCTGGTGTTCCCGCACTTTCTGGGATTCGAGGATGAAACCGGAGAGGGCGAAGGCGAAGGCTACAACCTGAACATCGTCTTTCCGCCTGACACGCCCTACAGCGTCTGGAGCCAGGGTCTGGAAACCGCCTGCGAGCGTATCCAGGCATTCGAGCCGGATGCCCTGGTGGTGGCACTGGGGGTGGATACCTTCGAGGAAGATCCGATTTCCTTCTTCAAGCTGACCTCCGGCGATTACCTCAAACTGGGCAAACGCCTGGAGCAGCTGGGGCTGCCGACGGTATTCACCATGGAGGGCGGTTACGACGTGGACGCCATCGGCGTGAATGCCGTCAATGTCATGCAGGGCTTTGAAGGCAAGGAATGAGCAAAGCGGGCAATGGCTTTGGCGGAAATGGTCATTGCCCGTAGGTTGCTAATCAGGGACGATCGGACTCTGATGCCCTAACCCTGGATGAGTCCCTATGGAACGCTACCTTCAGCCCACCGCCTTCTTCGATTACGAAAAGCCCGAACTCAAGGCCTGGATCGCCCGGCAGCTTGAAGGTGTTTCCGACGACCCGGTGGAGCAGATCAAGGTGCTCTACCTCGCGGTCCGGGACAGCATCAACTACAACCCCTACGTATTCCGTACCGACCCCACCACTTTATCCGCCAGTTACGCCCTGGCCAGCAGAGAAACCTACTGCATTCCCAAGGCCGTCCTCCTCGGCGCCGCCGCCCGGGCCATCGGCATTCCCAGCCGTCTGGGCCTGGCGGATGTGCGCAACCACCTCTCCAGCCCCAAACTGATCGAATGGCTGCGCTCGGACATATTCCGGATGCACGGCTTTATCGAGCTGTACCTGAATGGCCAGTGGGTAAAGGCGACCCCAGCGTTCAACAAACAGTTGTGTGAGCTGATGAAGGTGGAGCCGCTGGAGTTTGATGGTGTGAATGACTCGGTGTTCCAGGAATTCACCGAGGATGGCCAGGCGCATATGGAGTACATCAACGACCACGGGGTGTTTGACGATGTGCCGCACCAGTTCATTGTGGATGGGGTGCGGGCGGCGTATGGGCATCTGTTTCCGGAAGATGGGGAGAACCTGGAAGTTGAAGGGAGTCTGGAAAAGGATATTTTCGGGCGGTGAGCCCGTGCGAAGAGTGAAAGAGGGGTCAGATGAACAAGTTCATCAGACCCCGGAGTTTGGGCGCGAGCTTGGGAGTGAAAAAAGGGGTCTGATGAATTTGTTCATCTGACCCCATGTTCACGCCGATCTCAGTCCTCCACAGAATTCCGGATCAGAAAGTCAAAGGCACTCAGCGCCGCCTTCGATCCTTCACCCATGGAAATCACGATCTGCTTGTACGGCACGGTGGTGGCATCGCCGGCCGCGAAGACACCCGGGATGGAGGTCTCGTTGCGGTCGTTGACGATCACCTCGCCATGCTGGCTCAGTTCGATATCACCCTTGAGCCACTCGGTGTTCGGGACCAGGCCGATCTGGACGAACACACCTTCCAGCGCCACATGGTGGGACTGGTTGGTGTTCCGGTCAGTGTAAGTCAGACCGTTCACTTTGCCGTTTTCACCGGTAATCTCGGTGGTCTGGCCGGAGGTGATAATCTCAACGTTCTTCAGGCTGCGTAGCTTCTTCTGCAGCACCTCGTCGGCACGCATCTCGGCGCCGAACTCGATCAGGGTCACGTGACCCACGATGCCAGCCAGGTCGATGGCCGCTTCCACGCCGGAGTTACCACCGCCGATGACCGCCACGCGCTTGCCCTTGAACAGGGGGCCGTCACAGTGCGGGCAGTAGGCCACGCCCTTGTTGCGATACTCTTCCTCACCCGGTACGCCCAGCTGACGCCAGCGGGCACCGGTGGACAGCACCACGGTACGGGATTTCAGAGTGGCACCATTCGCCAGGCGCACCTCGTGCAGACCCCCGGTCTTGGCGGCCGGGATCAGCTTCTCGGCGCGCTGCATGTTCATGATATCCACGTCGTATTCCTTGACGTGTTGCTCCATGGCAGACACCAGCTTCGGGCCTTCGGTATACGGCACGGAGATCAGGTTTTCGATGCCCATGGTGTCCGCCACCTGACCACCGAAACGCTCCGCCGCGATCGCAGTGGAGATACCCTTACGGG
>Ga0114984_1000248_pt1 | contig 21503 bp, 20 predicted proteins | sample Shrwel1BS1Day1_FD_96987 | JGI IMG/M metagenome (GOLD analysis project Ga0114984, IMG submission 96987) | Subsurface microbial communities from deep shales in Ohio, USA - Utica-3 well 1 S-1-Day1 | ecosystem: Environmental > Aquatic > Deep subsurface > Shale gas/oil reservoir > Produced water/Flow...
CTTGTTGATCGGGTAAGCCAGGTGACGACGGCCCCAATCTTCCAGGCGATGTACCTTGCCGCCATCTTCGGTGATGACGCCGGTATAACGCTCGATCATTGCGGGCACCTGCTCGCTCTGATCCGGATGTACCATGAATACGATTTCGTAGTGACGCATGAGTTCTCCCTACGGTTTAAACAGCTTCCTTTTTCAACCGCGCGGCTTTTGGCCGCCCCGTCGAGCATGAAAGCAAGGAGGTGACAGCCCCGGGCTGCCGGCTTCTTTTTGCTTTATCAATAAGGCCTTACAACGAAAGGCTTGATCAAAAGCGTGGCCTTATTGCCCATTTCTTCAGGCAATAAAAAACCACCCCTTGAAAAAGGGGTGACGTATTCTAGGCGCCCGGCGCCTTCTGTGCAAGGGTTAACCAAGACGTTGACGCAAGGCCTCATACAGGCACACACCGGTGGCTACGGAAACGTTAAGGCTGTCCACATGCCCCAGCATGGGAATGCTGATCAACTGGTCACAGTGCTCTTTGGTCAGCCGGCGCATGCCCTTACCTTCCGCACCCATCACCAGGGCCACCGGGCCCTTGAAATCCGCCTGATAGAGCGTGGCCCTGGCCTCGCCGGCCGTACCGATCAACCAGACACCCTGCTCTTGCAGGGTTCTCAGGAAACGGGCCAGGTTGGTCACGCGCACGAACGGCACGGTTTCAGCCGCGCCACAGGCAACCTTGCGGGCAACCGGGGTCAGCGTCGCCGACTTGTCCTTGGGGACAATGACTGCCTGGATACCGACGGCATCGGCTGTACGCACGCAGGCCCCCAGGTTATGGGGGTCGGTCACCCCATCGAGCACCAGCAGAAACGGTGACTTGCCACTCTTTTCCAGCTGGGCCAGAAGATCACCCTCGGTCCATTCACGGCTCTCCGACACAGCTGCGACAACACCCTGGTGAACACCGGAGACCCGCTCATCGAGCTCACGGCGATGCACAACCTGCCAGCGCACACCGAGACTGTCCAGCGCATCGGTGACGGCCCCGACGCGCTTGTCCTGACGCCCGGTCTGGATCCACACCTGTTGCAATCTTTCCGGCTCGCGCTTGAGGACAGCCTCAACCGCGTGCCACCCGAATACAAATTCCTGGGACACTGATTCTGATCCTGGTTACGGGTTACTGTTCAGAACTCACTTCCGGGTTCTGCGCCTGGGTTTTTTGCCGGATCCGGCCTGTCCGGACTTCTTCCCGGCTTCGCGGGCGGCTTCGGCAACCAGCTTCTCCCTGGCACTGCCCCGCTTGCCCTCGGCAGACGAAGCCGCCTCGGTCTTGCCCTTGCCCCGTCCCCGGGGGGCTTTCTTGCCACCTGTACCGCGCCTTTTGCCTTTACCTTTTCCGCGCTCCTCGCGACGGGTGACATCCAGTGCTTCCCGGTCCGCCTTACGGCGCCTGGGTTGACTGACCAGCTCCAGATCGATCTTGCGATCCTCCAGATCCACCCGGGCAACGCGCACCCGGACATCATCACCGAGCCGGAAGCTCACGGCCGTGCGCTCACCGATCATCCGGTGTTTGGCGGAATCGTGGTGGAAGTAGTCGCCACTGAGGGTGGAGACATGAACCAACCCTTCGATATAGATGTCCTCCAGGGCCACAAAGAAGCCGAAGGGCACTACCGCGGAAATCACGCCGTTATACTCCTCGCCCACGTGATCCCTGAGGAACTCGCACTTGAGCCAGGCCATGACATCCCGGGTGGCATCATCAGCGCGCCGCTCGGTCATGGAGGTATGCTCGCCCAACTGTTCCAGCCGTGCGTAATCGTAGGGGTACTCTGCCAGATCCGGATCGGTGACCGGAGGCGTGACCACATCCTTTTTGACCTCGGGATTATGGATCCGGGACTTGATGGCCCGGTGCACAATCAGGTCCGGGTAACGCCGGATCGGCGAGGTGAAGTGGGCATAGCTGGCAAAGCCCAGGCCAAAGTGGCCACTCTCCTCCGGACTGTAGACGGCCTGACTGAGGGAGCGCAGCATCACGGTCTGGATGACGTCGGCATCCGGGCGATCGGCAATCTGTGACAACAGTTCCTGGTAGTCCGCAGACGTCGGCTTGTCGCCACCTCTCAGTTGCAACCCGAGCTCTCCAAGGAACAGTCGCAGGGCCGCCAGCCGCTCTTCGGATGGGCCTTCATGCACGCGGTAGAGAGCCGGGGTATTGTGCTTCTTCAGGAAGCGCGCCGTCGCCACGTTGGCGCACAGCATACATTCTTCGACAATCTTGTGGGCGTCGTTGCGGTGGACCGGAACGATTTCCTCGATCTTGCGATTCGCATCAAAGATGATCCGGGTTTCGGTGGTCTCGAAATCGATCGCACCACGTTCGGTGCGAGCCCGGCGCAGCAGCTTGTAAAGCTCGTAGAGGTTATGGAGCTGCGGCAACACCTCGGAGTATTGCTGGCTTAACCGGTAGCCCGGCTCGGAATCCGGCCGCTCCAGGATGTCACTGACCTTGTTGTAGGTCAGCCGGGCGTGACTGTGCATCACCGCCTGATAAAAACTGTAACCACTGATGCGACCGTTGGCACTGAGCGTCATATCCGCGACCATGCACAGGCGGTCCACGCCCGGGTTCAGGGAACACAGGCCATTGGACAGTTTCTCCGGAAGCATCGGTACCACGTGATCAGGGAAATACACCGAGTTGCCCCGTCTCAGCGCCTCTTCATCCAGCGGCGTGCCCGGACGGACATAGTGGGATACATCGGCAATTGCCACCAGCAGGCGGAAGCCCCCGCGCGGGCGTGGCTCGCAGTAGATGGCATCATCAAAGTCCCGGGCGTCCTCGCCATCAATGGTGACCAGCGGCAGATGACGGATATCCACCCGGTTCTGCTTGTCCTTCTCTTCCACTTCCGCGGGGATGGCGGCAGCCTGCTCACCAACGGCGGGCGGCCAGCTGTGGGGAATCTCATAGGACCGGATGGCGACGTCGATTTCCATGCCCGGCGCCATGTGCTCACCCAGGATTTCAATCACCTTGCCCATCGGCTGGGTACGGACGGTCGGATGACGCAGGATCTCTACCACCACATACTGGCCCTGGTAAGCCTCACCCACGTGCTCCTCCGGCACCAGGATCTCGTGATTGATGCGGGCATTCTCCGGCACCACGAAACTGATGCCGCTCTCCCGGAAAAACCGGCCAACAACCTGACTGGTATTGCGCTCAAGCACTTCGACAATCTTGCCTTCGCGGCGGCCACGGTCATCAACACGGTCCACGCGCGCCGCAACCCGGTCGCCATGGAACACCTGGCGCATCTGCCGGGCGGAGAGAAACAGGTCCGAGCCGCCATCATCGGGAATAAGGAAGCCGAAGCCGTCCCTGTGGCCGGTAACCTTGCCGGTAACCAGATCGGCCTCTTCGATGGGCAGATAGGCACCACGACGGTTACAGATCAGCTGTCCGTCCCGGCACATGGCGATCAGCCGGCGGCGCAAGGCCTCAATACCTTCCGGAGAGGTTTGCCCCAACTCCTCACATAGCGTCTCGTGGGTGGCTGGCGCCCCCCGGTCCTTCAGGTGCTTGAGTATGAATTCCCGGCTCTGGATAGGGTTGTCGTATTTTCGGGCCTCACGGTCAGCGTGAGGATCACCTTTGTCTTTCTTCCTGGAAACCATTCGGATCCTTGTTCTTGAGCCGCATCGGCGCGGCGGAATCAGCATTTTGATGCAGTATAACGTTGGTATGGCAATGCTGCCTAACAAGGGGCATTTGATAGGCACAAATACCACCAAATTTTTTTGGAAAAAATGTTTGACAGCCTCAGGGGGAATCATTAAAGTACGCGCCATCGGTTGAGGGGCACACTCCAGCCAGCAACGAGTAGCTTGAATTCAGAAGTGAATTCAGTAAGATAGCAAGCGTTGCAAGTCACCTGCCGAGGTGGTGAAATTGGTAGACACGCTAGCTTCAGGTGCTAGTGGGGGCAACCCCGTGGAGGTTCAAGTCCTCTCCTCGGCACCACTTCCTTCCCCAGGAAGTGGCCTGAAACTCCAGAAAAAGTTCAGTAATCAAATCAAACCAGCACAACTCTGTTGCGCCTGGATTTTTCCGTTCCTGATTACACACAAGGTTCAGGCCGCGGCAGCAGCTTCGGAGCAATCAAAAAATAGCCCGGCGGACACCATCAGGCTCGGGGTATTGACCGGCGGGGCGTTCTCCACCGGATTGATTCCCGGCAGGCAGGCCGCCTGCCTGCTCATGGTAGGGGGCTCACCGGATTCGAGCACCGCAATGTTGCCGGGAGGAGACCTTGACAGGCCTGGCAACTTACAACGATTGGCAACAGAAGACCTCGCCAGCCGATGACCGGCGAGGCCAACGCCCATCAGAACGAACGGGCAACGATTTCCTTCATGATTTCATTGGTACCGGCATAGATGCGCTGCACGCGGGAATCGGCCCAGGCACGGGCAATCGGGTATTCCCACATGTAGCCATAGCCGCCGTGAAGCTGAACACACTCGTCCATGACCTTGCACTGGAGATCCGTGGTGTACTGCTTGAGCATGGCTGCCGTGGGGATATCCAGCTTCTTCTCCAGGTGCAGTTCCAGGCAGCGGTCGCAGAATACCCGCGCGGCGGTGATTTCAGATTTCAGTTCCGCGAGCTTGAAGCGGGTGTTCTGGAAGGCGATCACCGGCTTGCCGAAAGCCTTGCGCTCCTTGACGTAATCCAGGGTCCACTGCCAGGCCGCCTCGGCTGCCGCCACTGCGGCCAGGCCCACCTGCAGGCGCTCGGCGGGCAGCTCCTGCATCAGCTGGAAGAAGCCCTGCCCTTCCATGGAACCGAGCAGGTTTTCAGCCGGCACTTTCACGTCCTGGAAGAACAGTTCCGAGGTATCCTGGGCCTTCATGCCCACCTTGTTCAGGTTCTGCCCCTTCTCGAAACCTTCCCAGGCAGTCTCTACCAGTAACAGGCTTGTGCCCTTGGCCCCCTCCTTCGGATCAGTCTTGGCCACCACAATCACCAGGTCCGCCAGCTGGCCGTTGGTGATGAAGGTCTTGGAGCCGTTCAGGGTATAGTGATCCCCGTCTTTGATCGCAGTGGTCTTGACGCCCTGGAGGTCAGAACCGGCGCCAGGCTCGGTCATGGCGATGGCGCCGATCATCTCACCGGACACCAGCTTGGGCAGATACTTCTGTTTCTGCTCCTCCGAACCGTAATTCAGGATGTAGGGAGCCACAATGTCCGAGTGCAGACCCCAGCCGATACCGGACAGGCCGGCACGGGAGATTTCCTCGATGACAACGGCACTGTAGCGGAAATCCGCCCCCACACCGCCATACTCCTCCGGCGTGGTCGGGCAAAGGAAACCCAGCTCACCGGCCTTCTGCCACAGTTCACGGCTGACCTGGCCGTCTTTTTCCCACTGATCATGATGGGGCGCAGCCTCCTGTTCCAGGAACTTGCGAAGGGAGTCGCGGAAACCTTCCAGGTCGCCGTCGAAAATAGTACGTGGAATCATGGTGAACCTCGGTGAATGACATGTGTTGTGACTGTCGTTTACCAAGTCTCGGCCGTTGGCCGGTTTCGCTCAATGGTGAAAACCATCAATCACGCTGACCAAAACCGTCGGCCGGAAGTCGCTTCAGAGGGGCTGCTTCGCGTCGATCCGGGCCTCGCCCCATCGGGGCATCAGATCCTGCGGCAGGTCCAGGTGATCGAGCAGGCGGGCAACAACAAAATCCACCATATCCTCGATGGATCGGGGCTTGTGATAGAAGCCGGGGCTGGCCGGCATGACCACTGCGCCCATCCGGGTCAGGCGCAGCATGTTCTCCAGGTGCACTTCCGAATAAGGGGCCTCCCGGGGCACCAGAATCAATTGACGGCGCTCCTTGAGGGCGACATCCCCCGCCCGCTCGATCAGGTTGTTGCTCGCACCGGTGGCCAGCGCCGAGAGCGTGCCGGTGCTGCAGGGACAGATCACCAGGGGGGCCTGTTCGCCGGAACCCGAGGCCGGCGGCGCAAACCAGTCCTCTCGACCAAAGACCAGGACCTGGCCCGGCTCAGCGCCGGAAAATTCCGCCAGGCATTCCTGCATGGCCGGTGGCGACCCCGGAAGTTTCATGTCTGTCTCGGTGGCGATAACCACCTGGGCTGCCCGGCTGACCATGACATGCACACGGCACCCGGCCGCCACCAGGCATTGCAGCAGACGCAAAGCGTACTGGGCGCCGGAGGCGCCGGTAATTGCCAGGTTTACGGTTCGCTGTGCCGGAGCGGGCGTGGTCATTCGTGCTTTTCCCCAGAGGTTGTCAGGGCGGGAAGATCAGCCATGGATACGTTCAAGTTCCGCCACCAGTTTGCCGTGGATCCCGCCAAAACCGCCATTGCTCATGATGACAACGTGGCAGGGACTCGGAAGGTCGTCCAGTACCCGACCGATAAGTGCCTCAACTGAGGACTCCACTCGGTGCAGGTCACTATCTTCATTGTCGGCCTGCCAGGCACTGACCAGCTCCTGCAGCCAGTCCATGTCATTCAGGTTCGCCCACAGGACCCGGTCCGCCAGCTCCGCACTGGCCAGCAGGTTGTCCCGGTGCACGCCCTGTTTCATGGTGTTGGAACGGGGCTCGATCAGGGCCAGGATAGGTTCATCGCCCACCCGGTTACGCAAGCCCTCCAGGGTGGTGGCAATGGCGGTGGGATGATGGGCAAAATCGTCGTAGACTTTCACGCCACCAACATCCGCCAGCAGCTCCATCCGACGCTTGACCCCCGAAAACCGGCACAATGCGGCAATGGCATGATCCGGGGTGACCCCGACGTGTCGGGCGGCGGCGATGGCGGCCAGGGCATTACGCACATTGTGCATGCCAGTCTGGCCCCATTTCAGGGTAGCGACCGGCTGCTCGTGATGAATCACCAGGAACCGGCTGCCGTCTTCCGACAACAACTCGGCACGCCAGTCCGCGGTGCGGGTAATCTCACTGCCGACAGCCGTGTCCTGAACCGGGCTCCAGCAGCCCATGGCCAGGGCACTATCCAGGTGCGGATCCACCGCCGGACGAACGATCAGCCCCCCGGAGGGCACGGTGCGCACCAGATGATGGAACTGACGCTCGATCGCTTCGACGTTGTCAAAGATATCAGCGTGGTCGAATTCCAGATTGTTAAGGATCAGGGTATGCGGCCGGTAATGAACGAACTTCGATCGCTTGTCAAAGAAGGCGCTGTCGTATTCGTCAGCCTCGATCACGAAGAAGTCACTGTTTCCCAGCCGCGCAGAGACCGGAAAATCCAGGGGCACACCGCCCACCAGGTACCCGGGTTCGAAGCCAGCCTGGTCGAGGATCCACAGCAGCATCGACGTGGTGGTGGTCTTGCCGTGGGTCCCGGCCACCGCCATGACCCAGCGGTGACGCAGCACCTCCCGGGCCAGCCACTCGGGGCCGGACATGTAGTCGATGTTGAGGTTCAGTACCACCTCGACCTCGGGGTTTCCCCGGGACATGACATTGCCGATCAGCACCAGGTCCGGCCTCGGGTCCAGGTGGTCCGCGCTGTAACCCTCCATAAGGCTGATGCCCTGGCGTTCCAGCTGGGTACTCATGGGCGGGTAGACGCCCTGGTCCGACCCGGTGACCCTGTGGCCGAGCTCACGGGCCAGCACCGCAAGGCTGCCCATAAAGGTGCCACAGATTCCGAGAATATGAATATGCATTCGGCGTTCGACCTCTGGTTGAAACCTGCCAAGCGTCCCCTATACTTCGCAAGGCGTCAAGGCCCGCACTATCCGCAATCCTGGTCATGAAAATCCCGGGCGCTTGGCGTATCATTTGCGCCATTGTCGAACCAGCAGGAGGCTTCAGCCCGAGATGGCTATCAAGAACGCTTTTTACGCCCAATCCGGCGGTGTCACCGCCGTCATTAATGCCAGCGCCTGTGGCGTGATCCAGACCGCCCGCAAGCATCCGGACAAAATCGGCAAGGTGTTTGCCGGTCGCAACGGCATTATCGGGGCGCTCAGGGAAGAACTGATCGATACCAGCCTCGAGAGCGACGAGGCGATCCGGGCACTGATACATACCCCGGGCGGGGCCTTCGGCTCCTGCCGCCACAAGCTCAAGAACATCTCCGAAAACCGGGCCGAGTATGAACGCCTGATCGAAGTGTTCCGCGCCCATGACATCGGCTACTTCTTCTACAATGGCGGCGGTGATTCCCAGGATACCGCCTACAAGGTATCCCAGATCGCCGACAAGATGGGCTACCCCATCACCTGCATCGGTGTGCCCAAGACCGTGGATAACGACCTGCCCTTTACCGACTGCTGCCCCGGCTTCGGCTCGGTTGCCAAGTACATCGCCATCTCGACCCTGGAAGCCAGCCTGGATATCAAATCAATGTGCGAAAGCTCCACCAAGGTGTTTATCCTGGAAGTGATGGGGCGCCACGCCGGCTGGATCGCCGCCTCCGGAGGATTGGCCGGCCAGGGCGAAGGTGAGCCGCCGCACATCATCCTGTTCCCGGAAATCCCGTTCGACCGGGAAGCCTTCCTGGCCCGGGTGGACCAGTGTGTGAAGGATTATGGCTATTGCGTGGTCGTTGCCTCCGAGGGTGCCCAGTACGAGGACGGCCGTTTCCTGGCCGACGCCGGTGCCAGGGATGCCTTCGGCCATACCCAGCTCGGCGGCGTGGCGCCAGCCCTCGCCAACATGGTCAAGCAGGCCCTGGGCCACAAATACCACTGGGCCGTTGCCGACTATCTCCAGCGCAGCGCCCGCCACATCGCTTCTGCCACAGACGTGGAACAAGCCTATGAGGTTGGCAAGGCCGCGGTGGAAATGGCGATTGCCGGCAAGCAGGCGCTGATGCCGACCATTGTCCGCGAGCAGGCCAAGCCCTATCAATGGAAGATCGGGGAAGCCAACCTCAGCGAAGTGGCGAACCAGGAAAAGAAAATGCCGATTCACTACATCACCGATGACGGCTTCGGCATTACCCGGGACTGTCGTAACTACCTGGAGCCCCTGATTTACGGTGAGAGCTTCCCACCGTTTGAAAAGGGCCTGCCGAAAGTAGCGAAGCTGAAGAATCGGCTGGTAGAGAAGAAACTCAAGACAGAGTTCAAGATCTGACCAGCCACCAGAAACAAAAAAAACCGCCCGGCTTCGACCACCGGGCGTTTTTGCCAGAAACACTGTGCGCCAGTGCCCCGTCTGGTTAATTCGCTGATCTACTGCGAATTAACCAGACGGGGCACTATCGTGTTCACGCACATAGGCGTAAAACTCGTCGAAACCGCCAATATGCTGATGGCCGACAAAAATCTGGGGCACAGTGTGTACCGGCTTGCCAATCTTGTCCGCGATGTCAGCCTTGGAGATACCCTTCTCAATCATGTCGATCCAGGTATACGGCAACTGCATGGATTCACACAGGCCTTTTGCCCGAACGCAAAAACCACAACTCGAACGGCCATAAATCGTGACCTGCTCCATAAAACCTCCTGCAACGGTATAAAACCGGGATGAGAACAAACCTGCCAACAGGGTACCGGCAAGGCAAGAGAGAATAAAATTGATGGTTTGCATGGCAACCATAGTACGTAACCATACCGTCAGCACCAAATACCGGCATTGAGTTCAGTCAAGACGGGGAGACGATTTGGGCCACCGGGAGGCGACGCGCTCACCCTGGTGGGCGGCATCATGCGGGTACCCTGGCTGAACTTCGTGATACTTGTGGCCACAGGCAAGGGCGCACGCTATGCCTTCGTGCTCTGGCTGGTGGCCGAGGCATCAGGCATATCCTTGCCTTCACCGTAAAGGTATTTGCGTAACAGGGGTTCGCCATTGAACTCGGAGTGCAGCACGGCAATGAATGTGTAGACACCAATCAGCTTCCGGTTCAGGAACACAAACTCCTTGGGAGGCACCCGAAAGTAACGGCTGATGGCCGAACGGGCCGCCTGGCGGGCAACCCGGGATGGCAGGTCACTCTGTTTCCAACGGTACTGGCCGTGACTGTTGACGGCGTACTCCGGCCATTCAAACTGGTCTTTCGCCAGGGGCTCAAGCACCGACATACAGACCTTGCCGAATTTCTCCAGCACTTCCCGGGGCCAGTCCGGACTCATGAAACGAAGTTTAATACCACCATCAATCACCGCTTCGAGGTCCTGCTCGTAGGACGCGCGGATCATCTGGATGACCGGCACGAGGAACTCGTCGGAGTAAGACTGCACCGCGCCAAAGTCCAGCAGGACGATCCGGTCATAGCCCGGGTCCTCGCCTTCTTCACCGGCAATGCGGATGCGATAATTGCCGAAGTTGGGATCGGTCTGGATCTCGCCCCAGACAAACAGCTCGCGGAAAAACAGCTCCAGGGCAGCCTCGCCAAGGGCGCTACGCCGATCCAGCGACAGCTCGCGAACCTCCCGGGAACCCACCGAGTGGCCATGCTCATAGGTCGAGGCGATCACATGGGCCGTGGAGTATTCCTGCAATACCCGGGGTACGATGAACCGGGGGTCGGATGCCAGCATGGTCCGGAACTTCTCCGTGGTGCGGGCTTCCAGGCGATAATCCACCTCCCGGTGCATCATCTCCCTCACTTCCTCGAGCCAGTCATCGAATTCCGGCCCGAAATTGACCAGACGAGCCACTTTCAGCAGCTGCGCCACCGCGTTCAGGTCGCTGTCGACGGCATCTGCAACGCCCGGATACTGAACTTTCAACACCAGCTCCAGACCGTCACTGCGCCGGACGGCACGATGCACCTGCCCCAGCGAGGCGGCGCCGATAGGCTCCGGATCCACTTCCAGTCCCGCCAGCCTGTTACTGCCGAACTCATCTTTGAGCACTCGTTCGATCGCCGGCCACTCCAGGGAGGTGGTCTGGTCTTCGAGAGTATGCAGGGCCTCGGTGACCTCTTCCGGCAGGAAATGTTCGCCATAGAGCGCCATCACCTGCCCGACTTTCACCACACTGCCTTTCAGACGCCCGAGCTCCTCCACCAGGAACCGGGCCTGATTGGACAGCATGGCCCGGTGCCGCTCGTCCCGCCTGTCCTTGCTGCTGAACCAATTGGTGGCCATATGGGAAGCCATACGGGTACCTGCCGTCAGTCCGGCCCGGGTCAGGCTCAGCCTGCGCTCAAAGCTGCCGGTCTTGATGCGGGAAACTTTTGCTCCTGGACGCTTGGATGACATGGACAACCTGTGAGTGTCGGAAAATTTGAGCTGTCTGCCAGCGGTTCGTTCCATTATACGGATATAGTGGAAACCTATCCTCACCGACCCGACTTGTTTTCCCGGGCCTGCCGGCCAATGCCGGCCTGCGGGTCCAGGTTTAAATATGCCGGCAACACTTGTTTACATTTTGCTACAGTGTTAATAGTAAACCCGGTCTAGTATGTCAGGAGGCGTCAGGCTCAGTAAAATACAAGAACAGGACTGGAAATGAAGCAAACGGCTGTCAAAACCCCGAACACGGAACTGTCCCAGTTTCGTGTGAAAGGCGAGATTCCGGTTCCGGTACTGATCAACTGGCTCACCTCTGCGGCAATACCCATCCTGCTGTTTTTCGCCGGCAGGTCGGCCAGCATCGCGGACAACCCTTTCAACGCAGCGGTGCTGGCAACCTTTGCCGCGCTGCTTGCACTTAATTCCCTGGTCTATCTGGGCATCCGGAACCAGACCCTCCACCGCCGAAGCTTCATCAGCCTGGTCAGCGTGCTGTTTACCTTTCTCGTTGTCCAGGCAGTAGAGAATGGCTCGGCCATTATCTGGCTGTTTGCCTACCCGCCCGTCATTTTCTACATCAGCGAGGCCCGGGTGGGCGCCATCGCCTGCGCCAGCGGCCTGACCGGCCTCGCATTCCTGTTCAGCCCCGCCGGGGACCTTCTGTTCGAGTTGCCCTACAGTACAAGTTTCCGGCTCTCTATGATCATCGTGCTCGGTTTTGAGATGCTGAGCTGTTACGTCCTTGACCAAAGCCGGAGACGGGGCAAGCTGCGCTTGCTCAGGCTGGCGTCGGAATTTGAATTCGCCGCCAAGCACGACGCCCTGACCGGCCTGGCGAACCGCCGGGAGGGTCTGGAGCAACTGGAGACGGAGTACCAGCGTTACCTGCGAACCCGGCGACCGTTCTCAGTCATGCTGCTGGACATCGATCTGTTCAAGGGTATCAATGACCATTATGGTCATCACGCCGGAGACGAGCTGATCAGAATGGTCGCCCGCACCCTGCGGGAGCAGTGCCGGAACGTCGATACTGTGACCAGGTGGGGCGGTGAGGAATACCTGGTCCTGCTACCGGAGACGGGGCCGGACGAAGCCCTGCAGACGGCCCAGCGGATCCGTGCTGCCGTAGAGGCGGGTTCGGTCGAGGTGGATGGTCACCAGCTCGGGGCCACCATCAGTGTCGGTACCGCCACCATTACCGGATCGGAATCCATCGACCGCTTGCTGCAGAGGGCCGACGAGGCGCTCTATGCTGCCAAGATCGCCGGCCGAAATCAGGCCTGTGCCGCCGCCAACTGACGCCGGTCACCAGCCCTTACGCTGTTGTACCTGCTGGTAACCGAGGCCGGCAACCAGATGGTCCACCAGACGCTGCCCGATGTCGGCCACGGTGGCACCGGCCACATAATCCCGGACCTGGCACATGCGCATGCCGGCATAGCCGCAGGGATTGATACGGCTGAAGGGCTCCATGTCCATGTCCACATTCAATGCCAGGCCGTGGAACGAACAGCCGCGACGGACTCTCAGGCCAAGGGAGGCAATCTTGGCATCTCCCACGTAGACACCGGGCGCATCGGGACGCGGTGCAGCCTCGACACCCAGATCCGCCAGCGTGCGGACAATGCCCTGCTCGATCTGATCCACCAGGCCCCGGACACCAAGCTTCTTTCGGGGCAGATCGATCAACAGATAGATCACCAACTGGCCGGGCCCGTGGTAAGTCACCTGGCCACCACGGTCCACCTGAATGACCGGGATATCGCCGGGCAACAGCAGGTGTTCGGGTTTGCCCGCCTGGCCCTGGGTAAACACCCTGGGGTGCTCCAGGCACCAGAGCTCGTCCAGGGTGGTTTGATCCCGGTCCGCCGTGAAATTTTTCATGGCCTCCCAGGTTTCCGGGTAGGGCTGCTCCCCGAGGGAACGGACAATGAGTTCAGCCATGGCTGTCAGAGCACCATGTGAACGCGGCCGCTGGCCTTGAGATCTTCAAACAGCGCCTTGAGCTGGTCCTCGCCTGTCGCCACGATTTTCAGCTGGACCGAGGAAAAGCGCCCCTTGCTACTCTCGGTCACGGAAATGTCCGCCTCGGTGATCCCGGGCGCATGGCACTCCACTACTTCAACGACAAAATCGGTGAAATCAGGTGCGGCGTTACCGATGACCTTGATCACGTAATCGCAGGGGAATTCGATTTTTGGCGCTTTCGGCTCACTCATGCCGCATTACTCCCGGGTACTGGCATCACCCTTACTGAAACAACTGGACAAAAAAGAGCTTGATGGCGTCCCACAGGCGCTTGAACAGCCCGCCTTCCGGAACCTCGGTCAGCGCGAGTACCGGCTTATCCACCAGCACCGTGCCGTTCAGGCTCACCTTGACCCGACCAAGCTCCTCCCCGACATTGATGGGTGCTTTGATCACAGAATCAAGGTCCACGGTGGATTCCAGCCGGTTTCGGGATCCCCGGGGAATGGTGACGAAGACATCTTCGGTCAACCCCACCGATACCTGGTCCGCCTGGCCACCCCAGATCCGCGCTTCCATCAGTTCCTGACCGGACCGGAACAGGCGTTCGCTCTCGTAATAACGGAAGCCGTAGTTAAGCATCTTCTGCACTTCCTGGGCCCGGGCCTGGCTGCTGCCGGTTCCCATCACCACCGCGATAAAACGGGTGTCCTCACGTTTGGCGGACGCCACCAGGCAATAGCCGGCTTCTTCAGTGTGGCCGGTTTTCAGCCCATCCACACTGTCGTCCCGCCACAGCAAGCTGTTCCGGTTCGGCTGACGGATGTTGTTGTAGGTGAAGTGCTTCTCGGCGTACAGCGGATAGTTTTCCGGATAGTCATTGATGATGGCGCGTGCCAGCAATGCCAAATCGTAAGCGGTGGAGTAATGATCCTCCGACGGCAGACCGGTGGCATTGGCAAAGCTGGTGTCCTTCATGCCCAACAGTTGCGCCTGCTGGTTCATGATATCGACGAAGGCGCCCTCACTGCCAGCAACAAACTCCGCAAGAGCCACGGATGCATCGTTACCGGACTGGATAATGACGCCCTTGAGCAGGTCTTCCACAGAGACTTCGGTACCTTCCTGCACGAAGGTTCTGGAGCCTTCCGTTTTCCAGGCCTTGACACTGATGGGGACCATGTCGCTCATGGAAATGCGGCCCTCATCCAGTTCCCGTTCCACGATGTAGGCCGTCATCATCTTGGTCAGACTCGCCGGAGGCAGCCGCTCGTGACTGTTCTCCTCCATGATGATGCTTCCACTTCCGGGATCCATCAGCACGTAGGAAGTCCCCGCGATTTGCGGCGGAGAAGGAATCAGCACTGACTGCGCCATCACCTTGCCCGCAAGGGCCAAGGCAAGGACAAGTACAACAGAGAGAGAACGTAAAGCAGTTGTTAAGGCCATGGGTCCATTCATTCGTCAGGTGTGTTTCTGGTTATGAGAATGCTCAGTGTGAATCGGTCAGCAGGACAGACTGCGAAAAGCCCCTTGCCTCGAGCAGGCTCTGGGTACGCCGGGCGGCTTCCTCGTTCTCGAACGGACCGACCTGTACCCGGTGAAAGCGGCCTGACCGGGTATCAATAGCGCGAACCCGCACCGGATTTTCCAGTACCGACCGCACCCGACCCAGCAGGGCTTCCGCCGGGTCCCGGCTGCTGAAAGAGCCCAATTGAACGAACAGGCCGCGGGACGCCGTGCCCACGACATTGTCAGCCACTGCACCAGAGGCTGCCGGTGCGCGACCGTCGCCCGGCACAAACGGCTCACCCGCCAGGGTCATGGAGCCATCCGGTCTGACCGTAATGGCAGCCACCTCGACTCTTGCCGTACCCCTGGACTGATAGCCCAGCTTCCTGGCCGCTGCATAGGACAGATCGATCAGACGATCGCCGTGAAACGGCCCCCGGTCGTTGACCCGGACAATCACCGATCGCCCGTTATCGAGGTTCGTGACCCGCGCATAACCGGGAATCCGCAGGGACTTGTGGGCTGCGGTCATCTGGTACATGTCGAAGGTTTCACCGTTGGACGTCTTGTGACCGTGAAACTTCTCGCCATACCAGCTGGCGGTACCGGTGGCGACATAACCGTCATTACTCTCCAGAACCCGGTAACTCTTGCCCCAGACGGTGTAGGGCGATTTGTTGCCGGTGTTCCCGGGCGATTCGTAGCGCGGTTGTGCATCGCCCAGCCCGGAAACATCGAAATTTCCTGCCGGAGCCCGATCCTGGCTGAGTGTGTAGCGGGAGGAATGGTCGGTTTCAGGTGACGAGGCACAGCCGGCAAGCACCACCGTGGCAAGGGCAGTCAACCACCATATCAATGTAAACCTCGGCTTCACGGTCCGGAAATCCCCTTGTGCTGTTACTGCCCGGCTCAACCCCGGCGCTTTACGTTCATTGTAGCGGGTTCTCTTACCGATTCACCATTACCCGCTTTCCATGGTTGATCAGGCACTGATCATCCTGCGGTGGGTATGAATCGACATCAGTACACCAAAGGCCGCCATCAGTGTCACGCTCGAAGTGCCCCCATAGCTGACCAGGGGCAGAGGCACCCCCACTATCGGCAGCAAGCCGCTGACCATGCCAACATTGACGAAAATGTAGATAAAAAAGGTCATGGTCAAGGCTCCCGCCAACAATCGGCTGAACGTATCCTGGGCGGTGGCCGCGATGTACAGGCAGCGCAGTATGATGAGGAAGTAGACTGTCAGCAGCACCGCCATGCCGACAAAACCGAACTCCTCAGCCAGCACTGCCACAATAAAGTCGGTATGACTTTCCGGCAGGAATTCCAGGTGCGACTGGGTACCCTGGAGCCAGCCCTTGCCGTCAATACCCCCCGAACCGATGGCGGTCTTGGACTGGATAATGTTCCAGCCGGTGCCCAGCGGATCACTCTGCGGGTCCAGCAGCGTCAGTACCCGTTGTTTCTGGTACTCCTGCATCACAAAGAACCACATCAGCGGGGCTGACACCGAGGCCATGGCCACAAAAGCCGCGATCAGTTTCCAGCTCATGCCGGCAAAGAAGACCACAAACAGGCCAGCCATTCCCACCAACAGGGAAGTCCCCAGATCCGGCTGTTGGACGATCATCACCATGGGGACCAGCACTATCGCCAACCCTACCGCCACCTGGGACAGACGTGGCGGCAAAAAGTGCCGTGACAGATACCAGGCGGCCGTCATCGGAACCACCAGCTTCATGATTTCAGAGGGCTGGAAGCGGGGCAGTCCGGGCAGTGCCAGCCAGCGCTGGGCACCCTTGGCCCCACCCCCACCACGAGAACCGCGGCAAGGCCAACAAGACCCACGGCATAGAGCCAGGGCGCCCAGCGGCGAAAAACCGCCGGATCCAGTTGGGCAAACACCAGCATGACCACAAACGCGATTCCGAGGCGAATGCCCTGAGCCTTGACCACTTCAATATTGCGGTCAGCGCCACTGTAAAGAACAAACAGGCCGCCGGAAACCAGCATCAACAGCAGGAGAAGCAGGATCGGGTCCAGATGCAGGGCGGACCAGAAGCCGCGGGAGCGTGCCAACGGGGCGGAGGCGGCCGGATCCACCAGGTTTCTAAAGGCCATTATTGCGTTCCCCCGGTTGCACGGCTCACCAGCTCGCTGTCACTGCTCTCGGAAAACTCCAGTAGCCAGGCATCGAACAGTGCCCGGGCAACCGGTGCCGCGGTACCGCTGCCACTACCGCCATTCTCGACGATGACCGACACCACGATCTCCGGATCGTCAACCGGGGCAAAACCGACAAACAAAGCATGGTCCCTGAGGCGTTCACGAATTTCCCCGGCATCGTATTCCTCATCCTCATCCAGACTGAACACCTGTGCGGTGCCGGTCTTTCCCGCCATCCGGTAAGGCGCACCACTGCCCACCCGGCGGGCCGTCCCACGGGCGCCGTGCATGACCTCGGCCATGCCCTCAACCACATACTCCCAGTCCGCCGGATTATCCAGTTTCAGGGGTTCATGGGTCTCTGCAGGAAGAACGTCGGCTGCTTTTTCGTCCCCGACCACTTCCTTCAGCAGACGCGGTTCAACCCAGGAGCCCCGGTTGGCGATGAGCGCGGTGGCTGTAGCCAGTTGCAAAGGCGTCGCCAGCATGAACCCCTGACCGATCCCCAGGTTCACCGAATCGCCCGGATACCAGGGCTGGTTATGGATGGCTCGCTTCCACTCCCTGGAGGGCAACAAGCCGTTCAGTGCACCGGACACATCAAGGGCAGCGTCCTCACCGAAACCGAAGCTCGACAGGTAGCCCGCCATGGTATCCACCCCCATCTCGATGGCCGCTTCATAGAAATAGACATCGCAGGACTCGGCTATGGCGTCCTTGAGATCCACCCAGCCGTGGCCGGTCCGTTTCCAGTCCCGCCAAACCCGGCCACCGTCATTCAATCGGAAATAGCCCGGATCCCAGATGGTGTGATCACGGGTAACAGCGCCACTGTCCAGTGCCGCTATCGCCAACATGGGCTTGAGAGTGGAGCCAGGGGGGTACTGCCCACGCAGAGCCCGGTTGAACAGGGGTTTGTCTTTGCTCTGACTCAGTTCGCGGTAGTCCTCGACACTGATACCGGTAACAAACTTGTTGGTATCAAATCCCGGCACACTGGCAAGTGCCAGAATACCACCGGTCTTTGGCTCAATGGCGATCACCGCACCACGGCGGCCATCAAGCAATTCATAAGCACGCTTCTGCAGCCGCAGATCCAGGTGCAATTGCAGGTCTTCACCGGACACCGGGTTGTCCCTTTCCAGGATGCGCAGTGTTCGGCCGCGGGCATTGGTTTCCACATGCTGGTAGCCGACGGTGCCGTGAAGGGTCTGTTCGTAGAAGCGCTCGATGCCGGATTTTCCGATGTAGTTGGTTCCGGCGTAATTGACCGGATCAATCCGCTGCAATTCCTCACGATTGATACGGCCGACGTAACCCAACACATGGGCGGTGAGTTCACTGTGGGGGTAATACCGAACCAATTCCGCCTTGACTTCAACACCCGGCAACTGGTGGCGATGGACCGCGAGCCGGGCAATTTCCTGCTCGGTGAGATCGTAGCGGAGGGGAATTTCCTGGAAGGGGCGCCGGGGCTCCCGGAGGCGCCGGTGAAACCGTTCAAGGTCCTGTTCGGAGATCTGGAGGATATCACCCAGCTGCGCCAGGGTTTCGTCCATGCCGTCGACACGCTCGGGCACCAGAGTCACACTGAACACGGGACGATTTTCCGCCACCAGTTCCCCGTTCCGATCATAGATCAGGCCCCTGGTTGGAGGCACCGACTGGACCTGGACCCGGTTCTTGTCGGACATCGTGGTGTAGAGCTCGTGCCCGACCACCTGAAGCTGATACATGCGAGCCAGTAGCCCGCCCAGCATCAGGATGACAAACACCAGCATCACTACGGTGCGGCGCTGGAACAACCGGCGTTCGGCAGCGGTATCCTTGAATTCACCCCACGGCATAACTGCCCCCTAGGCCCGGTGGTACGGGTGATTGCGGGTGATCGACCAGGCCCGGTAGAGCTGTTCCGCCAGCAGGATCCGCACCAGCGGGTGAGGAAGGGTCAGGGGCGACAGCGACCATTGCTGGTCAGCTCTCTGCCGGCAGGCATCCGCCAGACCGTCGGGGCCACCGACCAGGAAACTGACGTCGCGACCGTCCTGCTGCCAGTTTTCAAGCTGGCTGGCGAGCTTTTCGGTGGACCAGGGGCGACCGCCGACTTCCAGGGCAACCACCCGATCCCTCGGACCGGTCGCCGCCAGAATCGCGTCACTTTCCTTTTGCATCAACCTGGGAATATCGGGATTCTTGCCCCGGTGTGCCATGGGAATTTCGACCAGCTCAAGGGGAAGCTCCGGGGGCATCCGGCGGGCGTAATCGCTGTACCCGGCACTGACCCAGTCGGGCATCTTCTGCCCCACACAGATCAGACGTAACCGCATGGTTATTCGCTGCCCGCAACACCCAGATCCGGTGCGTCGCGCCAGAATCGCTCCAGATCATAGAATTCGCGGGTAGCGGGCATCATGACATGAACCACAACATCGCCGAGGTCTACCAGTATCCAGTCACTGGCTGCGGCGCCCTCGACATTACTGGCGCGCACGCCCTGCTCCCTGGCTTCGACGACCACGGAATCAGCAAGGGACTTCACATGACGGTTTGATGTACCGGACGCCAGCACCATGAAATCCGTGACACTGGTGCGGTCACGAACGTCAATCACACTGATGTCCTGCGCTTTTACCTCTTCAAGTGCATTTACAACCAGATCTTTCAGTTCTTCAGCCTGCATAATTACCCTGTTGTACGGGCTTCAGCCGGATTGGCGGCCCGAATAGTCATACTCAGATGCGATTGTAACACTAAAAGTTCCGGTCAGGGCAGGCACCATAAAGCCTCTGGTGGCGGATTTCCTCCCAGACCGAATCGGGAGTCAGGTAACGGGGGGATCTGCCAGCGGCAATCCGTTCCCGGATCCCGGTGGCGGAGATATCCAGCAGCGGCGGATCAAGCTCCAGAATACATCCGGCGGGTGTGCTCCGGAGACTTCCGATATCTTCCACCCTCCTTCTCGCCAGCAACCGGGCGGGAGTGTTCTCGGGATCCAGGGCCGGGCCGGGGCGGCGCACCACCACGATGTGCGCCAGTTCAGGTATGCGCTCCCACTCCCGCCAGCGATCGAAGCCCGCGAAGGCATCGGTGCCGACCACCATCACCAGGGGCTGATCCGGCCCCAGCTCTTCCCGCAACTGACGGAGAGTATCGGCGGTGTAGGAAGCCCCGGCACGACGCAGTTCCCGGTCGTCAATGTACAACCGGGGCTCGCCCTGCATAGCCAGTTCCATCAGCTTCAGCCTCTGCGACGCGCTGGCGCCGGTATCGCTCCGGTGGGGCGGGATGTAGCACGGTACCAGACTGACACGTTCCACCTCCAGACGATCACACAACTCTATCGCCAGCCGCAGGTGGCCGTGATGGATCGGGTCGAAGGTCCCCCCGTATATGACGTGCATCGGCATCAGGTCCGGATGTGGCCGTCGCCGAACACCACGTACTTCTGGGAGGTCAGCCCCTCCAGCCCCACCGGACCGCGGGCATGGATCTTGTCGGTGGAAATCCCGATCTCTGCGCCAAGCCCGTACTCGAAGCCGTCGGCAAACCGGGTGGACGCGTTGACCATCACCGAACTGGAGTCCACCTCGGTAATGAACCGGCGCGCCCGGGTATAGTTTTCCGTAATGATACTGTCGGTATGCTGGGAGCTGTAGCGATTGATGTGCTCAATCGCGCCATCGAGGCCGCCCACCACCCGAACTGCCAGGATCGGCGCCAGGTATTCTTCTCCCCAATCCGCCTCGGTAGCTTCGGTGGCCGCCGGGACGATCTCGCGGGTTTCCGGGCAGCCCCGCAGTTCCACGCCCTTTTCCTCGAATGCGGAGGCCAGCAGGGGCAGGATATCGGCCGCCACTTCGCGATCCACCAGCAGGGTCTCCATGGTGTTGCAGGTGCCATAGCGCTGGGTCTTGGCATTGACTGCCACTTTCAGCGCCTTTTCCGGATCGGCGTGGCTGTCGATGTAAACATGGCACACACCGTCCAGGTGCTTGATGACCGGCACCCGGGCATCCCGGCTGATCCGCTCGATCAGGCCCTTGCCACCCCGGGGCACGATGACATCGACATATCGGGGCATGGTGATCAGTTCACCGACCACAGCACGGTCTGTGGTCTTTACAACCTGGACAGCGATCTCTGGCAGGCCGGCGGCCGCCAGCCCCCTGGCCAGACAGGCGGCAATGGCCTGGTTGGAATGAATCGCCTCGGACCCGCCGCGCAGAATGGTGGCATTACCCGATTTCAGGCACAGGCTGGCTGCTTCCACTGTGACGTTGGGGCGGGATTCATAGATGATGCCGATCACGCCCAGGGGCACCCGCATCTTGCCGACCTGGATGCCGGACGGGCGATAGGTCATGCCGGTGATTTCACCGATCGGGTCCGGCAGCGAGGCCACCTGCTTCAACCCCTCGATCATGGTATCGATTCGCTGGGGCGTCAGTTCCAGCCGATCCAGCATGGCGGCATCCAGGCCGTTCTCGCGCCCTTTCTCCAGGTCCTTGCTGTTGGCAACCGTCAGTTCGTTGCGAGCGGCATCAAGGGCCTCCGCCGTGGCCAGCAAAGCCCGGTTGCGCGTGGCCGTGGTTGACCGGGCCA
>Ga0114984_1000249_pt1 | contig 21495 bp, 18 predicted proteins | sample Shrwel1BS1Day1_FD_96987 | JGI IMG/M metagenome (GOLD analysis project Ga0114984, IMG submission 96987) | Subsurface microbial communities from deep shales in Ohio, USA - Utica-3 well 1 S-1-Day1 | ecosystem: Environmental > Aquatic > Deep subsurface > Shale gas/oil reservoir > Produced water/Flow...
GCCCTGACGACCAGGGTCCTGTGCCCATCGCGCTGATCGCTTTCGTAATCCCGCAGCTCATTGCTCAACAGCAGCAAAGAGACCAGCAAACTCACCGGCAGCGATTGCAGCAGCAGCTCCAGCGTCACGCTGGCACCCAGCGCCAGCGCGCTGCCGCCGATCATCAGCACCCCCATGAACCAGAACACCAGCACCACGCCCAGGCCACGGTTTTTGAAATCGATCGGTTTGAGGGTGTAGCCCAGCGCGCCCACCAGGCCCAGCAGGCAGAGCAGCAGAAAGCCCACCCCCCTGAGGCTGACGAAATAGAGCGCGATGGCGCTGGCCAGCAGGAAGCAGATCAGGCCACATTGGAAATGGCGCTGCACCGCCCGCACCTGCCAGCCATGGTCAGGATGGCGCCGCAACAGCGGCAGGTCACTGTAGTCATTGATCAGGTTGACACCCGCCAGCAGCAGAACGCCGCCAAGCAGTACCAGCACGGCCTGGGTCGGGCTGAACTGCCCCTGTTGCCAGGCGAGCAGGAGGCCGATCGAGCAGGTAACCAGCGCGACCGGGAAGGTAAAGGGGCGTACCGCCCCGATGAAGGTGTATTTGTCCGGGGTTTTCATGCAGGCCACGGGGTCGTCGACGGGTTGATGGAAAAAACCGGGGCGTCATCAGCCCCGTGCCGGTGCGTTGGGCAGATCGCGCATCAGCAGTGCGTAGGTCATATCGGTGTCGAAATCGACCGGAATACGCATGCGATGGCCCGAGCCCGGCGCCACCTCCGCCGCCTGGCCTTTTTTGTCCAGCATCTCGCGCAGCACGAAACGGTGGTTGCCGGCCGGGGTCATCAGCTCCAGGGTATCCCCCTTTCTGAAGTGGTTCTTGACCTCCACCTCGATGTAGCCGCCCTGGGCATCGTGGCCGACGATCTCGCCCACGAACTGCTGATGCACCCCGACCGAGTTGCCGGTCGCGTAGTTCTGATACTCATCGTGCACATGGCGACGGTAGAACCCCTCTGTGTAGCCGCGGTTGGCCAGGTTTTCCAGCGTATCCATCAGGCTCATGTCGAACGGCCTGCCCGCCACCGCGTCATCGATCGCCTTACGGTAGGCCTGGGCCGTGCGCGCCACGTAGTAGTGCGATTTGGTACGACCTTCGATCTTGAGCGAATCGACCCCCATCTCGGCCAGCCTGTGTACGTGCTGGATGGCGCGAAGATCCTTCGAGTTCATGATGTAGGTGCCGTGTTCATCCTCGAACGCCGGCATGTACTCGCCGGGGCGGGTCTCCTCCTGCAGCAGGAAAATACGCTCGGTCGGCTTGCCTTCACCCAGCGCCGGCGCTTCGTCCGCCGCGTTGGGATCATGCAGCTGCACCGGTACCAGATCACCGGAAGCGTCTTCCCGCGCCTCATGGGCGGCATACTTCCAGCGGCAGGCGTTGGTACAGGTGCCCTGGTTGGGGTCGCGGTGATTGATGTAGCCGGAGAGCAGGCAGCGACCGGAGTAGGCGATGCAGAGCGAACCATGCACGAATACCTCCAGCTCCATCTCGGGACATTGCTGGCGGATCTCGGCGATCTCCTCCAGCGACAGCTCACGGGAGAGGATGATCCGCTCGATGCCGGCGCGCTGCCAGAATTTCACCGCGGCCCAGTTCATGGTGTTGGACTGCACCGACAGATGGATCGGCAGCTGCGGATATTTGTCCTTCACCAGCATGATCAGACCGGGGTCAGACATGATCAGGGCATCCGGCCCCATGGCGATCACCGGGTCCAGATCGTTCATATAGGTTTTGAGCTTGGCGTTGTGCGGCATGATGTTGCTGGCCACAAAAAACTTTTTGCCCAACTCATGGGCGATGCGAATCCCTTCGGCCAGATTGGCGTGGGTGAAATCGTTGTTACGCACCCGCAGGCTGTAGCGCGGCTGGCCCGCATAAACGGCATCCGCGCCATAGGCAAAGGCGTACTTCATGTTTTTCAGTGTCCCCGCGGGGGAGAGCAGTTCAGGTGTTCGCATGGCGTCTGTGTAATCTGCGTGGTTATTGGGCCTGGTGAGAGGCACAGAGGTGAACCTCGAACAGGGGGGTATAGATGGCGCCGCGCTCACCGCTGCGACTCTGAAACAGCACCACCGAATCCACCGGCAGGGTCAGCTCCGGGTTTGGCCAGTTGTCGGGCACCTCGAACCGGTTGCTGGCCGGCAACCGGGCCAGCGTGATGTGCGGTTTGAAAGCGCGCGTATCATACCGAACTCCGGTCTCTCTGGCGATCTCGACCAGCTGCCGGTGCAGCGCCCTCAACGGTTCACTCTCACCCACCAGGGCCGCCAGTATGGCCAACCTCGCGTTGACCTTGAAATAGGCCAGCCGCTCCAGTTGCAGCGAAAACCCACGCTGGTGCGGAAGCCGCTCACGGCATGATCGCTCCAACTCGGTGACCTGATCCAGGGTCACCTCGCCGGTGAAACAGAGCGTGAGATGGTAGTTGGCCGAATCGACCCAGTGGGCATCCAGACCACGGTCGTAGAGATAGAGCGTATCGGCGCAGTCGGACAACGGCCGCGCCACCCGATCCGGCACCGGCAGTGCAAAAAAAGTTCTCAGTTTCATCTCGTATGGCCGCTCGCCGCCAACGACGGCGCGAACCCCCTTCACCTTCCTGTCAGCTGGCGGCGCAGGAGAACACGCCGTCGATCCGTCTCGACCCTGCTACGGCTGCTCAACCTTCAGTTGCAGATTGTTCACCTGCCGCCGAAGGCGCAACAGCTCCTGGTTGATCTGGCGTCGAGTGCCATCGATGGCGCTGATCGCCTGCTCATTTTGGCGAATCCGCTGCGCCAGCTCGGCGCTGCCGCCCTGCCCCTCCTGCAGGCGGGCCAGCTGCTGAGTCAGCTCCCGTTGCACCTTGAGCCGACCTTCACTTTCCGCCTTCAGCCCCTGCTCCAGCGTGGTCAGCCGCGCCTCCACCCCCTCGAGCCGCGCATCCAGCCGCTGCCGGGTGGTGCTGGCAACCGCCTTGGCAGCGCTGGCTTCTTCGAGCGCCTTGCCCGCCTGGGCCGCCTGCTGGCCGAGTGATTTCAGGCTGGCATCCAGCTCCGCCAGAGAGCCCTCGAGCGCCTGCAACCGCTGCGCCTGGGCATCCAGCTGGGGCTTGTTGCGCTGGTAGGCGATGGTCCACAGTTTGGCGATCTCGGAGTCGACCTGCCTCACCCGCTCCTGCATCTGCCGATTCAGCTCCCCCAGCCGTTGCTGCAGGGTCTGGCCCGATTGGGCCGCGCTATCGGAGGTGACCTCCAGCATCGCTTCCAGCGTCTCGACCCGCTCCCGGGCCTGCGCCAGCTTCTGCTCCAGCTGCTGCAAACGCCCCTGCTGTTCGCTGAGCGTGAACCCCAGGTAACCCACCCCGGCCACCAACAGCAGCAGGATCACCGTTAGCAGAAGGCTACCGCCCCGCCCCGCCCCGGCGGGAGCCGGTGCAATCGTTTCAGCCCCGGGGGCGGTGCCGGAAGAGGAACGGGAGCCCGGCTCGACCACGATCGACTCCAGCTCGTGCGTGTCCAGACCCGGCTCTTTGCGTTCACTCATGATGGTTCGACTTCTTTCTCTGTCGGCGTTGAGCGCCAACCCTAGCAGGTTTGCCGGAAACGAAAAAGCCTCCTCTGCGCGGGGCTTGTCGCGTGCCGAACCAAGGGGCATCATACGGGTTCGCGTTCACAGGAGCGTCCCATGCAGCGTTCATTGCTCGTACTCATCCTCCTTTTACTCAGCGGCTGCGCCTCGATCCCATCCGATCTGCGCTCGCCACCCGATCAACCGCTGCTTGCGTTTTCCGCTGCCGCGACGACGCCCCCCCGCGGGCAAGCCGCCCGTTGGGGCGGCGAGATCGCCCAGGTCAGTAATCTGCAACAGGGTAGTCGGCTGGAGGTGGTTCAGTTTCCCCTCAACGCCAGTGGTCGGCCGCTGAAGTCGGACAAGAGCGGGGGTCGCTTCCGCATTCTGACACCCGGCTTCATCGATCCGGTCGTGTACGCCCCCGGCAGGCTGGTAACCGCGCTGGGCACCTTTGCCGGCGTGCAACAGGGCCGGGTCGGCGAGCAGGATTACCCCTTCCCGCTGCTCGAGGCAGATCAGATCCACCTCTGGCCAGAGATCAAGGACCCGCCGCTTCATTGCGACTGTGATCCCTTTTTCAACAGCCCACTCATGCTGCGCCCGGTCATTATCGTACCGGCAAACAACAAATAGTTCAGGCGGGGGCCTACCCATCACCGCGCCAGCGCTCGCAGTTGCCGGTCGTGCAGCCGGCTCAATAGCGCCAGCGCGAGTATCGCTCCCCCGAGCGCCCAGGCCATATCGGACTGGGTATCCCAGACATACCCCTGGGTGGCAAGAAAGGCCTCGGCGCCTTCCTCTGAGATCAGGGCTACCCACCACTCGATCAGTTCATAAAACGCACTGAACGCCAGGCAAAAACAGACAGTAAAGAAGTTGCGCCATGCCGTTGACGGAATCACATTCAACCGGATCAACAGCTCCCGGGCGATCATTGCGGGGACAAAACCCTGCGCCAGGTGGCCAACCTTGTCATAGTTGTTACGCTGCCAGTCGAACAGCTCCTTGAGCAGGTCGAAGAGTGGCACTTTGGCATAGGTATAGTGGCCGCCCACCATCAGAATGATGCAGTGGAGCAGAATGAGGCCATACACCAATGGCGTCAGAGGAAAGCGACTACGTGTGAACAGCAACACCACGGCGCCAACGATGGCCGGTGCTGACTCCAGCAGCCAGATGGTACGATCAGCCGGCTCCCATGCCGACCACACCAGCACCAACAAAAACAGCAGGGCCCAGAGGGCAAGGCCCGCCCTGCCTGAAGATTGGCAACCCGTCAACATGCAACACTCCCCGTTTGACCATCTTCACACCACGTTTACACCACGTTGTACTCGATCGGCTCGGCCAGGGTAAACGCCTCGGCGCTCAGGCTGACCCGCCAGGCCAGCAGCTCGACCCCCTGGGCCAGCGCCGTGCGCAGCAGGGCGGCGTAGCGCGGGTCGTTCTCGCCGGCCACTCTCGCCGCCTTCGCGCCGCTGTGCTGCACACAAAAAAAAAGCACCGCGCGCCGCCCCTGCTGCACAACCTGCAGCAACGTCTGCAGGTGCTTCTGGCCGCGCTCGGTGACCGCGTCGGGAAAGGCGATCACGCCGTCATCGGGCTCCCCCGGCCCCGGCCCCAGAGTCACGTTTTTCACCTCGATGAAGGTGTGCGGCCGCTGGCGCTCCCCCAGCGCCAGATCGAAGCGGCTGTCCGCAAAGGTGACCTCACGTTCCACCCCGGTGTGCGGTGGCAACCCGGGGATCCGCCCGGCGCGAATCGCCTCCTCCACCAGGGCGTTGCTGCGGCCGGTATTCACCCCCGCCCAGTGACCATGGGCGACCTGCAGCGCCTCCAGCGTGTGGCGGTACTTGCGCTTGCTGTTGCCACTATCAGAGATCAGCGCCGGCTGCGCCACACCCGGCAGCACGCAGTTCTTCATCGAACCGGTATTGGGACAGTGGAGGGTGATTTCGCTGCCGTCGGCGCGGCGCACATCCGCCAGAAAGCGCTTGTAGCGGCGCAGCAGGGTGACCGTCTCGAGCGGGGGATCAAATTGCATCAGTGCAGCGTCCGTTAGAAGATCGATAGATATGGGTGCCGGGGCCTGCTCAGGCAACGGGCTGGACCACGGTCCCACCCGGCCCGGGCAGTTCTCCATCCGAATCCGTATCCGAACGCGCGACCGGCACGGTGAAGCGCGGATCGATCAGGTGGCGAGCCGCCTCTTCCGCGGCCAGCGCCCGGCTGAAAAAGAACCCCTGCACCTCATCGCAGCCGGACAATTTCAAGCAGACCAGCTGGTCGGGGGTTTCCACCCCCTTGGCCACCACCGTCATCCCCTTGCGCCGTGCCACTGATATGATCGAAGTCAAAATCACATTGTCATCATAGCTGTTGCGGATGCTCTGTATAAAGCTACGCTCGATCTTGACCCGGCCAAAACTCACACGCTCCAGTCGTACATGCTCCAGCTCGATCTCGCTGCAGGCGAAGTCGTCGATCACCAGCTCCAGCCCAAGACCATACAGCGCCTCGAGCAGTCTGATCTCGATCGGACCCAACTGATCCAGAAGCTGATCGTTGACCTCGATCTGGATCAGGCTCGGGGCGATGTGGTAATGGTGGAGCCGCTGTCGGACCCAGTCAACCAGTTCCGGGTTCTGTAGCTGGGCCAGATCCAGGTTGACCGAAACCGGCAGCAACTCGAGCCCCTGCTCCTGCCAGCGGCTCAACTGCGCCAGCACCTGCTCCAGCACCTGGCGACCGAGCTCCGGCATCAGTCCCCGTGCCTTGGCCACATCGAGAAAGCCGTCCGGCTCGATCAGGCCGTGTCCGGGGCAGTCCCAACGCACCAGCGCTTCAAAGCCGGTGGTGATGTTGCCGTGCAGGCCGATGCAGGGTTGGTAGTGAACGCGCAGTTGCTGCGCCAGCGCCTGCAGTGTCAGGAGTGACAGATCGGGCTTGGTGCCCGCCTCACTGTCCTGGCGCGGATCATAGAAAGCGTGCTGTCCCCGGCCCGAACGCTTGGCGTGGTACATCGCCATATCGGCGTGTTTGACCAGGGTTTCGATATCCATCCCGTCGCTGGGCGAAACGGCAATCCCGATACTCGGGCTCGTGCTCAGCCCCTGGCTTTCGAGCTCGGCATAGGGGGCCGACAGGGTCTTGACCAGATGGCTGACGGCGATTTCGACATCTTCCTGGTGGCGCACCTCGGTCAGCATCACCACAAACTCATCGCCACCGAAGCGACTGACGATATCGCTTTCGCGCACCCCGCTCTGGAGCCGCCGGGCGACCTCCTGCAGCAGCAGGTCACCCACCTTGTGGCCCATGGTGTCATTGATCAGTTTGAAACGGTCCAGGTCGATGAAGCAGACCGCCGCAAAGCGCCCCCGCCGTCGGGCACCGAGCAGATGTGATTCCGCCAGTTCCAGAAACAGGCGTCGGTTGTAGAGGCCGGTGAGATGATCACGCGATGCCGTCTCGAGGATATGCCGGTGTTCATTGCGCAACGAGTTGAGCAGCTTGAGGTTGTGGCTCTCTGAGCGCTGTAGGGCCCGCAGGTACTGATCACGCCGGTGCAGCACCCACAGTAGCCACCCCAGCCCGCCCAGGGCCAGCAGGGTGAGCCCCATCACCGTCGCCAGGTAGAGCGCCCGCTGATCGCGGTAGTGCTGCATCACCTCCTGCTCCGCCTGGCCGGCCTGCGCCAGCATCCGATAGAGGCGGTGCAGCTCATCCAGTTGCCAGGCGGTAAGCAGCCAGAGCGCCAACACCAACAGCAGAGCAAAAGCGGCGATCCCGATGCGCGGCAACATGGAAGGGGTGGGCTGTGACTCGGAGGGTGGAAGGCTCATGACAGATACCTGCTTTGCCTGCAACGGAGTTGGCAATCTCCCTGTCGGCACAGGGAAACACCTGCCAGCGACGCTAGCAGAGGCAGATGACAGCGGTATGACCAGCCCCCGGTCAAAACCGGAGGCGGGGTGGATCAGTTGGATTCAGAGGGGACGTTTTCGGTTTTGGCATCCGCCGGTTCTTCCTGCTGCATCTGCTCCATCTTCCGGCGCGCCGCCTCGGTCAACTCTTCAGTGGTTTCAGCCGCGCGCTCACCCAGTTCGGCGGTACCGGATTTGACCTCCTGGTAGGTCTCCTTGGCCTGCTGTTCGACCTTTTCACCGACCTCGGCCGCTTTGTCCACCGCCGCGGAGGTTTTGCTGCCCACCGCCTGCTTCGCTTCGGTTGCGACCTTGCCGGCGGCCTGCATGGTTTCGCCCGCTTCCTCTTTCAGTTCATCCATTGCCGAGGGTTCCTGCTGGCTGCTGCGGGCCTTGTCACCCGCTTTTTCGTCGGACCCGTTTTCATCGCTGCAGCCGGCCAGTGCAACCGCGGATACCAGAACTACCGGGGCGATCAGTTTGTGCCAACTCATCTCACTCACTCCTTTGTTGCCTTGCTTCGGTGGGGGGAATAACGCCCCGGCAGTGTACGGTAAATACCGTGACGCTGCCATCCGCCCCCGCCGACAAAGCGAGCGACCCGGCTGGTCTTGCCGCCGATCTCGAGTAGAATGGCCGTGAAACCGAACCGCCAGAGGCTGACCGAATGCGTGCCCGTTATCTCCCCGCCATCTTTGTGCTGCTCACCGGACTGGGGCTGAGCGGGTGCGAGAGCCTGCCGGCCCCCTTTGCGCGGGCGAAACCCGGCCCGAGCAGCGCCAACGCCGACCCGGTGGCGAGCGAGGCCACCCCCGAGTCCACGCCCACCCCGTTGCCAGCAGAGGCGCTACCGGCCGCCACCGATCTGAACTGGAACCCCTCCCTCGATGCGCCGCGCGAGCGGCTCGAATCCCTGCTGACCCAGCAGCAGGAGAGCGGCGCCTCGCAGCAGGAGATCAATAAAACTCTCTCCAGCATCGCCTACCTTTACGACGCCGAACTTTACCTGCTGTTCAAAGATACGCTCGACTACCTCCCCCCCAAGGCGCAGCGGCATGAGGTCGAGGTGCAAAACCGCTGGCTGGATCAGCGCCAGCAGGTGATGACGCAGGCGTTCCTGATCGACCAGGATGGGGAGATCGCACGCTACACCGCAGGCCAGGCGTTCATCGCCGAGACCCGCAAGCGAATCAAAGAGCTGCAGCAGCTGCGCAAACTGATCGTGATCGAGTGAGCGGCGGTTGTGCTAAAATTTCGTCTTTTCACCCACAACAGGAGCTGTGCCTCCATGAGCCTTGCACAATCCGTTCTGGCCGTAAACGATGACCTGCCGATCCGTACCGACCGCCCCGTTCACAGCGGCAAGGTTCGTTCCGTCTACTGGCTCAGCGAAGCCGACAGCCGTCGCCTGATCGCAACCCGGGGCTACGCTCTGCCCCCGGACGCGCCGCTGGCGGTGATGGTGATCAGCGACCGCCTCTCCGCCTTCGACTGCATCTGGCACGGCGAAGGGGGCCTCGACGGCGTACCCGGCAAGGGGGCGGCGCTGAACAGCATCGCCAACCACTGGTTCCGTCTGTTCCGCGCGCGGGGGCTGGCCGACAGCCATATTCTGGAGACGCCCCACCCGCTGGTCTGGATCGTGCAAAAGGCCCGCCCGGTGATGATCGAGGCGATCGGCCGCCAGTACATCACCGGCTCCATGTGGCGCGCCTACAGCCAGGGGGTGCGGGAGTTTTGCGGCATCACCCTGCCACAGGGGCTGCAAAAGAACCAAAAACTGCCCGAGCTGCTGATCACCCCCTCCACCAAAGGGGTTCTGCGCGGCGTTCCCGGCGTGGCGGAAGCCGACGACGTCAACGTCAGCCGCGCCACTATCATCGACCACTACCGCGCCTTTGGCTTTCGCTCGGCTGCCGATGTGGCGCAGTATGAAAAACTGTTGCGCGAGGGGTTCGCCGTGATCAGCGCGGCCCTGGCCGAGCTGGATCAGATCTTTGTCGATACCAAGTTTGAGTTCGGTTACGTCCGCGACAGCGCCGGCCGGGAAAAGCTGATCTACATGGATGAGGTGGGCACACCGGACTCCTCCCGGATCTGGGATGGCGCGGCCTACCGGAACGGCAAGGTGGTTGAAAAATCGAAAGAGGGGTTTCGCCAGCGACTGCTCAGTTACGTCGCCGACCCGGATCTCCTGCTCAACAGCGCCCGCATGGCACAGCGCAAGGCGTTGGCCCGAGCCCACCCCCTGCCGGCGCAGATGCTGCTGGAGCTCTCGCGCACCTATCTGGAGATCGCCGAAAAGATCGTCGGCCACCCCATCCCGCTGGGGGAGGATCCCCGGGCGGAGATCATCGCCACGCTGCGCGATGAGTACGACCTGATCGACTGAGCCGTACCCGGTCGCGGGCCGACCAACTTGCGCCGCCCCAAAGGGGGGGCGTTACCACCCTTTCAGCCCTTTCAGCGTGGCCTCAACCGATCACAGTTTGGCTGGCGGCCAGAGGCCAGAGCCTGCCGGTAGAGCGGCTGATAGTGACCGACCTGAGTCTCCAACCGCTGGATACGGGTGGTCGGCGCCGGGTGGGTGGAGAGCAGCTCCGGTGGCGCGGCCTCCCCCCGCTGCGCCATCTTCTGCCACAGGGTGACCGCCTCGCGGGGATCGAAACCGGCCTGGGCCATCAGCTCCTGCCCCAGCAGGTCCGCCTCGGACTCATGCTTGCGGCTATAGGGCAGCAGGATGCCATACTGGGCCCCCAGCCCCAGCGCCAGGATCGCCGCCTGCTGGGTTTTGGAGTCGACCCGGTCGGCCAGCGCCACGCTGGTGGCCATGATCCCCAGTTGGGTCAGCTGCTGCTGGCTCATGCGCGCATTGCTATGTTGCGCCAGCACATGCGCCACCTCATGGCCGATCACCGCCGCCAGTTGATGCTGGTTATCCGCCACCTCGAGCATGCCGGTGTAAACGCCGATTTTGCCCCCCGGCAGCGCAAAGGCGTTCACCGCCTCGTCCTTGAACACCACCAGCTCCCACTCCTGCGGGGCATAGCCGTACCGGGGCGGGATCTGCATGACGATCGCGTCGGCGACACACGCCACATAGCGGGTGATGCGGGCGTCCTGTTCGATCGGCAGCTTCGCTTTCATCTGCTCGAACGACTGCGTACCGAGCGCCTTCATCTGCTCGGGGGAGTTGAGCAGCAGGGTGCGCTCACCGGTGGGGGAGACGGTACAGCCGCCCAGGGCGAGCGTGGCGGCCAGGGCAAGCGGTGCCAGCCAGCCACGGCGGCACTGTTTCACGAGGCAGAACATGGCTCCAGATCTCCTTTCAGCAAGCAACACTCTGGCAAGAATACCCCGTTGCGCGGTGGCGCTCCAGCCCGGCAACCGCCGCGAACGGTGTGCGCGCAACCCCGCCAGCGTCGCCCCCGCGCAACGGCCGTTACCGCTTTACTCTGACCTGCCCACTGCTACAATGGCGGCTGGCCGCGCCCCTGGCAACCGCCCTCAACCTGCAGGATGTGTGCATGAAATTTCGTTTCCCCGTCATTATCATCGACGAAGATTTCCGCTCCGAAAACATCTCGGGCTCCGGCATCCGGGATCTGGCTGATGCGATCAGCCGCGAAGGGATGGAGGTGGTCGGCTTCACCAGCTATGGCGACCTGACCTCATTCGCCCAGCAGGCCAGCCGCGCCTCCTGCTTTATCTTATCGATCGATGACGAGGAGTTCGGTTCCGGCTCGGACGATGAGGTCAACAAGGCGCTGGAATCGATCCGCCGCTTCATCGGTGAAGTCCGCAAGCGCAACGCCGACATCCCGGTGTTCCTCTACGGTGAAACCCGCACCTCCCGCCACATCTCCAACGATATTCTGCGCGAGCTGCACGGCTTCATCCACATGTTCGAGGACACCCCCGAGTTCGTCGCCCGCCATATCATTCGTGAGGCGAGCAAGTACCTGGAGAGGCTGGCGCCCCCCTTCTTCAAGGCGCTGATGCACTACGCCAGCGACAGCTCCTACTCCTGGCACTGCCCCGGCCACTCCGGGGGGGTTGCCTTCCTCAAGAGCCCTGTGGGGCAGATGTTTCACCAGTTTTTCGGGGAAAACATGCTGCGTGCCGACGTCTGCAACGCGGTGGATGAGCTGGGTCAGCTACTGGACCACACCGGCCCGGTTTCGGCCAGCGAGGCAAACGCCGCCCGCATCTTCAACGCTGACCACCTGTTCTTCGTGACCAACGGCACCTCCACCTCCAACAAGGTGGTCTGGCACTCCACCGTGGCCCCGGGTGACATCGTCGTGGTCGACCGCAACTGCCACAAGTCGATCCTGCACTCGATCATCATGACCGGCGCCATTCCGGTGTTTTTGATGCCAACCCGCAACCACTACGGCATCATCGGCCCGATTCCCAAAAGCGAATTCGACCCGGAGACCATCCGCAAGAAGATCGAGGCCAACCCCTTTGCCCGTGCGGCAAAGAACAAAAAGCCACGTATTCTCACCATCACCCAGAGCACCTACGACGGCATCGTCTACAACGTGGAAACGATCAAGGAGATGCTGGGCGACACCATCGACACCCTGCACTTCGATGAAGCCTGGCTGCCCCACGCCTCGTTCCATGAGTTCTACCACAACATGCACGCCATCGGGCCGGATCGCCCACGCTCGGAGCAAACGCTGGTGTTCGCCACCCAGTCCACCCACAAGCTGCTGGCCGGATTGTCCCAGGCTTCCCAGATTCTGGTCCAGGACGGCACCCAGCGAAAACTGGATACCCACCGCTTCAACGAGTCCTACCTGATGCACTCCTCCACCAGCCCGCAGTACGCCATCATCGCCTCCTGCGACGTGGCGGCGGCGATGATGGAACCACCGGGGGGCAAGTCGCTGGTGGAGGAATCGCTGCTGGAGGCGATCGATTTCCGCCGCGCCATGCACAAGGTCGACGAGGAGTTTGGCCACGAGGACTGGTGGTTCAAGGTGTGGGGCCCCGACGTCCAGGCCGAGGAGGGGCTGGGCGATCGGGACAACTGGATCATCCATGCCGACGATGACTGGCATGGCTTTGGCCGGATTGAATCCGGCTTCAACATGCTGGACCCGATCAAGTCCACCATCATCACCCCGGGGCTGAACCTGGAGGGCGCGTTCGATGAGATCGGTATCCCCGCCGCCATCGTCAGTAAATACCTGGCCGAGCATGGGATCATCATCGAGAAAAGCGGCCTCTACTCCTTCTTCATCATGTTCACCATCGGCATCACCAAGGGGCGCTGGAACTCGATGGTGACCGAGCTGCAGCAGTTCAAGGATGATTACGATCAAAACCTGCCGATGTGGCGCGTGATGCCTGAGTTCGCCGAGCGCCACCCCACCTATGAGCAGGTTGGCCTGCGCGATCTCTGCAGCGAGATCCATAACGTCTACAAGCAGTATGATGTGGCCCGGATCACCACCGAGATGTACCTCTCCAACATCGAACCGGCCATGACCCCGGCGGACGCCTGGGCCAAAATGGCCCACCGGGAGGTGGAGCGTGTCCCCATCGATGAGCTGGAGGGGCGTGTCACCGCCATGCTGGTGACCCCCTACCCACCGGGCATCCCGCTGCTGGTGCCCGGTGAGCGGTTCAACCACACCATCGTGCGCTACCTGCAGTTTGCGCGCGATTTCAACGCCCGTTTCCCCGGCTTCGAGACCGACGTTCACGGCCTGGTGTGCGAGCAGACGGATGGCAAGGATGGCTACTTCGTGGATGTGGTGAAGGGCTGATCAGCAGAGCGCCCCGCGCGGGGCGCCCTGCCAGCCCGGCAGGAGGCTACGTCGATAGTTGCTGTTGCACTTTGTCTTCCAGCGCGTTCAGTTTTTGTATTATGTCGGTTGAGAGCGCCGCCACCTGATCGTAGCAGTTCTCCGCTTGCTCCATCTCCCCTGCCCGATGGTGGCGCAGCGCCTCCCTCACCAGGGTATGCAGTTTCTCATGCGGCGCCTCGATGTCGCTGAACTCCTTCAAATTGCCATATTTCTCTTTCCCCTCCGAGTAGTACCAGTTACCGAAGGCGCAATCCCGGTGGGAGACCGCCTCCTGCTCCGTCAGACTGGAGTTGCCATCCAGAAAGCCGCGCAGGCGTGTTTTCCAGGAGAGATGGGCCGCCTTGGCGCTCTCCAGCTCGATCCCCTGGACGTTGGTCTCAAACCGGCCCACTTTATCCAAGAGGCTATCCACGTAACCACCGATCTGGCCGGTCACTTCAACCGATTGTTTGGAATAGGCCAGTGTTCTGCGGGACTGGTCGGCAATGCCGGTGAGATGGTGGTCTATGTCGTGCGCCACCTGGCTCTGCTCCTCGGTGGCAGCGGCGATCTGAGTGTTCATATCGGTGATGACGGCGACCGCATCCACAATACGCATAATGACGCTGCGCGCCTCCTCCGCCTCTGCCACGCTCTCCTGGGCCATGTGCAAACTGGTTTCACTGGACTGCACCGCCGATGCCGACTGTTTCTGCAACCGCTCCACGATCTGGGCGATATGTTCGGTCGACTCCTGGGAGCGCTGAGCCAGCGAACGAACCTCATCCGCCACCACGGCAAATCCCCGCCCCTGCTCACCGGCGCGGGCGGCCTCGATGGCGGCGTTCAGTGCCAGCAGGTTGGTCTGGTCGGCAATACCGTTGATCGCATCCAGAATCTGGCTCACCTCCTTGGTGCCCTTCGCCAGCTGCTGGATAACCTCGGTGGCGTGGCGCACCTGGTCGGCCACGGCTCCGATCTGGTCGCTTACCTGGGCGATCAACCGCTGCCCCCCTTTGGCGGCTTCGCTGGCAGCTTCCGCCGAGGTCGCCGCCTTGGAGGCGCTCTGCGCCACCTGATCCACCGTGGCGGCCATCTGATTCACCCCGGTGGCCACCTGCTCCAGTTGCGACTGCTGCTGGGCCACCGCCCGGTCGGTATCCGCCAGCACCGAGTTCACCTGGCCGATGCCGGTGTTGATCCGCACCGCAACCTGCGTAACCTGGTAGAGCAGCTCACCAATTTTAAGGATGATGTTGTTGTAGGCGGTATAGTTCTGCCCGATCTCATTTTTTGGGTTATCGATCTCGATCGGGATCGAAAAATTCCCCTCCGCCAGAATCCGCAGGTGGTCACGCAGGTTTTTGATCTGGCGGAACAGCACCGTCAGGCCAAAGGAGCGTCCCATCACGATCAGGAGCAAACCAACGCCGATCAACCACAGTGCGATCTGCCGCATCAACTTCTGCCGCGCCGAGGCGTTGGCTTCGAGTAACGCCACCGCTCCATCCAGCTCACCGAGCAGCGCCAGTGACTGCTGCTCCAGTGGCGGCAGCAAACTGGCCTGGGGCTGGCGCAGATATTGCTCCAACGTGGCGCGGTACTCTTGCCAAAGCTCGCCCACCCGCTCCAGTCGCGCACGCACTTCATCATCCGCAACCGCTTCGATGCCACGCCCGGCGGCATCGTTCAGCAACGCTTGGTGGGCGCGCTCAAAGGCGTTCATGGTTTCGATCACGCCAGCCTGTTCCCCCACCCCCTGGGAGAGCAGCAACACCTCCTTGGCCACTTTCTGGCTCAACATGCGCTGTGTATCCGCCATGCTGACGGTGGGTGCTTCTAAGTTGCCGGAGAAGTAAACGGCGCCACCAACCCCCGCGGTCAGCACAATGACGATTACATGGGAGAACATGAACTGGGAATCGAGCGAATGCAGCCCCAGCAGATCGAACAACCGCTCCAGCAGTTTGCCGGAACGGTAGCGCAGCGATTTTTTATCGGGGGCGTATTTAAACATCCCTATCCTCCTGATGCCCGATGGGGCTGGCGGTGTTGGTAAATCGTTGGGCCGATCTCAACCAGCCGCTAGTCGAAGCTGTGCGGCTGGCCGGTGCCATCGACCTGCGCCAAATGAAACAACATAACCAGCCCTATGCGCCAGAAGTTTTTTCTGTGACAGTTTGGCTGCAGTTAATGACAAGCTATTTACAGCGTTAGTGGCCAACCGGGTGGCCACCGTGGCGGGTATCGATTCGTCGTCCGTACCAGGAAGGGAGAGGGCCGGTGGGGAAACGGCCCAGGAGGGAAAGCATAAGAGCTTATTTCTGCTTCTTGACAAACTTGGTCAGAATCACGATCTGCTGGCCTTCAACGCGCCCCTCGATCTGTTCCGGGTTGTCCGCCACCAGCGAAATGTTGCGCACCACCGTCCCCCGTTTGGCCGTCAGGCTGGAGCCCTTCACGTTCAGATCCTTGGTCAGGGTAACGCTGTCCCCCGCTTCGAGTACCACGCCATTGCTATCCAAGTGGCGCACGAGATCCTCCTGGGCGAGGTGATCGCCGCTCGCCTGCGCCCACGCCAGCGTCGGCTCATCCAGGTAGGCCATATCGAGTAGCTCCTGCGGCCAGCCCTCGCCCCGCAGCCGGTTGAGCATCCGCCAGGCCACCACCTGCACCGCCGGGATCGGGCTCCAGATGCTGTCGTTCAGGCAGCGCCAGTGGTTGGGATCGACCCGATCGGGGTGCTCGATCTGATCGCGACAGGTGGCACACAGGAGGAGTGACTGATCGACACTGCCATCCGAAGAGGGTGGAACCGCAAACACCTCGAGATTCTCCGTTGCGCCACACAGTTCACATTTGGATTCGCTGCGGGCATGCAGTGCCTGTTCTGTACTCATGGTGGCCTCCGGTCGATGGATAAAGCGGCGTATTATGCCAGAAACTTTCGGCTTTTTGCGGCCCTGACCGGAAACCGGGTACCAGCGCCCGCTCGCTCAGGTTTCAAAAAAGAATTTTGCTTCCCCAAACGCCGGTTTGAGCTGGTTCAGCCAGGTGGCGGTTTCATCATACTGGGCGAAGAAGGGGCGCTGCACCCAGTCGGGGTTGCGCCCTTGAATGAAGCGCAACACAAACACCTTCTCGCCGTTGATCTCGCTGACCCCCTGAATCTCCACCTTGCCCGGCGTGGCGGACATGGAGGGGCCGCGGGCGGTGCGGGCGATGCCGCTGACCTGCTTCATCGCCTCGCGGTAGGTTTGCCAAGCCTGCGCCAGCGGCACCTCGAAATAGTGCTGGGCGCCGGTGTCACGCTCGACAAACATGTAATAGGGTTGAATGCCCAGCTCCACCTGGGTCTGCCACATTTTTGCCCAGTCATCCGGGTTGGTGTTGATATGGTTGAGCAGCGGGCCTTGGCTACGGATCTGGGCGCCGGTTTCACGGATGCGCGCCACCGCCTGGCGGTGGATCTCGGTCTCCATCTCGCGCCAGTGGTTGTAATGGGCCATGAAGGCCAGCTGTTTGCCGGCGGCGATGATCTCCCGAAACAGCGCCAGCAGGTCGTCGCTATCCGCATCGGTCACGAAGCGGTAGGGCCAGAAGGTCAGCGCCTTGGAACCGATCCGAATGGTCCGAATATGGTCGAACTCCGGCCTCAGCAGCGGCTCCAGATAGGCGCGCAGGTTTTTGCTCTTCATCACCATCGGGTCGCCACCGGTGATCAGCAGATCGGTCACCTCCCGGTGTTCGCGCAGGTAATCGCCCAGCTGGCCGGACTCCCTGGCCGCGATTTTGAGTGACTGGTCGCCCACGAACTGCGCCCAGCGGAAACAGAAGGTGCAGTAACTGTGACAAACCTGACCGGAGCTGGGGAAAAACAGCACGGTCTGATCGTACTTGTGCTGGATCCCATTCACCGGGGCGCCGTTCACCCGGGGGATGTTCCGCTCCAGCTGCCCCGCCGGATGCGGATTCAGCGCCTGGCGCACCTCGTTCACGACCGCTTTCAGCCGCTCCTTGTCACCCTCTTCCAGCGCGGCCTCCACCGCGGCGAAATACTCCGGTTTGAGCATACCGCGCTGGGGAAAGGTGAGCTGAAAGAGGGGGTCCTGAAGCGGAGCTTCCCAATCGATCAGCTGATCGATCACATAGTTGTTGACCCGAAAGGGCAGCACGGCGGCGACCACCTCCATCTCATGCCTCAGTTGGGATGGAAGCCGCTGCAACGGCGGAATCTGTGTCAGGTGGCGGGCCGTGTAGACCTTGAAGCCGGGGGCGGTGTCGGCCGTAGTGGCCTGGATGAGATTGATCGGCGTTTGTGAATTCATGGGCTCCCTTGCACGCTTTATTGGCTTCAACCCCGCTAACGATCCCGGAGGCTGACGGCGGAGGGCGGATTGTCCTATAGCTGTGCGGCAAGGGTCAAGGACGCGACTTGGGGGGCGCTGCCAGCCAGTTGATCTCGATCGCCGTGGCGGCACCGATCACCACGTGCTCCAGATCGGGCGGCAGCAGTGCCCAGCCGGGCGATACCTGCACCCTGCCGGCCATGATTTCGGCTCGGGTCTGGGGAAACAGCGGCGTCTGGGTGGGATCGGCATAGCCATCCGGCCAGAGTGGCTCATTGGTGGCGGCATTGTATTTGTCACTGGCGCCCAGGGTGTGCAGGAACTCATGTACCGCAATCAGGTTGTTGCGCCCCTGGTGGTCGACCCCCGCGTAACCGTTCACCAGGCCGATCAGCCCCCGCTGCAATCCCAACGAATGGCGCCCTTTCACCTCACTGCGCGGCAGATGAAAGTTCATGAAGATGCGGGCATCCACCTCGCCCGCGGGCAGGGGGTCATTGCGCAGCACCCAAAGCTGCATTTTGAGCGACCACCAGATCGCCTCCAGCAGGCTGGCACTCTCCGACACCCGAGGGGGGTTGGCCTCGATCTGGGGGGCCAGCTGCACCCGTACCGGTTGCGCCAGCGGCAAGCGGTAGCGGGCCGCCTCGCGGGCGAAAAACCGTTCGATATCCTGAAACTGCTCCAGCCGCAACTGATCGATCCAAGCCTGGGTCAACGCTTCCCCATCCGCGTTGACCGGATAGATGGCCAGGCGCAGCGGGCGTTGCCATTGCACCTGATGCGCCCGGCTGAACCAGAGGTTGGCCAGCAGCAGCAACAGAATCAGCAGCAGGAACAGCTGAAGGGTTTGCAGTAACGTGGTTTTACTCATTTGAATTTCAGCCGACAGGGCTCCGCCCACAGCATAGCGCAGCCGCCGGCGGCGCGGAACGGGCCCCGGGGGGCCGCCCTCACGCCCCGGCAGGCTGCCCGGTGGCGGCGATCAGTGCGAGAAACGGTTTGCCGTAGAGCTCCAGCTTGCGCTGGCCGACCCCGCTGAGCCGGCGCATCTGCTCCAGGCTGTGCGGGCGATGCAGCACCATCTCCATCAATGTTGCATCATGAAAAATCACATAGGGGGGCACATCCTGCTCCTGCGCCAACTGGCGGCGCAGCCCACGCAGCGCCTCCCAAAGGCGATATCCCGCCGGGTCGAGGGATTGCTGCACGATCGAAGCGCGCTGGCTGCCCGTGCGTTTACCGGCCGCGCTGGATGCTTGCGGATCACGGCGCAGCGCCAGCGTTTCCTCCCCCCTGAGCAGCGCTCGACAGCGCTCGCTCAAGTGCAACACACCAAACCCCTGCGGATCGACGTTGAGGTAACCCCGCGCCACCAGCTGACGGAACACGGAACGCCAGCGTGACGGCTCCAGCTCCCTGCCGACCCCCCAGACAGAGAGCTGCTCATGGCCGCGCTGGCGCGTCTTGTCGCTGGATTGGCCGCGCAAAATATCGATGATGTAATTGACCCCATACTGCTGCCCGCTGCGATAGACCGCCGACAGCGCCTTGCGCGCCGCCTCGGTGCCATCCCAAACCGGCACCGGCTCCAGGCAGGTGTCGCAGTTGCCGCAGGGGGGGTGGTCCTCCTCGCCAAAGTAACTCAACAGGGCCTGACGACGACAACTGGTGATTTCACACAACCCCAGCATCGCCTCCAGCTTCTGCCGCTGAATCTGCTTCTGCGTCGCCTCCGCCTGCGACCCCTCCAGCATCTGGCGCAGAAAGATCACATCCTGCAGCCCGTACACCATCCAGGCATCCGCCGGCAGACCATCGCGACCGGCGCGCCCGGTTTCCTGATAGTAGGCCTCGATGGAACGGGGCAGATCCAGGTGCGCCACAAAGCGGACGTTGGGCTTGTCGATCCCCATGCCGAAGGCGATGGTCGCCACCATGATGATCGACTCCTCGGTCAGGAAACGATGCTGATGGTGCTGGCGCAGCTTCGCATCCAGCCCGGCGTGGTAGGGCAAGGCGTTGCAACCCCGCTCACTCAGCCAGGCCGCGGTCTCCTCCACCCGCTTGCGCGACAGGCAATACACCACCCCCACATCCTGGGGGTGCTCATCGCGGATGAAGCGCAGCAACTGCTCCCGCGGCCGGTTTTTCTGGCCGATGCGGTAGCGAATGTTGGGGCGGTCAAAGCCGCAGACGAATGCGGCGGCGTCGGTCAGCGCCAGACGGTCGATGATCTCCCGGCGGGTACGCGCGTCGGCGGTTGCCGTCAGGGCGATACGCGGCACCCCCGGGAACAGCTCCCGCAGTTGGTTCAGCTGCAGATACTCGGGTCGGAAGTCATGCCCCCATTGGGATACGCAGTGGGCTTCATCGATGGCAAACAGCGCCACTGGGCACTGGCGCAGCAACTGCCGGGTACGCGGCTGCTGCAACCGCTCGGGGGCCACATAGAGCAGATCCAGCTCACCGCGGCGCAAGGCGGCCTCGGTGGTGTGCAGCTCCTCCAGCGTCAGCGCCGAGTTGAGACAGCCGGCCCGGATGCCCAGCTGGGACAGCGCCCTCACCTGATCCTGCATCAATGCGATCAGTGGCGAAATCACCACCCCACACCCCGCGCGCACCAGCGCCGGCAACTGGTAACAGAGTGACTTGCCACCGCCGGTGGGCATCACCACCAGCGCGTCCCGCCCCTCGATGAGGGTTGTCACCACCGCCTCCTGCGGATGGCGAAAGGACTCGAAGCCGAACACATCGGCCAGTATCTGTCGGGCGCGCTCTATCATGGCCGCCATTATCCGTGATCACCGCCATGAAGTCATCACAACCATACCCCCGACGCACGGTTCAGGGTAGAATCGGGCGTTGACCTGAACTTGCGGATGCTGCAAACCATGAATGCGAACATGCCTGCTCTGATTACCGAAGAGGAACTAGACCGTCTGGAGGAGTTTCTGTTCTCGGAAGCCGTATCCGACGAAGCCCTGGATCTGATCGGCGCCCACGGCTTTCTCTGCGCGCTGAACATCGGCCCCGAGCCGGTTGCCGAGTCCGAGTGGCTCGAGCAACTTTTTAACGGCCAGCCCGAGTGGGCCAGTGCCGAAGAGCAGGAGGAGATTCTCACCCTGCTGCGCAAGCTCTACCACACCATCGGCAACGACCTCTACCACGATCAGGAGATTCTGCTGCCCTGCGAGCTGAGTCTCGAACCGGAAGAGGACGAGGAGATCACCGAGCTGACCATCTGGGCACAATCCTTCATGGAGGGGGTGTTCCTGCGGGAGGAGCAGTGGTTCGGTGCGGATGAGGAAACCGTGGCCAGCCTGCTACTGCCGATCATGGTGGCCTCGGATCTGTTCGAGGATGAAGATATCCGCGAGATCAGCCAGGACCGCGCCCTGCGCGAGGAGATGTGTGTGCAGATCCCGGAAGTGCTGATCGACCTCTATCTGCACTTTCACGCTGGGCAAAAATGAGCCCTCGGGCGGCGCGGCCCAAGCGGGGCCGGGCCGGGCGCGGCACCCGGCCCGGTGACGTGATCGTTCAGTAAGTTACCCGCAGCGTAGCCCCCTGCCCCAACACCCTGACCCGCTCGCCCGGGCGGAAGAACTGACCGTTCTCCACCTCCTGCACCACCGAAACCACCCGCCCGGAGTCGAGCCGGATGGTGAGCTCCTGCCCCTGCCGCGTGGTGACAGACTTTTCGATCCGCTGCCCCACCACGCCACCGGCCACCGCCCCGACCACCGTCGCCAAGTCACGGCCGCTCCCACCGCCAACCTGGTTGCCGGCGATGCCGCCCACCAC
>Ga0114984_1000250_pt1 | contig 21428 bp, 18 predicted proteins | sample Shrwel1BS1Day1_FD_96987 | JGI IMG/M metagenome (GOLD analysis project Ga0114984, IMG submission 96987) | Subsurface microbial communities from deep shales in Ohio, USA - Utica-3 well 1 S-1-Day1 | ecosystem: Environmental > Aquatic > Deep subsurface > Shale gas/oil reservoir > Produced water/Flow...
GAGATCAGCCAGGAGGCCGACATGCGCAACTGTTTTGTCGAGATGGGCGCCTGGGAAGAAGACACCGAAAAGCGTTGGTAGGGCTTACGTTGGTTTTTGGTTCCATTGCTCCCCAAACCCCTTCTCCTACAGGAGATTCTTGTTGTGCTGAGGATGAGTCTGCCCCGTGCGCCGGTGGCGACGAGCAGGGCAGAAGGTACGAAGGGGCTGGAATCCGGTGATATCAAAAAAGTGCAAATCGCTTGGATCAGGAAAGGCTTTCGCGTACGGCGCCATTCCTGGCGACTTGCATGGCGCACCAGAGGAATCCCAGGCCGGAGCCGAGGTACACGGCAATCAGCCCCCAACCGAGCACATTCATCAGCCCGGCCAGTTGCACCTGGACCAGCAAGGCCACGACGGAACAGTCGACTGCGGTCAGAAGCAGCGCGTTGCGCGCCGGCAGGTCTGAGTTGCTGCGGACGAACCACAGCTCGATGGCGATCCCCAGGTAGACCAGGCCCAGAATGCGGCCCAGCAACGTGCCGGCGTCACCCAGCACCAATCCCGTCCACTGGAAGATCAGGTTGGGGTCGAAAGCCAGCAGCAGGGCCAGACCGACAGTCAGCACGCTCTTGGGGCGAGTGAAGAGAGTGATGTTCATGACTAGCTCCTGTTCTGCTGTTCGAGGAAGCAGATGATGTTTTGCCGATCGTCCTGCTTGCGCAGGCCGCCAAACGCCATCGCGGTACCCGGCAGGAAATTCATCGGGCCGCTCAGGAAGGCATCGAGCTTTTCCGCGTTCCAGGTGAAGCCGGCCTGCTCCAGGGTCGGCGTGTAGCCAAAGCCCTGCGCCGTACCGACCTTGCGGCCATACACGTCATGCAGACGCGGACCGACCTTGTGCTCCGCCAGCGAATGGCAGGCGGTGCACTTGGACTCGAACAGCTTTTGGCCGGCCGCGGCATCGCAAGCCGCCGCGGCCGTGCCGGAGATGGCGCAGAGGCCAAGGGCGAGAAGGAAACCAAGCTGCTTCATCCCAGCAGCTCCTTGACGAGCAGGGCCGCCTTGCCGCCCCCGCCGATGGCGCCGTCGATGAATCCGCGCCAACCCTCGCCGTGGTCGCCCTGGGCGAAGAACATGCGGCTACCCGGAGCCTTGCCGAAGTGATCGGCATACTTGCCGTACCAGCCGGGTCGGTAGCTGGCCCAGGTTCCCCGGCTGTAGGGGTCGAGGTTCCAGTCGTAACCGAAGCAGTCTTCCACTTCCATTTCCGGGAAGAAGGACTGCATGACCTGCTGCACGGCGTCCCGATCCAGGACGTCGAGCTTGGCGGGATCGTCGCCAAAGCCGATGAACAGCGTGTGGTCCTCGGCCTTGGCGTAGGTGAACACCACATTGAGGGGATGATCCGAGTCGGCCAGACCATACAGCTTGCCTTCCCCACCGACCTTGCCCTTGACCTTGATGACCGCCTTGACTCCGGTGCCGGCGTGCCGTTCGTGAGCGGCCTCGATCAGCTTGGGGTCCAGCGCCGGAGAGAACTCGATGTTGGGCAGCACGTTCATCGGCAGCGCCAGGACCACGCTGCCCGCCACAATGCGCTCACCCTTCTGGGTGGTGACGACCACGTGGTCGCCCTTGTCCTCGACCTTCTTCACCGGCGTAGACAGCCGCACTTCGGGCTTGCCGTCTTCGATCATCGCGTTGATCAAGCTGATGGTGCCGTCCTTGAAGGTGTAGCGAGTGAGCGAGTCGTTGAGGACCGACAGGTTGTAACCCGGCAGGGCCCACCAACGTGCCATCTCGTTGTAGGAAACCTGGTCAGAGGGGCAATGGGACATACCCACCAGATACGAGTCCACGGCAGCGCGATGCACAGGGTTGAGCTTCAACTGGTCGAGGCGATCACGGGCACTCAGGCTGTCCTGCGCCATGAGCTTGTTCCAGCGGAAGCGGGAGTCGTAGGGACGTTCCCAGATGTCGCGAGCGTCCGCGAAGTAGGTATCGAACGCTTGCAGCACCGGCAGCAGCTCTTCGCCAGCAAGTTGCGTCCGCTTGCCTTCCGCCAGGATCACCATGGTTTCCAGTGACGATTCAGCGCGTTCCGGGGATTCGATGACCTTCAGGCCATAGCGCTGGGTCTCGGCCCAGACGAAGGGCTGGGTCCAGTGAATCCAGGTTCCGCCCAGCTCCACCTTGTGGCCGGCGAACTCGGTGCTGAAGGTGCGACCGCCAAGGCGATTGCGCGCCTCCAGCACCAGCGTCTTGTAGCCATTCTTGCGACAGTCACGGGCGGCGGTGACACCGGCGAAGCCGCCGCCGATCACCACCACGTCGTAATCGCAACCCGCGGTCTTGCAGCCTTTCTGTTCAGCGCCCATGGCATTTGCCATGACCCCTGCGCCTGCCACCACAACCGCGCCAGCCCCGGCGCCACGCAGGAAACCACGACGACTGACGCCCTTGGCGTCGTCTTTTTCATCGGCCATCGACCCACACCTCATTTGTCATTGTTCTTGAAGTGAAGGGCGCAAGAAGCTGCCAGCTGAGCGATGTACGTCAGCCTGAAGTCACGCCCATCTGCGGGGATAAGCTATGCGACGCCCCCAGGCGCAGGCTTGGCAGCTCATGACAAAATCGTTGGCAGCGGATGACAATCCGCTCGGAAGGTGGGCGGCTCGATTCAGGATCGGCCGCGTTGGCGGAACTGCTGGGGAGTCAGTTGGGTCCAGCGGCGGAAGGCTCGGCAGAAGGAACTGGCTTCGGAGTAACCGAGCAGCAGTGCGATCTCCGTCAGGCTGTAGTCGGATTGCATCACATAGCTCTCGGCCAGGGAGCGGCGCACATCCTCCACCAACTGGCTGAACTCGACGTTCTGCTCGGCCAAACGCCTCTGCAATGTACGAACGCCAATCTTCAGGTCGCTGGCCACCTGCTCCAGGCTGGCACAGCCACTGCTCAGGCTGCTGGCAATGTGGTGGGCGACCTGGCTGAGCACGTCTGTCGACGCCGCCCGGCTTTGCCGCTGCTGTTCAAGGAAGGGCTCGAGGGCCTGGAACAGGCGCTGATCGGCGGTGCGGATTGGCATGTCCAGCAACTCGCGTGAGAAGTACAGCCGATTGTCCGGCTGCTCGAAGCGAATGGGACACCCAAATACCTCGCGGTGGGAGGCCAGGTCGCTGGGGGCCCGATGCTCGAAATCCACTCGAACAGGTGACAGCTGCGGATTCCGGGTCACCTCACGAAGCAGGTTGAGGATGGTGCAAATGGTGAATTCCGCATCCTGGCGACGCTGCACGATGGACGCGTCGGTGACCCGATAGGCCAGGCTAATCCGCTTGCCGTTGTCCTCGAAGTCCAGTTGCGTGGCCTGGGTCAACACCACCATGAAGCGGCTCAGGCTCCGCAGTACCAATTGCATGGAAGGGGCACAGCGTATGGCATGGCCATAGGCACCGAGCTCACTGCTCTCAGTGCGCATGGCCACCTCCAGGCCAATGGTCGGTGAAACCTCGCTACCAAGCACCTCCCAGAGGGCGACGTACTTTGTCACTGGAATTTCTGATTCCGGTGCGCTGAGAATCTGCTCGCGCAGTCCGACAGCAGCGAGGTGCGGGCGAAACAACTCTGCGTTGCGACGGAAGAAGCTTTCGGCAAGGACGGTATGGCAGCTAGACGACGGCATTGAACGCCCTGGGATGTTGGTGCTGATGGAAAATTGACCCACCCTGCCGATTGAAATTTGACCCAGGGCGGATTGCTGATTTCTATATCAGCAACTGTGGATAAGTCTATCAGCGCAGCTGCTTTAAAATCCCTTCCTTTCGATCGCCCCAAGTGGCGACTGAAGACCTGCCACATGTCGTCATGCAGCAGGCCATCCTTTCCCTAAAATCAAAACGGTTCGTCGTCCACCGGCTTCTGATCGTCCTTGCGTTTTCGCTCCCGTGATTTGATCTTTGCCTGAGCCGCCAAGCTGCTGTGTTGCAGGCGGTAGGACTCGTTGCCCGTTTCGACGATGTGGCAGTGGTGCGTAAGCCGATCCAGCAGGGCGGTGGTCATCTTGGCGTCGCCGAGCACGCGCGACCATTCTGCGAAGCTCAGGTTGGTCGTGATCACGACGCTGGTGTGCTCGTACAGCTTGGACAGCAGGTGAAAAAGCAGAGCACCGCCAGCCTGACTGAATGGCAAGTAACCCAGCTCATCGAGGATGACCAAGTCCATGCGCAGCAGTGCTTGGGCGATGCGCCCGGCTTTACCGTCATGCTTCTCGCGCTCCAGCAGATTGACCAGGTCAACCGTGGAGTAGAAGCGCACGCGCTTGCCGTGCAGAGTGATGCCGGACACGGCTAGCGCGGTGGCCAGGTGGGTCTTGCCGGTGCCCGGCCCGCCGATGAGTACCACGTTCTGTGCCGTGTCGGTGAAGGCCAGGCTGGCCAGTTCCCTGATCAGCCGTGCGTCGGCGCTGGAGGCGCTGAAGTCGAAGCCAGCCAGGTCACGGTGCATGGGCAGCTTGGCCATGTTCATTTGATGGCTCACCGAGCGCATGGCGCGATCCGCATGCTCCTGTTGCAGCAGGTGTTCGAGCAACCATTTCGAGGAGGCTAGGGCCGACTCACCCTGCGCCGTCAAGTCCGCCCAAGCATTGGCCATGCCGTGCAGGCGCAGCTCTTTGAGTTCTGCCATGAGATCACGCATGACGGATCTCCTCGACGCTGCCGCGTAAACGGTCGTAGCGCGCCGTGTTCGCGACAGGCGCTTCCTTGAGCTGCAAGTGAGTCTCGACGGAGGGCGGTGGCTCGGTCGCTGTCAGCCGCGCCACGACATTCAAGACGTGTTCGGCGCTCAGGGTGCCGGCTTCGAGTACCAGTTCAACGGCCACCAATACGGCATCGAGTCCGGCGACGGGTACGGCAGCCAGGACTTGCGCCATGATCCGGTCACCGCCGGCATGACGTGTCAGGCCGTGTTTGAGTTGCCGCAGTGGTGTTGGTAGATCCGCAAAAGGAGCGCCATTGCGCAGTGCGCCCGGCTTGCGCTCGATCAGCGGGATGTAGTGCTGCCAGTCATAGTTGACCTGGTCGCGATCCAGCAAGCGCGCGTGGCTGGCAATCAATACGTCATCAGCTACCACCTCGATCCGCGTCGGATACAGGCGGCAACTGAGCCACTTGCCGGCGTACTCACAGGGTACCGAGTAGCGGTTTCGTCCCATGCTGACCAGGCAGGTGCTGGAAACCCGCGCCGCACGCTCGACGTAACCGTCGAAGGGCGCGGGCATGGGCATCATTTCGGCCCGCTCCAACTCCAACACCTCAGCCACGCTCAGCCCGCTGTATTGCGGGTGCGGAAGCTCGCTCCAGAGTGCGCGGCAGCGCTGCCCGAGCCAGGCATTGAGTTCCTCGAAGGAGTGGAATTGACGGTCTTGGGCGTCCAGCCAGATACGCCTGCGACTGTCCTGCACGTTCTTTTCGACGATGCCCTTTTCCCAACCTGAGGCAACGTTGCAGAAATCCGGATCGAACAGGTAGTGCGCGCACATCACCGCGAAGCGCGCATTCACCGTGCGGCCTTTGCCCTTGTTGACCTTGTCGACGGCCGTCTTCATGTTGTCGTAAATGCCTCGGCGTGGCACGCCGCCTAAGGCGCTGAACGAGCGCGTATGCGCGTCGAACAGCATCTCGTGACCTTGGCTCGGATAAGCCACCAGCCAGAAGGCACGGCTCGCGCACAGCTTCAGGTGCGACACCTGCATGCGCCGGTAAATGCCGCCGATCAGCAAGCCTTCCTCGCTCCAGTCAAACTGAAACGCCTCGCCAAGGGCAAAGGTCAACGGCACAAAGGCGTGCGCTGCCTTGCCCTGATCCCCGCGCCAGGCACGGACAAACGCGGTGAGCTGGCTGTAGCCACCGTCATAACCCTCGGCTTTGATTTGTGCCAGCAGCGCCTTGGCACTGCGCCGTTGTTGCTTGGGACGCAGCGAGTCGGCTTTAAGCGCCTGCTCCAGCGTACCGTGAAACGGACTCAGCTTGTTGAAAATGGCCCGGCGCAGGTACACCGGCTGCTTGGCTTCCGGCGCTCTGACCCACTTGCGAATGGTGTTGCGCGCCAATCCGGTGCGCTTGGCTATCTCATGCAACGACAGCTTGTCGCGGAAATACATCCGCCGAATTTTGCCCATCATTTCCATACTGATCACCCTGTGTTCTCCTGCTCATAAATTGAGCAGGAGCAGTTGAGCACCTGGGTCAGTTTTCGATCGGCAGAACAGCCTCTACTGGGTCAGTTTTCGGTCAGCGGCAACACAGTGATCAACGCCAGCAGCAGGCCGTTGAACAGCACCAGCTTGAATCGCAATGACAACCTGGCGAACAAGGTACGCATCGATGCACTCCAGCCATGCAAGAAGACACGCGCCCCTTAAGAGTTCGTCGAGTATCTCAACGAGCAAACAAACTGCGGATGCGCGTACTGTCGAAGGGATGGCGTCGGTGCTATTCGTCATCGCCCTCCGACAAGGGCCATGACAAGGGTGACCGACGCGATGCGGACTATTGAGGTATTACCCCTGCCGCCCCAAACAGCAGCAGATGTCCTTCAGTGAGCGGCGCCAATGCGGAGATGTTCAGGCGGTCCTCACGCTGAGATGCGTTGAAGCGCTCCACCTTTGTATCCGAGAGCGCTACCAGCCCCCCATTGCCGACCAGCGCGACGCGGCCATCGGCCAGTTGAGCGACATCGGTGATCGCCTCGACCGTACCGCTGCTCAGTTCGCGCCAGCGTTTGCCAGAACTGTCGCCGAGCAGCACCCGCCCGCTCATGCCGACCAGCAGCGCTCGACCATCACGCAGCCCGACACCACTCCACAGAGAGCCGCTGACGCCGGTGTCGAGTGATTGCCAGCTGGCACCGCGATCAGCAGAGCGATAGGCGTTCCCCGCCTCAGCGGCGATTAACAGGCTGCCATCACGGGTGGCGAAGATATGGTTGAGGTGATAGTCGTCACCATCGGCACCCACGCTCAGTCGCTGCCAGCTCTGCCCGCCATCCTGAGTCTGCGCGGCGTATCCGTATGCCCCAACGACGATGCCGTGCTGGGCATTCTCGAACCACACCGAAAGCAATACCGGCTGCTCCTCCAGGAGTTGCTGCAGAGCCCAGGTTTCACCCCCGTCTTCGGTATGCAGCAACACCCCGCCATGGCCAACCGCCCAGCCCTGCCGCTCATCGATAAAGCTCAGGGCAGTGAGCAAGCCGTCCACCGGCACGCTGCTGGCCTGGCGCCAGGTCTCGCCATCATCGGACAACACGACAATGCCATGGTCACCCACGGCGACCAGACGCCGGCCCACCTGGCTCACCGCGACCAGTGGCGCATGCTGTGCGCTCTCCAGGGCGATAGCCGGAGCCTGCGCGTCAGCAGCCCACACATTACCGGTCACAGCCAATGCCAGGGCCACCAGCGGGAACTGCAGAAAACGAATCGCGAACATCATGCATGCTCCTCTATCAGTGCGCGATCAGGGGAGCACGCACCGGCCCCCGCCGCGGAATCAGGATTTCCAGTACCACGGCCAGCGCTGGCAACAGGGTGATGGCCATGATCATGTTGGCCATGAACATGAAGGTGAGCAGCAGGCCCATGTCGGCCTGGAACTTCAGCGCCGAAAACGACCAGGTGGCGACCCCGACGGACAGCGTCAGCGCGGTGAATACCGTGGCTACCCCTACCTCGCGCAAGGCTTGCTGGAACGCGTGGACTATGTGCTGCCCTGCGGCGAGATGCATCTGCAGGCGGTTGTAGATGTAGAAGGCGTAATCCACGCCGATGCCCACCGCGAGCACCATCACCGGCAGAGTGGCGACGGTCAGGCCGATATCCAGCTCCTTCATGAACCAGTAGCCGAGGAAAGTCGCCAGAGTCAGTGGCAAGCAGCAGGCGATCATGGCGCGCCAGTCGCGGTACACCAGAAACACCAGCAGCACGATGGTCAGGTAGACGTAGAGCATCATCGGCAGCTCTGAGGTCTCCACAATCTCATTCGTGGCTGCTTGTACGCCGGCATTGCCGCTGGCCAGACGTACCGTCACCCCCTCCAACTTATGTTCGGCCCGATAATCCTCTACCGCCTGCACGACCTGTTTCAGGGTGCTGGCCTTGTGGTCGGTGAGATAGAGGTTGATCGGCAGCAGCGTGCAGTCGGCGTTGTATAGGCGCAGGGCTTCAGGCACCTGGCGCACCGCTTCACCCAGCGACAGCTCATCCAGCGGCAGCGCGGCCCACTTGGGATTGCCCTCGTTGACGCCGGAGGCCGACAGCTTGCTCAGCGCCGGCAGGGACTGCGCCGAGAGCACACCGGGCACATTGCCAAGATACCAAGTCAGGCGGTCGACATAGGCCATCACATCGTTGCGGTAACAGCCGCCTGCGGGGGTTTCCACTGCCACGGTGAACAGGTCCAGACCCAGGGCGAAATGGCTGACCACACTCTGCACATCCCGGTTGTACTGGGAGTCCGCATGCAGCTCTGGCGCCCCAGGAAGAACGTGGCCAACATGGCGTCCCTGGCTTTGCCAAACGGCTACAACCATAAGCACCAAGCCCAGCACCGCGCCAATCGTGGCGTTACGCGGCTCGGCGATACGACCTAGCCAAACCATCACGCCATCGCGCTTTTCTCGCAGCTTCTCGACACGTGCGACATAGGCTCTATCGAAGCTGAAGTAACTGGCCAGCACCGGCAGCATGATCAGGTTGGTAATGATCTTGTAGGCCACCCCCACCGAGGCGGTAATGGCTAGCTCGCGGATCATCGGGATGGGCACCAGCACCAGGGTGGCGAAGCCGACGAAAGCGGTGATCAGCGCCAGCGTGCCGGGGATGAACAAGCCCGTGAAACTGCGCCGTGCGGCCGTCATGCCATCAACGCCGGCACAAACTTCCTTGGAAATGAAATTGACCTGCTGCACGCCATGGGACACACCGATGGCGAACACCAGGAAGGGCACCAGAATCGCCAGGGGATCTAGACCGAAGCCCAGCAAGGTGATGGTGCCGAACTGCCAGACCACCGAGACCAGCGAGCAGAACAGCGGCAGGAAGGTCAGTCGCCAGGAGCGGGTATACCAGTAGACGGCCAGCGCGGTGAGCACGAAGGCCAAGCCGAAGAACTCCACCACGCTCTTGGCCCCGGCGCCGATGTCACCCATCTGCTTAGCGAAGCCGATGACCTGCACGTCGTAGTCAGAATCGGCGTACTTGGCCCGCACCTCGTCTTCCAGGCGCTGGCTGAACTCCAGGTAGTTCAGACGCTGACCGGTTTGCGGGTCCGGATCGGCCAGTTCGGCCACCACCATGGCACCGGAATGGTCGTTGGCCACCAGGCTGCCGACGAAGCCGCCGATGATGGTGCGCTCACGAATGCCAGCTATGGCTTGGTCGTCCAAAGTGCCTACCGTGACATCACCACCTACCACGTCCTCGGCCTTCATGCCCTCCTCGGTGATCTGCACCGCACGGGTATTCGGCGTCCACAGCGAGGTCACGCTGCGCCGGTCGATCCCCGGCATGAAGAACAAGGTCTGAGTCAGGTCGTACAGACGGGTCATCGCCTGCTTGTTCCAGATATCGCCCTGCTTGGCATGCAGCACCACGATGACGCGGTTGGCACCGAACAGCACATCGCGGTACTGGTTGAAGGTCTTGATGAAAGCGTGCTGTTGCGGAAGCTGCTTGTCGAAGCCGGCCGACATTTCCAGGCGTGACGCAAAGCCGCCCATGATCAGGGTAATGACGGCCAGCAGGCCAAGAGTCGCCAGACGATGGCGAAAGAAAAAGCGCTCGAGCGCCGACACCAGGAAAACCAACATGGAATGCCTCGATACAACGAGTGTCGCCAACGGCAAGCCGCGCAAGAGCGCGCACGGTTTGCCGCCAGCGAACTTGGGCTGGATTAGAACGAGTAGGAAATATTGCCGCTGAGGAAGTCGCGATCAGCCATCAGGTTGTTGTCGCCACCGCCCCAGTACTGCACCCACTGCAGGCCGCCCTTCCAGCGGTCACGGTAGTTGAACAGCAGAGAGGTGGTCAGCGACTTGCGACCTTCGACAAACGGCATCGCATTCGGCGTGGTGCCGTTGACGTCGTGACTGAAGTCCAGCTGCGGAGTGACGGTAACGCCGCTGTCGAAGAGGTTGGGATAGTTCATCCCGATCTCGGCCACATAGCCCCAGGACGTTTTGTTTGGTACCGAGTAATCGGGCAGGGAGTAAGGCACCTTGCCGCTGGTATCCAGTCCCGGGTAATGGGTTACCACTGCTTCGGCCATGATGAAGCCCTCGGAGGCCCCCAGTGCGCTGGGGATAAAGCCAAGCGGATCGCTGGCCGAGAAGGTGTAGATGGCATTGATGTCCGCCTGCCACTTTTCCTCTTCGACAAAGCCCTTGTTCACTCCGGTATCGAACACGCTGTACTTGTTGTAGCTACCGGTGAGCCCACTACCGAAGGGAACGGTGGGGTCGATACCGACACTGTCATCGGGACGATAGGACAGCTCGCCCGCAACAACTACCGGGCCCACCATGGTGCTCATGGAGAGACCGAACAGATCCTTGTCTTCGCCGTAGTTGATGAAATAGTTGTCCACCACCAGGTTGTTCGGATTGCTCCGCGCGGTGTAGCCCACGAAAGGTGTCTTGTCGTGGTAGCGCTGGTAGAAGAGGCCAAAGTCGGTGCCGATGCTCTCCGCGGTCCAGCGCAGTGCCACGCCATACTGGCCGCTGTTCTTCGCCTCACGCTCGCCGGCGTAGGGAATCGCCAGACCAAAAGCCACCAGATCGGCATCGCTCAGACCACTGATACCGGGGGCACCGCACTGACCGGTTGGCGTCAGATCGGCGCAAGTGAGTCCGAGCAGCGGGCCATAGATATTGTTCACGTAGTTCGTCGGGTAGTAGATCGGGCGACGCCCCTCTCCCGCTATATCCGCCGAGGAGAAGTAGGTTCCCACCGGATCGAGCGAGTAGGCATTCCACTTGAACTGGTAATACCCCTCCAGGCTCAGCGTCTCGGTCAGCCCGATATTGAAGGAGGCCATCGGTGCCGGGATGATCACCTCCTTCAGCTGGGTTCCAGGCGTGTGGTACTTGGGCAGGCTGAGGGCGTTGATCTGGTTGATGCCGCCGGGCACGAAGATCTCGGCGCCCCAGCTGATGACCTGGTTGCCCACTTTGACCTTGGCGGGCATCTCGCCGATATCAAAGCTTTTCGCTACCCACAGGTCGAGCAGATCGAAGCGCTCGGTGGCATCGCGCTCGGCCTGGTCGTCCAGTTCCGTGGTGCGCACGTTGTCCATCTTGAAGTCTTTGGCCCAAGCCACCCGACCCAGAGCACTCCAGCCATCACCGAAGCGCAGACTTAGTTCATGAGTTCCCTTGAGCACGTGAGAAAACACATCGTGTTTGTCGTAGTTCAGGTTGCCGTCATCGGCATTGCTGTAGTTGATATCGGCGTTCGCATAGCCGTTGCCACGCGACAGGTTGTAGTACCGACCAAGCTCGTTGTTGGTGCCGGGATTGCACCCACCACTGTCACCACCGAGTAAATGACAGTCGGGAGACTGCAAACGGGTGGCGAAACCATATGACAGCGTGGAGTCGAAGCTGCCGGATATCCCTTCCTCACTGCCGAACAGAACGGCGTAGCTCGGCTGAGTCCAGAGCAGGCCAGATGCAAGCGCGATCGACAACGCCAGAGGGTTATGCAGGCACGGCTTTGCCTGCAGCGCAGCCGCGCCGCATGTTTTTTGCTTTTTCATATTGTTGTGCTCCGGACCGGTCAACGCTCGCCGCGACGGCGCAGCTCGTTGGAGTTGAACATCTTGTCGCTCACACGCCCTTGCAGCCCTGCGCCGAGATCGAGCGACAGGCCTTCCTGAGTGAAGCCGTCGGCGATGTAACGGCGGGCGATCAGGTCGTAGCTGACGTACTCGAAGCTTGTGCAGGCCTGGATCTCGGGATCGGCCCACAGGCTGCCCTCCTGCACGCGCCAGAGATTGCCCTTGGCGTCGTACATATCGACATGCAGCAGGCTCCAGCTATCTTCGTCGAAGAAGAACACCCGCTTGGCGAAGGAGTGGCGCTTGTCGGCCTTGACGGTTGCCTCGACCACCCACACGCGGTGCTTCTCGTAGCGCTGCACGTCGCGATTCAGGTAGTCCTGGCCGATCAGTTGCTCATACTTGTTGGACTTGTCGACCAGCTTGTACGAGTTGTACGGCACCAGCATTTCCTTCTTGCCGACCAGCTTGAAGTCGTAACGATCCAGAGCGCCGGTGAACATGTTGATCTGGTCGACGAAGTACAGGTTGTCCGAGCCGGCAATCGGATTGTCGTAGGCGAAGGAAGGAGCCAGACGAACACGACGCTGTCCGGGGAAGTAGATCCACGAGCTCTGCGCCTTATCCAGGAAGGAGTGCACCAGATACATCTCGCCCGCCCGGGAAGAAGGTGACAGTACGTCATAGAGCAGCTTGGCCTCGATTCCGCCGGTATCGCTCGGGTCCCTCACAGCAGCATCGTTATAGGGATAGTACTCATGCGCCCATTGCCGAACCTCGGTCAGCGCGCCCCCCTTCTCACGAAGCAGGATCGAGACCTGCGCACGCCGCCCCTTGGCCATGTAGCGCAGCTTGTAGTTCCACATCACCTCGATGCCACTCTGCGGTACCGGGAATGGCACAGCGGCGCCGACAGCCTGCTCCAGGCGCCAGCCATCGCTGCCAATACGCGCCTGGCCGGCATACGCCTTGGTGCGCTCAGCCACTTCGGAAGGAATCGCACAGCTGCGGTGCGTGGGATAGACATCCAGGCGGTAACCCGGATAGGTCTTGATCAGCGCGACCTGCCCTTCCGGCAAAGACTTTTGATACTGGGCCACATTACTCGCGTCGATGGAGTACAGCGGCTTTTCACTGGAATACGGATCTCCCTTCCCTCGCGACCAACCAGCAGGGGCTTGAATCAAGCCGCCGCTCCAGGCGGGGATGCTTCCATCGGCATTACCGGCCTTCTCTGCCCCAATCGGGGTGAGCTCACTCCCGAGCTTACTCAGGTCAGGCGAGGTTGCCGCCTGCAGGTGACTGGTACTAAGGAGCGCCAACAGCGCACCACCCAAAAGTGAAAACTGGAGGTTTTTCATGAACTTCTCCTGGAGGGAGTTTTTTTTGGTTATTGGGAAGCAGTTCGAGGTGGCCTAGAAAAGCCGGGAAATAGCAGATCTGTCTTGAGTGGGTGCCAAGGACTCATGGCGTCGAAGCGACGACGGTGTTGCTACTCGCGCAGCTGCGCTGCTAGGCGCAGATAATTGAGTGACGCTCCAGGCGTAAACCTTGCTAACGGCCATTTGCCTACCCTCTCGTTGGTTTTCTTGTTGTTCGAGTAGGTGATCGGGATCGGATGGGAAAAGCGGGCTGATCAAAAATCCAGCCCGAAGCGTTCCGACTCACCTGGCTGGAAAAGTATTCAATGCCACTCAAGACGGATTGCCCGCGCATGCCAGAGTCATTGATATCTGATGCCAATCGGGCCTGAGCACAGGCTTGGAGGTAGGAGCGGAACGATGAGGGAAGAGAGTCCGTACGCGGCCAGCATCTTGATCGGTCAGCAGTCGACTGCCAACACAGCAGGTCAGCGGTAGCGCAGCCGATGGCCCCGATGCCCTATGGATTGATTACCAGCAATGGCCCGCCTCTTGCTTGCCACGCACCTAGGCATAAGCAGCACTCAACTGAGCGATGCATGCCGAGTCATCCAATCGAGAGTAAGATGTGGAAGGCGATTACCCTCAGGGGTAAGTCTTCAGCATAAGAACAATCACCGACCGAGCCGCCCCTGACAGCGGGCACTAGGCCAGGAAAGGGATAGAAGTAAAGGCTGCAGCACAATGAAATCCGGCCGCACAGTGGTTTCCGAAAACTTCTTCCGCAGATTCAAGGAAGTGTTTGCCCCCTATCTATCCATGCTTGACGTCGACTCTCGCGTCTTAGAGCGCGCAGACATAGAGATACCCGTCGAGCAATATCTAGCTCTATGGGAAGCTGCGGGAAAGGTCAATCCCAATGTTGGGCTTGAGCTCGGCATGCAGTCCGAGCCAGACGACATCGGCGCACTCGGCCATGCCATACACTGCGCGACAACGGTTGAAAAAGCACTGCTGACACTTCAGCAATTCATCATCGTCTTCGCCCAAGAATCGAATATAAAGCTGGAGTTCGATAGTCGAACGATCTGTATTGAATACGGTGTTACCTATCCCACCGTCATCTCCAAACGCCAGGACTCGGAGTTCGCCATTGCCGCCATCTTGCGGCAGCTTAACTTGATCACCGCTAGCACCATCCGCCCCACTCGCGTTGACTTCGCACATAGCAAGCCTGCGGACATATCGGCGCATAAACTGCTGTTCCAATGCCCGATCCACTTCAATCAACCGGCCAATCGAATCTGCCTCCCCATAGAGACTTTGCAACTGCCAGTGGCTCACGGTAACGAGCGGCTGTACAAAGCCCTTGAGCCTTATCTGGAAAAAGAGCGCCAAGTACGCACCGTTACGGATGAACTACTGCCGCAAATCACCCGGATAGTCGCCGCCGAAATGAGCAGCGGGGCCCCTTCTATCGACGAAATATGCGATCAGTTGAACCTGAGCCGGCGTACGCTCCAGCGTCGGCTGAAAGAGCATGGAATCGAATTCTCAACGCTGATTGAAGATGTCCGTCGAGAGCTCGCCCTCTCGTACATGAAGGAATCGAACTACTCCATGACGGAAATCTCTCTACTGGTGGGCTATTCAGAATCGGCCTCCTTCACCCGAGCCTTCCGACGCTGGACCGGACAATCGCCCCAGCAGTATCGCGCGGCCCACCTGGCTTCCTGACCCCCCTCGGTTTGGCACCCGCTGCCGGAAGAACTGGCACTGCCAGACAATCTCCCGCGCTCGCGGAGCTCTATGCTGATCCTGTGACGGCGCCCCAAGGTCATCAGCCCCATCGCCATTGGCATTCCTGAGACCTGCGCGCCATGGCTGACGAGCGACCTTCTCTCAGCAGCCCCAGCCCAGCCAAATGATCACTGTGAGGGGATCTGCGTGAGTAGCATCGAACAATCGTGGGACGTCATCATCGTCGGAGCGGGCGTGTCTGGCCTCAGGGCCGCACTCGACCTGAAAAAAGCAGGCCAGCAGGTCTTGGTGCTTGAGGCTAGGAACCGAGTGGGCGGGCGCTCGATGCCCGGTACCGTGGCCGGCCACACAGTCGACTTTGGCGGCCAATGGCTTGGTGCTGATCACCACTTGTTCCGTGAGCAGGCGCAAAGCCTTGGTGTCGGAATCTACCCTCAGCATACCGAGGGCAACAACCTGGTCAGCCTGGATGACAGCATCCAGTCCTATGGTTCGCAGGTGCCCAAGTTGCCCTGGTCCTCGTTGCTGAGCCTGGGAATCGCTGATCAGATCTTACAGCATGACCTGCGACGGCTCGGACACCTCGCACCATGGCAGGCTGATAACGCCGCCGAACTCGACAGGGAGTCGCTCGAGGCCTGGATCGACAGAAAGGTTCACACCAAAGCCGCCAGAGGCCTGATACAACTGATCGCCAAGGCCATTCTGTGCGCGGAACCCTCTGAGGTGTCCTACCTCTTCTTCCTGGAGGTACTGCGCCAAGGTCATGGGCTGGAAACGATGATCGGAGTGAAAGGCGGCGCTCAGCAGGACAAGTTTGTCGGCGGCGCCTGGCAAGTACCTAAGCGCATGGCCGACCTGCTCACCGAACAGATACGACTCAATTGCCCGGTGCACGCTATCGAGCAGGACACCCAGGGCGTGCGCGTGCTCTGTGCCCAGGGCACGTTCCATGCTCGACGGGTAATCATGACAGTGCCCCCGGCACTTGCTTCCCGCATTAGCTATGAACCTGCGCTACCGGCCAAACGGGCCAGCCTGATCAGGCGCATGCCGATGGGCTGCGTGATCAAGATTCATGTGGCGTATCCCACACCCTTCTGGCGCTCTCGTGGCCTGAGTGGTGCGGTGATTAGCCCTAATCGCGCGCTTAGCATGGTCTTCGATCAAACGCCGCTCAATGGCGAGGTCGGGATACTCGTCGGCCTTATCGAAGGCGAACATGCCGTTGAGCTCAGCGAGATTGGGCCCGATGCCCGCCGAGCGCGCGTCATGGCTGATCTTGTGCACTACTTTGGCGCTGACGCGGCCCAGCCACTGGAGTACGTGGACCACGACTGGATTCATGAGACCTGGACAGAGGGCGGCTACGGGGCCCACATGCCACCGGGAGTCATGACGACCTACGGCGAGGCCATTCGCGAGCCGCATGGCCGCATTCACTGGGCAGGGACTGAGACCGCCACGGAGTGGATGGGCTACTTCGAGGGCGCCATGCAGTCCGGCATCCGAGCCGCCAGCGAAGTGCTCGAAGCCGAGCGCCAAACAGCCGCCTAAGCCTCCCCCAATCCTTCTGGGGCGTGTCGGAACGGCCGTCCCTCCCCTCTCCTCGTCCCGTGCCGATCCAACGCGAACGTATTGGCACGATCTGCTGAAAAGACTGGCACTGCCGGACAATTCCAACGCCAGCCGCACCGATACCCTCCCGACATCACCACTGCATCTCTGAGCGCACGCGAGGCGGCGCTTCAGGGGCAACTGCATCTGCCCAGCGTCAGGAGACACATCGCAATGAACACCGCAGCCCAGATTGGCCATGCCTTAACTAGCGAAGCAGAGGCTGTGCGTATATTCACCTTGCAACGGGCCGCGCATCGCGAACATCCCATCCCCAGCCTGGAGATTCGCCGCAAGAATCTCAAGCGTCTGGAAATGATGCTGCTGGAGAACCAGGACGCCATCTGTGCAGCCATCAGCCAGGACTTCGGCAACCGCGCCCACCAAGAAACCAAGTTGCTCGAACTGTTCCTGACGGTCGATGGCATCCGCGACTGCCACAAGCGCTTGTCCAAGTGGATGAAGCCGCAACGCCGCAACGGCTCTATTTGGTTCTTCGGTGCCCGTAACTCGGTGATTCCCCAGCCCAAGGGCGTCGTGGGGGTCGTAGCCCCCTGGAACTACCCACTGTTTCTGGTGATGGGGCCGGTAACAAGCGCACTGGCAGCGGGCAATCGCTGCATGGTGAAAATGGCCGCGAACTCTCGTCATCTCTGTGCACTGCTACAGCGCCTTGTGGCTCAGAATTTCGACGAGCACACCCTGGCCATCGTGCCTGGTATCAGTGGCTCGGTCTTCTCAAGCATTCCCTTCGATCACCTGATCTTTACAGGGTCGGCCGAAACCGGGCGCTGGGTCATGCGGGCCGCGGCCGACAATCTGACACCAGTAACGCTTGAGCTGGGCGGAAAATCCCCGGTGATAGTCGCCGAGGACTTTGACCTAAAGACGGCGGCCGCGCGGATTCTGCAGATGAAGACGGTCAACGCAGGACAGACCTGCGTGGCACCGGACTATCTGTTCGTCCATGAGAGCCAGCTGGAGGCATTCGTAGAGCACTGCCGCGCCATCACCCCCCAGCGCTACCCGTCGCTGCTGACCCAAGACTACACCTCGATCATCGATCAGAGCGCTTATGGGCGGCTGATGGAGTATCTCGACGACGCCGAAAGCAAGGGCGCTCAAATCATCAATCTGCTGCCCGGCAGCATCGGTAACGAAGCCGTCCGCAAGATCGCCCCGGTCCTGGTGCTAGGAGCTACCGATGACATGCGCGTCATGCATGAAGAGATCTTCGGCCCGATTCTGCCGATCAAGACCTATCGCAACCTGGATGAGGCGCTGGACTACATCAAGAACCGGGATCAGCCGTTGGCCCTCTACCTGTTCACCAATCAACGCCAGCTACAGAAACGGGTAGTAGCCCTGACGCAGTCCGGCGGTGTCGGGATCAACGACTGCGGGCTGCATGCCGCCCAGCATGACCTGCCGTTTGGCGGTGTCGGTGCCAGTGGCATGGGCCACTACCACGGCTACGAAGGCTTCCTTGAGTTCTCCAAGCTGCGCCCGATCTTCAAGCAGTTTTCGCGCCCGGCATTTCCGCTCCTGTATCCCCCCTACGGAGCGCTCTTCGACCGGCTGATTAAGCTGATGCTCGGGCGCTAACCCGCGACCTAAGGCTTGTTGCAGGCCCCTGCAGCAAGCCCTGATTACCAGCAACCCTCCAGCACTGTTGCTCCGCAACTTGGCATAGCCACCAACAAAGAGAATGAAAGGCATGACCGCTATCAAAGACTCGCATCTGGAAAACCAGTCCTTCTGGCAACATGACTACGGCCACTACTCGCCTAACGCCGCACTCACGCAGAACCTGAATGCGGATGTCGCCATCATTGGGGGCGGATTCACCGGCCTAAACACCGCCTGGCAGTTCAAGAAAGACAACCCCAATGCGCGCGTGGTGGTGCTGGAAGGCGCCATCATCGGTTTCGGCGCCAGCGGTCGGAATGCCGGATTCAGCACCAAGCTCTTTGGCCTAGAGCCTGAGATGGTGCTGCTGCGCTGGGGCAAGCAGAAGATGATCGATGCCCACCACTACCTCAAGAAAGCTGTAGCGCATACCCAGAACCTGATTGAGACCCACGGTTTTCAATCCGACTACTGCCATACCGGGATGGTCAGGATCAGCTACTCGCAACAGCAGTTGGACCGCATGAAGAAAACTTATCAGCTGCTCCAGGATCTGGGCATTGATGGGGATCTGACCTGGCAGAACAGAGACCGGATTCGCCAGGATTTCCACTCCGAACGTTTCATCGGCGGCATCTACGAAACCGACACGGCTCATCTCAACCCCTGCAAACAGGTTCGCGAACTCAAGCGCCTGGCGGAGTCGGCAGGGGTGGAAATCTATGAGGCCAGCCCTGTCACTCGCATCGAAAGGGCTGCCACGGCAATTACAGTCGCGACTGAAAAAGGCCGCGTGGTCGCCGACAAAGTCGTGATCGCAACTAATGCTTACTCGCGCGAGGTGCCGGATAGCCGCACGCTCAAGGCCCGGCAGTACCCGCTGTGGACCTACCAGATCGTCACAGAGCCGCTCACCGCCGCGCAGTGGGAAAGCATCGGCTGGAAGGACCGACAGTCGTTCGGGGATAACCGGCAGATGCTGCATTACTACCGCCCGACCGTCGACGGGCGAATCGCCATGGGTGGTGGTGATGCGATCGTGTACAAAACCGGCGCGCTGGTTGAGACGCCGTCTGCGATGAGCTGGAAGCACTGCGAGGCTCACCTGAAGTGGATCTATCCCCAGCTGAAAGATGTCCGCATCGACTACCGCTGGGGTGGACCTGTATCGGTCAACGTCGACATGGTTCCTGAAATCAGCTTTGTCGATGACGAGCGCATCATCTACGCAGGGGGCTGCTTCGGTCACGGTGTTGCACTGACCCACCTCAATGGGCGCACCATTGCTGACCTGCTCAACGGCCAGAAGACCGAGCTGACGGACTTCTGGATCGTGAACAGAAAATCCATCTCCATGCCGAACGACACCCTTTCCTTCCTCGGTGGCCGCGTCGCCCGCCAGGCGCTCAAAGCCTGGGACTGGTGGGAGGAGCGCAGCTTGAAGGACATTTGAGCGATCTCCGATTCATCTATTTTCTCCAAGCACTGTGGACTACCCCTGCACCTGTAGTGGATCCCGCCCCGATGTAGAGGGCCTATGTACCGAGTCTTCTGGATCCTGTTTCTGCTGCTGGCTAGTCACCTTGCTCATTCAGCTTGCTCGCGGGAAATATTGGTTCCGTTCAGTGAGCTCGGTGTGGACCAGTGGCAAAGAGAGGGAGTCCGCGCCGGACTGTCCATCGAATATCTGGAAGAGGTAAGCCGGCGAAGCGGATGCCGATTCGCTTACACGGATGTGCCGCGTGCAAGAGCCTGGTTGATGTTTGCGCGCGGCGAGGCCGACGTGGTGCTCGGGGCTGTTCGTAGTGCTAGACGTAATGAGGCAGGATCGTTTTACAGCCAGCACATAGAAGAAGGCGTTTCCCTTGTCAGCCTCAAGGCACACCCACTGCACCTGAAATCTCGAGAGGCCATTCTTGCTTCAGGACTAGCCTTCTCGTTTGTACGCGGACACGACTATGGCCCTAGAACAGCTGAGCTAATCAGCGCGCTTATGGCACGCGGATCACTGGCCCTGGTCAGGGACCCGAAAGCCATGTTGCGCATGCGACGTCTCCCCGTCTTCAGTAGCAGCTGGCTTTAGAGCCCTGGGTCAATGTAACGGCTTTGGAGGCCAGTTGCTCGGCATAGGCCAATGGGGTTAACCCACCCAGCCCTTTCTTCGGTCTCTCTTCGTTGTATTCCCTGCGCCAGGACTCAATCACTACCTTGGCGTGCGGCAGACTGGTGAACCAGTGTTCGTTCAGGCATTCATCACGAAAGCGCCCGTTGAACGATTCGATGTAGGCATTCTGATTGGGTTTGCCGGGCTCAATCAGAAACAGCTGTACACCTCGCTGATGAGCCCATGTCAGCATGGCGCGACCACAAAACTCCTTGCCATTGTCTGTGCGGATGGCCTTCGGCAGCCCGCGAGACATGGCCAGGCGATCTAGGATGCGCGTCAACGAAAGCCCGCCAATCGCTCGTTCTGGCACGATGGCGACAGCCTCATGGGTAGCATCATCCACCACGGTCAGGCTCTTGATGACACGCCCTTCAGCCGTGCGATCAAATACAAAGTCCATCGACCAGATCTGGTTGGCGGCCCGAGGGCGGCCCAGCGGCTGTCGATCTGCAATCGGGATCTTCTTGCGCTTACGCCTTTTCACCTGCAAGCGGGCTTCGGCATACAGGCGCTCCACACGCTTGTGGTTGACCACCTCGCCAGCCTGGCGCAGCTTCAAATAGATCATCGCGGCGCCATAGCGGCGATGCCGATGGACCAGGGCCACAATGCGCTCGCGCAGGCTCTGGTTGCGATCCGGCCTCGGTTGGTAGCGCAGAGCACTGGCGCTCATGCGCATCACCTGAAGCGCTCGTCGCTCACTCAAACCGCGTGCCGTCATGTGACGCACCAGCTCGCGACGGGAGGGTGCGCTCACCACTTTTTTCGCAACGCCTCGCGGGTGACTTCGATCTCCAGCATCGACTCGGCGAGCATTTTCTTCAGCCGGGTGTTTTCGCTTTCCAGCTCCTTCAGGCGCTTGGCATCCGACACACTCATCCCGCCGAACTTGCTACGCCAGAGGTAATAACTGGCCTCCGAGAAGCCATGACGACGGCACAGCTCCTTGATTGTGGGCGCTTGCGGTTCTGACACTTTATTCCAGTGGATCTGATCCGCTCGCGCTGGAGGTTCTGATCCACCCATTCCAGTGATTGTGATCCACCATGCTGATGATTCTGACCCCCCCCTCAA
>Ga0114984_1000252_pt1 | contig 21329 bp, 17 predicted proteins | sample Shrwel1BS1Day1_FD_96987 | JGI IMG/M metagenome (GOLD analysis project Ga0114984, IMG submission 96987) | Subsurface microbial communities from deep shales in Ohio, USA - Utica-3 well 1 S-1-Day1 | ecosystem: Environmental > Aquatic > Deep subsurface > Shale gas/oil reservoir > Produced water/Flow...
AAGCCTATCTGCGCCAACAACATCCCGACGTGGTGATCAACAGTGCAATCAACATCCACTCGGCTGAAGCCAACCTGAACATCTACTACAACCTCGAACGTTGCGCAGCGCACTTTGGGCGGCTGATAAACATCGGCTCGGGCGCCGAATATGCTGCCCGCTTCTACACGCCACTGATGGCCGAATCCTATTTTGGCTGCAATATTCCAGCAGACACCTATGGCATTTCCAAGTTCTGCATCGCCAAGGATATCGAGCGCTCACCCCACGATTTCGTCAATCTGCGAGTTTTCGCCATCTTCGGCGAGCACGAGGACCATAGCCGGCGCTTTATCTCGAACAATATCTGCGCCTCGATCCGCAACGGGACAATCACCGTCAATCGCAATTCGATCTTTGATTACCTCGATGTTCAGGACTTCGTCAGAATCATCGAAAAATTTCTGACCTTGCCAACAGCATTCAAGTCCTACAACGTCTGCACTGCAACCCAGCACAGCCTGACCGATCTGGCTGGCGTCATTGACCACGAAAGTGGTCGCGACAACACCCTGACTATCGTTAATAGCGACATCTACTCGACCTACACTGGCGACAACCGTCGCCTGCTAGATGCCATCGGCGATTTCCGTTTTACCCCGATCGAGGACTCCGTCAAGCGTCTGTTCGCGTGGTACGAAACGGAATTCGCTGCAGGCAGGATTGCATGAATCCCCGGCAGGCAGAGCTGCTGACGCAACTAACCGGCGCTCCGGTTCTGATCTGGGGCGCCCGGATGACCGGACTGGGGCTGGTACGCCTGTGCAGGACTCATGGCATTGAAATCCAGGGCTTCATCGATTCTGATCCGGCATTTTCCGGCAAGCGGATCGCCGGACTACCCTGCCATCCGCCAACGGCCCTGCCCGAAATCCACTCACAGCACCCCTCACTGAAGATCGTTGTCGCCGCATCTACAAAGGAACAGGAAATCAACCAGCTGTTGTTGCAGTACGGCGTTTCAGCAAACAACTTCATCAACTACTCGCGTTACTGCGATCTGTTTTACACCGTCGATGTCATGGGCACCTGCAATCTCAAGTGCCTTTCCTGCGCCCATGGTGCCGGTGGCGAACAATATCCGCGCGGCCTGATGACGCTCGATGCCTATCACCAGGTTATCGACAAGATCGTTGCAGAAAATGATCTGGTAACGCACATCAGTCTGTACAGCTGGGGCGAACCCTTTCTTAACCCGTCGCTGCCAGAGATGGTGGCCTACCTGCACCAACGCGGCATTGCCGCCGCGCTATCGAGCAATCTCTCGATAAAAAACGAGACCTTGTTGCACAAGGTCATGCGCGAGAACCCCGAATACCTGAAAGTCTCCCTGTCCGGGTTTTACCCCGAGGCCTACAACGACACGCATAGCGGTGGCGACATCCATCTGGTCCGCTCCAATATGCTGCGGCTCAGGTATTACATCGACAAATACCGCCTCGATACTGTGATCGATGTAAATTATCACCTGTACAACAACAACAACCGCCGAAATCTGGACAAGATGCGGGAGTTTTGCGATGAACTTGGTTTCTTCCTGTCGACCACCTACGCCTTGGTAATGCCCCTCGAACGCGTCATCGAAAAGCTGGAAGGGCGTCCCAGTCCGACAACGCTGACTCTGGAAGACAAGCTGCTTGTTAGCGTCAAGGAGGGCATCGCGGCTGCCACGGTCAACGGCAAAAATGGGCAAAATTCAGAAGCGGGATGCCCCTTTCTGGAGAACCAGACCATCATTAACTGGGATCTGAGCGTGCCGGTTTGTTGCACGACCTTCAACCGTGGTCCGAATATCATCGCTGAAAACTTCCTGGCGGCCAGCAAGGCAGAAATCAGCACCGCCAAACAACAAGCTTCGATTTGTGAAACCTGCCAGCGCCATGGTCTCCCAGCCTACAATCTCGGCCTGAACCGCAGCCGCTGGGAAGCCATCGCGGCAACCAAGCCCAGCTTCGACGCCCCGCTCGAATCATGATCCCCACGGCCACTGCCGCAGCACACCACTGCCGTTTGTGTCGTCAGCCCCTGGCGATTGCTGACGCCATTCCCATCGGCCCCTTTCCCAAGGCGGCGCAATACTATCCCGAGCCGGACGAATTCGCTGCTGACCAAGGCGTCGTGCTGCAAATTACGGAATGCCCAGGCTGCGGCTTGACGCAATTGATGAACGAACCGGTCGACTATTTCAAACAGGTCATCACAGCAGCGTCGTTATCCCCCGTCGTCCGCGACCAGCGTTTGGCGCTGTTCAAGCAACTTCGCAAAGAGTTCACCGAACAACCCCGCGCCATGGAGATAGGTTGCGCCAGCGGAGAAAATCTGCCCCTGCTCCGAGAAGCCGGCTACGTCGCCAGCGGTATCGAGTTTTCGCCACCGCAAATAGAAGCCTTCTCGATGCCGGAAGGTGTCGCGAATCGCTACCTCCTTGACGTTGGCTCCGAAGAACATGGCCAATACGACTTGTTGATCTCGTTCAACTATCTGGAACATCAACCGGATGCCAGGACATTTTTACAAAAATGCCGCGCCTTGCTGGCGGATGACGGCAAGCTGCTATTGACAGTGCCCAACCTGGATTTTCTGCTGGCCAGCCAGTCGGCCCACGAATTCGTTGCCGACCATCTGGTGTACTTCACTGCAGACAGTCTCGAAACCGCCTTGCGGCTGACCGGCTTTTCGTTGATAGATATACAGATCATCAACAACCAATACGACATCCAGATCATTGCTCAAAAGCGCAGCGTGGGTGCCATCGCAAGCAGCAAATTGGCGCTCGACGCGCTGGTTGCCCGCTTCAACGAAACATTGCGAAACTTCACCGACCGTGGCCAGAAAGTTGCCGTATGGGGAGCAGGGCACCGCACGCTCGCCCTGCTTTCGCTATCGGAATACCACCGGATCGAATGCATCATCGACTCGGCGAAATTCAAGCATCACAAATTTGCGCCAATATCTCATCTCAGGATACTGCCGCCGGAAACCCTGCTGACCCCGGGCTGCAACATCGACGTCGTTCTAGTCATGGTCCCCGGGATTTACCCGAAGGAAGTGATCGCCACGATTAACGCCTTACCAGTTCATTACCATGCAGAGCAGTTTCCCCCCGAAGCGTAATTGCCGGGCACATGGCAAACGACCATTTGGAAACAAGCAGTAGCAGGACAAAAACAACAGGAGCCCCCGATGGTCAGTGCGCCCAAAAAAATATTATTTCTCGTTCCCGTCCATATTTCCTACGAGTCCTACGTCTCGCCCCCTAAAAATGCGCGGACAGTCCTCAAGAACGGGCGGATTCTGAACAGCCTGGCCACTGACCTGCCGCTCGGACTGCTCTCAATGTCCGCCTACCTGAAAAAACATTACGAGCTCGACGTCAGACTGGTCGATTTCAACGTTGAAGTCAGCGCCTTGAATGACTTCGACTTTCCCAACTTTGCATCGTTTGCCATGCACTACCTGACGGAAAATTTCGATGCCGACTTCACACCAGACATCATCGGCATTTCCAGCCTGTTCAGCCCTTCCTATCAGAACTTCATCGAACTAGGGCAGACCATAAAAACCATCTGGCCAGAAGCCTTTCTCGTCGGCGGAGGCAATATCCCGACGAACTCCTACCAACACATTCACCGGACAGGTGGCTTCCGCTTCTATGACGCGCTGTGTTTCGGCGAGGGAGAAAAACCGATGCTGGGGCTCATTGGTGCAGAATCCCCGGAAGGCTACGCCAACCAGTCCGAATCCTGGATTACGGCCCGGAAGCTGGACAATTTATTCGTTCCCAAGCATGACTTTATCGTCGATCTGGATGAAATCCCCTTCTACGATTACGCCCTCTGCGATCATGGACGACATAGCCTGAACCCAGTCATGACATCCTATGCCGCCCACTCGGACAGCATGGGCTACCACATCATGACCTCGCGTGGCTGCCCCTTCCATTGCACCTTCTGCGCTTCGCACCAGGTTCATGGGCGGAAAATGCGGTACCACTCGACCGAGCGCGTATTTGCGGATATCCATCGCCTGGTCGACGAATACGCGGCAAGAACCCTGATTTTTCAGGACGACCACTTCATGGCGGACAAGGCAAGAGTCTTGAAAATTCTCGAGTTCATCGAACAGGAAAAGCTGAATGCTATCTTCCAGAATGGTCTGACGCTTTACTCGCTCGATTACGAAACCCTATCTGCCTTCAAGCGTGCGGGGGTCAACCAGCTCGTGCTCCCGATCGAAAGCGGCAGCGAAAAAGTCCTTAAGCACCAGATGAAAAAGCCGCTCAAGATGAGCATCTCAAGACAAGTCGCCAAGGATTGCCGAAAACTGGGCATTTACTCCAATGCCAACGTTCTCATCGGTCTCCCCGGTGAAACTTGCCAGGATATTGAGGAAGCGCGACTCAATTTGCGGAGCATTCCGGCAAACTGGTACCACGTCGTCTGTGCCAGCCCTGTTGTCGGCAGCGAAATACATAAGATCGCCTCGGAAATGGGCTATATTTCCGGCGATGTCTTGGGGGCTGACTATCGGATTGCCGTTATTAACACCCCCGACTTCAGTGCCGACTACATTCAGGACATGCAATATGTTTTCAATCTCGAACTGAACTTTCTGTACAACAGCGATCTGCGCCTGGGCAATCTATCACTCGCGGAAACCGGGATTCGCAACGTCCTTAACCTACGACCGGATCACCTGATGGCCAATCTCTGCTTGGCTTACGTACATGCAAAACGGGGGGACGACGACAATGCCGCCGACTGTCTGGCCAAGTGCCATCATTACCACGGTACAGGTGGCTGGGAAAAATACCTGAAGATCATGGACTTGAGCGTACCGCCATCAATTGATGACATCATCGTAACCATTGAGCAAAAATGGGCTCATTAGCATGAAAAAAATCTTTCTGACCGGCTCCGAAGGCTTCGTCGGTCGCAATCTGCTGGAAGTACTGAGCCAGCGCAACGATTTTGTACTTTGCTCCCCGAGGCAATGTGACGTCGATCTGACGGACAGTACCGATGTCGCCCGGTGCGTAGATGCCTTCCAACCTGACCTGATTATCCATTCAGCAACCTCGAATACAGTTGGCAAGGGTTACGACAGCAACGTGTGCGAACAGAATCTGCGCATGTTCTTCAATCTATTGCGCCACCGACCGCAAGGCTGCCTTATTTATACGCTATGTAGTGGATCGAGTTACAACCGCGAGAACTGGGCCGAGAAGATGACCGAGGATTACCTAGGCGTTCACATTCCAGCGGACAGCCAAGGATTCTCAAAATTCGTCATCGCAAGCTACGCAAAACATCTCGAGGACGTGGTCACCTTGCGATTATTTGGCATTTTCGGCAAATACGAGGATTATCGGTACAAGTTCATCTCCAACACGATTGCCAAACGTCTTGCCAATATCGATGTGACACTGTTCAGAGATGCCATTTATGACTATCTGGACGTAACCGATTTTTGCAACATTATCGAGCAGTTATTTGACCGAAACGTGCGCACAGGCGATTTTAATGTGACACCAGATGATTCGATCAAACTATCGCAAGTCATTGAAACAGTAGATCATTGCTTGAGAATCAACAAAGGTTACCAAATCGTAAATCCTGGTCTTGGAAAAACCTATACTGGTTGCAACAAAAAACTCCGCGCAATACTCGACAACTTCCAATTCTCACCAATCGAAGTATCCATCCGGCGACTGGCCAACCATTACACAAACAACAGACAGGAAATCGATTGCGATTCATTGAAGCAGGACCAATTGTTGCAATACGCAAAATCGATTAATAGCCCATGATTTCAAGCACGATGTACGAAGACTTTTCCCTTCTGGCCGCAGAAAATGAAAATTACGCATTTTTGCAGGGTAAACAGCTTTACATCACGGGGGCCACGGGTCAGATCGGCTGGTACCTCATCCGCTTCATATCTTTTCTCATCGACTCCGGAGATTTGCAATGTCAGCTAAGCGCTCACGTTCGCAACCAAGAGCGGCTTAGCGAGAAATACCCCGATCACGGGTCCCTACCCTGTCAATTCGTGGTCGCGGACGATGCGGCTCAGCATTTGGCAAAATACCCTTGCGACGTGCTCATTCATTGCGCTAGCAAAGCCAGCCCCAAACATTTCGCAGCAACGCCTGTCGACGTCATGGAGGCCAATGGAATTGTCACTCAAAGGCTCCTCGAGCAATTGCGCCTGCACAACCCGACATGTCGATTCGTATACCTCAGCACCACCGGTGTGACCGGCTTCATCCCCGATGAACAACGCCCGACATCTGAATCGGATTACGGCCCCCTCAGTTGTACGGACTTGGGAAACTGCTATTTGGAATCGAAACGTTTTGGCGAAATGCTTTGCTTGGCCTATTTCCGCCAATATGGCATACCCACTCTCGTAATACGCCCCTCGATTACTTATGGCCCGGGGTTCGATCTGGACGACGGACGCTCATATGCAGACTTTGTCCGTTCCCTGTTGTTGAAAAAGCCAATCAAACTCACGAGCGATGGCAGTGCAATTAGAAACTTCTTATACATTACCGATTTTATTTCCGGACTATTGCTTGTTCTAAACAAAGCCCCATCGGGGTCGGTATTCAATGTTGCGTCGCCTCACCCAGTAAGCATCCTCGAACTCGCAACCCTGCTCAACGACTCAGGACTTGATGAATCTCTGGGTCCGGTAGCGCATGCGCTACCAGAAGAAAATCCGATGATGCGGGTCAACTTTAAAAGCACAAACGCATCAGTCGACCAACTGAGCGGATTGGGCTGGCAGCAGAAAATCCCCGTTCTTGCGGGTTTTAGAAAAACAATATTGCATTATGTGGAACAACAATCATGACCATTGACGAACTCAAACAATCTTTTTCCAATGGACATATTGGAAAGCCAGAATTTATCGAAACCGCGTATGAAAAATTCCATAAAATTCTGTTTGAATACGCATCCAACATTAACAATATCGACATCAAGGAAATCTGCATTGACGGAACCGGTGTCATATTTACCATAAGAAGTACCGGAATCAAGATTCGTTGCCAGCTCGGCGACCATCGATCCCCACCGATTGAAACGTTCAATTTTTCCGACTTTGAACCCGCCGAATCGCGGATGATGGAAAAAATGTTTGATGGCCACAAGACTTTTTACGATATTGGAGCGAATATTGGATGGCATTCGCTCAATCTTTCTGCCAAATCACGAAAGGCCAATTTTTATTGTTTCGAACCCATTCCAAAAACTTACGGGCAACTCACTGACAACATCCGTCTCAATTGCGCGGATAAAATATCGGCGTTTAATATTGCACTTTCCGACAAAGTCGGCGAACAGAAGTTTTACTACTACACAGCCTGCTCTGGAAATGCATCTGCGACCAACGTCTCCGATCGCGCAGATGTCGACGAAATTGTTTGCCAACAGACAACGCTTGACACATTTGTTCACGACAATTTATTACCCCCCCCTGATTTCATTAAATGCGATGTTGAGGGCGCTGAGCTAATGGTAATTAAAGGCGGGTTAAAAACAATAAACACACACCGTCCAATAATTATGGCCGAAATTCTCAGAAAATGGTCATCCAAATTCAATTACAATCCAAATGAGATATTTGAGCAGCTCTACTGCGCTGGTTATCTTGCCTTTACGACGGATGGCACCGATCTCTTTGAATTTGAAAAAATGACCGACTCCACCAAGGAAACCAATTTTTTCTTTTTGCATTCAAACCAGCACAAAAGACTTATACATCAATACAAGAACGAAGCAAAACAGTAATAACCAAAACAATCTTTGGCATATTCCGCGCTAAAAATAAATGAAGCCTATACAAAACACTGGTAATTTCTGCTTTTCGGCAAATCGTCCACGGTCCATAAGCCAAAGTGCCGGCATGCCGTTTTATATATTTGCCCCAGACTACCGAGAGACATCGGGTGGAATTCGAGTTTTACACTATCTCTGCCACATATTGAACGAATTGGGAGAAGAGGCATATATACTCAATGCAAAAGAAGTCTCAAAAACTCTTCGCACTCCCCAGCTGACCTTTGCCAAGCTTGAAGAGCATTATGCTGCCGGTAGAAACCCAGTAACCGTCTATCCTGAAATCATCCATGCGAACCCGGCCAGTACTCCGGTAGTTGTTCGCTGGTTACTGAATGTTCCAGGTCACTTGGGTAAGCCCATCGAATTCGAAGAAAAGGACCTGATCTTCTTTTATGAGGCTTGGTGCCTCCCCAAGGGTAAAGAAGGCTTACCGCTTTTTATTCATCCGGTGGTCGATGCTGTTTTTAATAACGCAGACAATCCTGAAGACTCCAATCGTGAATTTGAGTGTTATTACGCCAACAAATACCATCTTGGCCGCAAACCGATTCTGCCTGAACACAGGAACTTGATCAGCTTAGGCCAAGAGATTAAACGTACGCCAGAAGAAATTGCAGGGATTTTGCGCAAAGCCAAGGTGCTCTATTGTTATGAGCCGTCGGGCATAATCAGCGAAGCACAGGCTTGCGGCTGTCCAGTCCTATTGATTCAATCCCATTATTTCCCCCTCCCATCGGACGACACCCATCATCGGATACCGGGTCTCGCAATTTATGGCGAAGAAAATGCGTACGAAAAGGCATTAATAACCCTCCCTCAGATTACTGAACGGCATTCTCGAAATCGGGCCAACTCTTGGGAAATGGCAATTCAGCTCATCCAAAATGTGTACGCGGCCCAACGCGATCTGGAAGAGAATGGAAAGCCGCTCGTAAATAATGGCCAAAAACTATGGAATTTGAGCAAGGATGAACGCGTATCCGCTTTAGATCAGCTTAGGGAGTTTTATTTAGATAGCGGTCTTTATTTCAAAGACATCAACGACTTAGAACCACTGAACTCGGGTCTAGAACAAGGCCACGTACGCCGATCATCCGTTTCCAAAAGTCAACTTGACCGGGTGCACCAACTTTGGCTTGACAAGCGTGGATTTATTGAAACCGACACCCTTTTTCTGGAGGTCCAGCACAACACGAACGCTTTCTTGCATAGCGAATTTAAGCTTTTAATTCGCCTTGGCACATCTGATAATGCCTTACTTGCTGACACGCTAGATGCACTGTCACAGCAAATTGATGAGCGTTGGATACTTGACATTGTTTCCGAGTTACCAAGTCCAGACGGTATTGAAGAGGTTCCGAATATTCGCTGGTACACAGTGGAATCTCTCAGCTTGGCAAAACCGCTTCTAGATGATCTGGTTGCGGCCTCACCGTGTAAATGGGTAATTGAACTTCCCGCCGGGGTCCGTCCCGATATTTTGTATTTGGCACGATTAGCCAAAGAAACAGAACGTTCACCGGATGCATTGGCGTTTTATGTCGATGACGACTGTTGCGATGAAACAGAGACTCGTTTTTCCCCTCGCTACAAACCCCGGGTCAATCCTGCCTACCTGCAGTCTGTCGATTTGGCAGGGCCTTTGTGCGTAAGCAAAAAATGCTGGGTGGCCTCAGGGGGTGCAAGCAATGAATCCACGAGTCCTTGGTATGGCCAATTAATCCGTATTGCAGACAGATTTGGTTGGCAGTCAATCGCACATGTTCCAGACATATTGCTCACGTATTACAAGAGCTTCCCCAGCAACCCCGAATCATGTACTAGCGCCCTAGCTGAATCACTCAAGGCCAAGGGGATTGCTGCCGATGTTCAGTACCTGACCAATGACAGCTGGGAGATTCACTACAACCCGGCAACATACCCGGCAATTACAGTCGCTGTATTATCACAAGGACAACTAGAATTCATTATTCGTTGTGTTAACAGCCTTATTAAAAACACTCAGTATCCTGATTTTGAAATAGTAATCGTCACCCAACCCCTCGCAGGAGACCCCGATTACTACAGCTGGCTAAAAGCCGTTCAGGAACGCGCAGATGCCCCCCGTATCAGGGTGGCATTTACGCTTGGTGGCTCAAATTATGCTGCCCTTTGCAACCAGGCAATTGCTGCGGCTGCACATGAATTGGTGGTATTGCTACGCGAAGAAGTCGTCATTGTGCAGGACCGTTGGCTGGACGAACTTTCACGAGCATCAATGTCTGAGAGCGTTGCTGCCGTTTCACCGCTAATCCATCATGCAGGGAATGCGCAGATCGCCGCTACCGGTTGCGTATTTGGCATGATGGGCGAGTTTGGATCACCCTTCGCCAGTTCGGCCGCACTCGGTGACGATGGTTACCTGAATTACCTGAAGGTCACTCGAGATGTCGCGGCCCCTCCATCGTCGTGCATGTTGGTTCGCAAAGGGAGCTATCAGAAAGTTGGAGGCATGGACGATGAAGCCTATGGAGACTATTGCGGCGAAATTGACCTCGGTCTCAGATTTCGCAATGAAGGATTGCGATGCTTGGTTCATCCGAGAGCTAGCGTGGTATTTGGGGGCGAAACAAGCCACTACGACCTTGGCAAGCGCCTGCTTGCATTTTCATTCAAGCGAGAGGCCAGTCGAACCCTTCGGAAGCGCTGGGGAACGCGCTCAATCAAAGACCCCTATTGGAACCCCAACCTCTCACTACTTTCGCCCACCCCGCTTCCTGAGACGGAGTTTCGTGCCCAATGGCAGTATATGCCAAGTAATAAACCACGAATTTTGGCCAACCCTCTAGGGAACGGACAAGGGGATTTCCGGGTTACATCGCCATTGACTGCTGTCCGTAAGGCAGGATTGGCAATGGAGTGTGTTTGGCGACAAAAAATCAGTGGCGTTGCGCGCTACTTCACTGCCGCCGAAATTGCCCAACTTGACCCAACCACAGTAATTATCCAGAACTATATCCATGATATTTCCTTGGCAGCACTGGATGATTGGCGTGCATCTAGCACGCGGCCATTTATTGTTTACACGTTGGATGACCTAGTCAATGACTTGGATCTCACCAACCCATTCCGTAAACACATTCCGCCAAATGCTCGATCTCGCTTCAAGTACGCCCTTGAACGATGCGATCGACTGGTGTTGTCAACCGAATACCTTGCCGACACCTACCGACATTTCATTGCCGATATCAAGGTTGTTCCTAACCGACTGCAAAAGGAGGTATGGCTTCCGCTCACTAACCAGAAACGAACGGGAGACAAACCTCGCATAGGATGGGCCGGTGGCTCAACCCACCAAGGTGATCTTATTTTATTGAAAGAAATCATTGAACAGACTCGAAGCGAGGCGGATTGGATATTTTTTGGCATGTGCCCCGACGAGATCCGCCCACTCTTGGCCGAATATCACGATCTGATCCCCTTTGACGACTACCCCGCCTATCTGGCCTCACTCAATCTCGATATCGCCGTTGCACCACTAGCCCAAACCCCATTCAATCAAGGCAAGAGCAATCTACGCCTGTTGGAATATGGCGCGCTTGGCATTCCCGTCGTTTGCACAGATATCGACCCTTATCACAACAGCCCGGCCTGTCGTGTGGCTAATACCCCAAACGCGTGGATAGCAGCGCTACGCGAGAGAATCCACGACCCGGAAGCACGTGAACATGAAGGGAAGGCAATGCGCGAATGGGTGCTGCGCCACTACATGCTTGAAGATCATCTGGAAGAGTGGCTAAAGGCTCATCTACCAAGCCAATAGACACGAGCCAAAATTTCCAAAATTTTTCTAAAGTTATGCCTAGCCTTGCCGTAATGGACTTGTCAGCGAAATAAATCGCCGTACAGAAAGGGTCGGCGGAAAGCCTGACCGCCAGTAACCGACCTAAAGTACATTGCCATCAGGAGATCAAAATGTCACAAATCAACACCAACAACTACTCGCTCAACGCACAAAAGAATCTGGCCAAGAACTCCCTAGGACTTTCTTCCGCCCTTGAGCGTCTCTCGTCCGGCCTGCGAGTTAACTCTGCCAAGGACGATGCATCAGGCCTCGCCTCCGGCATTCAAATTGATGCAGCAGCACGTCAGACAGTGGTTCAAATCCGCACATTGGGCGACACCATTTCTGCGGCTCAAATCGCAGACGGTGCGCTCGCCGTTGTAGGCGATATCATGGCGCGCGTTATTGAATTGAATGCGAACTCAGCCACTTCTGCCTCAACTTCAGCCGAACGTAATTTGCTGTCGGCTCAAGCAACGGCCATTCAAACAGAAGCCAATGCCGCGATTGCCGTTTTCGGCGGGACAACTTTCACCTCAGTCGCCGTCACAGGTTCTGAAGCCGCAAGCAGCTCTCTCGCAACGGTTGCAAATGCACGGATCACTCAGGGTGCTACCATTAATAATGCTCAGTTTTCGATCCAGGCAAAACAAGCTGCCTACGAAAATCAAAAGGCTGCTCAAAGCCGCATCATGGATGCTGACTTTGCTCAAGAAACTTCTAATCTGTCACGCTTCCAGATTCTCCAGCAGGCTGGTACCGCCATGGTCGCTCAGGCCAATGCGATCCCGCAAAATGTGCTGACTCTGTTGCGTTAAACGGCTGCTGCCTCAATCTCGTAGAAAGGTGCGGTGGCTTGCAAAGGCCTCTGCACCTTTGTCGTTAGGAGCAGAAAATGAACATAGACACAACTAATGCGAGTTCGACTCCACGAGTCGCGTTGCCGGAGTTTGCCGCGACTGAAGTACGCCAGCAAGGCGTTCAGGCAAAAGCACCTGAAGCAGCAAGAACCTCCCAGGCAATAGAAAATACGGACAAAAAAGCGCCAGACAAACTTGAGGTCAAGCGAGCCGTTGAAAAGATTTCTGATTTCATCTCATCAAGGCAATCTGAGCTCAATTTCTCAATTGACGACGCCTCAGGTTCGCAAATTGTTAAGATCATGGATACCCAAACCAAGCAGGTGATCCGGCAGTTTCCATCGGAAGAGGCCGTGGCAATCGCCCATGCGCTGGACAAACTTCAGGGCCTTTTGATCAAAGATAAGGCTTAACCACTAACTACCTGAGAGAGGAAAGTCGCGATGGCCACCTCCAGTTCGCTGGGAATCGGTACAGGTATTGATTTGAATACCATGCTGACCAGTATCATTACTGCCGAGCGAGCGCCAATAACCGCGCTGAATACCAAGATTTCGGCGACCAACAACACGATTTCCCTCTACGGCACTCTTAAATCCAAGCTGGATGCACTGCAAACTGCGGCAGACACCTTGCAGTACCCTTCCCGGCTTTCTGCTCTAAGCGCCACTTCGAGTGACACCACTGTACTCAATGCCAGCGCTGCGTACACCGCGTCAGTAGGCAGTTATGGACTGGAAGTAACCCAACTGGCAAGTGCGCAAAAAGACTTCACTGCCGCTTATGTATCAGGCACGACCTTTGGCCCCGGCGACCTTAATTTCACAGTTGGAGGAGTTGCCGCAACCACTATAAGTCTCACCAGTTCGAGCTCTTCGTTACAGGAAGTTAGCGACGCCATCAATAATGCAAAAGTAGGCGTGACAACGACCGTTATCACCGATTCAACAGGCAAGCAGCGCATGGTGCTTACCGGTGATAAATCGGGTGCTGGAAATGATTTTTCTCTAACTTCGACGTTGACTGCATCGGGTAGCCAAGCGTCTCTGGCGAGCTTTGACACGACAACCGTTGGTTTGAACCGTACCGTAGCCCAAGATGCAACTCTGAAAATCGACGGTATCGAAGTCAACTCAAGCACCAATACTTTTTCCAATGTCGCCGGGCTAACGTTGACCGCTGTCAAGCTCGGCACATCGAACGTAACCGTGCAAAACGACAGCACCAAAATCACATCAGCGGTGCAGTCATTCGTCGATAGCTACAATGCTGTTGTATCGCTAATAAAGGCCAACAGCAACTACGACACGACGACCAAGACAGCCCAAGCTTTCAGTGGCGATAGCACTGTTCGCTCGCTGCTCAACACCCTAGGAAGTGCCAGAACGACTATACCGACGGAACTCAGCGCCGCCACCTTGCAAACACTCTCTTCGCTAGGTGTCAGCATCCAAACAAGCGGCCAGTTGAAACTGGACGCTACCGCACTAAATTCTGCGATCAGTACATCGGCAACCGATGTCGTAAAAACCTTAGGTGCATACGGGAAATCATTCAGTACAGAAGTAACCTCCTTATTAGCCGGGGGAGGCACTGTTTCAACTCGCGTAAGCAGTCTCAATTCATTGGTCAATCGCTTCAAGGACAATCAGGCGGCGCTGGAGATTCGAGTAAGTCTGGTCGAGAAACGCTACCGCGCCCAATTCACTGCCCTTGATAAACTCGTGAGCTCCATGCAGACCACTAGCAGTTACCTAACCCAACAGATTGCGATGCTGCAGAAATGAAGCCAATGACCAACACTTGCTACCTTAAGCTGTCGTCCTTGCTAAGATACACATCTATTCATTGTGATCGTTAACCCATGTTTTCGAGCCCTATTGCTTCATACCAGCAGATTAGCATCGAGTCGGACGTGCGCGGTGCAGATCCACATCGATTGATTGTGTTGTTGTTCGATGGCGCCGAGAGAGCATTGCAACAATCCATTGAACGGCTGGCCGTCAATGATGCCAAAGGTAAATCGGATTCAATCGTTAAAGCTATCGAGATTATTCAAAGCGGTCTCTCTGCAAGTCTTGACACGGAACAAGGCGGCGACTTGGCAAAGAATCTCAAGGCCCTGTACGACTACATGGCATCACGCCTGATTCACGCAAACATACATAAAGACGCCAATGCTATTCGAGAGGTTCAAGGATTACTTGGCGAAATTGCCTCGGCATGGCGAGAAATTGGAGTAGCAGGGAGGCAAAATCCTGACCAGTACCCTTAGCCCAAAAGATATCCTTTTGCGGCTCTTCCTAGGCTTGGAAGCCCTGCAGGATATGGCTAAAAAGGGTGAATGGGAAAAACTCGATAGCCAAAATCAAGAGTTGCTGCTGATGATGGAGGCAGTGCGCTCTTTGGATTCGCAATTCCTGACAAAAACAGCTAGCCCAGATCAACTTGAACGAATTTTGCAGTTGCTACATTCAGCTATCCAGCTATGCTCTGCACGCAAGAATCAAATTGCCCCCTTGGTTAATGCGTTCGCCAAGGCAATAGACGCCCCTGCCAAGCCATGATCCCGCCGGATGTCGCCAACAGCCTGCGCGCGGTCATCCCCGATCAACGTTCGGTAACAAACACCCAGGCGCAACCGGTCGCCAGTGCCCAACGGATTGCCGATGTACTGAGCAATCTTGTTCCCGGCCAACGTGTCATGGCCGAAATCCAGGCGCTGATGCCAAACGGCACCTACCGGGCCATGGTTGGCCAGCGCGATATCACACTGGCCCTGCCATTTTCAGCAAAGCCCGGCGATACACTTGAACTCGAGGTTGCTGAAAGCGACGGCAAGCTCACGCTGGCATTCGTGGCAAATCGCTCTTCGGGCAACAACGCCACAGCGCCGGCTGAGTCAGTCAGTACATCCCTGAGCACCGCCGGCAAGGTCATCGGTAACTTGCTGACGCCACTGGAAGGCGAAGGGAAGCAGGCTGCGCCGGCCGCACTGAACCGCAGCCAGCCACTGGTCGAAGCGATGCCCAAATCCGCTGCTGATTTGGCTCCTTTATTGAAGCAGGCGCTCAGTCAGAGCGGCATGTTCTATGAAGCACATCAGGCGCGCTGGGTTAACGGACAACTGCCCACCGCTGCATTACTACAGGAGCCGCAAGGAAAACTCTCCCCGGCCCCATTGAATGCGCCCGAATTCATCAATCGCAGCGCAAATTTTCCAGCGGGAACCAGCTTTGCAGATGAAATCTCGCAGACACCACTGCTTAGGCCTTCAGTCTCCGCAATGGGGGGATCAGCAACGCCTTTGCCCGATGCCGATGTTTTGACACAGCAGCTGCCCAGAGAACCAACTGACAAAGCGCCAGCGCTCCATACGAATTCCACGGTCAACCGGAATTTTGGCGAAAAAACTGAAGGCTTACCTCTGAATCAGCCCCCCGCCACAACGGCGCCCACGCCACAAGCCGCGGTCTCGACAAGTACGCCAGCCATCCCGAACGAAAATCCGGTGCCACGCGAATTGGTCCCACTGGTTCAACAGCAATTGAACGGACTGGCAACGCAGAATTTTGTCTGGCAAGGCCAAGTCTGGCCCGGGCAACCGATGTGGTGGGAAATATCCGGCGATCCGGAATCGAAGTCATCACCGGATGCCGAACAAGCCAGCCAGTGGCAGACCCGCCTGAAACTCGATTTGCCCGCCCTCGGCAGCATCGATATTACCCTTCGGCTCGGCGCTGGCGGCACATTGGCCATTTCAGCCAGTACGAAAAATCCGGCCAGTGAGGCAACGCTGCGCAACAGCGCTCAGTCGCTTCGTGAGCAACTGGAGGCAGCCGGGCTAACGCTAACCCAACTACACGTAGATCATGGCCAGGCCAGGGAGTGACGCCACCCGCGAGGCTGTCGCTCTGGCTTATAGTCAGACCGATGCCGCACCGCGCGTCGTTGCCAAAGGCAAGGGGCTGATTGCCGAGCAGATCATCGCCCGCGCCAAGGAGCACGGCATATATGTTCACGAATCGCCGGAGCTCGTCGCCTTGCTAACCCAGGTGGATATTGACGAGCGCATCCCACCCCAGTTATACATGGCGGTAGCTGAACTTCTGGCGTGGCTTTACCGTCTTGAACACGGCAGTCCTGCCACGCAGATCGGCCTGTCCGCTCAACCTCCACCATAATTCAGGCTTCATGACCCTCGCCCAGAACGAAGTTTCGGTTCCAATATTTGAAATCGACCAGCCCGCCACCTACGGCAAGTACCTCCTCCACAACCGCGCTGAAATCTTTGTTCATCTGCGCGCCCTGCTCAAACATCACACCCTGATCACGGTCTATCTGGACGAGGGCAAGGAATTCTTTCTGTCGACACTGCTGTCGATCGACGAAAGCACCAACCAGCTGGTCCTCGACGGATCAAACCACCCAGCAAGTAACGATGCGGCGCTGAAGGCCACTCGGATCACGCTATCAGCCCCGCTGGAACGGGTCAAAATCCAGATTCGCCTGCCCGGCCTTTCGATGGCGACCGTTGATGGCAAAAAAGCATTGATCGCCCCGCTCCCGGCATCGATCCTGCGTTTGCAGCGACGTGAGTTTTTTCGTGTCGAAACGCCTCATCACACCACGCCCCTGCGTTGCAAACTTGCCGTCCGGAATTCCACAGGCGGCCACTCGGTCGTCGATTACCCACTATTTGACCTGAGTGGTGGCGGACTTAGCTTGCTGGGACCGGTCGACGATGCTGAACTATTTTCTCTAGGGGCGTTGTTTCACGATTGCCGCCTCGAAATCCCCGGCGAAAGCGTGCTTTCGGTCAATCTTCGGGTCTGTGAAGTCCTGAAAATCGAGATGATCGACGGCCAACAACAATTACGGCTGGGCTGCGAATTTGTCAGTCTGCCTGGAACCCGGCTGGCCTTCATCGAGCGCTACATCACGCGGCTGGAACGCGAACGCAAGGCGCTCCGATCAGAGCTGGAATACTAAGACTAAGCTTCCTGCTTAAACCTGGATGTTCATCACGTCCTGATAGGCTGTGACCAGTTTGTTGCGCACCTGAACCATTTCCTGGAAGGAAACACTAGCCGTCTGCAGTGCGATCATCACCTCATGAAGATTCTGGGAGGTGTCCCCAGCGGCAAGTTTTTCCGCCATCACGTCAGCCTGCTGCTGCGTCTGATTGACCTTGTCGATAGATGACTTCAGTACCTGCGCGAAATCCACCCCACCAGCCACCCCACCAGCCGCGCTCTCGGCCGGCTTGCCGGATGCCTGCGCTGCGGTAGACCGCAGCACACTCAACATTTGCTCAATACCTTGGGTGTCCATAACCAGCTCCTTAATCCTGCCTCAATACAAGCAATAGTCAGGCCAATATCAGTCTTCGAAAAACCCTTCGTCCCGGTACTGCTGCAACTTGTAGCGCAATGTCCGTTCTGAAATTCCCAAGCGCTCGATAGCCAGCTTTCTTGAGCCATCGACTTCTGCCAAGGTCCGGAGGATATGTTCGCGCTCCAGATCTTTCATATTATCAACTCTTTTGTCTGCTTCAAGCACGGGTCTTTCCGTCACAACCTTCGCTGCAACTCCAGCCGGCGCAGGTGCCAACCGGAGATGCTCGACAGAAATCTCCGACCCGGTCGACAAAATGAGGGCGCGCTGAATCACATTTTCCAGCTCCCGGACGTTGCCAGGCCATGGATGTTGGACCAGAGCCTGCTCAGCCAAAGCCCCAAAACTGACACCGTTCCGACCAAAGCAACCGCCATGCTCGACCAGAAAATAGCGGGCGATCGGCACGATATCGAGCGGCCGCTCACGTAGCGGCGGTATCGCTACCGGAAATACATTGAGGCGGTAATAGAGATCCTCGCGAAAAACCCCTTTGGCCACCGCCTCAGCCATATCGCGGTTGGACGTCGCAACGATGCGGATATTCAGCGCAACCGGCTTTTTGCCACCCACCCGCTCGACCTCGCGCTCCTGCAAGACGCGGAGCAATTTGGCTTGGAGCCCCATCGGCATTTCGGTGACCTCATCAAGCAGCAGCGTACCATCCTGCGCCTGCTCGAACTTTCCGGCCTGCGCCTGCTGGGCGCCGGTAAAGGCCCCTTTCTCGTAGCCAAACAGAGTCGCTTCGAGCAAACTATCCGGAATCGCCGCGCAGTTGATCGCCACGAATGGTCCGTTCCGACGCGCCGACTGCCGATGAATGAAGCGAGCGACCACTTCCTTGCCAACCCCCGATTCTCCGGTAAGGAGAACGGTCGCATCGGTCTGCGCCACGCGCTGGGCGATGGCAAACAATTCACGGCTGGCCGGATCAATGGCAACAACCCCGGCACCGTCATCGGTTCCCGGCAACTCATATTTATTGATGTGGGCGAGCAAGGCCTTCGGCTCGAAAGGCTTGAGAAGGAAGTCACAGGCGCCCGAGCGCATGGCATCAACCGCCTTGTCCACCTCGGCATACGCCGTCATCAAAACTACCGGCAGATGCGGCAGGCGCGCCCGAATTTCCTTTAAAAGCGAAATGCCATCCATCGGCATCATGCGAACATCGCTGACGACAATCGAAAAAGCCTGCTCAGTCAGCACCTTCAAAGCGGCTTCGCCGCCATCGACTGCCACATAAGGGCGCCCGGCAAGCTCCAGAGTGTCACCAATCGCCTCGCGCAGACTGGGATCATCTTCAACGACAAGAATAGGCAAACTATTTTCAGCCATGGTGTTCAGATTCGCTCTCTACCGGAGCAACCGGCAAGGTGATGACAAACTCGGCGCCGTCGCCAGGCTCCGAAAACAGTTCGATCGCCCCCCCATGCGCCCGCGCCACGCCAAGCGCAATGGCCAATCCCAAACCAGTCCCCTGCCCCTTGGTAGTGAAAAAAGGCTCAAAGATGCGTGCCTGCATTTCACGCGAGATCCCCGGTCCGCTATCGCGCACGCCAACCGCCACAAGATCGCCGCGACGATTGCCGGACAGGCAAATTTTGCCGCCCGCCGTTGTCGCCTGCATGGCATTTTCCAGCAAATTGACGAGAGCCCCAAACAAAGCTTTGCGACTGCCGACGATCACCGCTCCTGCACAACCGTCATCCAACAAAAATTCGAGACCGCGCTCGCCCATCAGCGGCTCGACCGTTTGCGCCGCCTCGGCCAACAAATCTGATACCAGGATGACATCCCGCCCAATACTCTCACCCCGCGCAAAGAGAAGAACATCCTGAATCAGGCGCTCCAAACGACGCAACTGTCCGCTGGCCTTCTCCGAAAATCGGGCTCGCGCCTCATCCGAAACACCGGCCTGGCCAAGGTTGGAGGTATAGAGCAGCGCGGCAGCCAGGGGCGTACGCAGTTGATGAGCCAGCGAAGCAGCCATTTCGCCCATGGCCGCCAGGCGCTGGTTGCGCTCCAGCTCGGTCTTCATGCGGTGAGCGGCTGTTACGTCATGGATGAGAAGAATTTTTCCACCGGCAGAAGGCAACGAACTCTCTCCGATCGATAAGCGGCTATCGCCGTGCAACCACTCACCAATCGCCAATGTCGGCTCCAGACTGGCGCGCGCCACATCCCCCCAGTGCTGCCCGACCATGTCCGCCCCGAAAATTGCCATGGCAGCCGGGTTGACCGCAACAACGAGGGCGGCGGAATCAAGCAGCACCACACCGGCCGGCAAGGCGTCGAGCAAAGACGAGAGACGTTCGGAAAGTGCTTCTTTTTCCTGATATTGCCGACGCAATTCACCGTTGGCGATCGCCAGTTCCTCGGTCAGTGAGGCGGCGCGAACCTGCAGCGCTTCATAGGCCTGGGTCAACTCGGCCGAAACCTGATTGAACATGGCAAAGGCCCGCTGCAGTTCGGCGGTCTTGTTGTCTGGCTCTGGCGTCACGGGTATTGCCTGGGCGGATGGCATCGAAAAAAGATAGGGTGAATTCAGGCGCGGTAATAGTAGAATATTTCTAGGAAAATTTGGCTTCTCAATTGATTCTTCTTCTGTTTCACCGCAATTTGACCGGCTATTGATGGCAGCAACAACTGAGACGACAGCAGGAAACGCACCGGCAGGAAATCCGGTGGAACGTCTGCGCGACGCCTTCGACCGGCTCGGCAGCCAGCAGAAGCTTGTCTTCATGGTAGCGACGGCCGCAATGATCGCGATTATCGTCGGCGCGATTCTGTGGAGCCGGCAGCCAGACTGGAAAACCCTGTTCTCCAATCTCAACGAGAAGGATGGCGGGACTATCGTCACCGTTCTCGAGCAGCAAAATATTCCTCACCGCTACAGCGACAACGGCGCATTGCAGGTCCCGGCCGACCGCGTCCATGACATTCGCCTCAAACTGGCCTCACAGGGACTGCCACGCGGCGGCATGGTGGGTTTCGAATTGATGGAAAACCAGAAATTCGGCATTAGTCAGTTTGCCGAACAGGTCAATTACCAACGCGGCCTGGAAGGCGAACTGGCCCGCACCATCCAGTCAATTGGCGCGGTGCAGTCGGCACGGGTCCATCTGGCCATCCCCAAACCCTCGGTCTTCGTCCGCGAAGAACAAAAGCCGACAGCATCGATCATGCTCAACGTCTATCCCGGACGCTCGCTGGATGGCGCACAGATCGCCGGCATTACGCACCTGGTTTCGTCGAGCGTACCGCAATTGCCGGCCACCAACGTCACGGTAATCGACCAGACTGGTGCCCTGCTTTCACAACTAAAAAACAGGCTCACTGAAGCCGGCCTCGATGCCACAC
>Ga0114984_1000253_pt1 | contig 21320 bp, 15 predicted proteins | sample Shrwel1BS1Day1_FD_96987 | JGI IMG/M metagenome (GOLD analysis project Ga0114984, IMG submission 96987) | Subsurface microbial communities from deep shales in Ohio, USA - Utica-3 well 1 S-1-Day1 | ecosystem: Environmental > Aquatic > Deep subsurface > Shale gas/oil reservoir > Produced water/Flow...
ACGCCACGCCGAACCTTGGCGCGTGACTCTGGTCGATACCGGCGACGAGACGCAAACCGGAGGCCGCCTGGCGCGCGTGCGCAAGCATCTGGAAGATGAAGCGTTGTTCTGCTTCACTTACGGCGACGGCGTCGGAGACATCGACATCACGGCCAGCATCGCTTTCCACAGAGCGCAAGGCGTGCTGGCAACGGTCACGGCGGTAACCCCGCCCGGCCGCTTCGGCTCGCTGGAAATCAGCGACACAAACCAGGTCAGGGTCTTCAACGAAAAGCCGCGAGGCGACGGCAGTATGATCAACGGAGGATTTTTTGTCCTCTCCCCCGGGGCGCTGGAACTGGTGGATCACGACGATCATTGCATCTGGGAGCGCGAGCCGCTGGAACGACTCGCACTGAACGGACAACTCGCGGCTTTCAGGCATAGCGGCTTCTGGCAGCCGATGGACACTCTGCGCGAAAAGAACCTGCTGGAAGATCTCTGGCAGAGCGGAAAGGCCCCATGGAAAATCTGGTGACCGCCTCGTTCTGGAAAGACAAGCGTGTCTTTCTCACCGGCCACACAGGGTTCAAGGGCAGTTGGCTCGCCCTCTGGCTGCAGACGCTGGGGGCGCGGGTGCACGGCTACTCGCTGCCGCCCCCCACCGACCCCAATCTGTTCTCCGTCGCCCGTGTCGCCGAAGGCCTCACCGACGCCCGCGGCGATCTGCGTGACGCCGCCCGGCTCAACCAGGCACTCCACGATGCGAAACCGCAGATCGTCCTGCACCTCGCCGCCCAGGCCCTGGTGGAAGAAGGTTACCGCGACCCTGTCGGCACTTACGCCAGCAATCTGACCGGCACGCTCAATCTGCTCGAAGCCATTCGCTCCTGCGCCTCGGTCCAAGCCGTCGTCGTCGTCACCAGCGACAAGTGCTACCAAAATCGGGAATGGTCCAGCAGCTACCGCGAGCGGGACCCGTTAGGCGGCTACGACCCCTACAGCAGCAGCAAGGCTGCGGTGGAAATTCTCACGGCCAGCTACCGCGACTCCTTCCTGCGCGAACGTGGCGTGGCAATAGCTACCGCACGCGCCGGCAACGTCATCGGCGGCGGCGACTGGGCCCCCCGTCGTTTGGTGCCCGACGCCTTGCGTGGTTTCGCCGCGGAAACTGAAGTCGTACTGCGCCATCCCAACGCCATCCGTCCTTGGCAGCATGTTCTGGAGCCGCTCGCCGGCTATCTGTTGTTGGCCGAGCGTTTGGTGCGTGAAGGAAACGCGTTCGCCAGCGCATGGAATTTCGGCCCCGACGAACGCGACACCCTCACCGTCGGCAAGGTCGTCGAGCGGCTGGCCCGGCAGTGGGGAGCCGGGGCAAAATGCTCGACCGCTCCCACGACGGGACCGCACGAGGCTCAGTTGCTCAAGCTCGATAGCGGCAAAGCGCGCTCCCGCCTCGGCTGGCAACCGCGCTGGACGGTAGAAACAGCCTTGCAGGCCAGCGTAGACTGGCACCGCGCCTGGCTGCAGGAGGCCGACATGCGCGCCTTCACCCTCGCCCAGATCAACGATTATTCAACGACAGACACGCCATGACCCTCCAGGAAAAACGTCAGCACATCCTCGCACTGGTGCGCGAATTCGCGGGCGAAGCGCTGGCCCCCAAGGCATTCGCTCCCGGCACCCCGGTCCCCCCGTCGGGCAAAGTGCTCTTCCCCGACGACATCGCGGCGCTGGTCGACGCCTCGCTGGACGGCTGGCTGACGACGGGGCGCTTCAACGACGCTTTCGAGGAGCGCCTTGCCGGCTATCTCGGCGTCGCACACCCGCTGACCACCAACTCGGGTTCCTCCGCCAATCTGTTGGCGATCAGCGCGCTGACCTCACCGCAATTGGGAGAACGCGCCCTGCGGCCAGGCGACGAAGTCATCACCGCGGCTGCCGGCTTTCCGACCACGGCAAATCCCATCCTGCAAAACAATCTGGTGCCGGTATTCGTGGACTCCCACATCCCGACCTATAACCCGACGCCCGAAGCCGTGGAGGCGGCGCTCTCGGACAAGACCCGCGCCATCATGCTCGCCCACACGCTGGGCAATCCCTTCGCCGCCGAAGAAATCCGCGCCATCGCGGACCGGCACGATCTCTGGCTGATCGAAGACTGCTGCGACGCCCTCGGCTCAACCTACAAAGGTCGCAAGGTGGGGACCTTCGGACACATCGGCACCCTGAGCTTCTATCCGGCGCATCACATCACGATGGGTGAAGGAGGCGCCGTCTTCACCTCGGACCCCACGCTCAAGCGCCTGCTTGAATCCTTCCGCGATTGGGGGCGCGACTGCTGGTGCGCACCGGGTTGCGACAACACCTGTGGCAAGCGCTTCGACTGGCAACTCGGCGAACTCCCGAAAGGGTACGACCATAAATATGTCTATTCGCACGCCGGCTACAACCTCAAGATAACGGACATGCAGGCGGCCATCGGTCTTTCGCAACTCTCGCATATCGACGAATTCGTGGCCGCACGGCGGCAGAATTTCGACTATCTGAAAGCCCGACTCGCCGAGCTTGAGGCATACTTCATCCTGCCCGAGGCGACAACGGAGAGCGCCCCCTCGTGGTTCGGCTTTCCGCTGACGCTGCGCAGCGACTGCGACGTAGACCGCGTCGACCTTCTGCGCTACCTGGACCAGCACAAGATCGGCAGCCGCCTCCTGTTCGCCGGCAATCTGACCCGCCAGCCCTATTTCGCGGACAAGTCGCGCCGTATTTCCGGCACGCTGTACAACGCGGATGCAATCATGGAGCGCACCTTCTGGCTCGGCCTCTATCCCGGCTTGCATCAAGAACACCTCGATTTCGTAGCCGCCAAGCTGGAACAATTTTTCGGCAAAGGCTGGTAGATGCCGCGTCCCCTCCCGCCGGCTGACCTAGAGCACATCCTCGCACATACCCGTCCGCTCTGGGATGAGTTGGATGGCGCGCGCCTGTTCATCACCGGAGGCACAGGCTTCTTCGGCATCTGGCTCCTCGAATCGCTGATCTTCGCGCGCGAGCGACTCAGGCTCGACATTCATGCGACCATCCTGTCGCGCTCGCCGGAGGTTTTTCAGGCCCGGCGCCCTCATCTGGCAAGGAACCCGGCGCTCGACTGGCTGACAGGGGATGTTCGGAACTTCGCATTTCCCGCCGAACCTTTCGCGCACATCATCCACGGGGCCACAGAAACCTATGTCCGAGATACCCCCGAACCACCTCTGACCACCTTCGACACCATCGTTCAGGGAACGCGCCGCGTACTGGACTTCGCGCTTCACGCGGGTGCACGCAACGTCCTGCTGATAGGCTCCGGGGCCGTCTATGGCCCGCAGCCTCCAGAACTCGCGCACATTCCCGAACATTACAGTGGCGCGCCGGACTGCAGCGATGCGGCGTCCGCCTATGCCGAAGGGAAGCGTGCCGCCGAACTTCTGGGAACCCTCTACGCACAGCAGTTCGGACTGCACACCAAAATCGCACGCTGCTTCGCCTTTGTCGGCCCGCACCTGCCCATGGCCAAGCACTTCGCCATCGGCAATTTCATGAACGATGTACTCCATGGGCGCGATATCACCGTGCAGGGAGACGGCAGTCCCGTGCGTTCCTACCTGCACATGGCCGATCTCGTCATCTGGCTGCTGACCATCTTGCTCAAAGGCCAAACCGGCCGTCCATATAACGTGGGCTCCGACCAATCGCTGAATATCGCGGCGCTGGCCGGACTAATCGCCGATACTCCGCTTGGGCGCCAGCGACAGTCCAAGGCTCTCCGCCCTCCGCCCTCCGGCAAAGCGCCTCAGTGCTACGTACCGGATATCACTCGTGCCCGGCAGGAACTTGGCCTGGCAGTCCGCATTCCCTTGGAAGAGGCGGTTCGCCGCACCCTCGAATGGCACCGCCCCTGAACCAGAAATATCATCGCCGAAAAGTCAATATTCAAGATTGCCGGCTTTTTTCCGATAATGGTATGGACAGTATTTTTTGATCGAGACCACCGTGAGCCTCCTAACAGCAAATCCGACATACACGGCTGTTGTCCCGTTCGCCGCCGCAACGACAGGAAACAACTGATGCAGGCTTACATTCTCTGTGGCGGCCAGGGTACGCGCTTGCGCAGTGTCACAAAGAATACGCAAAAGACCGTAGTGGATATCCACGGCCGCCCGTTCCTCTCCTTGGTACTGGGTCAGTTGCGCCAGGCAGGGATCACCAAGGCGACGCTCTGCGCTGGCTACCGGGCCGACCAACTCGCCGAATTGCTGCCCGGGATAGCAAAAAACTCCGGACTCGACCTTGACCTGGTCGTCGAAACCGCCCCGTTGGGCACTGGCGGCGCCGTCCTCAATGGCATCCGGCAGACCCCTCCTAGTGAACGCTATCTGGTTGTCAACGCCGACACCTTTCTCGATGCCCAGGCCTATCGGCAGGCGATAGCCGCCCGCCACGATTGTCTGGTGGCGGTGCGCGTGACGGACCGCGCCCGCTTTGGCAGCCTCCTGTGCCGGGACGACGGTCTGGTTCAGCAGCTACAGGAGAAGGGCATCGCCGGCCCTGGCCTGATCAACGGGGGAGTCTACGGATTCTCCGCAACGACCCTGGCGGAACTGCCGATTCGCCCATGCTCCATGGAACATGACATCCTGCCGGAACTGATTCGACGCAGGCAGTTGTTTGCCGTGGAATACGCCGGCCCTTTCAGCGATATCGGCACGCCGGAATCCTTGGAAGCCTTCAAGCTCGAAACTACGCAATGCAAAAGCTAATCAAGGAACTGACGGTAGGCACCGACCAGTCCATCCTCGACGCGGTGGAGTGCATCGAATCCGGTAACCTGCAAATCGCCTTCGTCGTTGAGCCGAATCAACGGCTGGCCGGTATCGTCACCAACGGCGACATCCGCCGCTACCTGCTGCAAGGCGGCACCCCCAACCAACCCGTCACCGTGTGCATGAACCGGCAGTTCCGGGCTGTGCAAGCGGGCACCCCGCGGGAAGAACTGCTGAAGATCTTCGACCTTGGATACAACGCCATTCCCGGCCTGGACCACGAGGGTCGGCTCAAGGACATCTACACGATACATCTGACGGCCAATCCGGAAACTCCGGTGTTGGCTCGCGCCCGCGCACCGGTGAGGATGAGTTTCTGCGGTGGGGGCGCGGATTTGACCTACTTCTTCATCGATCATCCAGCCGCCGTGCTCAGTTGCACGGTGGGCCTTTACGCACACGCAACCCTAATTCCCCGGGACGACAGCAGAATCCGCATTTTTTCCGAGGATCTGGACCGGGAAGAATCCTACGAATCCTTGCAGGAGCTTATCGCCAACGCTGACAAAGGGCTGCTCGCCACCATCATTTCAGTCATCCGCCCCCGCTACGGCTTCGACTTCTATCTGCATTCGGACTTTCCCGTGGGCTCTGGCCTGGGCGGTTCCTCGGCGGCGACTACGGCCACCATCGCTGCCTTCAACGAACTGCGCCAAGACCACTGGAATACTTACGAAATCGCCGAACTGGCTTTCCAAGCGGAGCGCCTCTGTTTCGGCATCGCCGGCGGCTGGCAGGACCAGTACGCCTCCGCCTTCGGAGGCATCAACCTGATCGAGTTTGAGCACCAGCGCAATATGGTGCATCCAATCCGCCTGGAAGACGCTACCCGTAACGAACTGGAAGCCTGCCTGCTGCTCTGCGACACCGGCACGACCCACGATTCGGGCAAGCTGCACGAAATCCAGCGCCAGGAAATGGAAGCTGAATCCGCCCAGACCGACCTGCTGCATCAAAGCGTGACCCTGTGCCGCCGGATGCACCGACACCTGATCCGTTCGGAACTGCGCGACTTCGGGCTGTGCCTGCATGAAGCCTGGCTGTTGAAGAAACAGTTTTCCAAGTCGGTCAGCGCCCCCCAACTCGATCAGGTCTACGCTGCGGCAATCGCCAGCGGCGCCCTGGGCGGCAAACTGCTGGGCGCCGGCGCCGGCGGCTTCTTTCTCTTTTACGTACAACCCCAACACCGCCAAGCAGTCATCCGTGCAGTGCAATCCTTGGGATGTCAGACGACCAACTTCCGTTTCGAACCTCACGGGGTCGTTTCGTGGCGCACAAAAATCAAATGAAAAACCACATCATCGACATCGGCGGCTTTCAGGTCGGCGGCGAACGAATTTTCGTGATCGCCGAAATCGGCAACAATCACAACGGCTCTCTGACGCTGGCCAAAAGCCTGGTGGACGCAGCCATCGCCGCCGGGGCCGACTGCGCCAAGTTCCAGATCCGCAACCGGGACGCCTTGTATCGGACCAAGGCCGACGGCTCCCGCGCCGAAGATCTGGGCGTGGAATACATCCAGGACCTGCTCGACAAAGTCGAGTTGAGCATGGACGAACACCGGCAGGTACGCGCCTACTGTGCCGAAAAGGGCATCATTTACTTGTGCACCCCATGGGACGAGTCCAGCGTAGACGCGCTGGCAGAATTCGACGTTCCCGCCTTGAAAATCGCCTCGGCGGACCTGTGCAATCCCTACCTGATCGCAAAAGCCGCCAGCCTGGGCAAACCGCTGATCCTGTCCACGGGCATGTCCTTCGAGCACGAGATCATCCGTGCCATCGGACAGCTGCGCACTCTGAACACACCTTTTGCCCTTCTCCACTGCAATAGCGCCTATCCGGCCCCGGAAAGCGACATCCAGCTGGGTTACATCACCCGCCTGAAGGAACTGCACGGCCTGATCGGCTATTCCGGGCATGAACGAGGTATCGCCATCACCTTTGCTGCCGTGGCACTCGGGGCAAAACTGGTGGAGCGCCACATCACCCTGGATCGAGACATGGAAGGACCGGACCACCTCGCCAGTCTGGAGCCGGCTGAATTTCGCCAGTTGGTGGAAGGCATCCGGCAAATCGAGCAGGCGCTTCCCTGCCAGGGCCCCGGACGCCACGCCAGCCAGGGCGAACTGCTCAACCGGGAGAATCTGAGCAAGAGCGTGATTGCCGCTCGCCCCATCGCCAAGGGCGAAATTTTCGAGCAGCAGATGCTGCGGGTCGCCAGCCCGGGGCAGGGGCTGGTTCCCTACAAGCTGGAGAAGCTTCTCGGCCGCCGGGCCAACCGGGACCTTGCGGAAGGGGATTTTCTCTTCGAAAGCGATCTGCGGGAGCAGAGCGAAGTCAGACGGGACTTTTCCCTGCCCATCCGCTGGGGCGTCCCCGTCCGCTATCACGACTTCCGCCAGTATCGGCAATGGATACGACCGGACCTGTTTGAATTCCATCTGTCCTACCGCGACCTAAGCGTGTCCCCTCTGCCCTACCTGGACTCGGTGGACTGTTCACGGCTCGTGGTGCACGCCCCCGAACTATTCGAAAACAGCGAACTCCTTGATCTGACGTCGGAGGATTCGGATTACCGCCAACGCTCCATCGCCAACTTGCAACGGGTCGTGGATGCTACGCTACAAATCTCCGAACATTTCCCTCAGGCGCAGGATCTGCTAATCGTAGCCAACGTGGGCGGTTTTTCCGCCGATGCGCCCGTCCCCCTCACCCACAGGTCGGAACTGTATCGACGCTTCCAGGAGTCCTGTGCCCAGGTACGTTTCGGCCGGACCGAACTGATCCCGCAGAACATGGCGCCCTTTCCCTGGCATTTCGGCGGCCAACGCCATCAGAACATCTTCATGATGCCCGATGAATTGGCGGAAAAGGCCCGGACTCTCGGTCTGCGTCTATGTCTGGATCTGTCCCATCTGCAAATGACCTGCCATCACTTTGGACTGGACTTCCAGGCGGCCTTGGCCCTGCTGCTGCCCCACTCGGTCCACTTGCACGTGGCCGACGCCAAGGGTAGCAACGGCGAAGGTGTCCTGATCGGCACCGGCGACATCGACTGGACCGCCACCTGGACTCAGGTACGCAACTATCCTCAGATGAGCTTCATCCCGGAAGTCTGGCAAGGACACAAGGACCATGGCGCCGGCTTCTGGTCGGCACTCGAATTTTTGGAACGACTAGGCCAATAGGCAACCCGTCTTTACTTTTCGGAACGACAAATGCGCGTAGCAGACTACATCATGTCTCGCCTGGCCAATCTCGGTGTCAGGCAAGTTTACTTCCTGCCCGGAGGCGGCGCCATGCACCTGAACGATGCCTTGGGACGGCACCCGGACCTGGAAGCCGTGCTCTGCCTGCACGAGCAAGCCGCGGGGATAGCGGCCGAGGCAGCCAGCAAGCTGTCCGGCGGCCCGAGCGCCTGCTTGACCACCTGCGGCCCGGGAGCAACGAACGCCGTGACAGCCACGCTTGGCGCATGGCTAGACTCGACGCCGGTCTTCTTCATCTCCGGCCAGGTCAAGACCGCCGACCTGAAAGCGTGCACCGGACTGCGCATGCTGGGCGTGCAGGAAGCCGATATCGTATCCATCGTCACTCCGATCACAAAACGCGCCACGACCTTGACCGACCCAAATGCCGTCGCGGAGGTTTTCGACGAACTGGAGCACGCGGCGCTCAGCGGCCGGCGAGGGCCGGTCTGGCTCGACGTACCGTTGGACGTGCAGGCCGCGCAGATCGACCCCGACCGGTTGCGCCGCGCGAAGCTTCCACAGCCATCTGCCCCGGTCGATCTCGCCCGGCCGGTAGCGCAAACGCTGGCACTGCTCAAGTCGTCCAAACGACCGGGCATCATCGCCGGTAGCGGCATCCGCATGGCCGGCGCCGTCGAGGCCTTCAACGCGCTGATCGACCGGGCCGGCATTCCGGTCATGCCGACCTGGCTCGCGATGGACCTGATCGACGATACGCATCCGCTTTACGGCGGGCGCCCCGGATCCATCGCGCCGCGTTGGGCCAATTTCACTTTGCAGAACTGCGATTTGCTCATCGTCCTCGGCTCGCGCCTGGACATGGCGTTGACCGCTTACAACCATGCCCACTTCGCTCCCCTTGCGAAAAAAGTCGTGGTCGATATCGACCCGGCGGAAATCGCCAAGTTGCAAATGCCCATCGAAGTCCCGGTGGTGGGCGACGTCAAGCCCTTTATCGAGGCTCTGGACGCTGCCGTCGCTGCCAACCCGCTGCCGGATTTTTCCGTTTGGCGCGCGCGCATTGCGAACTGGCGCTCGCGCTATCCGCTGCTGCAACCCGAGCATGACGACGACAGGCAAGGCGTGAGCATGTATTACTTCACAGACCACCTTTCCGACTTGCTGCAAGAAGGGGAGGTGATTGCCCCGGGCAGCTCGGGATTCGCCTCTGAACTCTTCCTGCTCAACCTGCGCCTGAAAAGAGGGCAACGCTGTTTCCACAACCGAGGCACTGGCTCCATGGGTTTCGGCATCCCCTCGGCCATCGGCGCTTGTCTCGCATCGGGACGTAAGCGAACGATCTGCGTTGAAGGCGACGGTGGAGTGCAATTGAACGTCCAGGAACTGGCGACACTGGCGGCGCAGAATTTGCCGGTAAAGTGTTTCGTCATCAACAATCAGGGCTACGCCTCCATCCGAACCTCGCAGAATACCCACTTCAATCTGCTGGTCGGCGCCGACGCGAGTAGCGGCCTGCGACTGCCCAATCTGCGCCAACTATCCGCAGCCTATGGTGTCGGCTACGTCCGTATCGAGGCACATGAGGAGCTAGACGGACGTTTGCGCGAAGTGCTCGATCAGCAGGGACCGGTGATCTGCGAGGTTCTGGTTCAGATCGAGGAAGCCCGAGTGCCGCGTGTGATGACCCGCATCAACGAGCAAGGCAAGCCTGAGACCGGCGCCCTGGAAGACCTCTATCCGTTCCTACCGCGCGAGGAATTGGCCGAGCAAATGGCTATTTCGCACGGAGCAGTTATATGAGGAGGTGGATCAAGAAGCGATTGACAAAAATCAGTTACGACTACCTCAGGTCGCAGCCAAGTTGGTCACACCCAAGCGCGCCCGAGATCGCCCATGCCCGCGTGCTGCCTTATTGCAGCCACGCCCCCTGGATAAACGATACGGAATTTCAGGCAGCTTACGAGGAGGTGAAGGAGCACACCCTGTTGGACGTATACCGACTTTACGAATTGTGGTCGCTTGCGCGTCAACTTGATGGACTTGAGGGAGACTTTCTTGAAGTTGGCGTCTGGCGCGGTGGTTCCGGCTGCCTTCTGGCACTTGCCAGCCAGCGAGAAGATAGGCAATTGTTTCTGGCCGATACCTTTACTGGTGTCGTCAAGGTGGGAGAACACGACACCGGTTACAGCGGCGGTGAACACGCCGATACGACGTTGGAACAGGTGCACGAACTGTTGCGCCGATGTATGCAGGAAAAACGCGTGCATGTATTGGAGGGCATATTTCCTGAAAAAAATGCTGAATGTGTCGGCCAGAAGCTTGCATTGATTCATATCGACGTGGATGTTTTCGAGTCCGCCCGGGATGTATTGCTGTGGACCTTGCCGCGCCTGGTGGTCGGAGGCACGGTGATTTTCGACGACTACGGCTTTTACGGCTGCGAAGGCGTGACCCGCATGGTCAACGAGTTCGTGCCTAGCAACCACGATTTCCGATTTCTTCACAACCTTAATGGGCATGCAATCCTTGTCAGGGTAGCAAACAATGCGCAGTGAACGTTTTAAGAATTTGTTGATTTATGGTGCCGGACTTGCCGGACAGCACGTACACGCTTACTTGGCCGCTTGCGGGAAAATAGTCGACGGATTCCTCGACCGAGACCCCGCACTGTGCAAAGTAAACAGCCTGCCAGTAGCGAGCGCCGAGCAATGGGCTAAGACGCACGAGGCTTCCGGCACCTGCGTGGTGATCGGCGTGTTCAATCCCTACGCCGACATGCGCGAGATATTCGACCATCTCGAACGATTGGGGTACGGAAAAATCGTCAGCTTGGTCGAATTCGTGCGCCACAACCCCGACGGACAGCCTTTCCGCTACTGGCTTGTCGACCCACGATTCTATGAGCATCATGCTAATAGAATCGCCGCGTTTCGCGCGGAACTTGCTGACGAAACCAGTCGGGATTTACTCGACCGGATTGTTGAATTTCGCACCCATGGCGACCCTCGTTGCCTTCCTCTTCCATCTGAATGCCAGTATTTCCCAGCCGATCTGCCGAAATGGCCAGAAACGTTACGTTTCATAGACTGTGGCAGCTATACCGGCGATACGGTCCAAGCATTGCAGAATGCCGGCTACCGCTTTGAGGCTCTTGCCACATTCGAGCCAAACCTCATCAACTATCAAACCTTGGTAGACAACTTGAAACATATTGTCGGAGCCGCCCACTTTCCCTGTGGCGTTTCGGACGAAAATCGCCTAGCTGGTTTTGATCCGAGTCTAGGACAGGGGGGGCATTTGCTTAAGGAGGGGGGAGAGCCAGTGGTCTGTGTTCGCTTGGATGATGCACTGCCTGGCTTTGCGCCAAACCTAATCAAGATGGATATCGAAGGTGAAGAGCCTGCTGCCCTGTGTGGGGCGAAAAAAATATTGAGTCTCCATCGCCCCCACCTGGCGATCAGCACCTATCACCGAGCCGAGCACCTGTGGGAAATCGGAGAACAAATCCGCTCCTTGGACTTGGGGTACTCCTTCTACATCCGCACACATGCCCAAATCTCTTTCGACACAGTCCTTTACGCTATCGCAAGCCCACACCCCCATTTCACCCAGGAATCATAGTCATGTTCCCTATACTTGAACCAAATAACACCAACCTTCAAGAGGGCCGAACCTACTCACTACACCTCTCTTCTGGTCGTTTTCTACCGGTGCGCTGGTCCCGCGCGCCATTGCGTGAAGCGCTAGATGCAATCTTAATTGATCGACCGAACAGGCTGGACATACTGAGCCGTTTGAAAGAATACCCTCATTTGTTTGCGCTACTCGACGAACACTGTCTATTCTATGCCAAGCAACGTAAGGCACAAGTCCGAGAATGGTTGAGTCAAGGCGTATACATATTTGGCGCATACAAGATCGGGGTCAAGATCGCACGCCACGCACTTCTTTCTGGTTGCTCACTAAAAGGCTTCATCGACAATGACCAAGGCAAGGATGGCCAGATTGTGGAGGGGATCTCCATCAGTCATCCTTCTGTATTGGATCTCAACGGCGAAGTGGTAATCGTCGCTAGCGGCCGCCATGGCAATGCCATACAGCAGCAACTGAGAGAGATAGCCGACGTGCGCATCGTCAATATGCATGAGTTTCTGTATGCACTAGAAGCGCCCCAAGGCCCAGAGTCCGATTTCACCAGTTTTGTCCACTCGCCACATCAGGAAGCCTTCCGTTTCATTTCCGCCTTCCTTCGTCTTGATGATGAACGCTCACGCCAAGTATTTGACGGACTGATCGGGATGCGCACGGGTTTATCGATTAACCTGGCCGATGACATCAAGTCACCTTTCGATGAAGAATATTTCGACTGCAGTTTCGTTTCATCCGAGCAAGCGGCCCGGTTCGTAGACGCAGGAGCCTTCACCGGAGACACGCTGCGGCGACTGGAACAGCGCTTCGGCCCCGTCAAACAAGCTTATCTGTTCGAGCCCGAATTACCGGCTTATTACGAAGCCCTTAAGAGTTTCTCCGAACGACAGAACGTCTGGCTATTCAACATGGGGCTCGATGAGTCCCCTTCGCGGGCGGTATACCAACCCACGCTATCTTGTGACATGACCCACGAAATCGAAGGACCGGTGGCGCCGGGAACGACTTCGTACATACAAGGCGTCCCTTTGGACGAGGTGTTGCGGGGGAGGGTAGGGTTATTCAAATTAGATATAGAAGGAATGGAGGCCAGAGCCCTGCGAGGAGCACGGGCCACCATCGTGCGCGATAGACCGGTCTTGGCAGTGTGCGCTTATCATCGTGCCGACGACTACTGGCGCCTAATCGACGAGGTACAAGCCATCCGCCCGGACTACCGCATCGCCATCAGGCTATACGCCGATATCCTCGAAGACATTACCCTGTATTTTTACTAAACTCAAAACCTCCGCTCACTTGTCATGTAAAACCCCAAAGAGATTAAATCTATCCGAGTATTCCGCACTGCCCCACTTTGCTCATCTGATCATACTCCACTTTGAAGTCAAAAAAACCGCTCAGCCAACACTGAATTTTTGCAATACGTCAAATACCTCCTTCATCCCAAGTGGGGCTAATAGGATTTCGAGAAGGACAAAATAAAACATGCACAATTACCCGAGTTAGAGATTTAAATTTTACGAATACGGATTAATGAAAATGATAACCTCGCTATCAACAGAAGAATTAATTGAGTATATTGGACACCAATTAGACACATTCTTCCCAGATAAAAAAAAACTCAAAGGCGAGGACATTAAAAAAGCAATTTCTTTAGGCTTAGAAAGAACGGAGCACTGCTTTAAGCACGTGGCACTCCCTGCATATTTCAACGGAGGCGAAACAAAGTTCTCCCATTTACATTCAGACCAATATTCACAATTCCTATATTACTTCTCAAACAGCCTATGGAAAATATCTGAAAATAAAGAAATCTGCGATAAAATAACTCAACTAAACAAATTTTTAAATGGCATGTTCTGGTCTTACAAAGGCGAACTACCAGATATATTCATACTAATACACCCAGTAGGAACCGTTATTGGGAATGCAGTATATTCTGACTTTTTAGTCGTACTTCAAAACGTAACAATAAACACCAATTCAGATGAACACGGAAATCCAGCACCGACACTTGGAAGAGGTCTTTTTTTAGGTGCAGGCGCAAAAATCATAGGGGGCAAGCCAGTCGGAGACAGGGTATCCATAGGCGTTGATGCGTTAGTGTACAAGCAAGAAATAAAAGATGACAGCGTTGTTTTTCGTGGCAGAAGTGGCGCTATAGAAATAGAACAGAGAAAAAAAGGAAAATGCATGGCGCAAACTTTTTTTAACGTGGAAATTAAATAGTCCACCCTGTTGCTCTAGGCTGCCCCCCCATGACGAATATCCTGCAATGTAAAATGGACGATATCTACCGGAACACCCGGCGCCCCTACTACCTCTATGCACCGGGCTATACGCGCACTTCCGCCGGGATCAAGGTGCTGCACCTGCTCTGTCACTACCTCAATAAGATCGGGGAAGAAGCTTACGTTTACACTTCCAAAACCGATCCCTTGCTGCGTACCCCCCTACTCACCGATGATGTGCGGCGGCGCCATCAAGCCACTGGCGCGGAACCTATCGCTATTTATCCAGAAGTCCTGCACGGCAACCCCTTGCAGGCTCGATACGTGGTGCGTTACATCCTCAATCACCCCGGCCTGCTTGGTGGCCCCAAGCAGTTCGACGAATCAGAACTGCTCATCTACTACGACAAGGAATTCCTGACAGAGTCAGAAAAAATCAACAACATCCCGATTCTCTGGACCCCAACGGTGAATCTAGGCATCTTCAACAACGAGGACAACGATTTCGACGATCACCGTAACGGCCACCTGCTCTACCCTGGACGCTACGGTCAAGCCCGTGAGGAACATCCGGAACTGTTCGAGACCGGTACCATCATTACTTACGATTGGCCCAAGACACACGCTGAACTGGCCACCCTACTGCGCCGTTCCAAAGTCCTCTACTGCTTTTCCAACTCATCCATCGCGGCTGAGTCCACCCTGTGCGGCTGTCCGGTGGTAATGATGAAATCCCCTTTCACCACACGCCCCAAGGATTTTCACGATCCAAGCGAGGTTGATGCGCTCCTCTCCTTTCCCGGCATTGCCACCAATAATTCTGAGCAAGCCTTGGCGAAAGCTCGAGACGAGGCAGCCCAAAGCCAGAATTTCTATACTAGGGCTTGTCAGGATTTCGTCATTCAGTTGCGGGAGTTCATCCACCTTTCCCAGGCCATGGAACCGGTCAGGCGGCCCGAGCCCCCTCGCGCCGAGGACCTCGTCAGTGCCGGCATTCAGGCCTTCGGCCAGGGCGACAACGAAACCGCCGCTGCACAACTTTCCACCGCTTTGGCAGACGAGCCCAAAAACCCGATTCCCTACCTTTACCTTGCGCTGATTTCCGCCAGGACCAACTTGCTTGAGGAAGCCGAGAACTTCATCCGGTTCGCTCAATCCTTGGTTCCCGAGCGCCACGATTTCGTTGCAGCCCTGGGTGAAGAGTGCCTGAAGAATGGCCATCGCACTGAGGCCCTGCGCTACCTGCAAGAGGCCGTCGATAAGCAACCAGACCTGTTCATGGCCTACCCCGCCCTTGCCGAAGCCTTACGTTTGAATGACCAGCAGGATCAAGCCATTCACTTGTTGAATAGCGCTGCCGCCATCCCCTCCGCTGCCCAAGAGCCGATTCTTTCCCTACTACTGGAGTGGTTGGCCGCCCAAGCCAATATTGATGCCATAACCGAAGTATGCCTGCGACTCCGGAACAAACCCGGCTACCAGTCCCTTGGCATTGCCTTGCTGACACGCACGGGAATGCCGTCGGATAGAATTCAGGCAGAGGTCAGACACCACGCCCAGCCGTATCTGGCGGACAGCCAAGCCGTATTGCTACCGAATCAAAGGAAAATCGGCGCACCTTTGGTCATCGCCTTCCTAGTCAGCGACTTCAGGCGCGAGCAACTGTCAGGGCGCCTGGAGGCCCTGCTGCTACACCTGCCGCCGGAGCGCTTCATCAGTGTCGTACTCTACAACGACCCTCAAGCGGGAGAAAATGAAACCGCCCAGCGTTGCACCCTCCTCAACGACCACAGTCTGATTGCAGTGGGCCGGAAGGACGTCGATGTCCTGCAGGCCATGCGCGAGTTGGATATACAAATACTGGTGGACATGGACGGGCTAGGGGTCGAACATCGCCTCTCCTTGTTCAGCGCGACGGAAGTCCCGCTCAAGCTGTCCTGGAGCGACACACCATTGCTTCGAGAAGCCGGCATCGTTTGTGTGCAGGGCGCCGCGCTGCTGAATGATGAAGAAACCACAGATACCCACATGCTGTTACCGGGTCTCGGTGAAATTCACGCGCTCCCGGTCATGGATACGACCTCCCTTGCAGCTGAAGAGCCGCTGACTTTTGGCTGCCTTTCCAGCGCAGTCCATTTCAGCCGGGAATGTTGGGAAAGCTATGCCCGCATCTTGGCTGGCATCCCCGCCAGCCGCCTCGTCGTGAATCTCGGAGAATTTGGCGTATCCGCCCAGGAGTTCATCGGCACATTCTTCTCCGCGCGAGGGATAGACCTTCAGCGTCTGGACTTCATTCACGCCACCGACCTCCCTTCGCTCTGTGCAGCCTGGAACCTGGTCGATGTCGGCCTCGCCCCACTACACGGCCCCGGCGACATGGCCTTGCCTGCGGCCCTGTGGATGGGGAAACGCTATATCGCGCTACGCGGAGGTCCCCCATGGTCCCGCCGCCCGGGTGCTCTGCTCAAGCAGGTAGAACAGGATCAATTCCTGGCAGATTCCGTTGAAGCCTATATCTCCCTCGCCAGCAGCTTTTCCCGGGACACGTTGCCTCAGTCCTCCGGCTTGAGACAAAAACTGCAAGGTATCGAATTCGGCCAAGCCTCGGCGCTGACGCTCGCCTTTGCCAACCTGATTGAACAACGCTACTGGGGAGTTCTTTGATGCCAGCCCCCAAGATATCCGTCATCGTTTGCAGCATCGATGCGATGAAATTCGCCAGAGTAAGCGAATGCTACGAACACCTGCTCACCGACTACCCCCACGAAATCATCGGCATCCACGACGCGAGGTCGCTGGCAGAAGGCTATAACTGCGGCATCAAGCGTGCTTCCGGCGACATTCTGATTTTTTCCCACGACGACATCCTGATTCTCGATCCCGGCTTTGCCAAAAAAATCACCGCACGCCTGCAGACCTTCGACATTCTAGGCTTCGTCGGGACCAGCCGCCTGATTACCGCCACGTGGTTTGGGGCAGCTCCTCCCCACATACACGGCGTCATCTCCCATGGAAAACCCGGACAAACGCACTTATCCTTAAACGTTTACGGCGTATCGGATTGGCCAACGACAAGCGGCATTCAGGCTATCGATGGATTTTGCATGGTCGCTACCAGGGAAACCGCCCAAACCGTGGGATTCGATGCCACCACCTTCGACGGCTTCCATCTCTACGACTTGGATTTCAGCTTCTCGGCCTACCTCGCCGGGCGCCGGCTGGGAGTCTGCTGCGACATTCCCATCATTCACGAGTCATCCGGCAATTTCGCGGATCAACATCTGCACTACGCCGAACGTTTTATTCACAAATATATTGACCGGCTCGGGCAAACCGACGCCAGCGCCATCAGTGGAGAATCGCCGGGGCGGGGAATCCGGCTCCAGGACCATCATGCCCTGTTGCGATCCTGGCAGCCCGACCTACTCAAGCGGGCGACGATCGCTATGCGGCGCGATAGACGAAACACCGCGCCGCCCCAATCCGATCATCCCTGATCCGAAGCAGAATCGCACCAACGCGACCACATGCCCCGGAACACGGCCTCCAGGCCGCGCGCCATGCGCGGCGCATCCATCAGTGGACTGGCCCGCATCCGCTCGCGCAACTGCCAACGCATTGCCTTCAAACGCTCCCGGTCGTTCGCCAGGACGGCGGCCAGATCTTCGTAGGCTGCCGAGCTATCCACAACAAGTTCGCTCAGACCCACGTTATCCAGGATCGCCTTGCCCATGCGTGCAACCAGCGTATCCCCGGGCCACGTGATGAAGGGAACGCCCATCCACAGCGAGTCGTAGCCGGTCGTCCCGCCGTTGAACGGGAAGGGATCGAGGCACAGGTCGACCTCGTTGTAGGTGTCGAAGTATTCGCGCTGCGGGGTTAGCCCGCGAATATCGAGGCGCTCCGAAGCAACGCCGTAGCGCCCGAACTGCTCCTGGATGTAGCTGATCAGAGTCCCGTCGCGCCCGCCACGCGCCACGAGGATCAGGCGGGAGTCCGGAACCCGCTTGAGGATGCCGCTCCACAGCGCGATCGCCCCCTGGCTCACCTTGCGAAAATTGTTCAGGCAGGCGAAGGTGAATGGTTTCCCGAGCCGTTCGCAGGGCAGGCCCGGCTGAACCGGAATATCGGGAATGCCCGTTCGGACCCCATAACAGTCCGGCAAAGGCCAGGGGGTTTCGGTACACCACGCCCCGGCTTCGAGCACCGGGTCCGGCGGGACGATGATGTAATCCATCGCCGACATGCCGCTCGTTCCCGGAAAACCGAGCCAGGTCAGCATGACGGGCGCCGGCTTGCGCGCCAGCGCCAGCAGCCGCCCCCCCTCCGTGTTGCCGTTGAGGTCGACGACGATATCGATTTCGTCGGAACGGATCAGATCCGCCAGTGCATCGTCGCCCAGCGCCACCACATCGCGCCAACGGTCCGCACGCTGCTTGGCCATCGCCGTCGCGGCATCGAAGGCCGTTGAATTGTAGTAAATCGTACTTTCCAGCTGGGCGCGATCCAGTTCGCCGAGGAAGGGCAGGACGAAAGCGGCGACCGGATGCTCGCGCATATCCGAGGTGACCCAGCCGATGCGCAAGCGCCGGGAGGGGGTCCGATCCCGATCGCCGAAATCGTCCGCGCGCCGATACTGCCGGCACAGGTTACGGTCGAAGGCGCGCGCCATGTCGAGGACATCCTGCGCCGTCGCCTCGGTCGAATGAACCAGCGACCATAGCGAATTGACGTAGGCAATGGGGCGCGCCGGATCGACATCGAGCGCTTTCTTGAAATACGCCAAGGCTTCCACGGTGCGCGCCTGGTCGGAAAACCAGCTCCCCAGGTTCAGCAGGGCATTAACATGGCGCGGATCGGTTTCCAGAATCGTCTCCGCCGCCTGCCGCGCCTTCTCGCTTTCGCCCAGTTTTGTATACACCACGATCAGGGTGTTCCACGCGTTCAGGTTGAGCGGCTGGCGTTCGACCGCCATTTCCAGGTTCTCGCGCGCTACGGAGAGCTGCCCCTTGGTGGTGAACAAGAGGCCCAGATGCTCGAGAATCCAGTCCTCCGACACCCCCATCGCATACGCCCGCTCCATCGCCTCGACCGCGGCGAGGGCATCGCCGCTCTGCACGAGCGCCAGGCTGAGCTTGGCCTGCAACTCGGCAGAATTTGCCGCTTTGGCCGCCGCCTGCCGGAAGAATTTTGCCGCCTCGCCGTAATTGCCGCGCCGCAACTCGAGGTCTCCGGCTAACTCTAGCGTCTCGGCCCGCTCCGGAGCCAGCGCCTGCAGGCGGATCAAGGATTCTCCCGCCTCCCTTACCAAGCCCTTTCCCATTTGCAGATGGCCCAGCGACAACCAGGCATCCGGATAGCGCGGGTCGCGTTTCACGGCTTTGCGGAAATCGCTCAGGGCATCGTCCAGCTCGCCCAGATGCTGGGAAGCCAGGCCGCGCAGGCAATAATGGGCGGCCAGCGCCTTCGGGCTGGCCACCACGTCATTGAGCACCGCCTTGGCTCTTGCCCAGTTGCCGCCCGCCGCATAAGCCCCGCTCAGACTGCAGAGAATCCCCATATCGTTTTTTGCCAGACTGCGGGCTTTCCTCAAGCTGGCAATCCCTTCGTCCGGCAAGCCCACGCGACAGCACGTCTCCCCCAAACGCTGCAGGTAACGCGCCGAGCCGGGATTCAATTGCGCGGCGTGCTCGAAGAACGGCAGTGCCGACTCCAGTTCCCCGACCTTGAGCGCTATTTCTCCCAGGCCGAACCATCCGCCATGCGCCTCCGGCGCTGCCTGAACCGCCTCCTCGAATAGCTGCCCGGCCAGTTCGAGCTTGCCACCAGCCATTGCCTTCCGCCCCTTCTCAAGCAAGCTCTTCACGTCTTTGTCCATTTCTCCGCTCCCTCGCAATTTTCTGATGGGTGAAAGTGTAACGCCTGAGCTTGGCTTCCCTTATCGCGGCGTGAACGACGCAAAAACGAGGTTAGTCTCGCGCGGGTCTCAGGAACGAACGCCCGATCAATTCTGGCATATTTTGTGCTTTGATAGGCTGTCCGTATTTTTTTGCCGCCTACGAGCAAGTAGACTCGTCGAGCTTGGGGTAGAGATTCAGCGTCATGCATGTGTGACGTGCGGCACTCGTAATCGATCGGCTTTTCCTCGAAGGAGAACAAAATGCCTCAAGTCATCAACACCAACATCGCTTCGCTCAATGCCCAGCGCAACCTCAACACCTCGCAAGGCGCGCTGAACACCTCGCTGCAACGCCTCTCCTCCGGCCTGCGCATCAACAGCGCCAAGGACGACGCCGCCGGCCTCGCGATTGCCGAGAAGATGAACTCGCAGTCACGCGGCATGGCCGTCGCCATGCGCAACGCCAACGACGGCATCTCCGCCGCGCAGACCGCCGAAGCCGGCCTCAGCGCCGTCACCGGCCACCTCCAGCGCATGCGCGAACTCGCCACACAGGCCGCGTCAGGTCAGTACGACAGCACCAACCGCGGCGCCCTGGACAAGGAATACCAGCAACTCGCCAGCGAAATCAGTCGTGCCGTCAACGCCACCAATTTCAACGGCACCAAGCTCCTCGACGGCAGTTTCAGCGGCATCAACTTCCAGATCGGCGCAACGACCTCATCGGAATCGCAGATCTCCGTGACTATCGCCTCCGTCGCCACCGCCTCGCTGGGCAGCATCTCCTCCGCCAGCACCGCACTGAGTGCCATGAGCAACCTCGACACGGCCATCGACACAGTGAACGACAACCGGGCCACGCTCGGTGCCGTCCAGGCCCGCTTCGAAGGCGTCCTCACGCAACTGGCAAACGCCGTGGAAAACGTCGAAGCCTCGCGCAGCCGCATCATGGACACCGACTACGCAGCCGAAACCGCCAAGCTCGCGCGCGCCCAGATCCTCCAGCAAGCCGGCACCGCAATGCTCGCCCAAGCGAACTCCCTGCCGCAAAACGTACTCTCGCTACTCAGGTAAGCCAGACAACCTGCGAAAAAGGCGTGGCAGCAATGGCTGCCACGCCTTTTTTTATCCTCCGGGACATAGGCAAACAAAGCGCCCACTAAAGTTTTCTCTAGAGCATCCGTAATAGAGCTTAAGTCGGCGCGCCACTTGAATTCCAACAAGGGACCGACGCCAGGATCGACGATCAATCCGCCCTCCGAAGGAGAAGCAAAATGGCACAAGTCATCAACACCAATATCGCTTCGCTCAATGCCCAGCGTAACCTCAACACTTCGCAGAGCTCGCTGAACACCTCGCTACAGCGCCTCTCCTCCGGCTTGCGCATCAACAGCGCCAAGGACGACGCCGCCGGCCTCGCGATTGCCGAGAAGATGAACGCTCAGTCGCGCGGCATGACCGTCGCCATGCGTAACGCCAACGAC
>Ga0114984_1000255_pt1 | contig 21250 bp, 20 predicted proteins | sample Shrwel1BS1Day1_FD_96987 | JGI IMG/M metagenome (GOLD analysis project Ga0114984, IMG submission 96987) | Subsurface microbial communities from deep shales in Ohio, USA - Utica-3 well 1 S-1-Day1 | ecosystem: Environmental > Aquatic > Deep subsurface > Shale gas/oil reservoir > Produced water/Flow...
CCAGCAGCAGCACGGAGAAACGTGCACCGACACCGGTCAGGGAAATCACCCCGACAATGATACCGGCGGCGGCACAGACCACGATGATCTGGATCGACATGATCGACGCGATATCCAGTGCCCCCAGGATCGAACGCAGTCCCATCTTGTTCGGGGAAAACCAGCTGACCACCGCCGCAGACACGGTAGCCAGGGTACCGGCCCGGATCACCGAATAGCCCATGAACAGGGCAACGATGAGGATGATGATCGGAACGAACAGGTAACACTGCTTCATCAGACGGCCAAGCTTGGGCAGTTCGTCCTCACGCATACCGCGCATACCAGTCCTGGCGGCTTCGAAATCTACCATGAAATAAACGGAAGCGAAGTACAGGATGGCCGGGATGATCGCGGCAATGGCAATTTCGGTGTACGGAATGCCAGTGATCTCCGCCATGATGAAGGCGCCCGCCCCCATGATCGGCGGCATGATCTGACCACCGGTGGATGCAGCGGCTTCCACGGCGCCGGCGGAGGTTTTCTTGTAGCCCACCTTCTTCATCAGAGGAATGGTCAGGGAACCGGTGGACACCACGTTACCGGCACTGGTGCCGTTGATCATGCCCATCAGGCCGGAAGCGAAGATCGACACCTTGGCGGGGCCACCACGGGAACGGCCGGCCGCGGCAAAGGCGAAGTTGACGAAGTAATCACCAACCTTGGACGCCTGCAGGAAGGCGGCAAAGATGATGAACAGAATAATGTAGGTGGAGGAAACCGCCGTAGTCGGCCCGAGGATACCGGCGTCGGTATATACCTGACTGAAGAAGCGCTTCACGCTCAGCCCCGGATAGCCCAGGAACCCGGGCAGATAGGGCCCGGCAAACACATAGACCAGGAACACCAGGCCGATAATCACCAGCGCCATACCCGCCACGCGGCGGGTCAGCTCAAGAATCAGGGCGGAACCGGCGACAGCCGCAAAAGAAATACCCACCGGCGAAAACGGAGTACCCGTGGACATCCGGATCGGAGTGTTGAACACCACCAGCAGATAGGCCGCCACCGCGACTGAACAGACCATCAGCACCAGATCCGGCAGGCTGAAACTGCCCCGGCCGCGCTGGTGAAACCAGCTCATTACAATGCCCACCGCCGTTGCCGCAATCAGCGGCCAGCCGTAATGCCAGGTCTCCAGCTCCGGTGCGATGCGCAGCGCACCATCGTTAAGCATCTGGTAGAAGGCAAGACTCTGGTACAAAGCGTACAGGGCGGGCAGCATGGCCACGCCGGCGATCCAGGTGGTCCAGCGGTGGCGTACCTCGCCTTCCTCTGCCGAAGCGAAACGGGCGCCTGCATACAGCATGAAGCCCAGGAAAAGGGCACCCGCGACGTGGATGATCCGGAATGACCAGGTCTCCAACGGGGCAATATTCAGCGTGTACAAATGGAATGACGAATAGGCGATGGTCAGCAGTGTGACGAGCTTGAGCAGCCCGCCTTCAAACATCCGGCGGTTGGCCTCAACGGGTTCCTCGTCGACGTTATGGGCGAGAATGTGATCTTCGTCCTCGGTGACCCGGGGCGAATGGTGGATTTCGTATTCAGTGGACATGATGCAACCTGCTATCGGAAAAGCCGGACCGGTTCAGAACCGGAAATTCGGGGGCCGCCATGCGGCCCCCTCAGACACAACGGTTACTTGCCGATCTTGCTTTCCGGAATCTCGTAGCCGTTTTCGTTGAACCAGCGTGCTGCGCCCGGATGCCAGGGCAGTACGTTGTTCTTGGTGTAGTTTTCAGGAACGGTGGTCCGTGCTGCCTTGTGAATGGAGACCATCTTGTCGTTGTTCTCCATGGTCAGCTTGACCATTTCATACACCAGGCTTTCCGGCGCATCGCAATTCGCGATGGCAAAGTTCCACATGGACACCACGCGGGACGGCTCCTCCAGGGACTGGTAAGTGCTGGCCGGAATCACAAACTCGGAGACCGGGAACGCCTCGGTGATGGTCCTGGCCTGTTCATCGGTCATGCCGATGATGTTGACGTCCGTCTGGACTTCCAACTGGCTGACTGCAGGAATGGGGATACCGGCCGCGAAGGCCACCACATCGATCAGGCCATCCTGCAGCTGACCACCCAGGTCGGACCAGCTGCCATTACGGCGCTCGAAGTCCACGCCCAGGGTTTCCATCATGCGCGGGAAGTAGGTATCAGAGGTGGAGCCGGCCGGGCCGAAACCGATGGTGGCACCGTCCGGGATCTCCTCGATCGAGGTGATGCCGGAGCTGCTCAGGGTGGTGATGGAGAACGGCGTCTCGTACATCGGGAACATGGCACAGACGTTGTCCATTGCCATACCCGGAGCCAGCGGGCTCTTGCCTTCCAGTGATTCACGGGCCGGGCCCATGGTGGTCAGGCCAAAGTTCAGATCGCCGGTGTGTACCAGCGCCATGTTCTGCATCGGACCGCCGGTGATCTCGGCACCGCCGGAAATGCCCAGGTTCTCGGCCATGAAGTTGGCCCAGCCTGAACCGTAGGCAAAGTAGGTACCGCCCTGGCTGGCCGTACCAATGGTGAAGCTCCGGGGCCAGTCAGACTTGTCCTGGGCCATGGCCGGGCTGGCGATGGCGGCAGAGGCAACGGCTGCTGCCAGAATGGCTTGAATCTTCATAGAGGATGCTCCCCATATCATTTTGGTTGTCGGGTGCTTGACGCGACCGTCAACGGCCACAGTGAGCTTCTGCATCAGCAAGGACCGAACCAGTTTCGTTAACTACCTATAAAACAGCACGTTAGCGGCAAGAAACTGAAAGGGGTATTGCAGAATGTGTGGAAACCCACCCATTACCAGGAGGCAATGGGTGGATATCCATACCTGTGTGTAGGCATTGAGTGGGAACTTTAGGGGCAGTTTACGTAAACCGACTATGTTGCTTACGACGTGATAGCCGGATAGTCACCGCCGAGCAGACCCGCGAGGAGCGCGACATCTGAGACGCTGCAATCCGGTCCTTGGCCTTGTTGTTTCAATCCACGCGCCCGCGAGGGGCGCGACTCTCTAACACCGTCGCAGGCCAATCGCTGACCTGTTTCAATCCACGCGCCCGCGAGGGGCGCGACCTGAGACAGCGATACGTTGACAGATCCAAGCAAGTTTCAATCCACGCGCCCGCGAGGGGCGCGACGACGCCCACGACGGCACGGCCGCCATTATGCGCTCGTTTCAATCCACGCGCCCGCGAGGGGCGCGACCGGCCGTGGCGGCCATGATCGACAGCCTGGCCTTGTTTCAATCCACGCGCCCGCGAGGGGCGCGACAAACGCAGTTTTCAACCCATGAGACCGATTAAAAGTTTCAATCCACGCGCCCGCGAGGGGCGCGACGGCGCAAAGCCGGCCTGCCACCGCCCAGCTGGGTGTTTCAATCCACGCGCCCGCGAGGGGCGCGACGCTATATGTTTTTTTATGATGACTCTGCGGAGCTGGTTTCAATCCACGCGCCCGCGAGGGGCGCGACACCGGAGAAACGACATGTCGAAAGCGAGTCTGATGTTTCAATCCACGCGCCCGCGAGGGGCGCGACACGACGGCTCAGGCACAAACGACTCAAACGAGGCCGTTTCAATCCACGCGCCCGCGAGGGGCGCGACGCCACCGTGCGCACAGCCTCGCCCACCGCTCCGGGTTTCAATCCACGCGCCCGCGAGGGGCGCGACTTGGGACCAACAAATTGGTGGTTCAAACAACCAGGTTTCAATCCACGCGCCCGCGAGGGGCGCGACATAGGGAGGGCCTGATGGACGGATCAACAGCCAGTTTCAATCCACGCGCCCGCGAGGGGCGCGACTCGTCGGACCAGGTACCGCCCCAAGCCTTCTGATGTTTCAATCCACGCGCCCGCGAGGGGCGCGACGTGTCGGGGGTGACGGATCTTGGCAACGAGGTGAAGTTTCAATCCACGCGCCCGCGAGGGGCGCGACGTCCCGTGGCGTGCTGAAGTTGGTGGATGACAGCCTGTTTCAATCCACGCGCCCGCGAGGGGCGCGACGAAACCGAATCGTAGGTGCCAGTCAGACAAGGAGTTTCAATCCACGCGCCCGCGAGGGGCGCGACATCAGACCATGGCTGGGATTGCCGATATGGTCGGGTTTCAATCCACGCGCCCGCGAGGGGCGCGACGATAGCGGCGCAGACCCGGCTTCAGAGTTCGTACAGTTTCAATCCACGCGCCCGCGAGGGGCGCGACCCTTGTGGCCGTCTTGGGTTAGGTAGGTAATGTGGTTTCAATCCACGCGCCCGCGAGGGGCGCGACGTTAACCCGCGACACATCCCGCGCAAGGCTGCTGCAGTTTCAATCCACGCGCCCGCGAGGGGCGCGACTTGAAATCGAGAAAGAGATGCTGGCGAAGTGCGAGTTTCAATCCACGCGCCCGCGAGGGGCGCGACCTGCAACACTGATGTTCGCAGACCCGGACGCACTGGTTTCAATCCACGCGCCCGCGAGGGGCGCGACGCAAAGACCTGGGCTTGGTTATGTCGGACGCTGAGGTTTCAATCCACGCGCCCGCGAGGGGCGCGACGATATCCTTCTCCAACCTTTGTCGTAAACCTGGGTGTTTCAATCCACGCGCCCGCGAGGGGCGCGACTTGGTATTTTGAGCTGATTGACTGGATGATGCCTGTTTCAATCCACGCGCCCGCGAGGGGCGCGACTAATGGACGATAAAGAATTGCAGCTACAGGCATTGTTTCAATCCACGCGCCCGCGAGGGGCGCGACATCTGGCAAGGCGGCCATCGTCTCGCACGTATTTGTTTCAATCCACGCGCCCGCGAGGGGCGCGACCTCTTCGTCGCCCTCGTGGATGATGAGCAGCGGGTTTCAATCCACGCGCCCGCGAGGGGCGCGACTTACCCAGCGGACCTTATCGGCCCGCCCGGTTTGGTTTCAATCCACGCGCCCGCGAGGGGCGCGACATTCAACCCTTAACTGGCAGGCCCCACCGCCTCAGGTTTCAATCCACGCGCCCGCGAGGGGCGCGACGCCAGACCGATCAGCTTTGCTTTTGGTCCGAAATGTTTCAATCCACGCGCCCGCGAGGGGCGCGACGTGTTCATAGGCCGGGACTGGCGGATCAGCTGGGTTTCAATCCACGCGCCCGCGAGGGGCGCGACACTACTGTGAGTAACATTGTGAGTAACGCCACCAGTTTCAATCCACGCGCCCGCGAGGGGCGCGACATTGATAAACGGCCGCGTTGCCGCTGGCGGAAGTGTTTCAATCCACGCGCCCGCGAGGGGCGCGACCGTACCGAATCGCTGACTCCGGTGGTCTTGCCCTGGTTTCAATCCACGCGCCCGCGAGGGGCGCGACTTCGAGCTTGCCGCTTACGAAATCCCCTTCCAATGTTTCAATCCACGCGCCCGCGAGGGGCGCGACAAGCTGCCGCCGTTCCAGCTCGGAAAGCGGAGGAAGTTTCAATCCACGCGCCCGCGAGGGGCGCGACATGATAGACGGCCTGCGCCGGTCTGTGGAGGCAGGTTTCAATCCACGCGCCCGCGAGGGGCGCGACGAATGGCGTTGTTATAACGTCATCGCTGTAAACTTGTTTCAATCCACGCGCCCGCGAGGGGCGCGACAAGACGGCCACAAGGCGGACGTTAGGGCCAGCAAGTTTCAATCCACGCGCCCGCGAGGGGCGCGACGCCAATCGAGCAGAAACAGCCGCGAACCTATCCGTTTCAATCCACGCGCCCGCGAGGGGCGCGACCAAAGGCCCTTGAATCAGCGTATGGATTGAGGAGGTTTCAATCCACGCGCCCGCGAGGGGCGCGACTTACCGCCTGATCCAGGGCGTCGTTAAGACTGAGGGAGGTTTCAATCCACGCGCCCGCGAGGGGCGCGACGACAGGTAGCAGCCAGCAGCTGGACCGTCTTCTGTTTCAATCCACGCGCCCGCGAGGGGCGCGACCGCTCTATCCTAACCCAGTGAATGCAAACCCGCCATCTCTCAGGTTTCGCTGACGTAAATGGGTAATATCATTTCGTTGCTGCTCATTGGATGAGCAAATACAGAAAAGCCAGGCACCACACAGGTCCTGGCCTTTCGCTAACTTTCCGGGTTTTTAATGAGCACTACCGGTTAGCGATTACAGAATCATCGCATCCCGGAAAATATCAGGAGCCGGCTTGGCACCATGATGTTCAATCCGGTTCTTCCAGTTCTTGCCTAATTTGTAGAATCTAAGGCTGTCCTTTTCTTCATCATAAAGGCTCAACAATTCATCCCTGAAAAAGGTCCACTGAGCCGGATCAACCTCGCATTCAAAGACTGAATACTGAACACGCACGCCGTAATCGAGGCAGGTTTTTGCAACTCGCCTCAAACGCCCCGGACCTTCCGGGTCTTCCATCGAGATGTCATAGGTAACCAATACCATCATGGCTGAATTCTCCTATCGCACGACACAAGGCGGGTATCTTTCAAGATCCGTTCTGAGGTGACGGGCAAGCAACATCGCCTGGATATGGGGAATGATTCCTATAGGCACCTTCTCTTTGAGGAAGGGATGCATCACCTCCTGCTGTTTCCTTTCCTGGTAACTGACCAGTAGCGTTTTGCGTGCCTCATCGGACATCCTGACAGCTCCGGAGGATTCAGTGACGAAATCAGTTGCTCTCAGTTGTTTCCGGTTTATCAGGCTCAGCACAAGCCTATCCGCCAGCCAGGGCCTGAATTCTTCAAGAAGGTCCTGAGCCAGGCTGTCCCTGCCCGGGCGATCGACATGCAAATAACCTACCTGGGGGTCCAGGCCCACCCCGTTGAGTGCTGCACTGATATCCTGGCCCAGGATCGAGTAGACAAATGACAAGAGTGCATTAACCGGATCCCGGGGCGGCCTTCGGTTTCTCCCCGAGAACATGAACTCTTCACGGGAGTTCTTGTTTATCAATTCCCCAAATACCGCAAAGTATTTTGCGGCGGCATCCCCTTCAATTCCTCTCAGGGAGTCGAGATTATCAACATGCTTTGCCAACCGGATGGATGCCGCCAGATGCTTCACTGCCCTCCCCAGTGATTCTGTTGCACCATGATTGCGCTGCTGCCTGAGGAGAACATTACGGCATCCGACCAGCTTTGCGGCGACCACAGAACGGGCAATTTCAAGACTCGTTGATTCATCGGCATTATACTGGGCACGCCTTAGAAGCACGTTTCCGGATTTCTTTCCCTGAAGCCGGCCATAGAAGCGACCATATTCCGTAAAGAACGCCAGGTTAACGCCATTCTCCCCACAAAACCCCATTAAGGCCGGAGACACCAATACGTTGCCAAAGCAGAAAAGACCAGAGACCGAGTGAATTGGTACCTGCATCAGTTTCTTGCGTTCATGCTCTATAACGACCGTTTCACGCTCCTTGTGCACATAAGCACCTTGCCGGGTAATATAAAGACTGTTCTGAAGCTTCTTCACTGCCGGTCCACCTCATCAAACAACCCTTCTACGTAACGGGTGCTTCGATCATTTCCAAGTAATTTCGGATTGCACAGATCGTATAACGAACAGGAAGCACACTTCTTTTCGTAAACTGCTTTGGGGGTTTGTCCGCTGAGAAGCAAATCGCGCACTCTGGCAATGACAGCCCGCGTCTCTTCCCTGAGCTCTTTTGTAAATTCCACTTCATCGCGGCGGCGGATTTGCCAGTACCAGAGTGCGCCAGAAAACACAGGCTGCCCCTTCATCTCCTCAAGGCAGAGCCCCTGGGCACAAAGCTGAATGCGGTCCCAGCTATCGCGCTTGGGTTTGCCTCTTTTATACTCGACCGGCTTCATATTGCCGGTTGACAGCTCGATTTCCACAAGGTCCAGCTTTCCGGTGATCCCGAGCGACTCCGCACTTACCATAACACCTCGTTCATAGCGAATACCTTTGCGGGTTTCCGGCTCGCCCCGGTCTACCCGCTGATGCAATACCTGCCCTTGTGCCGTCAGCCAGTTCTCTGCCCATACCTGTTCGTTATGTATGAGAGCGCATTGCCGGGGGCAAAAGGCATAGTGCTGCAACGCAGAAAGCGGAACGAGCTTTTCATCCTGCATAACCAGGCGACCCTTTATTCAGGCGGCGAACTGAATTACTTCTACCTCATGGTTCTGCTTGATCGCTTCCTCCGCCATGCTCAGAACCTTTGCGGAGATCGCTTCATCGAGGTAATACTCACCACAGTTATCACACACCTCAGCCGGCACATTTTTAATAACGATGGTTGCCTCCCCTCGCGTCATGGTAATGGTAGTAGTGCCAGGATGGGTTTCCCCGGTTTTACAAATTGCGCATTTCATTCAGTTTCTCCTGGTTTTAAAGTCATCATTCCAGATTTCTGCCGATGGCACATAAGCGGTAATGACATAACACTCGCTGTTCTCCTGACTCTGTGCCACGACGACATGTACAGGTCTGCCATTGACCCAACCCAGTCGTAATTCACTGGGGTAGGGTTTATCGTCAGGATAGCCTGTTATCGTTTCTCCGGTCTGGATAGTGAATACGATTTCTTCCGTAGACAGCGATCTTTCAAACATACGCCTGAGCGCATGACCGCTGAACTTAACTGAAGTACATTGTTTCATCCCTGAAACGCTCTCCCTTATGCCTATACTGAATGAGTCAGACAGTTCCCCGCTAATCCAGGTACTTGATCAGCTCTACACCGTCCGGCAACTGGTCCTCGTTGACTGTCACTTCGTAGTCACTGAAGTCCCTGGCAGGCCCCTCAGACTTACGCTTCACCTCAACCAGTTCAAACAGCTTCCTGGCTGGTGCGTTACCGAGCGCCGAAGCATGCTTGAATACCAGCAATGCACAAGGTGACATCTCCCCTCGGCTGGCAGAACGATCATGGTCAAACATGTTCACCAGGGCATCCCAGAACAGCTCCAGATCCTCTTCACTGAAACCGGTCTGCTTCGCCAGGTTTGCCGAGATGAATCCGTGGCAACGGTACAGGCCATAGGGGATGGTAAACTTGCGCCCCATCGTACGGTTATCACCACTCTGCGCCTCGGCTTCTTTTTCCGTCGTCACGGCCATTCTGGTAATACTGTGTTCCGCGCTGACAACCGGCTCAACGCTTCGGGCAAAATTCATCTGAACAGGGCCACGAACCTGACCGGTGTTCACATCCGTAGACATGACGGCACCGAAAGTCCGGATATCAAAGAAATTCTGACACATCCACTGGGTCACCTTCCTGGCATCCTCTTCTTTTTTGGGCAGCTTTTTTGACTCGTGCTTTAATTCCAGCGCCTCGTAAGCCCGCAGGTTGTTCTTGTTCAGCACCGCCTTTTCTTTGATGTAGATCTCGAACGGTGGAGTTTCCTCCTTCACTATGCCGACGTAATTCCGTACCTTGCGCTTCAGGCAAACATCAGTAACCAATCCCTGCCCGGTCTCGGCATCCACGCGTGGCAGGTTGCCAGCATCCGGGTCCCCGTTGGGGTTGCCGTCTTTTACATCAAAGAGGTACACAAATTCATAACGGTTGTTCAGGCTCATGCCTCGACTCCTTCTGGTTCATCATGGGCTTGTTCTTTTGGGTGCCTGGTGAATAGCGCCTGGCGTTGATGGTAGTAGCCAATAGCGAATAAACCCTGTTCTTCCAGGCTGAGGTGGGCAGGGAATTCGTTGATATCCGCCATGATTTCTCCAATGCGCTTCTCGGCAACAACTCGTTGTCCCTGATGCGGCAGCTTTTTCAGGTGATGAGCGTGCAGCCGCATCAGCGTTCCGAAAACGGATTTCGGATTACAGCTGGCGCTGCTGTAGTATCGGTCCCGGATTCCCGCGTTCAGTCCCGGGTTGGCATCTGATTGCAGCTTTTCCAGCACGGCAAACAGGCATCCCAGACGATAACCAATCCGTTTTTCTTCAGGGTTATAGGCCATGGTCACTTCCTTATTGGTGAGATTCTGGTAACGATAAGAACGGTTCAGAAAGGCTTTGATCAATCGTGCCCGATAGGGTGTCACCTCCCCCTGCTCCGCTTTGATGCGTTTGATTACACCCTGCATAAGACTCGCCGGCAGCGGCAAACCCATCAGGATGACACGCACCGTTTCGCCGACCAGGTGAGGCGGCAGGTTTTCATCTTTTCCCAGCAGTGCGGTTGAGCGCAGCAACGGTTTCAATGGTGGGTAGTCCGCGTTTCTGCTGACAATTTCGATGTCCCGGAACCACTGGGCCAGCTGTCTGCTGAATTCGGCCACTGTGCCCACCTGCCAGAACCGGACAGAAATTCGAGCTGCGTTGGGAGAAAGCCCGAGGAGATAGAAACGCTCTGTACCAGCACCTTCCAAAAAGGCGCCGGAGTGGAGGCTTTCGAACAGCTGCCTGACCGCCCGGGTGCCACTATCCGGGTCATCTTTGGGCGTATCGTTGAAGAATGACTGCAAGTTGCTTTCGAGAAAGTTTTCCCCGGTTGACCACCAGACCACCGACGTCTCGTTAAGCTGCAACCGTTGGGGACTGCTCGTCCGCAACAGTTGATTAAGGGCTGTGGTGTACTTGAAGGCGGCTTCTTCACCTACTGGCGCGTTATTGCCCTTATCCTTGCCCCAGGAATTGAAGGAGTCGATATTGAAGGAAACAATATTCGCGCCTGCCATCTGCGCTCCCCACACGCCTTTTACAGCCGGGTGCAGGCGGGCAATCTTGGTTTTTTCGCCCGTAACCAGGCAAATACCATCCTGGTTCTCACTGTCCAGAGGCTGCTCCGCGAGCCACTGGCGAACAGCGGGCGACTGGCAGACCAGATTATTGTCCGTACTCAACTGAAAGGTGAGATTGCAGCCGGAAATCTTCAGGCATTCCTGAAATTCCGGTGCCTGTCGGACTTTCTCCTTCTCGGCTTCGTCGTGAAGGAATGCATGAACGGCCTGCACGCCGTCATCATCCGGTATCTCCGTACTAAGCCGGTCAACCAGTTCAACGAAGGTCTGGTGCTGCTTTTTGGCCATTTCCACTTCTTTCGGGCTGGGTTCCGCGCCCGGTTTGGAGACCTTTGGCTGTTCCAGCACATAGCCGAAATGATCCCAAAGGCAGTAGGCTGTTTCATACGATTTGGCACCACTACGTTTCGCGCCTTGTGGCACAGTGAATGCCTTGGCTACTGGCTTACCTTTGCCCTGAAATTCACGGGTATCCCTCAATTGAATAAATTTCCCTTCAGGACTGAGGACTATGACAAATGGAATTTCCTTCTCTTCAAACCCTACCGGTGGTAACGGACTACCCGCTGCCTTTTTCCGGTCGTAATACTCACACAATGCCTGCAGAATCATCCCCTTACCTCCGAACTGTTGCGGTCAGGTACGGCCACTACGCCATCCTGCATATTGGCTCTGAAAAATAGTGCTTGGGGGGAGGCTGGATCTGCATAATCCAGGTCATACAACATGAATCCGAGATCTGACGACTGCTGAATTGGCTCGGGCCCATTGGTGGCATCCACTAAAGCAAAATCACAACTGAACTCACGGCATCCCAGGTAGGGTTGGTTGAAACACTGTCCCTTCTCTGCGCGGCGGCGAAACATATCAGCGAACTTGGCGGCTGAATCCTGCGGGCCTGCCTTATCCGTCATTTGAAACTCGGCATGGAGCCGGTAGCGAACATCTTTCAGCAACAGGCTGGCGCGCTGCTGGCGCTGTTCGTCAACATAAATCCCCAGATGCCCCTCGCCGCTGGTCATTGCCGACTTGGCCGTGCGGGTGGACACGATAGATTCCACTTCGTTGCGCCGCAGGTTCATCCATTTGATCGGATTCAACACTTCGATCCGGCTGACCTGCCACTGAATGGCGGGTTTCCAGAGAATGGCCTCAAAAATGGCTCTGGCGGCAGACGGGGTAATCACGTCATAGCTCACCCGCTCTACCTTCATCTCCGGTCTGGTGAAACACGCAAACTCTCCACTGACTTCCAGGCAAAAGCCCATGAGCCCTCCTATATAACGGTTGATTCGGCGGGAATCAGGCTATCCGGTGCCTGAACACCCCAAAGCGGGTGATAATGACTGGATGCAACAACAAATTTCCCGGCACGTTCATAGATTGCCCCCATACCATACAACTGCCTGGCGAGCGACTCCGGCAATGTGACGCTGTATCTCTGCAATTTCCGGTGAACCCATTTCCGGGAGCCGTCCTGCTCCAGCATCGACAGCCACTGATCAACCGGTGTCTCTCCGTCTCCTTCCGGGCAGAAAGGGACCACCACACCAATACCCTTGTCATCAATCAGCCGGAACTTGTCTGCTGCCTCACGGAATTGAATCGCCAAGGGTGCATCTGACGAACTCTCGGCCTTCAATAATCCGCAAATTCCATGCTTGTCACGGTCGCCCTGTGTATTGAGATCGCTAAAAAACGCCTGTATCGCCTGCGGGCTGAGTGGTTCATTCAACTGACCACTTCTGAGTAGTTTGAGGGTTACCTGTGCGCCTTGCCTCAGGAAACCGGGAGGCGGAAGTTGCTCGGGCTGGAACACCACGACACGACCGGACTCCAACCGCCCTTCACGGTTGCATCGTCCGGCAGCCTGGGCAATGGAATCCAGGCCCGCCATGGCCCGGTATACCACCGGGAAATCGACATCCACACCGGCCTCAATCAGCTGGGTGCTGACTACTCGCAGTGGTGCTTCAGATCCGGCCCGCCGCTCGGACAGTTTTTGCCGAATCTCCACCAGGATCCGGGATCGATGCTCCGCACACATATTAGCAGACAGGTGGTAGGTATCGCCCTCATCATGCAGTAGCTCATAAAGCATTCTGGCGTCCTGACGCTTGTTAACGACTACCAGCACGCAGTCCTCTTGTGTCAACTGCTGAGCCAGCGATTCCCAGGAGGTTTTCTCATCCGGATCTGACGGCATCTCAACTACCACCCGCTTCAACCGGACAGCGAGCTCCGCAGGGCTGGGTATTATTTCACGTATATTATCGAGGCCGGTGTGAAGCACTCCGCCAAAAGCATCTACCTGCCTTCCAAGATCTGGCTGTGTAGCCGTGCAGAGCACCCAGGTCACCCCAAAATGATCGCTCATCTGCTGCATTGCCCGGGTGATCGGTTCGTGAAAATCACGTGGAATTTGCTGGGCCTCATCCAGAATCACAATGCTGTTCACAAGATTATGCAGTTTCCGACAGCGGCTGGTTCTGCTGGCAAACAGGGATTCGAACAACTGGACGTTCGTGGTGACAATTAATGGCGCATCCCAATTCTCTGCCGCCAGCCTGGATCCCGCATTCTCAGAACCGGGGTCAACATCCAGACTGCTATGGTGTTCCAGAACAGCCTCCTCGCCCAGAAACTGACGGAATACGCCAGCGTTCTGTTCAATGATGCTGGTGAACGGGATGGCATAGATAATCCGGGACTTATCATGCAACCTGGCATGTTCCAGCGCGAACCCGAGACTAGCCAGTGTCTTTCCGCCACCGGTGGGTACCGTCAGGCTGAAAATTCCGGGCGTTTCCGCAGCATTTTTCTGGCAGGCATCGAAGATCACCTTACGAGTGTTATTCAGCGGGGTATCGTCTGCCGCTTTCTGCAACTGATTCATCCGTTCAAAGAACACCGGATGAAGTTCGGACAGTTGCGGCAATCGGCCTCGCTGGTTCACCCGCTCCGGAGCCATGTAGCTCTCGGTGTCCAGAAAATCGGCATCCACCAGGCAGGAAAACAACAGCCGCATCCAGAGGCTGATTGAGTCGGTGCTCCTGGCCGAAGCGGGAACATCCGGCTGGTTTGCTCTGAGAACATATTCAGGAATCGGTGCCGCCATGGCTTCTGAATACTCCGCCCCCGCCTCTTGCAGACGAAACTGCAGCGATCCACGATTCCCCGACCAGTCCGGCAACCCTGCGTGATGCCCGGCGATCAGATAGGCAATGATGTAACCGGGAACCGATGGCCACTGGTTGATGGCGTGAACGGCGCCCGCCGTGGAATGCGTAACCCTTTGCGGACTCTCAACGTGAGCATTCTCCCGCTCATAGCCGGACGCATCACGAATATAATTCTGAAAGGCAGCGCGATACTTGCCCAGATCATGCCAGAGCCCTGCAGCCATTCCCCAGCCATCAGACCGAAACTCACCAGCCCTTGTGCCACTGAGCCTGGCCACTTTCTGCAAGTGTTCTTACAGGCTATGCGGCTCCAGCCAATTTCCGGAACAATCATCCAGCTTAACGTGGGCCACATACTCGCGATTATGCATTTCAATCCTTCGGGTCTTTCCTTGTGCATGTCCTGGCAGCCTAAACGACTTACTGCCCCAAAGAACGCACCACTGTCCAAATTATCAGTACATATCCGCCATTTTCCGTATCCTCTGTACAATTTCACTTCTTAGTTCAGGCGGCTCTAACACCTCCACATCCGGCCCATAGCGCAGCACTTCCATTGCAAGTTCTCGCTCATCAGAATAGGGCATCCTCAGGTGATACCCATCATCCCTGTGTTCTCCAATCTGATCCGAATGCCAGATCTCATCCGCAACCCACTCAGCCGCATGTTCAGTAAACCTGAGGTGTGCAATGCCCTTGGGCCCGCCACCAAAAATTCCGAAGCTGGAGTAGGAAAATCCGTCTATATCCTCGACGGGTAGTTGCAATGAGGGCGCATCTTCCACCCGGGGTTCGGAAATCCGGTCCAGGGAAAACAGGCGAAGGGCATCGGCTGTGCGGCATACCGCCAGCAGATACCAGTTCGAGCGATAATGCAGTAGCCGCTGAGGGTCTGTCTGACGGTGGGTGTTACCGGCGCTGCTGCGGGCTCTGTAGGAGAAGCTCAGTCGTTTGCCAGCGAGTGTTGCCTCGGCCACCGGGCGGCGGGCATTGCGGAGAATATCGTGAATTTTGTAGATGCGGTCAAATCGACTCACTCGCGATCCTTACAGTCTTTTTATTATCTTCTCTTTCAACGTTAGCGAAGTATTCATACGATTGCTACCCGACAAACAAGGGTTACCACCGCCCCTGAAGCGTGGCGACAATCCGGCGGCTGCCGGCCCGGTCCCGGTGTTCACAGAGATAGATCCCCTGCCAGGCGCCCAGGGCAAGGTGGCCTTGCGAGACCGGCAAGGTCAGGGAGGGACCGATAAGCAGGCTCTTGATATGGGCCGGCATGTCGTCTGGCCCCTCCATGACATGCTCATAATGAGGCGCATTTTCCGGCACCATGACATTGAAGTGGCGTTCCAGGTCGCCGCGCACATCCGGGTCGGCGTTCTCGTTGACCGCCAGGGAGGCCGAGGTGTGTTGGAGAAACAGATGCATCAACCCCATCTCGCAGTTAGCCAGGCTCGGGGCCTGGGCCAGCACCTCGTTGGTGACCAGGTGGAAGCCCCGCGGGAGCGGGGCCAGTTCAATAATGGTTTGATCCCAGATCATGGTAACTCCAGAGTTCCGGTTTATTTCTGCAGTTCGTCCCAGGGATGGACCGGCACCACCGCTTCACTGACCTCGGCTTCGAAGGAACTGCGGAAATAGTCCATGGCCTTCTCCGCTTCGCTCAGTTCGTCGAAGCGGGCAATGTGGTAAATGGCTTCCCCCTCGTTCACCAGCGGCAGGTTGTTCACACAGATCACAATGCCGGAGCAGGGAGAAGTGACTGCCTCCTCGGCCTCACCGAAGGGATCGGCCACCATGGCGAGCTTCTGGCCTTTACGCACCTTTTGCCCGAGACGGGCCACCGGGCGCATGATGCCGTCAACGTCCGCCCGCACCCACTGGGAGTTGGCCGCGGTTTCCGAGCGTTTCTTCGGGGCCCTGGGCCCCTTCTTCGCCGGCACCATCTCCAGCTCCCGCATGACCCGGATCACACCCTTGACGCCGCTGGTGATGACCACGTCATCAAACCTCAGGGCCTCGCCGCCCTCGAAGGTGATCACCGGAATGTCCTGGGAGTCCGCATAGGCTCGCAGGCTCCCCTCCCGGAGGCTGGCATTGATGATGATCGGGGCTCCGAAGGCTTCGGCCATGCGCACCGTTTCCGGGTTCTTCAGCTCAGCCCGGATCTGGGGCAGGTTGAACCGGTGTATGGCGCCCGTGTGCAGATCGATAATGTGTGTGACGCGTTCCATTAACTGGGTGCGCAACAGGTAGGCGATGCGCCCGCCCAGGGAACCGGTTTCACTGCCCGGAAAACACCGGTTCAGATCCCTTCGATCAGGCAGGTAACGGGTGCGCTGGACAAAACCGAAGATATTGACGATCGGCACGGCCACCAGGGTACCGCGCAGGTGCCGCAACGCGGAGTTGGTCAGTACCCGCCGGATGATCTCCACGCCATTGATCTCGTCACCATGGATAGCGCCACACACCATCAGTACCGGACCATCCCGGCGACCGTGCACCACCTCAACAGGAATGTGCAGCGGGGTATGGGTATAGAGCTTGGCCACCGGTACCTCAACGGTTTCCCGTGTACCCGCCCTGATCTGGGTGCCAGCAATCTCGAACGGTGCCCGCGCCATGGTTCAGCCCCTTCCCTTGGTTCTGGTTTGCCAGGGCTTCTGGTTCTTTTCGGTCCAGTTGATGATCATGCCCGCCACATTCTTGCCGGTGGCATTTTCGATACCTTCCAGGCCCGGCGAGGAGTTCACCTCCATGACCAGGGGACCGCGGCTGGAGCGCAACAGGTCGACACCGGCCACGTTTAACCCCATGGACTTGGCCGCCATGATCGCCGTGCGGCGCTCCTCCGGGGTAATACGCACCAGGGAGGCGGTGCCACCACGGTGCAGGTTGGAACGGAATTCGCCTTCCGCGCCCTGTCGCTTCATCGCCGCAATCACCTTGTCACCGATGACAAAACAGCGAATGTCCGCACCGCCTGCTTCCTTGATGAACTCCTGGACCAGGATGTCCGCCTTCAGACCCATGAAAGCCTCAATGACGCTCTCCGCAGCCTTTCGGGTTTCCGCCAGCACCACCCCGATACCCTGGGTACCCTGCAGCAGTTTGATCACCACCGGCGCACCACCCACCATTTTCAGCAGTTCAGGCACGTTATCCGGCTTGTTGGCGAAACCGGTAACCGGCATGCCCACACCCTTCCGTGCGAGCAACTGCAGCGAGCGCAACTTGTCCCGGCTGCGGGTGATTGCCACCGACTCATTGACCGGAAACACGCCCATCATCTCGAACTGGCGTAACACAGCCGTGCCATAGAAGGTCACCGATGCCCCGATACGCGGAATCACCACATCAAAGCCCTCGAGGATCTCCTCGTGGTAACTGATCTGGGGCTTGGCGGAGGTGATATTCATGGAACAGTGCAGGCAGTCGATAACCCGCACCTCATGGCCGCGATTGATACCCTCCTCCACCAGGCGCCGGGTGGAGTAGAGATTCTTGTTTCGCGACAGTACAGCTATTCTCATTTCTCGGTCCTTATAACCGGCTCGCCGGCAAGATAGGAAGCTTCAGGAAACACCACCGAACGACCGGCCATGGCGGTGCGCCCGAGTAACATGCGAAATCTCATGGCGTCCCGGTTGGTGAGAGTCATTTCAACGGGCCAGCTCTGATCACCCACCACCACCGTGGTTTCAATCACCAAACGCAGTTCACGGTGGCCTCCGGAATCGGATACGTCGCGCTCGTCCAGTACCCGGGCATCGCACTCCGCCACATGGTGCAGGTCATTCTGGACCGGATGCACCCAGAACCGGACCCGACGCTCGCCGTTCTCGGTATAGGGCTCGGTCCGGAAGGTATGCAGGCAGGAGGTGCGTGCACCAGTGTCCACCTTGGCCTTGATCCGGGAGATATCGAGGTCCGGCAGCGCAACCCATTCCCGCCAACCGAGGCTGACCCTGTCATCCGCCGGTGTTGGCTGAACCGCGTGGCGCACTTTTCCTGGTTTTTTCGGCATCCGGTAAGTCCCTTTTTTCTATAGGCAAATCAGCCTTAACTATAATCCAAACCGGCTACCCCGGCGAATATCCAAGTCAGTGATTTTGTTACAAGAGGCACTGGCTGGATGCACAACCGCCTGCGCATGATCACCGCCATGTTCCTCACCAGGAACCTGTTCATCGACTGGCGCCCGGGGGAGGCTTACTTCATGTCAAAACTGGTGGACGGCTTCCTGGCCTCCAACAACGGCGCCTGGCACGAAACTGGACGGGAGACGGATCCACGATCCGGGCAAAGGGGGGGGCTATTCCAAAAGGCTATCCAAGGCCGATTGTTGACCTCAAGGCAAGCAGAAAAAAAGCAATTGCGAAGTTTCAGGAACTGAAGGACTGACTCACAGGCCAGGGGCAGGGTTGGGGAAGGTCTGTCCAAAACTGTGCGGAGCCATGGATGGCGGAGCCCAAGCGCCACAGGGATGTGCCGCCAGGAGCGTGTTTTGGACAGACCTTCCCCAACCCTGCCAACCCCGGGGCTAGACAGAGCAGACCGGACAATCAGGATCCCGAGCCAGCTTCATCTCCCGCCACTGCATCTCCCAGGCATCCAGCAACAGCAACCGGCCCACCAGCGGCTTGCCCACCCCCGTGATCACCTTGATCGCCTCCATAGCCTGGGCCGAACCGATCATCCCAACCAGTGGCGCAATCACCCCGGCCTGGGAACAGGTCAGATCCTCATTACCCTGCTCCGGATACAGACAATGATAACAGGGGCTGCCTTCAACACGGCTGTCATAGACCGACAACTGCCCCTCACCACGGATAGCCGCACCGGACACCAGCGGTACTTTTGCTGCAACGCAGGCCCGGTTCAGGGCAAAGCGGGTGTGAAAATTGTCACTGCAATCCACCACCAGGCTCGCTTCCTCCACCCACCGGGCCAGCTCCTCGCCATCAAGCCGGGCCTTCAGGGCGGTCACCGACACCAACGGATTGATCCGACGAACCCGATCCGCCAGGCTCTCCGCCTTGGAATCCCCCAACTGGCTCTGGTCAAAGCCGATCTGTCGTTGGAGATTGGCCAGCTCGATATCATCGTCGTCCACCAGCGTCAGGTGGCCAACCCCCGCAGCTCCGAGGTAAAGAGCCACCGGACAACCAAGGCCGCCGGCGCCAATCACCAGCACCCGCGCGGATTTGAGCTTCTCCTGGCCGGCGATATCAAACCGGGGCATCAGGATCTGTCGACTGTAGCGCAGCAGTTCCTCGTCAGTGAGCATACCCGCCTCCCCCTTTTGTCATGGCTTGTTATCCGGATTGCCCGACCACTGGCCGAGCGTCATACGGTCACGCTGGCCGTAATCCTGCCGGCTTGCCACCGATCCGAAGCCGCGGGCCCGGAATAACGCCTGCACGGCTCCAGCCTGATCATAACCGTGCTCCACCAGCAGCCAGCCATTGACGGCCAGCCAGTCCGGAGCCTGTGCCACAATTGTCCGGATATCATTCAGGCCATCAGCACCAGACACCAGGGCCGACCCCGGCTCAAAACGGACATCTCCTTCCGCTAGGTGATAATCACCTTCCTTTATATAGGGGGGATTGGACACAATCAGATCAAAGCTGCCAGACGGCAGATCGTCAAACCAGTGGCTCTGCATCACCGTCACAGCCAGCCCCAGCGCCCCGGCATTTTCGCGCGCCAATGCGACGGCTTCAGCCACGGTGTCACAGGCGCTGACCTGCCAGTCCGTGTGCTCCGAGGCCAGTGCCAGGGCAATGGCACCGGTGCCAGTACCCAGGTCGAGCACCCGTGCATTGGCAGGCAATGGCAGCGAAAGTGCGATCTCCACCAGGCACTCGGTATCCGGCCGGGGGATCAATGTGGAAGGACTGACGTTCAGCGGCAGGGACCAGAACTCCTGATGCCCCAGCAGGTAAGCAATCGGCTTGCCGGAAATCCGCTCGGTCACCAGGGCTTCGAAAGCCTTCACCTTGCCCGGCTCAATCTCCCGCTCCGGCCATGCCCGGAAGCTGGTCCGGCTCAGACCGGTCACATGGCTGAGCAAGAGCTCCGCATCGAGGCGCGGAGTATCGCTGGTGATCCGGTTTGAGGCCTCACGAATCAGGGTTTCACAGGTCAGTGAGGGATTACTGGTCATCGGCAAGTGCGGCCAGCAACTCGGCCTGGTGTTCCTGCTGGAGCGGCACGATCACTGCGTCAAGGTCACCGGCAATCACCTCGTCCAGCTTATAGAGAGTGAGGTTGATGCGGTGGTCGGTCACCCGCCCCTGGGGGAAGTTATAGGTGCGGATACGTTCGGACCGGTCGCCGCTACCCACCAGGCTTTTTCGCGTCTCCGCCCGGGCTTTCTGCTGGCGTTCGGTCTCCGCGTTCTGCAAGCGGGAAGCGAGCAGGCTCATGGCCTTGGCACGGTTCTTGTGCTGGGAGCGTTCTTCCTGGCACTCCACCACGATCCCCGTGGGCAGGTGAGTGATCCGGATCGCCGAATCCGTCTTGTTGACGTGCTGGCCGCCGGCACCGGAGGCACGGAAGGTATCCACCCGCAGATCCCCCTTGTTGATCTCGACGGCCTCGGCCTCGTCAGCCTCCGGCATCACCGCCACGGTACAGGCGGAGGTATGGATACGCCCCTGGGATTCGGTTTCCGGTACCCGCTGGACCCGGTGGGCACCGGATTCGAACTTGAGTGCACCGTAGACACCATCGCCACTGACCCGGGCAATCACCTCCTTGAAACCGCCATGCTCCCCCTCACTCTCACTGAGCACCTCCACCTGCCAGCGGCGGCGCTCGGCGTAGCGGGAGTACATGCGGAACAGGTCCCCGGCAAAGATCGCCGCTTCATCACCACCGGTACCGGCACGGATCTCCAGGAAGGCGTTCTTCCGGTCATTCGGGTCCTTCGGCAGCATCAGGCGCTGGAGTTCCTCGTCCAGCTCCTCGCTTTTCTGGCGGGCGCTCTTCAGTTCCTCTTCCGCCATCTCGCGCATGTCGGCATCGCCGTCGTTCGCCAGCTCCTCGGCGGCTTCGATGTCTTCCAGGGACTGCTGCCAGGCCTGGAAGCAATGAACTACCGGTTCAATCTCGGCGAACTCCCGGGACAGGTTCCGGAACCTGTCCTGATTGCCAATGACAGAAGAATCGCTCAACAACGCGCTGACCTCCTCGAAGCGGTCAACCAGCTGTTCGAGGCGGGACTGAATGGATGGCTTCATAGTTTTTCCGGTGTGGTGGCGGCGTCCGCTTCCAGGGCATCGAGCTGGTGCAGCTCTCGCAGCCACTCGGTAACCTCCGTACGGCCCTCGGTGGTGGCC
>Ga0114984_1000256_pt1 | contig 21173 bp, 17 predicted proteins | sample Shrwel1BS1Day1_FD_96987 | JGI IMG/M metagenome (GOLD analysis project Ga0114984, IMG submission 96987) | Subsurface microbial communities from deep shales in Ohio, USA - Utica-3 well 1 S-1-Day1 | ecosystem: Environmental > Aquatic > Deep subsurface > Shale gas/oil reservoir > Produced water/Flow...
CTCCAGCACCCTGCGCAGCACAAAGCTGGAATGTACCCCGGTGACCCCCTCGATACGGGTGATCTGGTGCAGCAGCAGGTCGTGGTAGGCATCCATATCCTCCACCAATACCCGCAGCTGATAGTCCGCCTCCTGGCCGGTGATGATCAGGCACTCCAGCACCTGGGGCAGCGCGGCGATTTTGCGCTCGAAGTTTGCGAACCGCTCGGGTGTATGCCGATCCATGGAGATATGCAAAATCACACTCAGATTCAGCCCCAGTTTTTTGCCATCGACCAGTGCCCGGTAGCCCCGAATCAGACCACTCTGCTCCAGCGCCCGCACCCGCCGCAAACAGGGTGATGGCGACAGGCCGATCCGATCGGCCAGCGCCTGATTACTGATCCGCCCCTCCTGCTGCAAAATCCGCAAGATGGCGCGGTCATAGCGATCCAGTGGCGGCGGGCTTTCATCCATCGACATAAAATTGCTCCAGATAATCAATAAAGGGTTTATATTGCCAAAAATAAGCCAAACAAGCGCAAGTTAGCAATCGCCTGGCGGCACAAATCCCCTATCATTGGTCTCGGGTTCAGTTTTGGCCCGCGCCGGCGCCGCTGGGCCTTACCCAGGCCCTGATGGCGCTGATCGCCCTACCCGGGCGCTCGGCGGGCGCGGCCACCCACACACAATGGTCTATCCCCAGCGGAGTGCAACGAGATGACAACAGCCAACTTCAACCATCAAAAGTACCGGCCGGTGGAGCCCGTCACCGGTTTTACCCGCACCTGGCCCGAGCGCCGGGTGAGTGAGGCCCCCATCTGGGCCAGCGTCGACCTGCGCGATGGCAATCAGGCCCTGCTGGAGCCGATGAACGTGGCCCAGAAACAGCGCCTCTGGCAGCTGCTGGTCAAGCTCGGCATCAGGCAGATCGAGATCGGTTTCCCGGCGGCCAGCCAGCCGGATTATGACTTCACCCGTTGGTTGATCGAGGAAAACCAGATCCCGGAGGGGGTCTGCGTGCAGGTCCTGGTACAGGCGCGCGAGGCGTTGATCGCCCGCACCTTTGCGGCCCTCGAGGGGGTGAAACAGGCGGTGGTGCATGTTTACAACTCCACCTCGCGCACCCAGCGGGAGCGGGTGTTCGGCATGAGCCGCGACCAGATCAAGCAGATCGCGGTGCGGGGTGCCCGCTGGGTGCAAGAGTACGCCGCGCGCTACCCGGACACCGACTGGACCTTCCAGTACTCACCGGAGAGCTTCACCAGCACCGAGGTGGAGTACGCCGTTGAAGTCTGTGAGGCGGTGATGGATGTGTGGCAACCCACGCCGCAACGGCGCTGTATCCTCAACCTGCCCACCACGGTCGAGGTTGGCCCACCGAACCACTTTGCCGACCAGGTGGAGTATTTCTGCCAGCATTTGCGCCGCCGTGACAGCGCCATCATCTCCGTGCACACCCACAACGACCGGGGCGGTGCGGTCGCATCCGCGGAGCTGGCGCTGCTGGCCGGGGCTGAACGGGTGGAAGGCACCCTGCTCGGCAACGGCGAACGCACCGGCAACATGGATATTGTCACCCTGGCGATGAACCTGTACAGCCAGGGGGTCGACCCGCAACTGGAGTTGTCCAACCCGGACGAGATCATTCAGGTGTGCAGCGAATGCACCGGCCTGCCGATCCATCCGCGCCACCCCTGGATCGGTGAGCTGGTCTACACGGCGTTCTCCGGCAGCCATCAGGATGCGATCCGCAAGTCCCTGCAACAGCAGCAGGAGGATGAGCCCTGGCAGGTGGCCTATCTGCCGATCGACCCGGCGGACCTGGGGCGCGACTATCAGGCGGTGATTCGGGTCAACAGCCAGTCCGGCAAGGGGGGGATGACCTTCCTTTTGGAACGGGATTTCGGCATCAGCCTGCCGCGCTGGCTACAGCTCGAACTGGCCCCGATGGTACAGAAAAAAAGTGAACTAGAAGGCGGTGAGCTGGACAGCCGGGTGATCCATGCGCTGCTGCGGCAACAGTTCCTGCAGGACAAGAGCCCGGCGAGTCTGGAGGGTTACCGGATCGAGCGTCGCGGCGCCACCGAGACCCTGGCGGCGGATATTCGGATCGAGGGCGAGCCGCTGCGGATCGAAGGCGAAGGCAAGGGGGCCATGGCCGCCTTCATCGACGCCTGGCAGCGCAGCACCGGCCTTGGCATCCATGTGGTCGACTACGCCGAACACGCCCTGGGAGAGGGTTCCGATGCCGCGGCGGCCGCCTATGTCCAGCTGAACGTGGCCGGTCAACGGGTGGGGGGGATGGCGGTGGATGGCGACAGCGTTAGCGCTTCACTCAAGGCGGTAGTGTCGGGGCTGAACCGTTCCGGCAAGGCGACACAACGTGCGCCTGCCGGGGGCGGTCAGCACCCCAAGGCGGTCAGCCCGCTCGCCGCCGAGAGCGGCTGACCGGGGAAACGGCGGGGTCAGACGCGCAGGTTGATGTTCTGCCCCACCGGGCTGGCCGGGTCCACCGTGGGGGTGGGGGCGGCGCTCTGAATCAGCTGCAGCGCCTGCTGCCCGTTCAGCTCGATCTGGTCCTTGACCATCGAGCTGACCCGGGTGGCGTGGCTGGCCTGGGTCTGCGTGTTGCTCATGGCACTGCTCATTGAAGCGATATCCATGGGGAGACTCCTCTGTTCGTTGACTTCGTCTGCAGTTTACGACAGCCATGGCGGAGATGACAGCGCACCACCCCACCCTGGCGATGAAGATTATTCACGCACCAGAACCACCCTGAGCGCATCCAGCCTCAGCTCGGCAGCCTCCAGCGCGGCGACCATCTGTTCGGTATCCGCCTGCAGGGCGGCAAGCTCTTCGGGGCGCACCATCGGGTTGACCTGCGCCAACGCCGCCAGCCGCTGGTACTCCGCCTCGCGCTCCCGCCGCAGCCGCTGTAGCGCTTCGGTGCGCAGCGTGGCGAGGGTGGTGGCCAGCAGCGGCTCGGCCAGCTTCAGTTGGGCGCTGATCTGCTCCCGCGCCAGACGCACCATCTTCTGCGCGGTAGTGCGGTTCACGCTTTGCAGCAGTTGGTTCAGGGGCTGGTGTCCGATCATGGCGGCCAGATCACGCCCCTCCTGATCCAGCAGCAGGCGCACACCGCCACCGGGCAGGTAGCGTTCCAGCTGCAGCCGGCGCGGAGCCGGGCAGCTCAGTTCGTGGATCAGCTCCAGCAGCAACGTGCCCGGCTGCAGCGGGGGCAGCTTGAGGGTGGCGACCGCACAGTTGCCCAGCTCCCCCTGCACGATCAGCTCCATGGCGGCGCTCAGCAGCGGGTGCTCCCAGCTCATGAACTGGAGATCCTCCCGCGCCAGCGCCCGTTCGCGGCTGAAGGTCAGCGTCAGCCCCTCTTCGGGCAGCCCCGGCAGCGAACAGAGCAGGTGCTCGCCGGGGTGCAGCACCAGGCCATCCGGTCCATGGGGCTGGCTGTCGACGCCGAGACGCTCGAACAGATTTTCCGCCAGGGGCTGAAGCTCGCCACTGTGCTCCAGCGTCGCCACCTCCTGCAGCAGCCGTTGGGCCTGCTCCGGCCGACAGCTGCTCAGCTCGAGCAGCCGGTCACGCCCGTGCGACAGCTCCTGCTCCATCGCTTCCCGCTCCTGCCGGGTCTCATCCAGCAGCGCCTGCACCGCCTCGCTCTCCTGCGGGTGGTGCAGGCAGTGCAACAGGCGGGGGGCGAAACGGCGGAACAGGGCGTCCCCCACGGCGCAGACCCGGCCAAAGGCGTTCAACCCTTCATCGTACCAGCGCAGCAGCACCTCACCGGCACTGCCGCTGTAGACCGGGAGATGGATCTGAATATCGCCGCGCTGCCCGATGCGGTCGAGCCGCCCGATCCGCTGCTCCAGCAGGTCCGGGGTCAGCGGCAGATCGAACAGCACCAGATGCTGGGCAAACTGGAAATTGCGGCCTTCACTGCCGATTTCAGAGCAGACCAGCACCTGAGCGCCCAGCTCCTCCTCCGCGAAGTAGGCCGCCGCACGGTCCCGATTGATCAGGCTCATCCCCTCATGGAACACGGCGGAGCGGAGCCCCGCGCGCAGGTTGAGATGCGCCTCCAGCGCCACGGCCGTGGCGGCGTGGGCACAGATCAGCAACACCTTGCGCTGGCGCTGCTGGCGCAACCATTCGACCAGCCACTCGACCCGGGTGTCCAGTTCGAGCCAGTCAGCGCCCATGAGCTTTTCCGGGTGGAGCCACGCCTCCGGGGCCACCGGCTCATCGAACAGGGCCAGCTCGACCGGCATCTCCAGCGGGTGTACCCGCAGCTGGCGCCGCGGAAAGCCGGAGACCGTGGCGCGGGTGTTGCGAAACAGCACCCGCCCCGTACCCTGACGGTCGATCAGCTGGCGCAGCAGCGCCTCCAGCGCCGGCGGCTGCTCCGCCTCGGGCAGCCGCGACCACGCCTCCACCGCGTCGGCGCCCAGCCACTCAGCCAGCGTCCGGCGCAGACGGGCATCGGCCCGCAGGACGCCGGCCCCCGCCTCGCCCAGCAACGGTTCGATCAGCTGATTGAGCCGCCGGTAGCGCTGCTCCTCATGCAGGAACCGCTGCAGATCGGGGTAGCGGGCCGGATCGAGCAGGCGCAAACGGGCAAAGTGGCCCTCGGGCCCGAGCTGCTCCGGGGTGGCCGTCAGTAGCAGAACCCCCGGCGTGCTCGCTGCCAGTGCCTCCACGCAGCGATAGGCGTGGCTCGGCGCTTCCGGGCTCCAGCCCAGATGGTGGGCTTCATCCACCACCAGCAGATCCCAGCCGGCGGCCAGGGCCTGGCGCTGGCGCTGATCGGAGCGGGTCAACAGCGACAACGGCGAGAGCACCAGCTGGGTGGAGAGGAACGGGTTGTCCTCGCCCCCCGCTTCAAGCTCGGCGCAGCGGGCTTCATCCAGCAGGCTGAAGCGCAGGTTGAAGCGGCGCAGCATCTCCACCAGCCACTGGTGCAGCAGCGAATCCGGCACCAGCACCAGCACCCGGCCGGCGCGCTCGCTGATCAGGCGCTGATGGATCACCAGGCCGGCCTCGATGGTTTTGCCCAGCCCCACCTCATCGGCCAGCAGCGCCCGCGGCGCCATGCGCTGGCTCAGCTCACCGGCAATGTAGAATTGGTGGGGCAGCAGCTGCACGCGCGCCCCCAGCAGGCCGTGGGCCGGCGAGGCCCGCAGCCGGTGGCGCTGTTCGAGGATGGCCACCCGGAGCTCGAACAGGCCGTTGCGGTCGATCTGCCCCGCGAACAACCGCTCCTGCGGGCGGCTGAAATGCACCGCGCTGTCCAGCTCCAGCTCCGGCCAGACCACATCTTCGCCCGCCGCGTCGATGCCACGGTAGAAAAAGCACTGGTTGTGTTCCAGCCGCTCCACCACCTGCAGCGCATCACCCTCGGCGTTGCGCACCCGATCACCGGGCTCATAGGCCACCCGGCTCAGGGGGGCGTTGTCAGCGGCGTAGGTGCGCGTCTGGTCAACGGCCGGAAAGCGGATCTCGACCCGGCGGTTGGCATAGGCGACGACGATGCCCAGGCCAAGCTCTGCTTCAGTGCCGCTGATCCAGCGCTGCCCGGGTACAAATGGCGGTAGTGACAAAATATGGCTCCCTCGAGTTCAGGCCGCCGATTTTAGGCGCTTAAAGGGCAAGACTCAAAGGCCGAGCGGCAAAAGGGGGCTGCGCCAGCGGCCCCGGACACCCGGCCAGCGCTTTGCCGGCGGGGCGGCTCACGTGCGGGCTTCGATTTCAGCGCGCCACTGCCCTGGCCAGCGCTGCAACCAGCCGGTCAGCTCTTCCTCCGGCATCGGTCTGGCAATGGCATAGCCCTGCCCCAGTTCACACCCCAGCGTCAGCAGCGCCTGACAATGGGCCTGGGTTTCCACCCCTTCGGCGATGACCGAGCGGCGGAAGGCCCGCGCCAGGTTGATCACCCCCTCCAGAATCGCCAGGTCATCCGGGTCGTCGAGCATGTCGCGCACGAAGCTGCGATCGATCTTGAGCACCTGCGCCGGCAGCCGCTTGAGGTAGGTGAGCGAGGAGTAGCCGGTGCCGAAATCATCCAGGGCAAACTCCACCCCTAGACGCTGACAGGCGGTGATGATCTCCAACACCCGCACCATATCCCCCAACGCCGTGGTCTCCAGTATCTCCAACTCCAGATCGCCGGGCCGGATCGCCGGCCGCCGCCGCAGCTCCTCCTCCAGGCGGGCGACAAAACCGGTGTGCTGCAGATGGATGGCATCGATGTTGATGCTCAGCTGCAACTCGATTCCCGCCCGCTTCCACCGCAACAACTGGTCGAGGGCGGTACAAAGCACCCAATGCCCCAACTCGATCGCCAGCGGGTGGTTTTCGATCATGGGAAGGAAAGCAGCCGGGGGCAGCAGGCCGCGCTCGGGGTGGTGCCAACGGATCAGCGCCTCACAACCGATCACCGCGCCGGTGCGCATGTTCACCTTGGGCTGATAGAACAGCCGGAACTCCCCGCGATAGAGCGCCTCCCGGATCCGCTCCAGGCTTTCATGCTGATCCCGTATGGCACGATCGCGCTCCACGTCGAACAGATGGTAACGGTTCTTGCCCGCCTGCTTGGCCTGATACATCGCCTGATCGGCTTGACGCTGCAGCTGGTCGGCCTCGATCGCCTCCCGCTGCGGATAGAACACCACACCGATACTGGCGGAGACGGACAGCTCCAGCCCATTCACCCGGACCGGCTCCGCCGCCGCCCGCAGCAGTCGCTCCAGCACCGGTTTGCTGGCATCGGGGGTCTCCAGATCCTGCAACACGGCCACGAACTCATCCCCACCCAGCCGGGCCAGGGTATCCTCCTCCCGCATCACCCGTTTCATCCGCTGTGCCACCTGCACCAGCAGCTGATCACCCACCGCATGGCTGTGGGTATCGTTCACCGCCTTGAAACCATCCAGATCGATGAACAGCACCGCGATGGTGCTGCCGTGGCGCTCCGCCCGCACCATCGCCTGCTGCAACCGGTCCGCCAGCAGGGTACGGTTGGGCAGGCCGGTCAGCGGGTCGAAGTGGGCGATCTGTTCGAGCTGCCTCTGCTGCAGCTTGAGGGTGGTGATATCGGAGAGCAGCGCCACATATCCCTGCAGGTTGCCGCTCTCATCATAAAACGCATTCATCTTCTGCAGCACCGCGTAAAGCTCGCCACTTTGGTGGCGGTTCCACACCTCGCCGCTCCAGTGGCCATCGCGCCGCAGGGCTTGCCAGATGTGCGGGTGGAACTGCTCCCCATGCCGCCCGGAGATGAGAAACGCCGGTTCGCGCCCGACCACCGCCTCGGCGCTGTAGCCGGTGGTGCGACAAAAGGCGTGGTTGACGCTGATGATCCTGCCGTCGGGGTCGAGAATCATGATCCCCTCATTGGCGTTATCGAACACGCTGGCGGAGAGGCTCAACTGCCGCTCATGCCGCTCCCTGCGCTTCAAACTCACCAGCAGCTCGGCAAACAGCTTCAGCATGGCGGCGGTTTCGCTGCCAAACCGGGCACGCCGGCGGGTGGAGGAGATGCCGATGAAGCCGATACAGCGCCCGCTGTCCATCAACGGCTGGCAGATCAGGCTGGTAACGCCCTGCGATCTCAGCAGCTCGGCCACGAAGGGGTCGGGGGCCTGTTCCCGCTCGGCCACCACCACCGGTTCCCCTCTGCCATGCCGCTCGAGCCAGCCCGGAAACCGATCGATCGGCAGCTGCTGCAGCTTGTTTGCCTGCGGCTCAACACCCTCGGCACACCACTCGTATCGCAGCGATGCCGTGCCATGTTCAAACTCATACTCGAACAGATGGCAGCGATCGGCGTCGAAAAAGCTGCCGATCTCCTGCATGGCATCCGCCAGCGCAGACTCGATCTGGTTCAGCGGCAGGTTGATGAATCGGCTGGAAAACTTCAGCACGATCTGGCGATAGCGATCGGCCTGCGCCAGCGCCGCGGTGGTTCTGCGCCGTTCCCGCTCCAGCTTGCGGCGCCGCTGGATGTTGATGATCAGGAGGGTAATCACCAGCGCCTGCGCCAGCAGGCCGGCGACCAGCAGCCAAAACTGCAGCCTACGGGTGCGCTCGAGCTCGCTCACCTGGGCATCCACCATCGCCTCCAGCTGCTGCTGGTAATGCCACAGATCCTGCGCCTCGTGCCGCCCCGGGGTGATGTCGTTGACGATGGAAAAGAGCAGATCCTCTCCATTGAAGCGGTAGGGGCGGGAATGCACCTCCACGCTACGGATCTCGCCGTTGGCAAGGCGGTGCCGAAAAAAGAAATGGTTGCGCCCCTCGCGTTGCGCCAACCTGCGCTCCTGCGCCACCTGCTCCGGGGTGAAGGCGTTGATCTGCTGGATGGTCATCCGCTGCAGCTGCTCGATGGAATAACCGTAGAACTCGGCCGCCGACCGGTTGGCCGCGACGATCCGGCCACTGTCGGGCTCGACCAACAGCATGACCACACCGGACTCGCGGAACAGCTGCTCAAATTCGGGCCCCTTGGCGACCACCGAAGCCAGCCCGGTCACCACCAGCAGCATCGACAGCCCCAGCGCCAACAGTAGCCGCACCATCTGCCGCAGCGACACCCACTGCAGAGGGGGGCCGCTCATCGAACCAACCCACGGCCGGGGCGGCCCGCCCGAAACGGTGCCAGCGGCTGGGGGCGTGAACGGCCGCTCGAAGGAGGACCGATACGATCGGGTTGGGTCTCAAACGGGGAGATCAAAGCGCTCGCTCCAACGACTGCACAAATTTACTGTCGCTTAACCTAACCAATAAAGCGGCCCACAACAAGCGGCAGGATCGCCCCATGGCAGGGTGAAGCGACGGCCAGCTCCGCAACGGTCAGTGACGTTGTCCGCCCTCACTCCCCTGCCCGTCGAGTGCCGCTGCAGGGCCGTAGCGCCGACTGAACAGCAACAACCCGGCAAACGCCACCGCCGCCGCCAGATCATAAACCAGCTGGCCATGCGGCCAGAGCAGAGCGATGGCACAGGCACCGCTGGCCAGGCGTAACGGCAGGCTGAGCCGCCCCTCCAGATACCCCTCCATGAAGCCGACGAAGGCGTACATGCCGAGGACGGCGAAGCTGAAAATGGTCACCACTTCGCTCCAACTGCCCCCAATGAACGCGGTGTAGGCAAACAGCAGCGGTACCACATAGAGCCCCTTGGAGATTTTCCAGGCGGTGAAGCCGGTCGCCATGGGCGGCGTGTGCGCAATCGCCGCCGCAGCGAAGGCGGTCAGGCAGACCGGGGGGGTCACGTTGGAGTCCTGCGACAGCCAGAAAATGATCATGTGGGCGGACAGCAGGATCATCGCCAGTTTTTCCGGCGCCAGCGCCTGTTGCAGCAAGTGTCCCTTGAAGTCGGCCGGTACCTGCTCCAGCAGCCCCATCGCCTGCGCCTCGCCCATGGGGGCTGTCAATGCGCTCAGGCTGGCCGGATCGACCAGCATGAAGATGGCGCGCGCCGCCTCCGGCAGCTGGCCGTCCACCATCAGCTGCAGCAGCTCACGCTCGGCCATCAGGCCATAAAGGGCCGGCGCGGACAGGGTCGCCAACACGATGTAGGCGGCGGTGACCGGCAGCCCCATCCCCAGCACCAGCGACGCCAGCGCCACCAGTACCAGGGTGATGAACAGGCTGCCACCCGCCCAGTCGGTCACCATCAGGGAAAAGGTGTTGCCGATGCCGGTCATGGCGACCACATTGACCACCAGCCCCACGGCGATCAGCAGCATGGCGGTGGTGGCCATGTTTTTCGACCCCTGGGCCAGCGCATCGATGATCGCCCGCGGCCCCATCTTGCGCGGGGATAGCCAGGAGGCGACCACCACGGAGAGTATCGCTATCCCCGCCGCGTAGGTGGGGGTGAAACCCAGTATCAGCAGCGTCACCAGCACCACCAGCGGCAGCAGGCAGTGCCAGCCCTCCTTGAACACTTCGCCCAGCGGCCGTGCATCCATTTCGACGGCGCGGGCGTGGCTGCGTTTGGCCTCGACCCGGACATAAAAGCCAACCGAGAGAAAATACAGCAGCGCCGGCAGCGTCGCGATCCCGATGATGGTGACGTAGGGGATCTGGGTGTAGGAGGCCATGATGAACGCCCCCGCGCCCATCACCGGCGGCATCAATTGGCCGCCGGTGGAGGCAGCCGCTTCCACCCCGGCGGCGAAGCGCGCTGGAAAACCGGCCTTCTGCATCAGCGGGATGGTGATCACACCGGTGGAAACGGTATTGGCCACGGAGGAGCCCGATACGGACCCCATCAGGCCGGAGCCGAACACGGCGACCAGCCCCGGCCCGCCAACCATGTTGCCGGCCACCGCGCGGGAGAGGTCGATGATGAAATCACCGGCACCGGATTGCACCAGAAAGGCGCCGAACAGGATGAACATGAACACGTAGGTCCAGGAGATCATGGCGATGGAGCCAAACATCCCCTCGGAGGAGAAAAAGCTCCGGTAGAGCACGGTTTCCAGATTCAGACCGGGGAAATTGAACATGCCGGGCACATACTGCCCCCACCAGAACACGTAGGTCAGGGCAAACAGGATCAGACAGGGGATGAACCAACCGGTGGTTCGGCGTGTCAGCTCCAGCGCGATCGCAATCGCGACGATCGATACGATCCAGTCGCTGGCAACGAAATTGACGCCACGGGCATAGAGCGCGTCCTCGAACAAAATCAGGTAGGCGGTCGTCCCCACCGCCGCCAGGCCGATCAGCAGGTCCAGCGCCAGCACCAGCCTGGAGTCGCCAGCGGTGCGGCTCATCGGTACCATCAGGGCGCAGATCAGCGCGAAACCGGCAAAGTGGATCGCCGCCACCCACAGCTCGGACAGGGTTCCCAGGGTGTTGAAATAGATATGCGCCAGCGCAAACAGCGCCCCGCCCCAGTAGATGAGCCGCCCGGCCAGCGTGTGCTCACCACGTCTGGTCGGTTCGAGACGTTTGAGCTGCTCGGCGCTCTGCGGCTCATTCAGCGGTGTTGATCTCATCGACACGGTCCTCTGCCATTCGGTATTGACTACAACACCCCCCTCGCCCGGCGGCGAGGGGGGTGATCGACCAGCGCCGAGCAGGCCCGGCTCACTCGGCGATCAGGCGCTCGGGGATGGTGAGGCCCACTTCACGGTAGTAGCGCGCCGCGCCCGGGTGTAGCGGCACCGGCATGCCGGCGATCGCTTTCTCCAGCGCCATCGCCTTGGTGGCCGCATGGATGCCGTTGAGGAAGGGCAGGTTCTCGTAGATGGTTTTGGTCAGCTGATAAACGTCCTCTTCGGGCACATCCGCATTCACCGCCAGAAAGTTCGGCTGCGCGATGGTGTTGATCGCCCGGCTCTGACCGGGGTAGGTGTTGGCGGGGATGACGTAGCGAGTCCAGAGGTCATAGCGGCCGTTGGCTTTTTTCATCTGTTCATCGGTGAAATCCAGCGTGGTGATATCACCCCCCATGGCCGCATAGGCACGGGTGATGGCGGAGGTCGGCACCCCCGAGGGGATGTTCATCCCATCGATGGTGCCATTTTGCATCGCATCCGCCGACGGGCCGTAGCCCATGTAGACCAGGTTGAAGCTGTCGGGGTCGATGCCCAAATTACCCAGAATGGTCCGGCCGGAGCCCTCCGTACCGGAGTTTTTCGGACCGATGGAGAACTTTTTGCCCGCAAACCCCTCGAGATCCATGATGGTGCCGGTTTTGGCGTAGGGTGTACGCACGACGAACTGCTCCACGTTCTGCCACAACATGGTGACCGAGCGCAGGTAATCCTGTTTGCCGGATGCCTTCAGCTCCCCTTCACCGTTCCACGCCCAGGCGCCGTACAGCCCCTGCAGGATGGAGAACTGAGCCTGGTTTTCACGCATCAGCTTGATGTTTTCGCCGGAGCCGGCGGAGTTGATGGCGGAAACGGACAGGCCGATGGTGGGCTCTAGTTTCACTTTCGCCAGCGTCGCGATGGCCACGCCGACCGGGTAGAAGGTGCCGCCGGTGGAGGCGGTTGCCATGATGTAGGAACGGCTCTCTTCAGCCTGCGCCAAACCGGCGGCGCCGCCCACGGTCGCCATTGCCAGCGTCAGGCCCATCGCCTTGATCAGGGTACGTTTAGTGTGATTCATGTTGCTACCTCTTATCGTTATGAAGTCGGTCATTTTGGTTTGTGACCCGAATAATAATGCAGGAACCGGGCCAACCTGCCTCGAGGTTGCAACCCGCTGTTTTAAAATCATGCCGACCACCAGAGGGTATCCGGTGAGCTAAATTTGGCCTATAGAGAACTCCAATGATAGGCCAGATTCCGCCTACTGAAGGGTAAACTCGCGGCGATTGAAGCCATAACGCCGCATTTTCTGATTCAGCGTTCGCCGCAGAAGGTCCAGCTCCTCCATCACCGCCTTGATGTTGCCCTGATGGCGTTCGAGGGCTTCGTACGGCCAGTGGTGGTTGGAACATCGGCAAACTCCCGCAAGGGTGGCGTGGGCGGGTATTTTCCCGCCGCCCGGGGCCTGTGTCATAATAGCGGCCCTGTTTTGTTCAGTCAGTATGGATGCCATGACCGCCGACACCATCATCGCCTATCAGGGCCAGGAGGGGGCTTACTCCCATCTCGCCTGCCGCCACGTCCACCCGGAGCTGACCCCCCGTGCCTGCGAAACCTTCGTCGAGGCGATGTTCATGGTCGAGCGCGGCGAGGCGCGGCTGGCGATGATTCCGCTGGAAAACTCCACCGCGGGGCGGGTCGAAGAGATCTACCGTCTGATGCCAAAAACCAGACTGCATGTCATTGGCGAGCATTTCGAGCCGGTCAACCACTGCCTGCTGGCGCTGCCGGGCAGCCGGATCGAAACGCTGCAAACCGTCTCTTCACACCCCCAGGCACTGGCCCAGTGTGCCGAGAACATTCGCCGCCTGGGGATCGAGCCGGTGGCCGCGCTGGACACCGCCGGCGCCGCCAAAGAGTTGTCACACACACGCACCCCGGGGCACGCCGCGATCGCCTCCAGCCTGGCGGCGGAGCTGTACGGGCTGGAGATCCTGCGCGAACACTTTCAGGACAAAACGGGCAACACCACCCGCTTTTTCATTCTGTCGCGGGAGCAGATGATCCCGCCACTGGAGAAAAACGTGCGCTACATCACCTCACTCATGTTTCGGGTGCGCAATATCCCGGCGGCGCTCTACAAGGCGCTGGGCGGCTTCGCCACCAACGGGGTGAACATGGTGAAGCTGGAGAGCTACATGGCCTCCGAAACCATGACCGTCTCCAGCTTCCATCTGGATATCGAGGGCCACCCGCATGAGCAGGCGATGCAGTTTGCCCTGCAGGAGCTGCACTTTTTCGCTGAGGAGGTGCGGATCATCGGCACCTATGTCGCCCACCCCTACCGCTTCAGCCATCTGCGTCTGGAGCTTTGATTACCGCACTGCACAATAAAGTTTAAACTTTATAACAAATTCGTTTATCAACTGTATTGTGCATCGCACAAAAATAGGCCATATTGAAGCTGTCCTGCTCGGCAGGGCATTGCGAGAGTCGTTGCTCTTCCTCAATCTCTCGCTTTCCTTTTCCAACTCTGGCCGTTTTGAGTTGTTGCACTTTGCCTACCCCTCTTCCCTGAAGAGGGGTTTTTTTTCGCCCGTGTTCAGTGTAGTCGCCCGGGCCGCGCCCGTCAGGCGGTTTGTTCGCGGGCGGCCCGCTGCTGCAGTTTTGCCAGCACCCGCGCCACCGCCACGAAGCCGAAGCTCGCCGTTACCACGCTGGTGGCGCCAAAGCCACCGGCGCAATCCAGCCGGGTGCCGTTTGCCAGCACGCTCTTGCGCTGACCGACGCTGCCATCCGGCTGCGGGTAACGTAGTTGCTCCTGCGAGTAGACACATTCAACCGCAAAGCGGCGGCCACTGCGGCTGAAGTGGTAATGGCGGCGCAGGGTGGCACGCACCTTGGCCGCCAGCGGGTCGGCGCAGACCCGGGTCAGGTCGGCGACCCGGATCAGGGTCGGGTCGATCTGGCCACCGGCACCGCCGATGGTGATCACCGCCACCTTGTGTCGCTTGCACCAGGCGATCAGCGCGGCCTTCTCCGGTACGCTGTCGATGGCGTCGATCACGTAATCCAGCCCTGGATGCAGCAGCTGATCCAGATTGTCGCGGCTGGCGAAGGCCTCCACCTCGTGGACCAGGCAGTCCGGGTTGATCTCCCGGATCCGCTCCGCCATCACCGCGACCTTGGACTGGCCGATGGTCGAGCTGAGGGCGTGGATCTGGCGGTTGATGTTGGTAACGCACAGGTCATCCAGATCGATCAGCGTGATTTCGCCCACGCCACTGCGCGCCAGCGCCTCCGCGGCCCAGGAGCCGACGCCGCCGATGCCGATGACGGCCACGTGGGAGCGCCGAAACAGGGCCAGCCCGTCCACTCCATAAAGCCGGGCGATGCCGCCAAAGCGCTGCTCGCTGGCGTCATTCATCGTCGAACGCCTCCTCGGTCAGCTCGGTCAGTACGGTTTCGCCGCAGCGCTTGCAGCGGCCCTCGATGAAGACCAGCCCATGCAGCTCGTATTCTTCGGCTGAGCGCATCCCCAGCCCCAGCTGCCGGCAGTGGTCGCACCAGGTATCGGTCAGAAAAAGTTGCCGCTCCTCTGCGTCGCGGGCGTAAAAGTCCCGCTGCACACGTTCTGCCTTCATTTTTTGCTCACTCCATGTTTCGCGGCGATGGTAAAACGGCCAGCGACACCCGGCCCGCCCGGCGCCAGGACTGGGGGGCCGGGCTCACCAGTTCATCACCTGCTTAACGAAGGGTACGGTGATCCTGCGCTGGGCGCTGAGTGAAGCCATGTCGAGCTGATCGAGCGTCCCCAGCAGGTGCGCCATGTTGCGGCTGCCATGGTGCAGCAGGTAACGGATCACCTCATCGCTCAGCTGCAGCCCTCGGGCCTGGGCGCGGGTGCGCAGCGCCACCATCTTGGTATCGTCATCCAGCGGCAGCAACTGAAACACCATGCCCCAGTTGAGGCGCGATTCCAGATCGGGCAGTCCAATACCGAGCCTGGCCGGAGGCCGGTGGGCGGCGATGATCAGCAGATGGTCGTTGGCCCGCATCCGATTGTAGAGGTGAAACAGCGCCTCTTCCCACTCGGGATCGCCCGCGATCCGTTCCAGATCATCGATGCACACCAGCTCCAGCCGATCCAGATCTTCCAGCAGGCCGGGGCCGAGCGGCTTCAGCTCGGCCAGCGGCAGGTAAACGGCAGGGCGGTGGGTCGATTGCGAGGCGTGGCAACAGGACTGCAACAGATGGGTACAGCCCGAGCCGGTATGCCCCCAGAGGTAGAGGTAGCGCTCGCCCGCGCCGGCCACGGCCTGCTCCAGGGCGGCGCACACCAGCCCGTTGCCGCCCTGGATGAAATTCTCGAAGCGGGCATCATCGCGCAGCGTGACTCCCAGGGGGAGCTGCACGGGGGCGGTAGAGCGACTCTCTTTTCGATTCACTGTGACTGTCTTGGGGCTCACGGTGGCAGGGGAAATACGCAGTCGAATGACGCGCGTAACTCTAACACAGGGCGCCGGCAACCTGATAAACTGGCGCGATAATTTTTTACCATCATCTAGCCGCTTGATAAGGTTGCTCCTCCATGTCTACAGGTTCTGAAAAAACACCCCTGAGCTACAAGGATGCCGGGGTCGATATCGATGCCGGCAACGCGCTTGTGGAGCGCATCAAAGGGGTCGCCAAGCGCACGGCCCGTCCCGAGGTGATGGGTGGGCTGGGTGGCTTCGGTGCCCTGTGTGAGCTGCCGGCCGGTTACCAGCAGCCGGTGCTGGTGGCCGGCACCGATGGGGTCGGCACCAAGCTGCGCCTGGCGCTGGAGTTGAAAAAGCACGACACCATCGGCATCGACCTGGTTGCGATGTGTGTCAACGATCTGGTGGTGGCAGGGGCCGAACCGCTGTTTTTCCTCGATTACTATGCCACCGGCCAGCTGAACGTGGAGATGGCCGCCGATGTCGTTACCGGCATCGGTGTCGGCTGTGAACGGGCCGGCGCGGCGCTGGTCGGGGGGGAGACCGCCGAGATGCCGGGCATGTACGCAGGCGACGAGTATGACCTGGCCGGCTTCTGCGTGGGGGTGGTCGAAAAGGCCGCCATCATCGATGGCAGCAAGGTGCAACCCGGCGATGCCCTGATCGGGCTGGCCTCCTCCGGCCCCCACTCCAACGGTTACTCCCTGATCCGCAAAATTCTGCAGCGGGCCGCTGCCGACCTGCAGCAACCGATCGGTGAGCAGACGCTGGCAGAGGCGCTGCTGGAGCCGACCCGCATCTATGTAAAGCCGCTCCTCGAACTGATCCGCACCGCCCGGGTCAACGCGCTGTCGCACATCACCGGTGGCGGCCTGCTGGAAAACATTCCCCGGGTGCTACCCGCCGCCACCAAGGCGGTCATCGAACTCGACTCCTGGACCCTGCCACCGGTGTTCCGCTGGTTGCAGGCGGAGGGCAACGTGGCTGAGCGGGAGATGTACCGCACCTTCAACTGCGGCGTGGGTATGGTGATTGCGGTGCCGGCGGATGGGGCAAAGTCCGCCATCGCCCAGCTGCGGGCGGCGGGGGAAACCGCCTGGCTGATCGGCGCGATCGAAGCGGCCAGCGCGGGCGAGCCTCGGGTGGAGCTGCGCCGGGGGGGCTGAATATGGCGAGCAAACGGATTGTCGTACTGATCTCGGGCAGCGGTTCCAACCTGCAGGCCATTCTCGATGAGACCCGCGCGGGGCGGATCGATGGCCGGATCGTGGCGGTGATCAGCAACCGCGCCGACGCCTACGGCCTGATTCGGGCTGAACGGGCGGGCATCGAGGCCCGCCTGCTCGAGCATAAACAGTTCGCCGGACGGGAGAGCTTTGATCGGGCGCTGGTGGAACTGATCGACAGCTACGCCCCCGACCTGGTGGTTCTGGCCGGCTTCATGCGTATCCTGACCCCGGAGCTGGTGCGTCACTACCATGGCCGCCTGCTCAATATCCACCCCTCCCTGCTGCCCAGGCACAAGGGGCTGAACACCCACCAGCGGGTGCTGGAAGCCGGTGACGACAGCCACGGCTGCAGCGTCCACTTCGTAACCGAAGAGCTGGATGGCGGGCCGGTGATCATACAGGCCCGCACCCCCGTCGGCGCCGGGGAAACCGCCGCCGGCCTGCAGCAGCGCGTTCATGCGCTCGAGCACCAGATCTACCCGCTGGCGGTGGCGTGGTTTTGCCGTGACCGGCTGGCCCTGACCGACGCGGGGGTCATGCTCGATGGGGAACCTCTTCCCGCCACCGGTTTCCAATACGGCGACGGAGCGATGGAGGCTACATGATCCCACGACTCAAACCGGTGCTGCTCTCCCTCCTGCTGCTGGCAGGCGCTGCGGCGCAGGCGCAAACCGATCCCCTGCCCCCCTTCAAGGCGGTCTACACCAGCGAGTTCGATCTGGGCATCTCCCTCAGCGGCGAGGTGGTGCGGCAACTGCGCCGGGAAGCGGACGGTCGCTGGCTGTTCAGCTCCGAAGCCTCGGCCCTGATGGCGGGGATACGCGAAACGACAGCGTTCGACTACCACGACGGCGCGCTGATCCGCCCGCTCGAATACGATTACCAGCGCAAGGTACTGGGCAAAAGCCGCCGCGCCAGCATCGACTTCGATTGGTCCGAGGGCAAGGCAACCACCGTGGTCAAGGAGACCCCCTGGAAGATGAGCGTCGACGTCGGCACGCAGGACAAACTGAGCTATCAGCTGCAGATGCGTCTGGACCTGAAAGCGGGCCGGCGGGAGATGACCTACCGGGTGGCCGATGGCGGCAAGCTCAAAACCTACGCCTTTGCCGTCACCGGCGAAGAGCCGGTGGAAACCCCCCTTGGCACCTTCGATGCGATTCGTGTGATGCGGGACCGGGGCGAAGGCTCGGAGCGGGAAACGCTGATCTGGTTCGCCCCGGAGCTGGACTATCTCATCGTCCGACTGCAGCAGACGGAACCCGATGGCAAAACCTATGACCTGCTGCTGAAAGGGCTGGCCCAGCCATGAGCGAGAGCCTGATCGGGGCAGCGGAACACTGCCTGCGGGCGCGGGAGCAGGCGGCGCTGGAGGCCCCCGATGATGCGCTGTTTTACTGCGCGTATCTGCTCGGCCACCTGAACCTGGTGGCCGCCGAGCAGCCCGAGTCGGACGCCGCCGCCCTGCACCGCCTGCAGCAAAACCTGGAGCGCGCCCTCCGCCTCGATCGGCTCAGCGATCAGGACAGATCGGGCATCAGATCGCTGTGGAAGGCGGTTTGCGGCGAAATTGGGTCGCCGCTGGCCAACCGGTCCAGCACATCCACCAGCAGCACCCGCTGCTGATCCAGCGCCAGCGTCAGCGTGAAGCAGCGCTGGTTACCGCTGATATCCATATAGGGCGCCGAGCGCAGGATCCGCCGCTCATAATCCGCCGCCGCCACCAGCTGATAGAACCAGGGGCGCCAGCTCCAGTTGTGGCCGATCAGCCGCGCATCCTCCTGCCACTGGCCGTCGCGGTACTCGTAGTTGGGCGAAACCTGAACCCCCTGACGGTCGCAGATGAAACAGCGCACAATGGCCTCATCCGGGCAGTAGTGGCGCAACGCCTCGGCCCCGTCGTTGGCCAGCAGCAGCTCCCGCAGCGCCAGCAGCTGACTCTGCAGCCCCTCCAGGTGCCACTGGCGCCGGGTCGACTGTTCGATCATCCGCTCCAGGTAGCGCTGCAGCAGCTGCTGGACACGCTCGCGGTAGGTATCCTCCGGCATGAAATCGGGCTGGGCCGGATCAAAGATGAAGCCCTGTATGTAGCTGGCGTTGCACTGCAGGGCGAGGAAAAACTCCTCCTCCGTTTCCACCCCCTCAAAAATCAGTTTGCTGCCCAGCCTCGATGCCATCTCCCCCAGCGTATGCAGTAGTGCACTCTCCTGGTGCCCGCAGGCACTGTTTTTGAACATCCGCATATCGACCTTCAGCAGGTCCGGCGTAAAGGCCAGCAGCCGGTCAAGCTGTTGAAAGCCGGTGCCGAAGTCATCCAGTGCCACCCGCACCCTCTCGGCACGGTAGCGGCGAGCCAGATGGTGGATACGCTCGATCCCGCCCCCCTGTTCGGTGATCTCGACCACCACCCGGCTCGGGTCGATCCCCAGCTCCGTCATCATCTCCAGCGTGGGCAGCGGCTCCTGCGGGTCCAGTGCGTCGATCCACTGCGGCGACAGATTGATGGTCAGGTAGGTGTTTTCCGGCGCTGAAAGAAAGGCGGCGAGGGCCTGGCGACGCACCTCACGGTCCAGCCGCAGCCGCTCGGCGGCCGGCAACGCCGCATCCTGAAACAGGGCTCCCGCCGATACCACCCGCCCCTGTTGATCCCGGCATCGGGCCAGCGCCTCATAACCGGCGATTCGACCGGTGGCAACTTCCACGATCGGCTGGAACCAGGGAAAAAGCGAATACTGCATAATAACCTCGACAAACATGGGGATGTGGCCCAGCCCCTCAAGCAAAACCCGGGCCAGCTAATCGGCTATCCGGGGGTGGCCCCTCCCGTGGCGGATGGAAACGGCGCTCAGCGCAGGCAGCGCTCGCCCCAAAGATCGTGCTCGTCGGCAGCGGTGATGCGCACCCGCACCCGCTCTCCCGGCTTCACCGCCAGATCATCGAGCAGATAGACCAGGCCGTCAATCTCCGGCGCGTCCGCCTGGGTGCGGCCGATGGAGCCATCCGCCCCCACCTCGTCGATCAACACCTCCAGCTCGCGACCGATCTTCCGTTGCAGTTTGCGCGCACTGATGGCGGCCTGCTTCTCCATGAAACGGGCCAGCCGCTCCTGCTTCACCTCCTCCGGTACGGCGGGCTCGATCGCGTTGGCGCTGGCCCCCTCCACCGGCGAATAGGTGAAACATCCCACCCGGTCCAGCTGAGCCTCCTCGAGAAAGTCGAGCAGATACTGAAACTGGGCTTCGGTTTCTCCCGGAAAGCCGACGATAAAGGTGGAGCGCAGGGTGATATCGGGGCAGATGCGGCGCCAGGCGTTGATCCGATCCAGCGTTTTCTCGCTGGCGGCCGGGCGCTTCATGGCGCGCAGCACCTCTGGATGCGCATGTTGGAACGGAATATCCAGATAGGGCAGCAGCTTGCCCTCGGCCATCAGCGGGATCACCTCATCCACATGCGGATAGGGGTAAACGTAATGCAGCCGCACCCAGGCGCCCAGCTCGGCCATCGCCTCGCACAGCTCCTTCATCCGGGTCTTGAGCGGCCGCCCCCGCCAGAAGCCGGTGCGATACCGGTTGTCCATGCCGTAGGCGCTGGTATCCTGCGATACCACCAGCAGCTCCTGCACCCCGGCCTGCACCAAACGCTCCGCCTCATCCAGCACCTCCCCCACCGGGCGCGAGACCAGATCCCCCCGCAGCGACGGGATGATGCAGAAGGTACAGCGGTGGTTGCACCCCTCGGAAATTTTCACATAGGCGTAATGGCGCGGCGTCAGCTTGATCCCCTGGGGCGGCAGCAGGTCGATGAACGGCTCATGCGCGCGCTCGGGTTTGGGCAGGTAGCGGTGCACCGCACCCACCACCTGCTCATACTGCTGCGGCCCGGTCACGGCCAGCACCTGCGGGTGGATGCTGGTGATCTCATCCGCCTGCGCGCCCATGCAGCCGGTGACGATCACCCGGCCATTTTCATGCAGCGCCTCGCCGATCGCCGCCAGCGATTCCGCCTTGGCCGCGTCGATGAAACCACAGGTGTTCACCACCACCAGATCGGCCTGGTCGTAGGTGGCCACCAGCTCATACCCGTCGCGGCGCAACCGGGTCAGGATACGTTCGGAATCAACCAGCGCCTTGGGACAGCCCAGGCTGACAAAACCAACTTTGGGTGTGGATGCACTCATGGATAGGGATCAACTGTTCAGGATTGAAACTGTGAAGGGCCCCAGCAGGGGGTTGCGAAGGGGCCGATTATAACGCAACCGAGGGGAAGATTCACAACCTTGGCAGAGCCGCCCCAGCGCCCCCCAACGTCAGCGGCTTGCTCCCCACCCAGTACGCATCAATTGCGCAAAATCCCTGCGTGAGAGGACATCGGAACAGTCCCGCCAGTCTTTTTCAGAAGGCCGTAGGGTCGTGGTGTA
>Ga0114984_1000257_pt1 | contig 21165 bp, 20 predicted proteins | sample Shrwel1BS1Day1_FD_96987 | JGI IMG/M metagenome (GOLD analysis project Ga0114984, IMG submission 96987) | Subsurface microbial communities from deep shales in Ohio, USA - Utica-3 well 1 S-1-Day1 | ecosystem: Environmental > Aquatic > Deep subsurface > Shale gas/oil reservoir > Produced water/Flow...
CCCGCGAAATCCGCATCGCCACCCGCAAGAGCGCCCTGGCCCTTTGGCAGGCCGAGTATGTCAAAGCCCGTCTGGAGCAGGCCCATCCCGGGCTCAAGGTCAGCCTGGTGCCCATGGTCAGCCGCGGCGACAAGCTGCTCGATGCGCCGCTGGCGAAGATCGGCGGCAAGGGGCTGTTCGTCAAGGAACTGGAAACCGCCCTGCTGGAGAACGAGGCCGACATCGCCGTGCACTCGATGAAGGACGTGCCGATGGACTTCCCCGAGGGCCTGGGCCTGTACTGCATCTGCGAGCGCGAAGACCCGCGTGACGCCTTCGTCTCCAACACCTATGACAGCCTCGATGCGCTGCCAGCCGGCAGCGTGGTCGGCACCTCCAGTCTGCGTCGCCAGGCCCAGCTGCTGGCGCGCCGGCCCGATCTGAAAATCCAGTTCCTGCGCGGCAACGTCAACACCCGTCTGGCCAAGCTCGATGCCGGCGAGTACGACGCCATCATCCTCGCCGCTGCCGGACTGATCCGCCTCGGGTTCGAGGATCGCATCCGCAGTTCGATCAGCGCCGAAGACAGCCTGCCCGCCGGCGGCCAGGGCGCCGTGGGCATCGAGTGCCGCAGTGCCGACAGCGACGTGCATGCGCTGCTGGCGCCCCTGCACCATCACGAGACAGCCCTGCGGGTGACTGCCGAGCGCGCATTGAACAAGCACCTCAATGGCGGTTGCCAGGTGCCTATCGCCTGCTACGCGCTGCTCGAAGGTGACCAGCTGTGGCTGCGCGGCCTGGTCGGCCAGCCCGATGGCGGCCTGCTGCTACGCGCCGAGGAGCGCGCCGCCAGCAGCGATGCCGAGGCCCTGGGCGTGCGCGTGGCCGAGGCGCTGCTGGCGCAGGGCGCCGACGCCATTCTCAAGGCCGTTTACGGTGAGGCCGGTCACCCTTGAGCGCCTGGCGCCTGTTGCTGACGCGTCCTGCCGAGGACTGTGCGGCGCTGGCGCAGACCCTGGCCGCGCAGGGTGTGGCCAGCCACTGCATGCCGCTGCTGGCCATCGAGGCGCTGGCCGAGACCGCCGAACAGCGCAGCGCCTTCGCCGAGCTGCAGCGTTACTGCGCGGTGATCGTGGTCAGCAAGCCGGCCGCGCGCATTGGCCTGCAACTGCTGGCGCGATATGCGACACCGACGCCCGATCTGCCCTGGTTCAGTGTCGGTGCTGCCACCGCCACGGTGCTCGCCGAGCAGGGGCTGCGCGTTCACTTCCCCGACTCGGGCGATGACAGCGAAGCGCTGCTGGCCCTGCCTGCGCTGCACCAGGCGCTTGCTGCAGCTTCTGCACCGCGGGTGCTGATCCTGCGTGGCGAAGGTGGCCGAGAATTCCTTGCCGAGCGCTTGCGCGGCCAAGGCGTGGCGGTCGACTATCTGCCACTGTATCGCCGCGCTCTGCCGCAGTACGCGCCGGGCGAGCTTGGCCGGTGCGTGCGAGCGGAACGCCTTAACGGCCTGGTTGTCAGCAGTGGACAGGGTTTCGAACATCTGCTGCGGCTGGCTGGCGATGACTGGCCGGCGTTGGCTCGGCTACCCTTGTTCGTACCCAGCCCGCGTGTCGCCGAACAGGCACGCGCAGCGGGTGCGCAGATCGTTGTGGACTGTCGCGGCGCCAGTGCCGCGGCCTTGCAGGCAGCCCTGGAGCAGTTTCCGGCTGCCGCCCTCTAAAAGGACGGATACGTGAGCGAAGCATCCACCCCGAAGACGCCAGAAGAACAAACGGCCGGCGAAGCCGTGATACCCAACCCCGCACCTTCTCCCGTCAAGCCATCGCGTAATGGCGCCGCGACCGGGCTTGCCGCCTTCGCTCTGCTGATCGGCCTGGCGGGTGCCGCTGCCGGCGGCTGGAGTCTCTGGCAGCTGCAGGACATGCAGCGCAGGGATCAGCAGCAGGCCGAGGATCTGCAGCGTACCCGTGACGACAGTGCGAAGAAGGTCGACGAGCTGGCCCAGCGTCTGGACTCGCGCCTGTCCGCCCTGCCCAGTGCCGCCGAGCTGGACGAGCGCCGCCGTCTGCTGGCCAACCTGCAGAGCGACCAGCAGCGCATGAGCCAGCGCCTGGAAAGCGTGCTCGATGGCAGCCGCCAGGACTGGCGCCTGGATGAAGCCGAGCACCTGCTGCGCCTGGCCACCCTGCGCCTGTCCGCCCTGCAGGACGTGGCCACGGCCGAGGCGCTGGTGCTGGCGGCTGACGATATCCTGCGTGACCAGGACGATCCTGCCGCCTTCGCCGCTCGCGAACAGCTCAGCCGCAGCCTGGAAGCGCTGCGCACCACGGCGCGGCCGGATCGCGTCGGTCTGTTCCTGCAACTGGGCGCCCTGCGCGAGCAGGCCGCCACCCTCAACCCGCTGGCGCCGACCTTCGAGGGCCAGGGGGACGTGCTCTCCGAGCTGGCCGCCGAGGGCGATGGCAGCGTCTGGTGGAGTGAGTGGGCGAAGAAGCTCTCCGATTACTTCCGCATCGAATTCGATGCCGATCGCAACGTGCGACCCCTGCTGTCCGGGCAGAGCCTGTCGCAGGTGCGCCTGAGCCTGTCGCTGGCGCTGGAACAGGCGCAGTGGGCCGCGCTGCATGGCCAGACCGGTGTGTACAAGCAATCGCTGAAGCAGGCCGAGGAAATCCTCGACGCACATTTCAATCTGGACAACCCGGACAGCCGCGCCCTGCGCCAGCGCTTCGGCGAACTGGCCGATGCCAGCGTCGAGGTCAAGGTGCCGGATCTGAGCGAGTCGCTCGATGCGCTGCAGGCTTACCTGCAACGCAAGCAGGCGCAACGCCGGCAGGGGGCCGCCGCGGCCGGGGAGGCGCAATGAAACGCCTGCTCTGGCTTCTGTTGTTTCTGGCCATCGCCGCCGGGCTTTACCTGCTCAGCCTGGCCATCGAGGCTGACCGCGGCTACGTGCTGTTCGCCTACAAGGGTTTCCGTTATCAGTCCGGCCTGTGGGCGTTCCTTGGCCTGCTGGTGGTCGTGGTGGTGCTCTACTACCTGATCAAGTGGACTTTGCGCCTGCTGCTCAGCTCGACGCGTCTGGCCAACCCCTGGTCGCGTCTGCACCGCACTCGTCGTGTGCGGCAGGCTTCCGAGCAGGGCATGCTGGATCTGGCCGAAGGCCGCTGGGCGCGTGCCCAGCGCCAGTTGACTCGTGCCGCCGAGGCCGACAGCCAGCCGTTGATGTATTACCTGGGCGCCGCCCGCGCGGCGAACAAGCTGGGCGAGCACGAACAGAGCGACGCACTGCTCGAACGTGCGCTGAACAGGCAGCCACAGGCCGAACTGGCGATCGCCCTGACCCATGCCGAGCTTCAGCGCAGCCGTGGCGACAGCGACGCGGCGCTGGAAACCCTGCAGGCCATGCGTCAGCGGCATCCTGGGCACCACCTGGTGCTGAGGCAGTTGCAGCGCCTGTATCTGCAGCGCCAGGACTGGTCGGCCCTGCTCGGCCTGCTGCCCGAGCTGCGCAAGGAGAAGGCGCTGCCCGCCGCAGAGCTCGACGAGTTGGAGCGCGAAACCTGGCGCGGCCGTCTCGCCGATGCCGGCCTTGCCGGTCAGGGTCAGGGCGAAACGGCGCTGCAGCCGCTGACGCAAGCCTGGCAGCAGCTGTCCGCGCCGCTGCGCCAGGAGCCCGAGCTGATCGCCACCTATGTCGAGCAGCTGCGCCGTCTGGGCGCTCAGGAGGAGGCCGAGGAAGTGCTGCGCGGCAGTCTCAAGCGCAGCTACGACAGCCGTCTGGCGCGCTTCTATGGCGTGCTGCGCGGCGCCGACCCGGCGCGTCAGTTGCAGACCGCCGAACTCTGGCTCAAGCAGCATCCGCAGGACCCGGCCCTGTTGCTGACCCTGGGCCGCCTGTGCCTGCAGAACCAGCTGTGGGGCAAGGCGCGTGACTACTTCGAAACCAGCCTGAAGCTCGAGCGCCACCCGGAAACCTGTGCCGAACTGGCGCGCCTGCTGGCGCAACTGGGCGAACTCGAGCGCAGCAACCAACTGCTGCTGGAGAGCCTCGGCCTGCTGCATCAAGGGCTGCCACCGCTGCCGCAACCGCAGGGCGCGAGCACCTGAAGGGTTGCGGCCGATTGCCGCGGCAGGCTGGCCGGGCGGACGGAGGGGCGTTCCGGCATGATGAACGCCCTGTGCCGAGCCACGCGGCGCCTTGAAAGGCGCCCTCGCTTTCCTCTACCGTACTGCCCTCGATTTCCCTCCCGGAGCCACCATGCAATTGGCCAGTCCGCGTCCCCTGTTTTTCCTGGCATTCATCGGCTGCGTACTGCTGATGGCGGCTGCGCTATACCTGGAACACGTCGTCGGTCTGGAGCCCTGTCCGATGTGCGTGGTGCAGCGCATCTGCGTGGTCCTGTTCGGCGTGGTCTGCCTGGTTGCCGCGATTCATGGCCCGGGGCGTGTCGGCCAGCGTATCTACGCTGTTCTCGCCCTGTTGTTCGCGGCTGCTGGCGCTGCTACCGCAGGCCGGCAAATCTGGTTGCAGAGCGTACCGGCCGACCAGCTCGAAGCCTGCCTGCCGAGCCTGGAGTTCATGATGCAGGCCCTGCCGATGCAGGACATCGTGCGTCTGGTATTCCAGGGCAGTGCCGATTGCGCCGAAGTGAAGTGGACGCTGTTCGGCATGAGCATTCCCGAGTGGAGCCTGCTCGGTTTCATTGGCATGCTCGGTTTCTGCCTGTTGCAGCTGCTGCGTCGCAACTGAGAATGCGAATTGCACGAAGCCACGCCGCTCGTGGCTTCTCGATTAAACGCTCGTATGAAATTTTCTCGTGGCGATGCCTTGATGGTGTTTGCCTGCGGGCATAATCTGGCTCGCACAAAGCGTCGGAAAAACGCCATTTTGCGGTTGCCTTCCCAATACCAGGCAGCGATTGACGGAAAATCGGCGGGAATGTCTTAACGTCGCGCGGCGATGGCCCGCTGGGGCGTCAAGGATGGCAGGCTACAAAACGTCTCGGGAGCGGATGTATAACCGGCATTATCGATAAGGGAAGCGAGGTTCATCATGCTTGAGAGTTGTCGGAACGCACAGGAACGTTGGGGTGGGGTTCACCAGTTGATCGATCGTTGGCTGGGTGAGCGTCGCGAACTGGTGCAGGCCTACACCGCCCTGACCAAGGCGCCGCAGGCTCCGACCATCAATTGCGAGTCCGTGCAGGGCTTCTGCGAGTTGCTGGTGGACTACGTCTCGGCCGGCCACTTCGAGGTCTACGAGCAGCTGACCAGCGAGGCCAAGGCCTTCAACGACAAGCGCGGCCTGGAGCTGGCCAAGCAGATCTACCCACGCATCGAAGCCATCACCGAGGTCGCGTTGGCCTTCAATGACCGCTGCGACAACGGTGACTGCCGCGACAACGCCTCGCTGGTGACCGAGCTCAATCGCCTCGGGAAGTTGTTGCACGAGCGTTTCGAGCTGGAAGACTGCCTGATCGAGGTGCTGCACAACGCCCATCAGGAGCAGGCAGCCGAAGCGCTCTGACCGCTCGATGTCAAAAAAGCCCGGATCTGAGTCCGTAAAGCTGTTCAATTAAGGTTGCACACGATTGGCTCCCCTCTCCCATTTGTGGGATAGGGGCTGGGGGTGAGGGCAGAAGACTCCGCAAAACTGCCAGTTTCCCCCCTCGCCGAACGCGGCCCGCCCTAACCCTCTCCCCGGAGGGGCGAGGGGACTGATCGAGCTAGACCGTTTTTTAAGTGAACAGCATTCCGGATCTGAGTCCGGGCTTTTCATTGTGGATCAGGGCAGCGCTCAGTTGGCCACGTCCAGCAGGCGCAGATCGAACACCAGTGGCGCGTGGGGCGGTATCAGGTCGCCCGCGCCTTCTTCCCCGTATGCCTGATCCGATGGGATCACCAAGCGCCAGTGCGCGCCCTTCGGCATCTGCAGCAGCGCACTGCGCCAGCCGGCGATCAGGCTGTCGAGGCGGAACCACTGCGGTGTAATGCTCTCGTCGAAGACGCTGCCGTCGGCCAGCTCGCCGCGATAACTCACCTGTACCCGGCTGCGCGCAGTGGGCTTGGCTCCGCTGCCGGGATTGAGTTCGGTCACCAACACGCCATTGGTCAGCGCCCTGACACCAGGGCGGCGACTTTCCGCGGCGAGAAAACGCTGCTCGGCTTCGATGGCCTTGGCCTGGCGCTGTGGCGAGGCCTCGATACGCGCCTCGTGCTCATCGAGCAGTTGCTCGATACGCCCGGCGTCGAGCCGCAGCGGTTTGCCCTCGTAGGCCTGGCGCAAGCCTTCGAGCAGTTCGTTCAGCGGCAGGTCGGGCACCTCGTCGTGCAGGCGCTCGCCGAGGCGCACGCCGAGGCTGTAAGCCAGGTCCTGCTGATGCTGGTCGGCCTGCACGCCGAGGCAGCAACAGATGGCGAGGGCGGCGAGTACGGCGCGGCTCATGACGATCTCTCCCGATGGATATGCCTACGATTATGCCAGGCGAGCGGTGCCCGTGCCGTGATCGCCAAAAGGCCTATGGCGAGGCGCCTCGCCTGCGTCTAGTATGGGCGCATCCACATCCGCCAGGAGGCGCGCCATGTCGGCCAAGAAGAAGTCCGTGACTACCCCGTTGCACCTGCTCCATCAACTGTCTGCCAGCCTGCTCGAGCATCTCGAAAATGCCTGCTCGCAAGCGCTGATCGATGCCGAGAAACTGCTCGCCAAGCTGGAGAAGCAGCGCGGCAAGGCTCAGGAAAAACTGCACAAGGCCCGCAGCAAGCTGCAGGACGCCGCCGTTGCCGGCAAGGCCAAGGCACAGGCCAAGGCCAAGGACGCAGTCGCCGAGCTGGAAGAGCTGCTCGATGCGCTCAAGGCCCGCCAGAGCGAAACCCGTGGTTACATCGCCCAGCTCAAGCGCGACGCTCAGGAGAGCCTGAAGCTGGCGCAGGGGGTGGGTAAGGTGAAGGAAGCCGCCGGCAAGGCGCTTGACGCGCGCGAAACCAAGGCCGCAGTACCGGCAGCCAAGCCGGCCGCAGCGAAGCAACCCGCAGCGGCCAAGGCACCGGTGAAGAAGGCGGCGACCAAGCCTGCTGCAGCCAAACCGGCCAGCCAGCCCGCCGCCAAGCCAGCGGCCAGCAAGCCAGCGGCCAAACCCGCTGCCGGCAAGTCTGCAGCGGCCAAGCCGGCCACAACCAAGGCTGCCGCCAAACCCGCTGCCGCCAAACCGGCAGCGAAGCCCGCCGCCGCGAAAGCGCCGGCAGCCCCGGCCAGCAAGCCGGCAGCCAAGCCAGCCGCTAAACCCGCCGCTACCAAACCCGCCAGCAAGCCGGCCGCGGCAAAGAAACCGGCCGCCGCCAAGGCGCCGGTGAAGAAGGCTCCGGCCAAGCCCGCTGCCGCCAAACCGGCCGCGGCACCTGCTGCTCCGGCTGCGCCCGCCGCACCTGCCGCCGGCAACGGGGCTGCCGCACCGGCTGTTCCGAGCGCGTCCTAAGCGAGACGAGCGGCGCCGCGCAGCACCTGCAGCGCGGCGCTGTTCTCGCCTGCCAGGGCAAGCAGCCAGTCGCCTTGTACCTCGTCGTCCGGCCAGTTCTCGGCCAGCGTCTGTAGTCGCTCGAGCAGCACCCGCTCGGCCTGCAGTTCCAGCTTCCTGATCTGTTCGCGCAGGGCGGCGAGTTGCGCATCCTGGCCTGCCGCCGTGCGCCAGTGACGGCGCGTCTGCCGCAAGGGCGAGACCACCTCGCGTTGCCAGGGGCCGGCCACTTCCGTCAATGCGCGCAGGCGTTCATCCAGGCAGCGTACGCCGCGGCCCTGCAGCCAGGCGCCGGTCAACAGCAGGCAGACGTCGCAGCCTGCGTCCTGCAGCTCCAGGCAGGCCTGTTCCACGCCCGGTCTGGCGTAGAGTTCGAGGGCGAAATTCCACAGATCCTGCACGCGGCCTCCGGGGCGATTTGGTAGACTCCGCGGCCATTATGATCCGACTCCAGAACCTCACTCTACAGCGTGGTCCGCAACGCCTGCTCGAAGGCGCCGAGCTGACCCTGCACGCCGGCCAGAAGGTCGGTCTGATCGGCGCCAACGGCGCCGGCAAATCCAGCCTGTTCGCCCTGCTGCGCGGTGAGCTCGGCCCCGACGCCGGCGACTGTCAGCTGCCGCCGGACTGGCGTATCGCCCATATGCGCCAGGAGGTCGATAACCTCGAGCGTCTGGCGGTGGACTACGTGCTCGACGGTGACGCCCACCTGCGCGCGATCCAGGCCGAGCTGGCCCGGGCCGAGGCCGCCCATGACGGCAGCGCGATTGCCCGCTTGCACAACGAACTGGACAACGCCCAGGGCTACAGCGCCGATTCGCGGGCGCGCAAGCTGCTGGCCGGCCTGGGGTTCACCAGCGAGCAGATGGACAGGCGCGTCGGCGACTTCTCCGGTGGCTGGCGTATGCGCCTGAATCTGGCCCAGGCGCTGATGTGCCCGTCCGAGCTGCTGCTGCTCGACGAGCCGACCAACCACCTCGACCTCGACGCCATCCTCTGGCTGGAGGAGTGGCTCAAGGGCTATCCCGGCACGCTGCTGCTGATCTCCCATGACCGCGATTTCCTCGACGCCGTGGTCGATCACGTGGCGCACCTCGAGCAGCAGAAGCTGACCCTCTACCGCGGCGGCTACTCGGCCTTCGAGCGCACCCGCGCCGAACGCCTGGCGCAGCAGCAGCAGGCCTTCGAGAAGCAGCAGGCGCAGCGTGCGCACATGGAAGACTTCATCCGCCGCTTCAAGGCCAAGGCGACCAAGGCGCGCCAGGCGCAGAGTCGCATCAAGGCGCTGGAGCGCCTGGAAGAGCTGGCGCCGGCGCATGTCGACTCGCCTTTCGACTTCGTTTTCCGCGAGGCGGACAAGGTCTCCAGCCCATTGCTGAACCTGTCCGAGGCGCGCCTGGGTTACGGGGACAAGACGGTGCTGGAGAAGGTCAAGCTGAGCCTGGCACCCGGCGCGCGCATCGGCCTGCTCGGCCCGAACGGCGCGGGCAAATCGACCCTGATCAAGACCCTGGCCGGCGATCTCGCCGTGCTCGGCGGGGAGCTGGCGCGTGGCGAGAACCTGGCCATCGGCTATTTCGCCCAGCATCAGCTCGATGCTCTGGACCCCAAGGCCAGCCCACTGTTGCACCTGCAACGCCTGGCACCGAGCGAGCGCGAGCAGACCCTGCGCGATTTCATCGGCGGCTTCGATTTCCGTGGCGAGCGCTGCGACGAACCGGTGCTGAATTTCTCCGGTGGCGAGAAGGCGCGCCTGGCCCTGGCGCTGATCGCCTGGCAGAAACCCAACCTGCTGCTGTTGGACGAGCCGACCAACCACCTCGACCTGGAAATGCGCCTGGCGCTGACCATGGCCCTGCAGGAGTTTTCCGGCGCGGTGCTGGTGGTCTCCCACGACCGTCATCTACTGAAAAGCACCACCGACGAATTCCTCCTGGTGGCTGACGGGCGCATCCAGCCGTTCGAGGGCGATCTGGACGACTATGCGCGCTGGCTGGTGGATTTCCGCGCCCGCCAGCAGCCGGTCGCAGCGCCGGCCGCCGGTGCCGAGAAAACCGACAAGCGCGCCCAGCGCCAGGCCGCCGCGGCGCTGCGCCAGCAGCTGGCGCCGCACAAGAGACAGGCCGACAAGCTCGAGCAGGAACTGGGCAAGGTGCAGGAAAAGCTCGCCGCCGTGGAAAGCCAGTTGGGCGACAGCGGCCTGTACGAGTCCGCGCGCAAGGAAGAGCTGCGCCAGCGGCTGGCCGAACAGGCGCAGCTCAAGGCGCGTGAAGCCGAGCTGGAGGAAGCCTGGCTGCTGGCCCTGGAAACCCTGGAGGCCTTGCAGCAGCAACTGGAGGAGGCCGAGTGATGGAACAGCTTGAACTGTTGATGGCCTGGCGCGACCCGCTGATTCGCACCGGCCAGGTGCTGCTGATCATCCTCCTGGCATGGCTCGCCCAGCGCATCCTCACGCGCGCCATCAGCCGCCTCGGCGAGCGCTACAGCCTGCTGCCTGCCGAAGTGCTGCAGCCGCTGCGCGGCCTGGTGCGCTGGCTGATCATGGGCAGCGCGCTGCTCATGGTGCTGGAGCGCCTGGGCGTTTCGGCGACCGTGCTGTGGACGGCGCTGACCGGTTTCACCGCCGTCGCCGCGGTGGCCTTCTTCGCCATCTGGAGCGTGCTGTCGAACATGTTCTGCGCGCTGCTGATCTTCACCATGGGCCCGTTTCGTCTGGGCGACATCGTCGAGGTCATCGACAGCGCCGACAAGCCTGGCGTGAAGGGTCGGGTGATCGCCATCAACCTGTTCTACACCACCTTGCAGGACCTCGACGAAAACGCCGCCGGCGCATTGTTGCAGGTGCCCAACAGCCTGTTCTTCCAGAAGTCGGTGCGCCGCTGGCGCTGAGTGCGGGGGCAGGAGTAGGCTGTATCGCTCTCCCCTGATTTCAGCTTCTCGAGGTACGCATCATGGCATTGGAAACCTGGCTCGCTTTCTTCGTCGCCTGCTGGGTCATCAGCCTGTCGCCGGGTGCCGGCGCCGTGGCCTCGATGTCCGCCGGCATGCAGTACGGTTTCTGGCGCGGCTACTGGAACGCGCTCGGCCTGCAGCTCGGCCTGGCGCTGCAGATCGCCATCGTCGCCGCGGGTGTGGGTGCCATCCTGGCCACCTCGGCCCTGGCCTTCAGCCTGATCAAGTGGTTCGGTGTGGCCTACCTGGTGTTCCTCGCCTACAAACAATGGGTCGCCCTGCCCAGCGATCTGGACAGCGGTGCCGCCGAACGTCCCATCGGCCGTCCGCTGACCCTGGTGCTGCGCGGTTTCCTGGTCAACTTCAGCAACCCCAAGGCGATCGTCTTCATGCTCGCGGTACTGCCGCAGTTCATCGATCCGCATGCACCGCTGGTGGCGCAGTACCTGGTGATGGGCGTGACCATGATCACTGTGGACCTGATCGTCATGGCCGGCTACACCGGCCTTGCCTCGCGTGTGCTGCGCCTGCTGCGTACGCCCCGCCAGCAGCGGGTGATGAATCGCAGCTTCGCCGCGTTGTTCGCCGCCGCTGCCGGCCTGCTGGCCACGGTCAAGCGCGCCGCTGTCTGACGCTCGTTCGGCCTCGACCGGATGTCGGTCGAGGCCAGTCGTGGCGCCGCTCCGTTCGGCTGAATGTTACGAGATATTTCAGATTGTTCTTGTGCTGAGTCGTTAGGCCGGCAACAATTTAATGCCACCCATTCTCGTTTGGGATGCATTAATGATCCGCTTTCGTTTCCCCCTTTCCTGGCTGATGCTGCCGTTGCTGGCCGGCCTCAGCTTTATTGCCGTTGGCGAACCGCTGGATGGCGCCGCCCAGGCGCTGCACCTGATTGGCTACATCGGCGCTGACTACCCTGCCACCGTCGCGGGTGGCCAGGTCGTCGACGCTGGCGAATACCAGGAGCAGCTGGAATTTCTCGATGTGCTGCAGGGGCTGATCGTCGCCTTGCCGGCCCAGGCAGGGCGTGCCGAGCTGGAGCAGGGCGTGGCCGAGCTGCGCCAGGCCGTTACCCAGCGCAGGCCCGGTGAGGAAGTCTCCAGCGCTGCCCGGCAGCTGGGCGCGCGCCTGGCCGATCTTTACCAGGTGTCGCTGACGCCGCTGCTGACTCCGGACCCGGAGCGTGGTGCGCCGCTCTACGCCCAGCACTGCTCGGTATGCCATGGCGATAGCGGCCTCGGCGACGGGCCGGCCGGCATCGGTCTGGAGCCGCCGCCAGCCAATCTGCGCGACGCCGCGCGCCTGGATCGGCTGAGCCTTTACGATCTCTACAACACCCTCGGCCTGGGCATCGAGGGCACCGACATGCCAGCCTTCGCCGACCAGCTCGACGACCGTCAGCGCTGGGATCTGGCTGTTTATATCGCTGGCTTCACCGCTGCGTCGGCGCAGGGTCAGGCACCTTTCGCCATGAGCGAACTGGCCGGCCGCACGCCTGCCGAGATCGCCGCTGCCGGTGGAGACGTCGCCGCGTTCCGCGCCCAGCGCGCGCATCCGGTGCTGGAGCAGCGCGGCCCGCAGCAACTGATCGGCTACACCCGGGAAACCCTGGAGCGCAGCCTGCAGGCCTACCGCGATGGTGACCGCGAGCAGGCCTATGACCTTTCCGTCGGTGCCTATCTGGAAGGTTTCGAGTTGGTCGAAAGCGCCCTCGACAACCTCGATGCGCTGCAGCGCAAGATCACCGAGCGAGCCCTGATGGCCTACCGGCAGGCGCTGCAGGACGGTGCCGGCGTTGCGCAGGCTGCTCAGGCGCTCGAGCTGGCCAAGGTCGAGCTGGACAAGTCCGCAGCGCTGCTCGCCGATGGCGCCATGGACGGTAGCCTGAGTTTCTTCGCCAGCCTGCTGATTCTGCTGCGTGAAGGCCTGGAAGCTATTCTCGTGCTGGCGGCGATTCTCGCCTTCCTGCGCAACACCGGGCAGCAGCAGGCGGTGCGCAGCGTGCACATCGGCTGGGGGCTGGCACTGCTCGCCGGGGTCGCCACCTGGGCGGTGGCGGCTTACGTGATCGACGTCAGCGGCGCCCAGCGCGAACTGCTCGAAGGTATCACCGCGCTGTTCGCCAGCGTCGTGCTGCTGTGGGTCGGCGTGTGGATGCATGACCGTCGCCACGCCGCGGCCTGGCAGGATTACATCAAGAGCAGCCTGGTGGGCGGCGGCGGACGTTTCGGCTTCGCCGTGCTGGCGTTCTTCTCGGTCTATCGCGAGCTGTTCGAGGTCATCCTGTTCTACGAAACCCTCTGGCTGCAGGCCGGCCCTGCCGGGCACGGTGCCGTGCTGGCCGGTGCTGCCGCTGCTCTGGTGCTCTTGCTCGGCCTGGCCTGGGTGATCCTGCGCGGCTCGCGCAAGCTGCCGCTGGCGACCTTCTTCGGCATCAATGCGGTGCTGCTGTGCGTGCTGTCCGTGGTCTTCGCCGGCCATGGCGTGGCCGCGCTGCAGGAAGCCGGCGTGCTCGGCACGCGCCCGGTGGCCTTCTTCGAGTTCGACTGGCTGGGCATTCACGCCGACGCCTGGAGTCTTGCGGCGCAGGGCCTGGCCCTGGCCGGTATTGCGCTGCTGTACGGGCGCAGCCTGCTGGGTGAGCGCCGACGCCTGGCCGAGCAGGCTTGAAGGCGTGACGCGGGGCGGTTTTACCGCCCCGTTATCCAATAGCGTGAACCGCTGCCACGACAGCGAGTCTCAGTGCACCTAGGCTGCTTCCAATTCCTTTGCCGAGTGCACGCATGTCTTCCTCGATCCATTCCACTCATTACGCCGACAGTCCTGATCTGGCGTTGGCCGCTCTGCGTCATCCCACCCTGGAGCAGGCGCTGTCTGCGGCCTGTGCCCAGCTCGCAGTGCGCGAGGCCTTTCTCGCGGCGTTGCGTGATCCGGCCATCGGCCCGCAGCCAAGACTGCTGCTGGCCATTTCCGGTGCCGACGTGCGTGGCCAGCGGCGCCTGGCGGCGCTGGTTGCCGAGCTGCTGCCGGACGAGGTGGAGCTGGACCTGATCGAGTTGGCCGACGACAACCTGTCGCGCGCGGTGCGCGAGCGCTGCCAGCCGTTCTACAACGCCTGAGGCGTTCGCGCTGGCATACTGGACGCTGGTTTTTTCTGCGGAAGTTGCAGCATGCGCGTTTGGATCGACGCCGACGCCTGCCCTCGGGCGGCGCGGGATCAGGTGGTCAAGTTCGCCCTCAAACGGGGGTTCGAGGTGGTGCTGGTGGCCGGTCAGGCCGTGGCGCGGCCGAATTTCGCCTGCGTGAAACTGGTCGTGGTGCCCAGCGGGCCAGATGCGGCCGACGATCATCTGGTCGAGCATGCCGTGCCCGGCGAACTGGTGATCTGCAGCGACGTGCCGCTTGCCGACCGCCTGGTGAAGAAGGGCGTGGCTGCGCTCGACCCACGCGGGCGCGAGTTCGATGAGCGCAACATGGGCGAGCGCCTGGCGGTGCGCAATCTGTTCACCGATTTGCGTGAGCAGGGCCAGGTCGGCGGTGGCCAGGCGCCCTATTCGGAAAAGGACCGCCAGGCCTTTGCCAATGCGCTGGATCGGATTCTTACGCGCTTGAGTCGCTAGCGGCCCCGGCTAACTAGGCAATGGCCGTAGGAGCGAGCTCTGCTCGCGAATTTCCTGAGGCTGGGCGCTTCGCGAGCAGAGCTCGCTCATACAGAGGCATCCGTTCAGTGCTGTAGCCCGGATGAAATCCGGGGATGACAAACGCTCTGTCAGCCACACAGATAGGTGCCGGTGCCCACGGCCACCAGCACCCCTTCGTCGTTATGCAGCTCCATGCGAATCACCGCCACCTTGTTGCCCGCGCGCAGCGGCAGGGCCGTGGCGGTGAAGCGCTGGCCGCGGCCAGGGCGCAGGTAGTCGATGCGCAGGTCTATGGTGCCGAGCCTGGACAGCTTGCTCATGCGCTCGGCTGCAGGCAGGTGCTGGTGGTTGGCGAAGGCGCCGATCAGCGCCATGGCGCCGCCACAGACGTCGAGCAGCGAGGAAATCACCCCGCCGTGCAGGATGCCGTGGACGAAGTTGCCGATCAGCTCGGGCTTCATCGGCAGGTGCATGGTCACCCGCTCGGGGCTCAGCTCATCGAGCTCGATGCCGAGCACCTGATTGAAGGGGATGCGCTGGAAGAAGCTGGCCACCGCCTGCTGCAGGTCGGGGCTGAGGACGAAGGGCTGGGTCATGGCAGGGGCTCCGGAAAATCCTGTCGCCACGCTGCCGCAGCACGAGCGGCTTGACCAGCGGCGCGGCCGGACTGCCCTGAGCAATGACCGAAGCGCCCTTTAGAGGCGCTGGCTGGCAGGGTGGGGCGGGCGGCGTTGCGCTTCAGCTTCCGTATCTATGAGCGTGGGCTGAAGCCCACCCTACAAACTCCAGGGTTCCGGCCGGTAGGGTGGGCTTCAGTTTCGTAGGGTGGGCTTCAGCCCACCTGGGTCAGTGGTGCGTCAGTTCCAGTACGCGGTCGACCATCTTGTTGATGCCCGATGCCGCCTCGGCGATGGACTGGGCGAGCATGTAAGCGGGCGTGGTCACCAGCTTGCGTTGCTCATCCTCGACGATGTCGCTGACCTCGCACTCGTGGTGCTCGGCGCCCATCTGGGTCAGGGCCGCGACGGTGTCGTGGTCGCTGCCGATGGTGCATACCACGCCGGCGCCGAAGATCTTCGCCGCCAGCGCCGGCGCGATGCACATCAGGCCGACCGGCTTGCCGGCGTCGACGAAGGCCTTGCACGCGGCCAGCACGTCCGGCTGCACGGTGCAGTTCGCGCCACTGGTGGCGAAGTCGGAGAGGTTCTTCGCCACGCCGAAACCGCCCGGCAGGATCAGCGCATCGAACTCGGCCACGTGCAGCTCTTTCACGTCCTTGATCTTGCCGCGGGCTATGCGCGCCGATTCCACCAGCACGTTGCGCGTCTCGTCCATCTCGTCGCCGCTGTAGTGATCGACCACGTGCAGCTGCGGCACGTTGGGAGCGAAGCACTGCACCACTGCGCCGCGCTGATCGAGGCGCAGCAGGGTGATCACGCTTTCATGGATCTCGGCGCCGTCGTAGACGCCACAGCCGGACAGAATCACTGCCACTTTCTTGCTCATGCTCGACTCCTGGTGAGGAAAGACGCGACCTTGAAGCGGGCGCGGGTGTTACCGATTCCTGGGTTGTCGCCAAATGCCACTCGGGCTGTCACCTGCCGCCGCGAAGCCTGGCGAAGCTGCGCATAGGATGAATAACAGCTCATTCCCGACACAAGTACAACGATATGGCGCGGTCATGAATTACGTTCTCTACGCAGTGCCCTTCTTCTTCCTGCTGATCGGCCTGGAGTTACTCGCTGACCGCTGGCGCGGCATGCGCACCTATCGCCTGGCCGATGCCCTGAACAGCCTCAGTGCCGGCGTGCTGTCGCAGGCCACCGGGATCCTCACCAAGGTGGTCGGCCTGCTCACCTACGCCTTCGCCTGGGAGCAGCTGGCGCTGTTCGAACTCTCCGAAGGCAGCCTCTGGGTCTGGGTTTTCGCCTTCGTCCTCTACGACTTCTGCTATTACTGGAACCACCGCCTGGGCCATGAGCGCAACGTGCTCTGGGCCGCGCATGCGGTGCATCACCAGAGCGAGGACTACAACCTCTCCACCGCCTTGCGCCAGACCAGCACCGGCTTCATCTTCGGCTGGATCTTCTACCTGCCGATGGCCGTGCTCGGCGTGCCGCCACTGGTGTTTCTCACGGTGGCGGCGCTGAATCTGCTCTACCAGTTCTGGGTGCACACCCGCCATATTCCAAAGCTGGGCTGGTTCGAATGGCTGTTCATCACCCCGTCCAATCATCGGGTTCACCATGCGCAGAATCCTATCTACATGGATCGCAATTACGGCGGTGTGTTCATTGTATGGGACCGGCTTTTTGGCACCTTTCAGGAGGAGCTGGACGAGGAACCGGTGATCTTCGGCGTGACCGTGCCGCTGGCCAGCTGGAATCCACTGTGGGCCAACCTGCAGGTCTATGCCGGGTTGTGGAACGACGCCCGGCGCGCCGGTTCCTGGTGGGACCGTCTGCGCATCTGGTTCATGCCCACCGGGTGGCGTCCGGCCGACGTGGCCGCGCGCTATCCGCAGGTCAAGGCGGACCTGAGCAACTTCCGCAAGTTCGAGGTGCCGCTGGGGCGTGGCGCGCAGGTCTATGCACTACTGCAGTTCGTCTGCTACTTGCTGGCCGGCGTATGGCTGCTGGCACAGGGCGATGTGCTTTCGATCGGTGCGGTGCTGCTGGCCTGCCTGTGGATGGCGCTGGGTCTTTGCAGCATCGGCCTGTGGCTGGAGAACCGCAGCAATGCCTGGCAGATGGAGTGCCTGCGCCTGGCGAGCAACCTGCCGGCGTTCTGGCTGGCCGGTGAACTGGGCATGCTGAGGTTGGATGCCAGTGCCTGGGCCTGGCTTGTCGCTTACAGCCTTGCCAGCCTGCTCGGCATCTGGCTGGCCCGCGGTTCAGCCGCGCCGGCGCTGACGCCACCGGTTTAGCCAGGCGAGGGACAGTAGCAGCACCACAGCGGCCAGCAGGATGACCTGGTAGTTGCGCAACTCTTCCAGCAAACCGCCCATGGCATTGCCCAGGCTGTAGGCCAGCAGGCTGATGCCGCCAGCCCAGACGCCGGCGCCGATGGCGTCGAGCAGCAGATAACGGCGCCAGGAATAGCCGGACAGGCCGATGGTCAGCGGCATCACCGTGCGCAGACCATAGAGGAAGCGGAAACACAGCACCCACAGGTCCGGGTAACGCTTGATCAGCGCGCTGGCGCGTTCGCCCAGCGGTTGCCAGCGCGGTTTGCGTGCAAGCAGCGCGCGACCGTGACGGCGGCCGAGGTAGTACCACAGCTGATCGCTGGCGAAGGTGCCGAGGAAGGCGCACAGCGCCACCCATTCGATCTCCAGCACGTTGCGCACGGCCATGTAGGCGGCCAGCAGCAGGGATACTTCACCCTCGAGGAAGGTGCCGAGTATCAGTGCCGGGTAGCCAAACTGGCGGATAAGCTCTTGGAGCATGCCGTGCGCTCGATGATGTGGTGCTGAAGACTACTCCGACCGCGAGGAAGCCGGAAGGTGGCGCGTCATGCCACAATGCGCGACTGCTGTGCGACCCGCCGTCGCACGCGGTCATTTGACCGTCATCATTTGGTCATAATGGTCGCTTATAACCGTCACACTGGCCCGCCCGTGCGGGCTCTGGAGTCTGCCGTGAGCGTTACCCCCGCCAATCGTCTGTTCCCCGCCACCCGCCTGCGTCGCAACCGCCGCGACGATTTCTCCCGCCGTCTGGTTCGCGAAAATCGCCTGAGCGTCGATGATCTGATCCTGCCGGTGTTCGTCCTCGACGGTGACAACCGCCGCGAAGCCGTGCCGTCGATGCCGGGTGTCGAGCGCCTGTCCATTGACCTGCTGCTCAAGGAAGCCGAACACTGGGTCGAGCTGGGCATTCCGGCGCTGGCGCTGTTCCCGGTCACCCCGCTGGAGAAGAAGTCTCTCGATGGCGCGGAAGCCTGGAACCCGGACGGTATCGCCCAGCGCGCGATCCGTGCCCTGCGGGCGAAATTCCCCGAGCTCGGGGTGATCAGTGACGTCGCCCTCGACCCCTTCACTACTCATGGTCAGGACGGCATCCTTGACGAGTCCGGCTACGTGCAGAACGACATCACCGTCGATGCGCTGGTCAAGCAGGCGCTGTCGCATGCCGAGGCCGGTGCTCAGGTGGTGGCGCCTTCGGACATGATGGATGGCCGTGTGCAGGCGATCCGCGAGGCGCTGGAGCTGGCCGAGCACGTCAACGTGCGCATCATGGCCTACTCGGCCAAGTACGCCAGCGCCTACTACGGCCCGTTCCGCGATGCGGTGGGCTCGGCAGCCAACCTCGGCAAGGGCAACAAGCTCGGCTACCAGATGGATCCGGCCAACGGCAACGAGGCGCTGCACGAGGTGGCGGCCGATCTGGCCGAAGGCGCCGACATGGTCATGGTCAAGCCCGGCATGCCCTACCTGGACATCCTCTGGCGGGTGAAGGATGCCTACAAGGTGCCCACATTCGTCTATCAGGTCAGTGGCGAGTACGCCATGCACATGGCCGCGATCCAGAACGGCTGGCTCAGCGAGGCGGTCATACTGGAATCGCTCACCGCCTTCAAACGTGGCGGCGCTGATGGCATCCTCACCTATTTCGCCGTACGGGCGGCAGAACTGCTAAAACAAGGGCGATGACGCCCTCAGGAACCCAGCGATGAACAGCGAAGGACTCAACAGCGAAGTGCTCGACAATGATCTGCCTCAGGCCGAGGTAGTCGCCGAGACGCCGGTGGTGGAAACCCCGCCGCCGGCTCCGATTCCCAGCCTGGATGACAGCAGTCTGTACATCCACCGTGAACTGTCGCAGCTGCAGTTCAATATCCGGGTGCTGGAGCAGGCGCTGGACGAGTCCTATCCGCTGCTCGAACGTCTGAAGTTCCTGCTGATCTTCTCCAGCAACCTCGACGAGTTCTTCGAGATCCGTGTCGCCGGGCTGAAGAAGCAGATCAACTTCGCCCGTGAACAGGCCGGCGCCGACGGCCTGCAGCCGCACCAGGCGCTGGCGCGCATCAGCGAGCTGGTGCACGAACAGGTGGACCGGCAGTACGCCATCCTCAACGACACCCTGTTCCCGGCGCTGGCCAAGCACAACATCAACTTCATTCGCCGGCGGTTCTGGACCACCAAGCTCAAGACCTGGGTGCGCCGTTACTTCCGCGACGAGATCGCGCCGATCATCACCCCCATCGGCCTCGACCCGACCCACCCGTTCCCGCTGCTGGTGAACAAGAGCCTCAACTTCATCGTCGAGCTGGAAGGCATCGACGCCTTCGGCCGCGACTCGGGCCTGGCCATCATCCCGGCGCCGCGCCTGCTACCGCGCATCATCAAGGTGCCAGAGGAAGTCGGCGGCCCCGGCGACAACTACGTGTTCCTCTCGTCGATGATCCACGCCCACGCCGACGACCTGTTCCAGGGCATGAAGGTCAAGGGCTGCTACCAGTTCCGCCTGACCCGCAACGCCGACCTGTCGGTGGACACCGAGGACGTCGAGGACCTGGCGCGCGCGCTGCGTGGCGAGCTGTTCAGCCGTCGCTACGGCGATGCCGTGCGTCTGGAGGTGGTCGACACCTGCCCGAAACACCTGCGCGACCACCTGCTCAAGCAATTCGGCCTGACCGAGAGCGAGCTGTACCAGGTCAATGGCCCGGTCAACCTCACTCGGCTGTTCAGCATCACCGGCCTGGACAACCACCCGGAGCTGCAGCACGCGCCTTTCACCCCGGTGATCCCCAAGCTGTTGCAGAATTCGGAGAACATCTTCAACGTGGTCAGCAAGCAGGACATCCTGCTGCTGCACCCCTTCGAGTCCTTCACTCCGGTGGTCGACCTGCTGCGCCAGGCAGCCAAGGACCCGCACGTGCTGGCGATCAAGCAGACCCTGTATCGCTCCGGGGCCAACTCGGAGATCGTCGATGCCCTGGTGGAAGCGGCGCGAAACGGCAAGGAAGTCACCGCGGTGATCGAGCTGCGTGCGCGCTTCGACGAAGAGTCCAACCTGCAACTGGCCAGCCGTCTGCAGCAGGCCGGCGCGGTGGTGATCTACGGTGTGGTGGGCTTCAAGACCCACGCCAAGATGATGCTGATCCTGCGTCGCGAGAACGGCGAGATCGTCCGCTACGCCCACCTCGGCACCGGCAACTACCACGCCGGCAATGCCAAGCTGTACACCGACTACAGCCTGCTCACCGCCGACGTCGCCCTGGGCGAGGACGTGGCCAAGCTGTTCAGCCAACTGATCGGCATGGGCAAGACCCTGCGCATGAAGAAACTGCTGCATGCGCCCTTCACCCTGAAGAAGACCCTGCTCGACCTGATCGCCAAGGAAACCGCCGCGGCGGCCGAAGGCAAGCCGGCGCAGATCATCGCCAAGTTCAACTCGCTGACCGATCCCAAGGTGATCCGCGCGCTGTACAAGGCCAGCCAGACCGGGGTGAAGATCGACCTCGTGGTGCGCGGCATGTGCTGCCTGCGCCCGGGTATCGCCGGGGTGTCGCACAACATCCAGGTACGCTCGATCATCGGCCGCTTCCTCGAGCACACGCGGGTGTTCTACTTCCTCAACGGGGGTGACGAGAAGATCTACCTGTCCAGTGCCGACTGGATGGAGCGCAACCTCGACAAGCGTGTGGAGACCTGCTTCCCGGTCGAGGGCAAGAAGCTCATTACCCGGGTGAAGAAGGAGCTGGAAAGCTACCTGACCGACAACACCCAGGCCTGGGTGCTGCAGCCCGACGGTCGCTATGTGCGTCAGCAGCCGACTGGCAACCAGAACCCGCGCAGCGCGCAGTCCGGCCTGCTGGAAAAGCTCACCGCCCCGGTCGTCGTCGCTCGCTAAAAGCGGCCGCTTGCGGCCTTCTGATGACCCTCTCCCATTTATGGGGCGAAGAGGCGTGTTTTGGAAGCACCGCTTCCTGCGCCGATGAGCGCCTGATCGCTAGCGATCAGGCCGGGGCGCGGAGCGGGGTGCCCGAAGGGCGGGAGAGGGCGTGTAAGGGCGCGTGCCGCAGTGATAACCTTCTCCCATTTACGGTTGAGGGCGCAGCGGTCG